>Ga0181529_10001200_pt1 | contig 34856 bp, 22 predicted proteins | sample PEATcosm2014_Bin_36_FD_119763 | JGI IMG/M metagenome (GOLD analysis project Ga0181529, IMG submission 119763) | Peatland microbial communities from MTU Mesocosm Facility, Houghton, MI, USA - PEATcosm2014_Bin10_30_metaG | ecosystem: Environmental > Terrestrial > Soil > Wetlands > Peat | place... | reverse complement strand
TGGGGGGAGGGGCGATCTAGTTGGCATGAAGTTTCACGTAATGTCGAGCAGCTCGTCGCCGCTGATTCCAGCCCACGCGGAGCTGACAATTGCGGTGATCGACTTTGATGCCAACGGAGTGGAAGCCTCAACCGCACACACCATTACAGAGCTGATGCACACGCGCATCGCGGCGAATCGCGCCATCACGTTAGTGGATCGGAGCAGGGTGGAGCGGGTAATCCGGGAGCAGAATTTTCAATATTCCGATCGTGTGGACCCGACCAGCGCCGTGCGTTTGGGCAAGATGCTGGGGGCCAGCAAGATGGTCTTTGGCGCAGTTGGCAAGCTAGGCACTTCCACGAATATCCACACCGAGATGATCGATGTGGAGACGGGCAGGATTGACGGTAGCGTGGACGTGATCTGCCAGCAGTGCCACGATGAGGACCTGCCGGAAGCCATTGCCGCCCTGAAGCGCAGCCTGGTTGAGGATTACCGCTAACAAGTTAAAGGTGACGCACAGAGCGCGCGGTAACTTCGGAGCACATATGGATCTTCGTGCAGGTGACCGGATTGGCGACTATGAGGTGCTCCAGATCTTCGGGTCCGGAGGCATGGGGCAGGTCTTCAAGGTGCGCCACCAGCTGACGCAACGCGTTGAGGCGATGAAGTTGGTCTTGCCGGAGCTTGTCGAGTCGCCGGAGCTTGCGGCTCGTTTCAGGCGCGAGATTCAGCTCTTGGCCAGCCTCGATCATCCGAGCATTGCGCGCCTCAATACGGCTCAATTCATCGATGGCCATATGGCCATGCTGATGGAGTTTGTGGATGGCCAGACGCTGCTGGACTTGCAGAAGCAACGCCCCATTCCACTAGCAGAAGCCATTCACTACATTTGTCAGACCCTTGAGGCACTTGAGTTCTTGCACGCACACCAGGTCGTCCATCGCGACATCAAACCTGCAAATCTGATGGTGACCGGTGACGGGGTTATCAAAGTGCTAGATTTCGGCATCGCCAAAGTGATGGGGGTGCAAGGGCTCACCCGCCAGGGCACACTGGTTGGCACCGTGGATTACATGTCGCCGGAGCAGGTGAAAGGGAATCCTGACCTGATTGATGGCCGCTCGGATATTTATTCTGCCGGCGTGGTTCTTTACGAGATGTTAAGTGGCCGCTGTCCGTTTGCATCCGACAGCGACTACGACGTGATGAGCGGACACCTGCACAGCGCGCCGCCGTCGCTGCTGGGTCAGTCCGCGGAGGTTACGCCCGCACTGGACGCTCTGGTGATGCGGGCGCTGGCCAAGGAGCCTGCCGAGCGCTTTCAGGATGCTGGAGAATTGCGCGTCGCGTTGAAGGAGTTGGTGGAGGGCGGGCTCGAAAAGCAGGGAACGGTTGTCGACAGGTGTACGCCGCGCAAGACCGTGGTGGAAGTGCGGGAACAGGATCATCGCTCTGCTTCTTCTACAAAGAAAGCCAAGCCGGCTAAGTCTCGCTCAGTAGCCTTGATGGCGGGCGCTGGGCTGGTTGCGGCTGGACTTCTGGTTGCGGCAGGGTTGGGCGTAAAGCATTTCTTGATCGACGCCAAAGGCGTCGCACTGGAATCGCAGGTGCAACCGCACAGCCTCAAAGTTGCGCAGGTTGTTTCGCCTGCTCCAGTTGGACCGGCAAAGCCCGGCGTGGTGTCGAACTCGGATCAAAGAAATAAGCCCGCCAGTGCGCCGGCTCATCGCGCGGCAGAGATTGTAGCGAACACTCCCGTGGGTAAGTATTCGTCCGCACCAATCGGCGGGGCGGCATCATCGATAAACGCGCCGCGGGATGCAGTTAGCTCCGGCGTGAATCTGCAGCAATTAGATGAGCAGCGGGAGCGCATGGTTGGTCTTCAGGCTCGCGCCAAAAGTGCCACCACGCGCTGGCAGGGCATGCGGTTACAACTGGCATCGCAGGGGCTGGGCCTGCGACCTGATATTTCGACTAGTCTTGAGAAGATGTCCAGTTACCTCACACAGGCCGATAGCTCATTGCGCGCAAAAGATGCTGGAGCAGCCAAACATGCCATGGACGCGGCTGAATCGGAACTGAAGCATGTAGAGTAAGTCGAAACGAGACAGAAGGCTCGATCGTCGGCAGCGTTCTACACCCTACCGATAGGTTTTGTCGTCGATCTTGGCGAGGTCGGTGGCGTTCATTACGCCGATGGTGACGATGGCAAAGGTGAAGACTTCGTTGCCGGGTTCCAGATGACCGGCGATGGTGCGGTCCGGAGTGCCGAGGGTCATGTGGGCGTGGATGCGGCCGTTGATGATGTAGCCGTTCATGCTGACCAGATCGGCGGGCTGGGTGGGGTTCTTCTCAAAGGTGTCGTGCGAGGGCATGGTGCGATTGGCCACCTGATGCACGTGATAGCCGCGCACCGATCCAGCAGCGCTGAGGATCACGCCGTTCTTGATGTTCTCCTGCTTTACCATCTTTTCCATCCCGGCCAGCAGATCGGTTTTGTACTTGAAGCGCAGCACTACCACGCGCTCAAAGTTGCCGGTGATGGCGTAAACGTCGGGCACCGCAGCCGAGTTCTCTTTCAGATCATCAGCCGGGTTTGGCGCGGGGTTCACGATGGTGTGGCGCGTCTCCTGTGCGCCCAGAGTAACAACCGCGAGAGCAGCAAACAATACCGCGTTCCTTCGAGCAAGATTCCACATGGTCCAGAAACCCTCCGGCTCCAATATAGAGCGGAGGGTGGGCTATGCGATAGGCAGCACCTGGGTGCGCAGCTGCGCTTCGCGCAAACCTTGTCAGGCTTGAACCGGGCGGTGGTACTGGTGTTGCACAGCGCCCTTACAGGGCGCCGATCTTCAGAACATCGCATACCCAGGGCTGCCCCTTCCGCTCCGCGTCAGGGTTGTCCTGGGCTACTGGCACAACGCCCTTTGCGGGGCGTTACGTTGGGGAGCGCGCATGCTGAAGGTTGAATTCAAAGCCACTATAGATCCGGCCCGTAAGTGGTGTGTGGGTATCCCACCCATTTCGCGATAAGGCCTGCGCAATGGATGGGGCGCGGAACTGATTCAAAATCATCCGGTCAGAAACCCTGCGCGCGGCCTATTTCTTCTCCGGCTGCCCGGACGGCGGATTCGCCGGTTGCTGCTCCTGCGGTTGCTGACCGCTGTTGGTGATGTCCTGGTCGCCATAGAGGATGCGCACCTTGGTGCCGAATTGTTTGTAGTCGGAGTACTTGATGGTCTGGCGAAGATGCACGTCGTTGGCCATGACACCGTAGCCACCGGCAAAGTGCAACATGCCTTCGCCCTTGCTGTAGATGGGGAACCAGTAGTGGCCATCGATCTGTCCGCGCCAGGTCATGAAGGGAGGATGCAGATCCTCCTGGCCCTTCTTGGTGTCGTCGGGAACCATGCGGCCGCTGGTCACCACAATCTGCAGGTCGGTGGCGTCTACCCAGATGCGTCCTGAGAAGTACCGCTTCTTCTTCTCGATGACTTTGGGCTCAACGGAGAAGACGTAGCAATCCATCTCGTCCACCGGCTGCCGACCAACATACTCCACGTTGTATTGCGCGATGTCTTCCGTGGTGAGCACGAAGGAATAGCCCTTTTGAAGATCCTGGAGATCGGAGGGCGAAAGCATGAACTCCGTGAGGGAGTTCTGGGGTGCAAAGACCACATGCTCGGTGCGGCGGCCGGTGGAGTCAAAGATGACGTCGTCCACTTCGTAGTACTCGCCGGTAGCTTTGTTGTCTTCGTTGATTTGCTGAATGCGGGCCACGCGGCGGTAGGTGTAGTTGTTCAGGGCGCGGCGGAACTCGCTCTCCCTGGCGGCAAACTGCTTGATGATGTCTTCGGCGGGAACCGCGGGCGGGTGGACATCCATGCGTCCAAAGCCGGAGTCGAGCGCCATGGGGGTAAAGGTGTCGCGGCTCTGAGCCGGAAGCAAGGGCGCGGCGGCAAGCAGGACCATCCAGAATAGACGTTTCAAAGCAGGGCTCCTCAAAGAGTTCGCAGGGGGTGCGGGGCGGCTCTGGCTTCAGGATAGTCGCCCCGGCCGGTCCGATTCCGCTGGTACTTTAGACGCAGTTAGAGCCTCGGAAGGTCTACCAGAGGGCGGGAGTCCCTAAAATAGAAGCTGGATGACCTTCAGCGAACAATACGATGTGGTGGTGGTGGGCGCAGGGCACGCTGGTTGTGAGGCCGCGATGGCGGCTGCACGCATGGGGATGAAGACCGCGCTCATCACCATGAATCTGGACCTGATTGCCCAGATGAGCTGCAACCCGGCTATCGGCGGCGTGGCCAAGGGCCACCTGGTGCGCGAGGTGGATGCGCTGGGCGGCGTGATGGGCGAGGTGGCCGATGCCGTCGGCATCCAGTTCCGGCTGCTCAACAGCTCGCGCGGCCCGGCCGTGTGGAGCCCCCGCGCCCAATGCGACAAGCAACTCTACCGCGTGAAGATGCGCGAGGTGCTGGAGGCGCAGGAGAACCTGCACATCCGCCAGGCGGAAGTGGCCGGGTTGGTGATGAAGGGACGTGGGACTCGGGACTTGGGACTGAGGGAACGAGGGAACAAGGGGACGTGGGACTCGGGACTCGGGACTCGGGACTTGACGGGAGACGAGGGGGATAAGCGGCCTTCGCGGCGCGTGCTGGGCGTGAAGCTGCGGGATGGACGGCAGATGCTGGCCGGGGCCACCGTGATCACCACCGGAACCTTCCTGAATGGGCTGATCCACTGCGGCGAGGAGCGCTATCCGGCGGGACGGTCGGGCGAGCAGGCCAGCGTGCTGCTGGGCGAGGCGCTGCGCGCGCTGGGCCTGCGGACCTGCCGGTTGAAGACCGGCACACCGCCGCGTCTGGACGGGCGGACGATCCGCTGGGAGAGGTTCGAGGAGCAGCCGGGCGACCCGGAACCCACGCCCTTCAGCTTCCGGACCACGAAGATCGTGCAGTCGCAGATTAGTTGCCACATTGCCTTTACCACGCCGGAGACCTTGCAGATTATCCGCGAAAACGTGCACCGATCGGCCATGTACTCGGGGCGGATTGAGGGTATTGGCCCCCGTTACTGCCCGTCGATTGAGGACAAGATCGTCAAGTTCCCCGACAAGACCCAGCACCAGTTCTTTCTGGAGCCGGAGGGGCTGAAGACGCATGAGGTCTACGTGAACGGCATGAGCACCTCACTGCCCATGGAAGTGCAATGGCAGATTGTGCGCTCCATTCCGGGGCTGGACCAGGCGGAGATGCTCAGGCCCGGCTACGCCATTGAGTACGATGCCGTGGACGCTACCGAGCTGGATCGCACCCTCAAGGTGAAGTGCATGGAGGGCCTGTATCTGGCTGGGCAGATCAATGGGACCAGCGGCTATGAGGAGGCGGCTTGCCAGGGCATCATGGCCGGCATCAACGCCGCGCTGCGGGTGAAGGGCGAAGCGGGCTTTACGCTGGACCGCAGCGAGGGCTATACGGGCATCCTGATCGACGACCTGATCTCCAAGGGCACCAACGAGCCGTACCGCATGTTCACCTCGCGGGCGGAGTTCCGGCTGCATCTGCGCATTGACAACGCGGACCGGCGGCTGACGCCCTACGGCCACAAGCTGGGGCTGATCGACGCTGAGGCGTGGGCGGCATATGAGCGCAAGCAGGCTCGCATGGCCTTGCTGGGTCAGCGGCTGGCCAACCTCAAGCCGACGCCGGAGAAGTTGCAGCAAGCAGGCCTGGCGGAGCAGACGGCGGTGGCTGGACTTACCTGGGCACAACTGCTGAAGCGGCCTGAGGTAAGCATTGAAGCGGTGGTGGAGGCGCTGGGCGCGGAACTGGGCCAGCATCCCGAGCTGGCCGTATGGCTGGACAGCGCCGCGCAACTGCCAGGGCTGCGCAAAGCCGAGCTGCGCGCCGTGGAGACGGAGATCAAGTTTGTCGGGTACCTGGACCAGCAGCAGAAGTCGATTACCAAGCTGAAGGCGGCGGAACAGGTGACGATTCCGGCGTGGTTGGACTACGGCACGATCAGCGGGCTTTCGCGAGAGATGCGGGAGAAGCTGGAGCGGGTGCGGCCCGCCACCATCGGGCAGGCCAGCCGCATCCCCGGCGTGACCCCGGCGGCGCTCAGCCTGGTGCATGTTTCGATTCGCCTGCAGGGACGCGGTCGGCAATCGGCTGCGGACGCAGAGCAGGCTTGAGGCCATCCGGCGGAAGCAGGTGAAGAGTGCGTCAGGTTCTAGATCCCTCTCCTAGATGATGGGTGGGAATCCCACCCATTTCGCGAAAAACTGCGAAATGGATGGGGCACGGCACCTCTCATGAAGACCGAATCAACAAGGCCGAGATGAAAACAAGGAAAAAAGTCCGGGGGCTGAGGGCGCGGACTTTCTAATTTTTTCCCGAAAGCTGGTAACTGGAACGCGCGGCTGTCCGCCCTCAGGCTTAGGTGGAGGAATTATCCACCCGGAACTGGCCCACCAGCTCTTCGAGCTTTTCGCCAATTTCGATCAAGTGATGGGAGGCGACCACCACCATCTCGGCTCCGTCCGCACTCTCCCGGGCGTTGGTAGCTACGATCCGCATGGTGCTGGTAGCGGAGTCCGCGGCGGAAGCCTCTCCGCGGGCGGCGTCGGCAATTCTGGCGATGCGGTCGTTGACCTCAAACACCAGTCGCGAAATCTGCTCAAAGGTCTGGCTGAGGCCAGCCACGGCATTTGCGCCTTCTTCTGCATGGAGGCAGGCTCCGGCAATGTCAGCTGCGGCCTGCTGGGTCTCGTTCTGAATGCCGGAGATCAGCGAACCCACCTGCTGGGTGGCCTGAGCAGTGCGCTCGGCCAGCCGGCGTACCTCGCCTGCCACCACGGCAAATCCACGTCCATGTTCACCGGCCCGTGCCGCCTCAATGGAGGCGTTCAGCGCCAGCAGATTGGTTCCGGCGGCAATCTCTTCAATAACGCCAACAATGGAGCCGATCTCCCGGACCCGCCCGCTAAGGGAGGAAACGCGGTTGGCGCTTTCCTGGGTATCGACGGCCAGTTGCTGGATCCGGGCGGAGGTGGCTTCAACCTGCTGTACACCCAGGCGTGCTGCCTCGGCGGCGTCGCGGGCCTGAACGCTGGCGTCGTTGGTGTGGTTGGAGGTGGAGGCAATGTCGCGCGAGAGCTGCGTCACCACATCCGTAGCGCTCTCCGCCTCCCGGCACTGGCCGGTCAGGCTGTTCACGGCCTGCTGCGCAATGGCCTGGATCTCGTTGGACTTGGCACAGGTGGCCGTGGCGCGATCCTGGACATCGATCAGCGTATGACGAATGCGGGCCACAAACAGGTTGAAGGCCGTGGCCAGCCCGCCGATCTCGTCACTGCGGCTGATGTCGAGTTCCGTGCTCAGGTCGGCGTCGTTCAGGTGCGCGGTGAGGGTTTTCACGGGCAGAATTACAAGCCGCTTGAGCATGATCATCAGCAGCAGGAAGATCAATCCCACCAGAATTGTGGTCTCCGCTGTCAGTACGCTGAGGGTGTCAATGGTCCGCCAGGTGACGTCGGAGGTCGGATAAGCGGTGTAGACCTGATAGCCCCAGGCCGGGTAGGTAGCCTGGGTGACGGTCCAGCCGGAAGCATCCTTGCGGATGGCATTCAGATCCTTGTCCGTGACCTGCGCGCCATGCACCAGCACCGTTCCGGTCGGATCGAGCAGCGCCACAAAGCCGTGATCGAGGATGTGGGCATCAACAATGCTGCGTCCGAGGGCGGCAATCGAATCCAGCCGGTAGCCGGTGTAGAGGGCGCCCACCAACTGGCCGGAGCCATCTTTGAGCGGTAAATAGCTGGTGGTGTACGGTACGCCCAGGATGTTGACCACACCGCTGAAGGTCTGGCCCAGCGACAGGGCGGCATAGGCCTTGCCCGAGGAGTCCAGAATCGTGCCCACCGCGCGCGAGCCGTCGGGCTTCAACACGTTGGTGCTGATGCGCGTAAAATCCCGTCCATTCCAGGCAAAGATGGTCGCGGTACCCCCATTTCGTTCGCGAACGCGGTCGACAATCTCAAAGTTTTCTACTTGGGACTGGCCGCCGAAGAGCAGGTTCGGCACCTGCTTGCTGCCCAGCGAGCTTGTACCCTTCAACGAGGGCGCACCCTTGCTGGCGCCCAGGTCCTGGAGCAGGTGCATGGCGTCGCCAACCCGCTGGCCGGAAAGCTCATCGATGCTGGCAATGCGGGCCATAACCTCGGTTGACTCAGTTCTGGCTTCCCGTTCAGCGTCCCTGTGGGTGCGCATCGAGAAATAGAGCCAGGTGAAGACGCCAAAGACAGAGCAGACTGCCACAACAAGAAGAAGCGTGGCAGCAACCAAGCGGGTGCTAAGGGAACAGATCTTCATAGCCGACCGATATCCTTCCAACGCCGCGGCATGAAGCAGGTTGATCGACCGGGCGGAACGAGCTATGAGGGGAGTATCGGCGTAGAAATAGGTTACTTTAGGTTATCTATAGGCAGTCCGTTTGGTTACCTGTAGTTGCGGGAATTCCAGTTTCCGATTGGGAGGGCTCCAATCTATTGATTTCGTGCCCTGTAGCTCTCCCACCCTTTCGTCAGAAGAAAGGCGAAAGGATGGGGTACTGCGCTAACCCGAATTCATGAGGTCGGAAACCTAGTTGTTGTGGCCGAACAGCGGAATATGGAAAGGCGATTCGACAGTGGACGGCTTCTTCGACTTGGGGCCGTTCTCTTCGCGCAGGGCCGTACGCTGGGAGTTGACGCAGATCCAGCCGCCCCGCACCCGCTCAAAGACGTGGGTGAAGATGCCGTTCTCATCGCCCACCGAAGTGTTGACCTTGTGATGCAGGGTGTAGGTGCCGTTCGCCACGGCAATATCGCCCATCATGCGCACGGTGATGACCCGCTGGTTGATATGCAGAGTACGGTCAACGCCGGCAATCACCAGCGCCAGTTGCTGGTTGCGGGTGGTGATCTCGCCGGTGGCGGCAATATCGACAAACAGCGGCGAAAGGACCAGCTCCAGGCTGTATTGGTCGCGCTCGTTCACAGCCTTTGACCAGGTGTCTTCGATCTTCTGGAACTGGGCAACGTCGGCGGCGTCCGTAGTGGTTACTGGAGCCTTGGCAGCTGGCGCGGTCGGGGAAGGGTCGGGGGTTTGTGCGGCTGCTAGGCAGCCGGCAAGCAGGAGTGCAGGAATACATACAAAGGCACGGTTCATGGGCGGTTTTTGGCTCCCAGTCCCTATCATATAGGCCAGAACGCAGAACAATGTTGAATTTGACGCATAGAGGCCAGCGAAGAAAGCGGCCGAGCCGGAGGGCTCAAACCATAGCCTGCAAACGGTCCGGCTGATGGATGGTTACCAGCGCATCCTCGATCGAGATCCATCCCTCTTTGCGGAACTGGCCCAGCGTGCGGGTGACGGTCTCGCGGGTGGTGCAGGTCATGGAGGCCATCTCTTCGTGGGTGAGCAGCAGCGGGAAGCGGAATTCGCCACCGGTCAGGTGCTCGCCGATCTGGTGCGCCAGCTCCATCAGCAACCGGCCCAGCCGGGTGGCGACGGTTTCAGACAGGGCGATGCGGCAGGCGTCCTGCAGGGCAAAGCGGTACTCCTGGCAGATGCACTGGACGGCGCGCATCTGGGCTTCCTTGTGACTGCGAAGAAAACTCAGAAAGCGGTCGCGCTCCACCGGACGCAGTTGGGCGCTGGTCAGCGACTCCGCCGAAACCTCGTAAAGGCCATGGGAGAGAACCGCATAAAGGCCCAGCATGGATCCAGGACCTGCCACCCGGACAATCATCTGCCGGTCTTCCATTCTGCCGGTCGTCAGCTTCAAATACCCGGAACAGATCAAATAGAGACAGCGAGCGTCGTCGCCCTGGGTGAATAAAGTGGCCTGTGCGGGCAGTGAGATGGTGCTGGTGGCCAGCTCCAGATCGGCCAGCACGGCGCTTCCTAGTGAGCAGAACCAGCCCGGGCGGCGGTTGGAACAGGCAGCGCAGCCAGCCGGGACTTGCCGCGCCGCATGCCGTTGGCGCGCCTGGATATCCGCCGTTAACTGATGGTCTGCCATGATCATGCCCCGTGCATTCTAGATGTTTCCTTAGGGTTGTTGCGTACGTCTGTCTGGCGCAAATCCGCTGCTTCCAGTAAGTTGCGCAAACAGAACCAACGGCATATTGAATAAGGAAAGTCTGCCGGAATGCTTTGGGCCAACGATGTGACCGGGCTCACGGGTGTAGAACCGGTTTTGAAGCTGCTGGCTGCGCGCCCACCTGCTTGGGGAGGGAATTAAAGCCGCAAAATGGATCAATGGAGTGAAGAAATCCACCTGAATCATCGATAGGAAGGACAAAGACGAACCGATAATGCTTTCTCAGGAGCAAGAATTCGGGGTACAATCGTTGGCCGGGAGGCAGGCAATCCGGATCACTGTGGCAGGGGAAACCATGCGCACTATTCCATGCGGAATCGCGTGTGATGAGAATCACCGCTTGGGCAGCTAGAAACCACGTACCCTCCATGGCATAGAGTGATGCTCCGCACATAGCGTAACTCAGGCGCAATGTGCTGGCGATTCCCAGTTTGGTGCCGAAGTTCTGAAGATGGATCGTTTGCCCGGATCAAATTGAGAAACGTTGGTACATTGGTTCGCGGAGGTGGCGTAATGAGAGCATCCAAGGCGGTATTTTGCATGCAAATGAGTAGGCCTGTAACGCGATTGCCCATCGGTGCGGCTCCGGGATGTTGGTCGGGACTGCGTGTTGGATTGATGTTGCTGCTGGCGACTGGATTTTTCTGCGCCACAGCTCAAGGGGCCCCGGCCGGGGCAAAGGACGATGCTGCGAAGGCTCCGGTTGCTGCGGCAGGCGACTTTGTTGGCTCTGAAACCTGCGCCACCTGTCACGAGGAGGTGGCCAAGAAGTTCGCCTCCAATAAACACGCTAAGTTGGCGGAAGAGCACCTGACGGTTGGTGCTGGCTGCGAGAGCTGCCACGGAGCCGGCAAGGCGCACGTCGAGGGCGGTGGCGACACCTCCAAGATCTTCAACCCCGCCAAGGCGACGCAGAAGGAAGTCACAGCCCGTTGCCTGACCTGCCACGCCAGCGCGCACCCCAACTTTGCGCGTTCGCCCCATGCCAAGGCCGACGTTGGCTGCACCAGCTGCCATAGCGTCCACGCGGGCGACGTGAACGAGCACCTGCTGAAGGCCAGCCAGCCCAAGCTCTGCTTCCAGTGCCACAACGACGTGAAGCCCCAGTTCAATATGCCCTTTCACCACAAGGTGAACGAGGGCGCGGTCAGCTGCAACGACTGCCACAACGTGCACGGCTCGTTTGGAGTCAGCAACCTCAAGTCGACTGCCGACCAGAACGCTGTCTGCACCAAGTGCCACATGGAGAAGCGCGGACCGTTCATCTTCGAACATGCTCCGGTCAAGGGCGATGGCTGCCTGTCCTGCCACAGCCCGCATGGCTCGCAGAACGCGCGCCTGCTGAACGCTCCGAGCGTGAATGCGCTTTGCCGTCAGTGCCACTCTTCGGTGGCTGCCGGCGCGGTTCACAGCCTGAACGTGAGTGGTTCGTCGGATGTGACGCCTTGCATTGACTGCCACACGATGATCCATGGCTCGAATCTCGATCAGTACCTGAAGCGTTAGTCGGCTTTCCGCCAGCGCCCGGGTGCTCAGCACCTGGCTGTGCGGGAAAGCTGAAGACAGGTTCCGACACGACAAGCGACTTTAAGAAGTGAGGCACTTTTATGAACAATAGCTGTTTGAAACGGCTACTTTATGCCCGGAGCGCCCGCACGGCCCTGTTTGCCGCGGGTCTGGCCATCGCCGTGCCGATGGCGGCGAGCATCGCGCTGGCCCAGGCGCCGGCGTCGGCTCCGATGACAAAAATGACAACGCCCGAAGGCTACTCCGCCCACCACTCGGTGGACGTGGGCGGCCGCGTGGCCAACAAGGTTGGCTCCGGCGCCATGTATGACACCATGGTCAACGAGCAGTCCGGCCCTCGGGTCAGCAGCGAGACCATGGACCTGCACAAGCTGGCCTCGAACAAGAAGGCTCTGGTCGACAATGCCCGCATCACCGGCTCGGGCTTTGGCGGCGATCCCTACAACTTCCTCAAGCTCACGGCCGAAAAGAGCAAGGTCTACGAGTTCACGGGCAACTTCCGTCGCAACCGTCAGTACTTTGACTACGATCTGCTCGGGAACCCCAACAACCCAGCCGGCATCACCGTGCCGATCGGTCCTTCGACGGCGCCCACCGGGACCTTTGCCTGGCCGCAGGTGCAGCACTCCTCGGTCATGACCAACTCGGTTCGCCGCATGTTGGCCACGGACCTGAAGCTCTTCCCGAGCCCCAAGGTCACGCTCCGCTTCGGCTATGCCTCGAACGTTATGCAGGGCTCCTCGCTGCTGCCTGCCCGTTCGGCAGGCATCATGAAGTACGGCGCACTGTTCCAGCAGATTCAGCGCCACTCCACCGATGAGTTCACGGCTGCCATTGACTGGAAGCCGCTCGCCGGAACCATGATTACGTACGAGCAGATTGTTCTCCACAACAAGGAAAACAGTTACTTCACGCTGGATCCGAATGGATTCCTCGCACAGGAAGCCGACGGTACGCCGGTCTACCTTGGCAACTGGGATTTGTCGAGCAACGGTTCGGCTACCGCCACCACGACCTTTGCCCCCTACAGCAGCCTGGCCTGCAGCAGCCTTGCGACGGCCAACCAAGTCTTCACGGCCTCGTCCAACGGCGGCAAGCCGGTCATCGATCCCTCCTGCGCGGTGCTCACCAGCTATACCCGCACCAACCCCACCCGCCTGACCATGCCCACCGAAACCCTGCGCTTCCAGTCCACCAGCATCAAAAACGTGAGCATTAACGGCCAGGCCAGCTACAGCTGGGCGACACTGAACATGCCCAGCTACTACGAGAACGGCGGCGGCCTCAACGGAGCCATCCGGGACGAGTACTTTGCGGCCTCCGGTACCGGCAAGCGTGAAGTCTACAACGCCGATCTGGGTGTGACCTGGCAGGTTACGCCGAGCTTCAGCCTGTCCGATCAGGTCAGCCTGATGTCCAGCGCCCAGCCCGGCAGCGTGCTCTATCCCAGCTACACCAAGCTGAACACGCCCGCCGTTGCTGCCTCTGAAACCATCAACTACCCCACGCTGACCCCGACAACCACCACGGCTGGCGCCACGCAGACCGGCGGCGTTCTGGCCGGCACCTACCTGGGTACCAGCTATGCCTACTTTGGCCAGGAACAGATCACCAACAGCATGAGCGCCAACTGGGTTGCCACGCCCAAGGCCAACTTCTCGTTGACCTATCGCTATGGCAACAAGAACATCGGCCAGAACACGGGCTATCAGTCGGCTTATGCCACCAGCGCCTCGAACACTCCCGTTCGTTCCATAACGGCCATCAGCGAGCAGGCTGGCATCTTCAATGCAGCCTATCGCGTGAATGCCAACTGGGACATCAACGGCACCATCGAAGCGGCCTACAACGACAACGTGCTGACCACCGCCACGCCGCGTCAGCTGCGTCGTTACCGTGTGCATACCAAGTTCCGTCCTGAAAAGTGGGCTACCTTCACGGCTGCCTACACCGACGTGGAAAGGCACAACAACACCAACAACGTCGGCGCTACGATTTATGGTCCGCTGAACCACGTGGACTATAACCGCACGGCCGCGATCAGCGGGATCTTGACGCCGACCGAGCACGTGGCGATTGACTTTGACTACGCCTACACCGACAACTACACGGCCACCAACACCTGCTACACCGCCCAGGACAGCGGCATGATCGCCACCTCGACTGGCATCAGCCCGTACTTTGCCGGTGCTGCCTCGGTTAGCTCGACCGGTGCCCTGCAGACCTGTGCAACCAGCGCAACCAACAGCACACCGAGCAACTGGTGGGCACGCATCTACACCGACGCTCCCACGCAGTCCGGTGCAGTGGCTGTTATGGTTAACCCCAACGACAAGGTGCAGGCTGGTCTTGGCTATCGCATCAACTCAGTTGCCGGCAGCCAGTTCTTCATCGATGCCCGCGACGTGAACGGCGCCCTGGCCTCCAAGTACCAGACCCCCTACGTCAACGCCAGCTGGAAGGTTACTCCGGCCCTGACCTGGAAGGCTGAGTACAATTACTTCGGCTATGGCGAAGGCGGACCTTCAGGTGCGCAGAATTGCACCATGTACAGTGTTGCCGCGGCCACCACGGCGACGGTGGTGCCCTGCGCCAGCTTGTCGGTTTCGACCGGCATGAACAGCGGCAATGCGGGCATGACCGCGCCACGTACCTTCCACGCCAACAACATCAGCCTGGGACTGCACTACGAGTTTTGACGGTAGAGCCGTCAAGGCTGACAATTGCAAGGGTGGACCGGGACCGGATTTCTCTTCCGGTCCACCCTTTTTTGCGCTGGCACCGCTCCACCCAGCCCGGCCACGGACGCCCGGCAACTGGATGGGTGCCTGAACGCAAGCCGGCAAGAGATCCCCGGCAGCTCCTGAACTAGTTGGGAGGCAGGAGCCGGGTGATGCAATACAGGAGTCCTACATGACTAAGTATCTTCGGTTCGTACTGGCGTCAGCTGCCGTGGTTGTGCTGGCTGGCACTATGAGTTTTGCCCAGTCCAGCGGGGAAACGGTTTACAAGGCCAAGTGTGCCATCTGCCATGGAGTGGCGGGAGTACCTAGCCCGGGCTTTGCCAAGACCACGGGCATCAAGGCAGTTAGCGATCCTGCGGTGAAGTCCATGAGCGAGGTGCAGGAGATCGAACTCACCAATAGGGGTTCGGGCAAGATGCCTGCTTATGCGGGCAAGTTGACCAGCGATCAGGTCAAGGCCGCGGTCGAGTACTTCCGCTCCTTGGGCAAGTAACGGGGATTCGGAGCGGTCTTGGCTGGCCGCTCCGAATTGCTTCCTGTTCCACAAATTGCTATCTTGGTAGCCGGTCAGGGGGAGGAACAACGCCCTCTTGCCAATCAGAAACGGATCGTTCAACTCGGCCCATGCCTCCCCAACGCAATCAGGCCGGCAAAAACCCAAGGAGTGTCTTCATGACCAAGAAGCTTCGTACTTCCATCGTTCTCGCTCTGGCGCTGGTTATGGCTGGTGCAATGGCCTTTGCCGTAGACGGTAGCGTCTACAAGGCGAAGTGCGCCAGCTGCCACGGCGCCGCAGGCGTTCCGAACCCAGGGATTGCCAAGCTGATGGGCGTCAAGCCCGCCTCCGATCCCGCGATCAAGGCGCTCACCGAGGCTCAGGTGATTGCGACCATCAAGACCGGCAAGGGCAGGATGCACCCGATTGCTGGCATTTCAGACGCCGACGCGAAGGCTGCAGCGGCGTTCTTCAAGACCCTCAAGTAGTCCTCCAAAACGGAATTGAGAGTCGAATCGGGGCCCGCCCTTTGTGGCGGGCTCTGGTTTCGCTGACCCCTGTGGCGCGTCAGCGTACTTCCCGTCGGCGGCCTGACCGCAGCTACTCTCTAAACGCCAAACAAAGTGCAATTGTTCTCCAGCAATGTCAAAATAAGCCACGCAGGGGGTGGATGTGTCCTTTTTTAAAAATTTTCGTGACCACTGGGTAAGGCCGGCGCTGTTCTTCGGCAATAACCCAATCAGCCTTGCTGGCGGCGCCATCACCAGCGCCTCGGCTGTGACCATGGTTGGCTACTGGGTTGTCGAGCTGTTTGGCCGTCCCAACGACAATCCCTATCTGGGTATCATCTTCTTCTTTGGATTGCCGGCACTGTTTGTTCTGGGCCTGATGCTGATCCCGGTAGGCGTGTTCTTGCGCCGCCTGAAGTTGCTGAAAGCCGGTCTGATTCCGGCTGAGTACCCCAAGGTCGATCTGAACGACAAGATCTTTCGTCACGGGTTGGACATTGTGCTGGTGGCGACCATTGTGAACCTGCTGCTGGTGGCCATGGCCAGCTATCGCGGCGCGGCGTATATGGATTCGCCTGAGTTCTGCGGGAAATCCTGCCACGTGATGAACCCGGAGTATGCGGCCTATCAGGTTTCGGCGCACTCCCATGTGGCCTGCGTGGAATGCCACATTGGCTCCGGCGCGCGCAGCTACTTTGAAGCCAAGGTGAACGGCACCAAGCAATTGCTCGAGGTTACCGTGGGCCGCTATCCCACGCCGATTCCCTCGCCGGTGACCAGCCTGCGCCCGGCTCGCGAGATCTGCGAGGCCTGCCACACCCCGGCCCGGTTTGTGGGCGAAAAGCTGCTGGTCAAGTCCAGCTATGCCGACGACGAGAAGAACACCCTGGCGCAGACCGTGCTGGTCTTGCATCTGGGCGGCGAGGACTCGCTCTCGCACCTGAGCGGCATCCACGGCGTCCACCTGAACCACATGGAGTACATCGCCACGGCCAAGGACCGCAGCACGATTCCGTGGGTCCAGCGGCGCAATGCCGATGGCACGGAGACGGTCTTTGCCGCCTCGGCGCTGAACGGCGCCGTGCCGCAGGGCGAGCGTCGCACGATCGATTGCATCGACTGCCACAACAGGGCTTCGCACACCTTCCAGACACCGGAAGAGGCGGTGAATCGGGCTATGGCGGATGGCGCGATCTCGGCCGACCTGCCCTGGATCCACAAGGAGGGCCTGGAACTGTTGAAGGCCACCTATGTGAGCCAGGACGAGGCGCGGGTGAAGATCCCCCAGCAACTGAACGCCTTCTACAGCTCGCAACGGCCTGACGTGCTGCAGTCCAAGGCTACCGCGGTGAAGGCGGCGGCCGAGCAGTTGGTGGCAATCTATAGCCGGAACGTCTTCCCGGACATGAAGGTGACGTGGGGAACCCACCCCAATAATATTGGCCACATGGCGTATCCGGGCTGCTTTCGCTGCCACGATGGGGACCACGTTTCCAAGGACGGCAAGACGGTTACGCAGGACTGCGCCAACTGCCACAACCTGCTGGCGGTGGAGGAATCGAAGCCTAAGGTTCTTTCTGATCTGGGTCTCTAATCCGTTAACCCCTCGGAACGGCCCGTTGCCGGGAGCAGATGACATGCTCCCTGACAGCGGGCCGTTTCTGTTTGCGCAGCCCGGTGCGGGCCTCAAAGCCCAAGAATCTACTGTTGCAACGAGGGGAACCGCTATACAATCAGGGCCAAGCGCCAGACGTATGTGTGGGTTCTGCCCGGAAAGTGTAGGGGCAGAACTTAGCTCTTTGTAGGAAGATAGGGTCAATGCCCGCCTTGTTGTCCCTGGGGTGGGGAACAGATCACTCGGGGTTTACGACGAAGACCAACATGGCCATAAAACCAACCTTCGGTTTGCTGCTCGCATCCCTGTTCCTGATCGCCGCGGGTGCGGCGCAGACCCAGGCGGTTGCCTCCTCCTCCCCTATGTCTACCGCGGCCTCACGGCTGGCGGGGGACTGGCGGAGCACCACCGCAGTTCAGTTGCCTTTGAGCGCGCCGCCGCAGTTCCGTGCGGCAAGCGATGCCGGAGCTGCGCCCTCCAGCCAGCAACTCACGCGCATGCTCCTGCTGCTGGCTCCTTCCACGGCGCAACAGCAGGCGCTGGCAGCCAAGCTGAACGATCTGCAGAATCCCTCTTCCACTTCGTATCATCGCTGGCTTGCACCGGCGGAGTTTGCGGCGCAGTTCGCCAACTCCCCGTCGGACGTGGCGGCGGTGGTTGCGTGGCTGCAAAGTCAGGGCTTCGCGGTTGCCCAGTTGCCTACAGGCCGGGGATGGATTGAGTTCTCTGGAAGCGCAGCGCAGGTGGAGCAGGCTTTTGGAACCCAGGTGCGCTTGGTAGCCACTTCAGGTGGCACCCGCGCCACTCTGGCAGGGTCCATCACGGTACCCGCAGCGCTGGCTCCGCTGGTGCAGGGACTGGTGTCACTGGATGGTGTTTTGGCTATGCCGGCCATGACCACCCCGCAAAGTTTGACGGTTACGGCAGCCGATTTGGCCTTGCGCACCTCTGCCGCAACCGCGGAAGCGCTCACGCCGAGCCTGATGGCGCAGCAGGTCCACTTGGGCACCCTGCAGTCCTCCGGCGTAACTGGCGCGGGCGAGAGTATCGCCATTCCGTCGCGTAGCAACGTGAACGCCGCGGACGTGGCCGCCTTCCGGGCTGCCTTCGGGCTGCCGATAGCGGCGCTGAAGGTGCAGGCCAACGGAGATCTTCCGGGCCTGGCCGATGATCAAGCGCTGGCCACGATGGCCGCTTCCTGGGCAGGCGCCGCGGCGCCGGGCGCGCAGATTCTTTTGGTGCCTTCCAACACGACGGAAGCCACGGACGGGCTGGACCTGTCGCTTGCCGCCCTTGTGGACGGCGCATTAGCGCACACCGTGGTGGTGGGCTACTCCAGTTGTGAGGCAGGGCTGAGTGCGGCGCATCAGGCGTTTTACTCCGCGCTCTATCAACAGGCGGCCGCCGAGGGCATTGCGGTGATTGCGGCCACGGGCGACGCCGGCGCTTCCGCTTGCACGGTTGCTGGCAGCACCACGCCGGTGACCACCGGTTATGCCGTGAATGGCCTGGCCTCGACGCCCTGGAATGCAGCGGTGGGCGTGGCGGCATTTACCGCAGCGGGCGCGGGCTCCAGCGCCAAGGCACTTGCGGCCTGGTCGCCCGTCTCCACGCTGGACCCAGCTTACGCGGGCGGCGGCGGCAACAGCACGCTTTATGCCGTTCCCAGTTGGCAGACCAATCTGACGAAGGCGCAAACGCAGACCCGGCTGCTGCCAGATCTGACGTTACCCACGGCCATCGACAGCGGCGCCAACCGTGGCATCGTTTTTTGCCTGAGCGGCGCAACGGCGTCGGAGGATTGCACGCTGGTCCGCAGTGGCGGCAGTGCTGTGGCGGCGGCCATCTTTGGCGGCATTGCCGCGCTGGTTGCCGAGCAGAATGGCGCGCAGGGCAGCCTGCAGTCCACACTTTATGCGCTGGCCAGCAAGACCGGCGTTTATACCGATGTGCAACAGGGCACCACGCAACTGGCGTGCGCGGCTGGAACCACAGGCTGCAACGCCGCTGGCCAAATTGGCTACAGCGCCGCCGCGGGCTACGACCTGGCCACCGGTCTGGGCGCCGTAAATGCGCAGGCGCTGGTTGCCAACTGGGTGACGCCGATGGTTGGAACCGGTGCCACGACCATCAACATGACGGTCTTGCCGAACCAGACCAATAATACCTACAATCCATCGGCAAACATCACCTTCACGGCGCAGGTTCTGTCTGGAACCGGTGGAGTAACGCCCACTGGCTCGGTGACCTTCTACGACAACACCACGAACGAGAGCCTCTCGTTGCCCATCACCCTCGATGCCACCGGCACGACGGCGCCGACAACGCTGGAAGGGGTCTTTGCCCTGGGTCCCAACGCGATCGTGCCGCAGTACGGCGGTGACCCGGTTTATAACAAGAACAACTCGACCCCTGCGCTCACGGTTACCACTCAGGCCAGCACCATCACCTTGACGGTGACGCCTTCGACTCTAACGGCTGCGCCAGGCCAGACCATCTCCGCGGTGGTGACTCTGGCGGTTGGCACCAACCCTCCAGCGGGCACCGTGGATCCGGGCGGCGTGGTCACGCTCACAGTAGATGGCGGACAGGAAACCTATACGGCTTCGACGATCACCTCTGGCGGCGTCACCACAGCCACCTTCCCCACCGTGCTGATGCCTGCCAACAGCGCGCTGACCACGCACACATTGCAGGCTGTTTATCCAAACAACACGGACTACACCTCTGTGGCTTCGCCGGGCTCTACGTCCACGATCAACATCGTCAAGAGCACGCCCTTTGTGAAGCTGACGCCGGCCACCAACACGCCCCTGCCGGGCGCGAGCCTGCTGCTGACGGCCAGCATTTCGCCCCAGGTGACGGAGACGATGGCTCCTGGTGGTTTTGTGGATTTCTATATGGATGGCGGTTGGATTGGCACCTCGCAGGTAACTGCTGGCTCGCCTGCTTCCACGGCCATCTTTACGATGACCGCGCCCGCCCTCAGCACCGGTACTCACACGCTGCTTGCACAATACGGTGGCGACAACAACTACGGTTCCGGGAACTCGGTGGGCGTCTTTATCACGCCCACCCAAGTGACGCCGCAGCTGACGCTCACCCCGGCCACTTTGACTCCCAATCCCGGCGCGAGCGACGTGCTCACGGCCACCCTTGCGCAGACCAACTCCAGTGGCGCGCTCCCCTCGGGAGGCATCAGCTTCCTGCTGGACGGTATTCAAGTCGGCTGGGGAGCGCTGGTGAACGGCACCACAGCAACCTACAACCTTACGGCCCCGCTCACGGGTACGCACACGATCCAGGCCACCTACATCGGTGACGGCAACTTTCTGCCGGCCTCCTCGACGGTGCAGAACCTGACAGTTACCAAGATCGTCACCATTCTGAACATTACTCCGTTCACCACCACGCTCGCGGCGGGCGGTTCCGTGCAGTTCAACGTGACCATCACGCCGGCGAGCTACCTGGCGGCGGGGACACCTTCCAACACCGTCACTTTTCTGCTGGACGGCGTTACGACGCTCGCCACGGTCAACGTCACCCAGGGCGCGCCCTCGACGCCTTCGACGGCCACCTATACCTTAACCGCGCCCTCTATCGGAACCCATACCGTTACGGCGACCTATAACGGCGATACCTACTACGCAACCGGTTCGGTCACCAGCGGCACCATCACCGTCGCCAAGATCGCAACCACGATTACAGCCACGCCCGCCACCCTCACGCCGGCCGTGGGTGACCTCATGAATGTGGTTCTGAGCGTTGCCTATCCGGCCACCACGCCCAGCACTCTCACGCCCACCGGTACCACCATCGCGAATGTCGACAACTACGGTTCGGGTTATGGGACGGCGTTAAGTGCCAGCAATCCAGCCACGGTGACGGTTGTGGTCAGTCCCTACTCCGCCGGAGCGCACACCCTTACTGCCTCCTACGAGGGGGACACCAACTTCGCATCCTCGGGGACACAAAACACCATCACCCTGAACGTGCAGAGGGGCACTCCGACGGTGACCCTCACCCCGGCCACCACCACGCCCGCTGCTGGAAGCAGTCTTCTGCTGACTGCCTCCATCACGCCTCCCGGCGCAAACTACCACTTGGCCAACAGCGCCGTAGGGACTGTCACCTTCACCGTAGACGGGGTCTCGGTAGGCAGCTCCGGGGTGGTGCAAGGTACGCCGACCTCCACGGCCACGCTCTCCATCACCGCGTCGGCGATAGGTCCACACACCGTTGGGGCAACGTATAGCGGCGACCCCAACTATCTGCCCCTCAGCGCCGCCCCGTCCTCCATCACCGTGAGCAAGGCCATCACGACGCTTACCGTGACCCCCGCCTCCACCACGCCGACTGCGAACTCCAGCATGCTGGTTACGGCCACACTGGCCTCCCAAACCTCCAGCACCATCAACGCCGGGGGCAACGTCACCTTCTCGATGGACAACATCCTCTTCGCCACCAGTCCCATGGTCGGAACCATGTCGGTAGCTACCCTTACGGTGCCTGCCAGCGGTACGCATGCCATCCAGGCCATCTACGGTGGCGATAGCACCTATTCCGGCTCCACCGCGACCGGGGTGAACATCTCCGTCGCCAAGACGATTACAACCACCACGATCACGCCTTACACCACCACGCCGGCGCTGGGCTCACCGCTGCCCATTACTGTCTACGTCAACCCGTCCGCGATCAACACGGCAACGCCTACCGGCATGGTGACGGTCAGCGTGGATGGCGTGGCCGCAATCGCGCAGCCGCTGGTTTCCGGCAATCCGGCCACTGCCAGCGTGACCCTTCCGGCGCTTTCGCCTGGGGCACACACGCTCACGGCGCTCTTCTCGGGCGACGGCTACTACGCCACGTCCACTTCAGCGGCCATCACCGTGACCGTGCCCAAGGTGAGTACCACCCTGGTGGTGACTCCATCCACCACCGCGCCCTCAGGCGGCGCATCGCTGGGGGTTTCCGCCACCATCACGCCGACGCAGACCTACACCACGCTGCCCACCGGGACGGTGAGCTTCACGCTGGATGGCGTCAGCGTTAGCAGCGCTGCGGTGGTCTCTGGATCACCCGCCTCGGCCAGCGCCACCCTGACCGCGACCAGTCTGACGCCGGGCTCCCACGTGCTGGCCGGCGTTTACTCGGGAGACACCATCTACGGCACCTCAACCGCAGCCTCCACCACCATCACGGTGCCCAAGAGCCCGACCACCACCACGGTGAATCCGTCCACGTTGACGCCCACGGCGGGCGGCTCCATGACGGTGACGGTGGACGTAACCTCGTCGAATCCGGCCACCGCCATGCCCAGCGGCACGGTGACCTTGACCGAGGATGGCATTACGGTTGGCACCGGCACGCTTGCGGCTGGCTCGCCCTCGGTGGCCACCATCACCCTGAATGTGGTTTCAGCCGGGTCCCACGTTCTGGCGGCAACCTATTCGGGCGATACCTATTACACCACATCAAATTCCTCCACGGTGCCGATTGTTGCGGCCAAAGGCGCGTCGGTTACCGGGCTTGCCGCCCTGCCGGTCACGCTGACGGCCGGCAGTACGGAGACCCTGACCGCGACCGTGGCTCCGGCCACTCCAGTAGCTGGCGTGACCTACACGTTGACCGGCACGGTGAAGTTTTACGACGGGGCTACCCTGCTGGGCACGGTTCCGGTATCGAGCAATACCGCGGTCCTGGCCGGCATCGCGCTCAAAGACAACATCAACCACACCCTTACCGCCGTCTACTCGGGCGATACAAACTGGATCGGCAGTACCTCTACCGCGCTGCCGCTGGATGCCACCACCCTGCCGGATTACGTGGTGCTGACCTCCAACTACTCGGTTGCGCCTCCAGGCGTGGCCGTGGTGCTGACCGCGACCGTGACGCCGACCACGGTGTCCACCACGGAGACCAATCCTGGCGGTATGGTGATCTTCTACATCGGCACCACCATGATCGGCCAGGCTGCGCTCAGTCCGGTTTCAGCGATCAGCAGCTCGTCGGTGGCCACCCTTACCTTGCAGACGCTGCCCCCAGGACCGGACATCATCTACGCCGTCTACATGGGCGACGACTACTACGACGAGGCTACCTCCAACAACCTGTCCATCGTGGTAGAAGACTTCACCATCACCCCGTCCGCGTCAAACCCGGCCACCAACCTGACCATCGTCAAGGGCTCGTCCGGTTCGGCTTCCTACGACATTACAGGCGAGGGCGGCTTCAACAGTCTGGTGCAGGTGGTTTGCGCCGTTTCCTCGCAGGACGACATGACCTGCACGGCCAGCCCGCAACAGGTGGTGCCCACCGGAACGGTCACCTTTGTGGTGCAAACCTTCACCACCGGAACAACCGCCAGCAAGGCGCCCCCACCGCCGCTTTGGCCGCGTGCCATGGGTGGCACGGCTTTGGCAACCCTCGGGCTGTTCTTCCTGCCCTTCGGACGCCGTGTACGCCGCCGCCTGCTGGCGCGTGCTGGCAAAAGGCCGGAGCGGGGACTGGTGCTCCTGCTGCTGCTGATGGGGCTGGTGGGAGCTGGTGTGGGTTGCACCAACAGCGAGCCGATTGTTACCGCCGGCACGCCGCTGGGTGTGGCTACGCTCAAGATCACGGCCACCTCCTACGTGAACAACACCACCATCAGCCACAGCGTCTATCTGACGGTGAACGTGATCACCGGGACCTAACCCGATCCAGCATAAGCACGGCGCGGGCGGCCCCATCGGGTCGCCCGTTTGCTTTTCAAGGAAAAGGGCTGCCCGGAGGTGATAGGCTGGCCTGTCGAAGCAAGGAGCTATCCAGAACATGCATTCCAGCCATCCTTACCACTTCAATCTGCTCACCGCGGCCCATCAGGTGATGACCGAACATGGTTTTCAGCCAGACTTTCCGGAAGGCACGGACGCCGTTCTGGCGACCCTCGCAACCCGCTCGCTGCTGGAGGGTGCGGAAGGAGTCGTCGATCTGCGCAAGCTGATCTGGTCGTCCATTGACAATGACACATCCAAAGACCTGGACCAGATTGAGTGGGCTGAACAGCTTGCGGACGGCCGTATTCGGGTGTTGGTGGGTGTGGCCGACGTGGATGCGTATGTGGGCGTAGCCAGCCTGCTGGACCACCACGCCAGCAGTGAGACCACCTCGGTGTACACCGGCGTGAAGGTGTTCCCGATGCTCCCCACGGAGCTTTCGGAGGGCATTACTTCGCTGAACGAGAACGGAGATCGTCTGGCGGTGGTGATTGAATACAGCGTGGATGCCGCGGGTGGCGTCGCCGATGGCAAGGCGTATCGCGCGCTGGTGTGCAACCACGCGCAATTGGGTTATCCGGGCATTGGCGCCTGGCTGGAGGGCCGTGCGGCTGCGCCTGCCAAGATCCAGGCCAACAGGGCGCTGGAGGTGCAGGTTCGCCTGCAGGACCAGGCCGCGCAGCGCATGCTGGGCAGTCGCTTCCAGCATGGAGCGCTGGATCTGGAAACGATCGAAACCCGTCCGGTGATGCTGGCCGATCAGGCTGTAGAGATTGCGCGGCTGGAAAAGAACCGCGCCACCTCGCTGATTGAGGAGTTCATGGTGGCGGCCAACGGGGTGATCGCGCGCATCTTCGAGGATGCCGGCATTGCCAGCATTCGCCGCGTGGTGCGCACGCCCAAGCGCTGGGAGCGGATTGTGACGCTGGCAGCGGGTATGGGTACAACGCTGCCCGCGGAGCCGGACTCAAAGGCGCTGAACGACTTCCTGCTGCTCCGCAAGCAGAAGGATCCCGACCACTTTCCGGACCTGTCGCTGGCGGTGGTCAAGCTGATGGGGCCGGGCGAGTACATTCTGGTGCACTCGCGGGAAGCCTCGCCGGGGCACTTTGGCCTTGCGGTGCAGGACTACACCCACTCCACCGCGCCCAATCGCCGCTTTCCAGACGTGGTGACACAGCGGATTCTGAAGGCCTGGCTGGCGCACCAGCCCCAGCCTTACCAAGCCGACCAACTCGGCGACATTGCCACCCGCTGCACGCAAATGGAAGACGCGGCCCGCAAGGTGGAGCGCGACATGCAAAAGCGGATTGCGGCCGTGGTGCTCTACCCGCACATTGGCCAGACCTACAGCGCCATTGTGACCGGAGTGAACAACTACGGAACCTTTGTTCGTACGCTGAACCCGCATGTGGAAGGCAAGCTGGTGGAGGGCGGCAAGGGACTGGACGTGGGCGACCGGCTCCAGGTGCGGCTGGTTGGCACCAATCCGGAACGCGGTTTTATCGATTTTGCGGCCTGAAACCCGGCGCACGCAAAAATGCCGAGGGGAGTGTCAATATTCTTTTCTTTCAATCGCATAGGACGTTGCCATTGTTAAAGTTGAGCCTAACTTGGGGCTAGGCAGTCTGGTGGGCTCGTCTTTATGGCCAATTTCAGCGTCTAAACAAGAGTTGAACTGAAGCTGCGTCCTTCTGACGCCGATGTGAGATGGGGTGGAGTCAACTCCCCGTCGGCCAGCCCCAAAGCTCTGCCGGTGAGCCGGTAGATAGACTCTGAAGTACTGCTTTTCCGGTAGTACCGAAATACGAATCCAATTTTGGTGAATGAATGCTTTTCAAGAAATTCCCGCTTGCGCTCCTGTTTTGTTGTTTGACTGTCTTTTGCGGAGCTATCACCCTGTGTGCCCAAACCAACGCCGCGGAGGCGTCCTCCAGTTCGGTGCTTCCAGATGCGCCTACGCCCGTACTGATGGCGATGGCTTCTCCGTCGGACGCTGAACCGGTTCCGCAGGCCGGACCCGCGCAGCAGAATTCCCCGGCCACAACGGACGATGCAAGCCAGCACCAAAAGGCGCAAGAGCAGATCAAGGAACAGGAGAAGCAGCGCGTTCTTGGCATCCTGCCGGCCTTCAACATTAGCTACCGTTCGGATGCCGTGAGCCTTACGCGCAGCCAGAAGATGAGCCTCGCGTTCCATTCCGCGGTGGATCCGGTAACCTTTGCAACGGCGTTCCTGGTGGCGGGCTACCACGAGGCCAACGACGACGACCAGGGCTTTGGCTGGGGGATCAAGGGCTACGGCAAGCGTTCCGGCGCGGCTTATCTGGACGCTTTCGATGGAACGATGATCGGCAACGGCATTCTGCCCGCGCTGCTCCACCAGGATCCGCGCTACTTCAGGTTGGGGCATGGGACGGTGACGCACCGCCTGTTGTATGCAATGATGACCAATGTGATCTGCAAGCACGACAATACGGGCAAATGGGAACCGAATTACTCAAACGTTGCCGGTAATATCGCCTCCGGAGCCATCTCGAACTATTACTATCCTGCCGACGGTTCCGGCGTTGGGCAGATGTTTAGCAACGGCATGATCGTCACTGCGGAAGGCGGCATTGGATCGATCTTCCAGGAGTTCTGGCCTGACATCTCGCGCAAGTTCTTCCACAAGGACCCGACCCACGGTTTGGACGCCCAGGCTCAGGCGAAGTCGAAGAAGTAGCCGCCGCAGCAACCCACCTACCAAGGCGTCGCTCAACCATGAGCGACGCCTTTTGCATTTTGTAGTTTTTGCCGTTTTCTTCCTCGGGCGTGAGCCCTTTCTCAGTTCTGCTTGCCTTTAGCGCTGACTGTGATATATGGTTTTCTCGATTTATCCCTGCAGCATTGCCGTTGGCTTCAACTTAGCCTGGTTGCATGCCGACAACGCTCGAAGTGGGCACTTATTCTGCAAAGGGGATGGCGTGCAGCCTGGACGCCGAACAACCAAGGGGAACAAAGACTTGATGAAACGCGTTGAAACCACTCTCTCCACGATCCTTCCTTATCTGCTGATTCTGGCCGTGGCTGTGCTGCGGCTTGCGGTAGCGCATCCTGGCAACTTCGTTCCGCTCTTCTCCTGCGTGCTGTTTTTTGGCGCCATGCGCACGCGCCGGGAGTTCGCTTTTCCGCTGCTGGTGCTGATGGCCGTAGACGTTCTTCTCACTACGCGCCAGTATGGCTACGTGTTGACGGCGGACCATGCCATCACCTGGATCTGGTACGCGGCGGTCATGCTGCTGGGAGCCATGGTGGTGGGCGCAAAGGCCTCGCCAGTGCGTGGGGCTGCGGTGGCGCTGCTCGCTGCCGCAGGATTCTTTGCAGTGAGCAACTTTGCGGTGTGGGTCATGTGGCAGATGTATCCGCATACCGCTGCCGGTCTGGTTGCCTGCTACGCGGCCGCGGTGCCCTTCTTCCGCAACAGCATGATCGCGGAAGGCTCCGCCAGTCTGCTTCTTTTCGCTTTGCCCGGCCTGGTCCGCGGCACACTCGCAGCCACCCGTACCCGCGTGGCTAGCTACTAGTTTGAAACCGCTGACGAGGATTTTCTGATGCTGCAAGTGAAGGAACTCTACGACGCAATTCTGAATGGCAACGCCAAGCAGGCTCATGCCGCCACTGAAGTTGCCTTGGCGGCGGGCGCCGATCCCATGGCGCTGATCTCAAGCTCCATGGTTCCGGCCATGGACGAGGTGGGCAAGCTCTACGAGGCGGAAGAGTACTTTGTGCCGGAGCTGCTCTTGGCCGGCCGCGCCATGAAGTCCGCCATGGAGCTGCTGAAGCCGCTTCTGGTGGCCTCAGGCCAGCGCATGGCCACCCGCATCATCATCGGTACGGTTAAAGGCGATCTGCACGACATCGGAAAAAATATCGTGGCCTCCATGCTGGAGGGCAGCGGCTTTGAGGTGATCGACCTGGGCACCGATGTGTCGCCGGAGCACTTTGTGGCGGCCGTCGAGGAGCGCGAGCCGCAGATTGTGTGCATGTCGGCGCTGCTCACCGTGACCATGCCGGCCATGAAGAACACGATTGAAGCCATCCGGCACGCCGGACAACGTGCCCGGGTAAAGATCATCATCGGTGGCGCTCCGGTGACCAGCCAGTATGCGCTGGAGATTGGCGCGGACGGCTATAGCGAGAACGCCAGCGGCGCGGTTGCGCTGGTCAAGAACCTGCTGGCCGCCTGAGCTTCAGCTTCGAACGCAAACGGGTCTACCCAGCAATCGTAAGGGGAAATGCTGCTCACAGAGCGGCACGGTCTTTTGCGCCTTCAAAACACCTTGATTTGCTCAACCAGGAGGCATCGAAATCCTATGACAGCTCCCGCGACAAGCTTTACTTCGCTCGCCATTGCACGTACCGAAGATCTCATCTACGGCGTTTGCCCGCTGCCTCTCGATTGTGGCCTTGGCCTGCGCATCGGCGCGGGACATGTGTTTCCAGAGGTGAACTTCACCCTGCCACCGATCGACATGACGGCCGAAACCTGGCCGCAGGTGGTGGCGCATTACGAAGAGATGGGCGCGCAGATCGTGCGCCGTGCCGTCTCCATGCGCGTGCCGGGCATTGTGCTGGAGTTCGAGCTGCTGCCGCCCATGACCGAGCAACCGGAGTGGGGCGCGGAGTTGACTGCGGTGCTGAAGAGGCACTTGATAGAAGCGCATGCGAAACATGGGCTGAAGAGCGCGCTGCGCGTTACGCCGACTGATATTCGCGATCAGCAGAAGCCTCCCTTGATGCGGAGCGGAGAACCGTGGGAGAAGCTGAAGCGGTCGTTTGAACTGAATGCGGCGGCCGGTGCCGACATTCTTTCGATTGAGTCAGTGGGCGGTAAGGAAGTGCACGATCAGGCGCTGATGTATGGCGACTTTCCGGGCATCGTGTTTGCGCTGGGGGTGCTGGCTCCGCGCGACATGAGCTGGCTTTGGCGGCAGATTGGCGATGTGTGCGATGCGCATCCGGGCGTAGTGAGCGGCGGTGACTCCGCCTGCGGCTTTGCGAACACCGCCATGCAGCTTGCCCACCAGAAGATGCTGCCGGAGGTGCTGGCCGCCGTGGTGCGCGCAATGAGTGCGGTGCGCAGCCTGGCGGCATTTGAGCAGGGCGCCGTAGGCCCGTCAAAGGACTGCGCCTATGAAGGGCCGGTGATCAAGGCCATCACGGGACGGCCCATCTCCATGGAAGGCAAGTCCGCTGCCTGTGCGCACTTCAGCCCCATTGGCAACATTGCCGCGGCCATGTGCGACCTGTGGAGCAATGAGAGTGTGCAGAATGTGCGCCTGTTGAGCGGCAATGCGCCGGAGGTCTTTACCGAACTGCTGGCCTACGACTGCCGCTTGATGAACGCGGCCGCGGCAACCAGCGGCGGCGCCTTGCAGATGCGCGACTGGATGACCACCTCCGATGAGTGGCTGAGCCCGCAGGCGGCGGTGCTATCGCCCAAGGCAACCATGCGCATTGCTTCGGCCATTGTGGCGGAGCAGTCGCCGTACCATCGCACCATTGCCTCCGGACGCGCCGCCGTGGAGCTGATCAAAGAGGGCGCTGCCGAGGGCAAGCTGACCCTGGCGCGCAAAGAGCAGCAGTGGCTGGGCCGCATTGAAGAGGCGCTCAGCAGCTTTCCTGAAGATGAGGCTGTGCTGCTTGCCGAGATGGAGCCGCAGTATGGCGCGCTCTATAACAAGTCGAGCTATGGCCTTTAGAGGGTCCGGCTGTTTACCATGACCGGGTGGAGCGAGCCCGGTCATGGAACCCTCCGCGCAATCAACATGAAACTCAAAGCCATTGTCTGCCAGGTATTTACGCGCGAGTTTGAGCAGGTGGTTGCGCGTGTCGGTCACAGTGTCGATCTGGAGGCCATCCCCATGGGGCTGCACTCGCTGGGGGTGGAGATGCGCCCGCACCTGCAGGAGCGCATTGATGCCGCCGATGAGGCTGGCTACGACGCCATCCTGCTGGGCTACGCGCTCTGCGGCCGGGGGACGGAAGGGCTGCGCGCGGGTAAAACCCAACTGGTGCTGCCGCGTGCGCACGATTGCATCGGCATTCTGATGGGCAGTCGGCACAGCTACCAGAGCTACTTTGAAGATCATCCCGGCGTCTACTATCGCTCGCCGGGTTGGGTGGAGTTCCAGACGCCCGACCTGAAGCTGGAGCCCGCGTTTGCCGCGCAGAAGTCGCCCATGGGCGAGAACACCACGCTTGCGGAGCTGGTGGCAAAGTACGGCGAGGAGAACGGGCAGTTTCTCTACGAACAGTTTTCCTCCTTTCGCCGGAATTATTCTGGACTCACCTACATTGCCAGCGGCGTTGAGGGAGAAAAACTCCTGGTGGAGAAGGCGCGCGCCGAAGCCCTCGAACAGGGTTGGAAGTTCGAGTTGATGGACGGCTCCATGACCTTACTGGAGCGGCTGGTGAACGGCGACTGGAGCGGAGATGACTTTCTGGTGGTGCCGCCAGGAGCCACCATCCGCGCATGTTTGGGCGACGGAATTGTGGAAGCGCTATGAGTGGCGAGCAAGAAAAAATTCGCATCCGGCTGGAACCCCTCGCGGTGGAGCTGGAGGTGGCGGCAGGCTCGGAGCTGGTGTCTACGCTGGCGGAGCATGGCTTTGAGTTTCCCTGCGGTGCAACCGGGCTGTGCGGCGGCTGCGGGGTGCGGGTATGTTCCGGGTGGCTACCGGCCACCGCCGCGGACCGCGAGCACTTTTCCATTGCAGAGCTGAGCGATGGCTGGCGGCTGGCCTGCCAGGCTCGCCCGCAACTGCCGCTGGTGCTGGAGTGTGGCCAGTGGGAGATGGATATTCTGGCAGACGAGACGCAGTTTCCCGCGGGCCGCGAAGGCTTGGGCATTGCCGTCGATCTGGGTACCACTACCGTTGCCGCGCAGCTTGTGAACCTGGCCACGGGCGAGGTGCTGGTCGTCGAAACCGAGCTGAATCCACAGGCCGCATTCGGCTCGGATGTGATGAGCCGCGTTCGCGCCGCGCTGGACGGAGCCGACCTGGCCACACCCATCCGCGAGAGCATCGGCGAGATGGTGACGCGTATGGTGCGCGACCGTGAAGCGGAACTGGTGGACGTGGTGTTGGTGGGCAACACGGTGATGCACCATCTCTTCTGCGGTTTGCCGATTGCCCCGCTGGCTGCCGCTCCCTTTGAGTCGCCGCATCTGGCCGAGCAGGAATTTTTTCCTGCCGATCTGGGCTGGGCGCTGCCAGTAAGCTGCACGGTACGCTTTGCCAAGTCCTTGGGCGGATTCGTGGGGTCGGACATTCTGGCCGGGATTCTTGCCACGGGGATGCACCAGAGCCGGGAGCTGATTGCTCTGGTGGATCTGGGCACCAACGGAGAGATCGCTATTGGCAACTGTGAGCGCATTGTGTGCGCTTCAACGGCGGCAGGCCCGGCCTTTGAGGCAGGAGCCATCCGCATGGGCATGCGTGCCGCCACCGGAGCCATTGCCTATGTGGCGATTCTGGACGGAGAACTGCGGGCCACGGTGATCGGCGGCGGCGAGCCGCGCGGCATCTGCGGCAGCGGGCTGGTGGATGCGGTGGCGGCAGGGCTCAACCTGGGCGCGATCCTGCCCAGCGGGCGCATTGCCGATGGAACCAAGCGCTTTCCGGTGGCGGGCGCGGTGGAGCTGGCGCAGGCGGACGTGCGCGAGCTGCAACTGGCCAAGGGGGCCATCGCCGCGGGGTTCAGAATTCTGCTGCGCCGCATGGGGGCCGAGGCATCGGACCTGAAGGCGATTTCTCTGGCAGGAGCCTTTGGCAACTACGTGCAGGTGGGCAGCGCGCTTCGGATCGGCCTGCTGGACGCTCCGGCTGGTATGATCCATGCGGCAGGGAACACAGCGCTGCGTGGCGCAAAGCTCCTGCTCGCGAGTACGGAGCCGGTTTTGCCGCCGGTGGAACACTTCAGCCTGGCCGCCGATCCCGCTTTTCAGGACGAGTTTGGCGACTGCATGGGATTTGCAGGAACGGAAACCTCTGCGGAGCCTTGAGCGTGGCTCAGCACCAGGTTGCCTGCAACCAGAGATTCGCTACACTTAAAGCTAGGAGAATCGGATTCGATTATGCCCCATCCCCAAATCAAGTTCGGAACCGACGGCTGGCGCGCGGTCATTGCCGACGACTTTACGTTTGCCAACGTGCGCATAGCGGCAGAAGCTGTTGCCGCTTACATTCATGCCAAGGAAGATCCAGCCAAGGGCATCTGCATTGGCTACGACACCCGGTTTGGCTCCAAAGCCTTTGCCCTGGCCTGCGCGGAAGTGGTTGCGGCCACGGGCATTGCCGTGGAACTGGCGGACCGTATTACGCCCACGCCCGCGCTCAGCTTTGCGGTGCGGGGGCACGGCCGCGCGGGCGGCATCATGATCACCTCGTCGCACAATCCGGCGCAGTGGAACGGCGTCAAGTACAAGGCCTGGTATGGCGGCTCGGGCAGCCCTTCTATCATTGCCGAGATTGAGTCCTACCTGGGCCAGCCAGTTCCAAAGGCAGCCACTCCTGCGCCCATCACGCTGGTCAACTTCAATCCTGCGTATCTTGAGGCGGTGGAGAAGTTTGCGGACCTGGATCTGATTGCGAAGTCGGGCATGAAGTTCTGCATCGACTCCATGTACGGCTCGGGCGGCACGATCTTGTCCGAAATTTTCACGCGGATTGGCGTGACCAACGTGGCCATCCGGTCAAATCCCGATCCCACCTTCCCTGGCATCAATCCGGAGCCTATTGAGCCCCACATCCGCGCGTTGGGCGAGGCGGTGGTGGCCAACGGCTGCCAGGCCGGTCTGTGTACCGATGGCGACGCCGACCGCATTGGCGCCACCGACGAAAACGGCATCTTTGTGGATCCGCACAAGATTTTTTCCATTCTTTTGAGCTGGGTTTTGAAGCGCAAAGAGTGGCCGGGCGTGGTGACGCGGGCCTTCAACACCACCAAGATGCTGGACCGCATCTGCGCCAAGCACGGGCGCGAGCTGATTGAGCACGGCATCGGCTTCAAGTTTGTGTGCGATTACATGCTGGAGCGCGAAGTGGTGATGGGCGGCGAGGAGTCTGGCGGCATCGGCTTCCAGCGTCACCTGCCGGAGCGCGACGGCATCCTGAACGCGCTGCTGTTGGCCAACGTGATGGCGGAAGAGGGCAAGACGCTGGGCCAGCTGGTGGCCGATCTGCAAGCCGAGTATGGCGAGCACCAGTATGGGCGCATCGACCTGACCATTCCGGACACGCTGAAGAACGCGGCCATTGCGCGGGCCAAGGCCGTACAGGTGGGTGAGGTGGCGCTGGCGGGCATGAAGCTGCTGAGGACGGATACGCTGGACGGGGTGAAGCTCTACCTGGAGAACCCGGAAGCGGCCACCAAGCCGAATGCGGCCGAGACGTGGATCTTGTTCCGGGCCAGCGGCACTGAGCCACTGCTCAGGGTCTACACCGAATCCTGTTCGAAGGAAGCGGTGGCCACGCTGCTGGCAGCAGGGCGGAAGTTCGCCATGGGCGAGTAAGCGGCGGCAAAACCAGGAAGTACGGATGGCGGCATGGAAGCTCAAAAAAAGAGCAGAGATGCCGCCTTTCTTTTTGGCCCAACAGGTCCTGTTCCATCTTGGGCTGAAGGCCAAGAAGAAGAGTCCACAAGGCGGAAAAGACTGATTTTGGCAGTGACGGGGCCGATAGAACCAGAAGAACCCTCAGAAGGTCGGCTGTGCGCCGAGCCAGGAAATGCCGATGAGCCCGATGCCGGGCACAAACCGCCGCAAGAACCAGGAAGGCGCGCCGCAGCAGGACGACGTGCGCGAGGATCTGGTCGCTATTGCGCTGGACGGTTTTTTGCCCATGGCGATGCTGTCGGCGGTGTGCCTGGTGGGTGCAATGGCGGTGTCAGCGCACTACTACCAGGACGACTGGCTGTGGGGCGCGGCGGAGCTGACGCTGGTGATTTCCGTGGTACGGGTGGGAATTGTCTGGGGCTTCCAGAGGCAGAACCAGCGGAAAGGGCCCAAGAAGTTTCTGGTCTGGGCTAGCGCCTTCAGCATCGTCACGATGGCGTTTTGCACCATGATGGCGCTGGTGACGGTGTACAACTTCCGCAGACACGACGGATCGATCCAGATGCTGTGCGTGATTGGCACTTTTACGCTGTGCAGTGGCATCAGTTCGCGGATCGGGATGCAACCCAAGGTGTCGCAGGCCTGCATCGTCCTGCTGCAGGGGGCGCTGGCGTACTCGCTGCTATCGTCGCCGCTGCCGATTCTGCGCCTGACGACCACCCTGTCAGCGGTGACGGCGTTTTCCTACTGCGTGTCCATCCACAACCAGTACCGTGTGATTGACGAGCAGGTGCGGACCAGGCGCAGGCTGCGGAATCTGGCCAATCACGACTCATTGACCGGCCTGCCCAACCGGCACCTGTTTGACACTACATTTGAGAAGGTGTGCGCCGAACGGCGTCCGTTTACGCTGTGGATGCTAGACCTGGACGGCTTCAAGGAAGTGAACGACACCCACGGCCATGCCATGGGCGATGAGCTGCTCAAGCAGGTGGCGCGCAGGCTGGACAGAACCGTGCGCACCGGCGACCTGCTGGCGCGACTGGGCGGCGATGAGTTCGTGATTCTGCAGCCGGAGACCCATTTGCGCGAGGCAACGGAGCGGATGGCGGAACGGATTATGGCAGAGATCGCGGCCACGTACCAGATTGATGGGCACCGGATCCAGATTGGGGTGAGCATGGGCATCAAGCTGGCGGCGGAGAGCCAGGTGAGCCCGCATGCGGCCCTGCGCGAGGCAGACAAGGCGCTCTACCGGGTGAAGGATCTGGGACGGGGTGGGTTTGAGATGGTGTGAGCGGCGGTGAGGCTTTATCGGCGCGGCCAAGGGCCTTCCTTCAGTCCTGTGGCCCCCCAGGGCAATCGCATTTCAAAACATCTCCAGAAGCCGGTAGAGGAAGTCGTCGTCCCAACCTGCACGCTTGAACTTTCCGCGCAGGGAGCCCTTTGATCCTTCCTTCTGCATGGCGTTGATGG
>Ga0181529_10001199_pt1 | contig 34866 bp, 21 predicted proteins | sample PEATcosm2014_Bin_36_FD_119763 | JGI IMG/M metagenome (GOLD analysis project Ga0181529, IMG submission 119763) | Peatland microbial communities from MTU Mesocosm Facility, Houghton, MI, USA - PEATcosm2014_Bin10_30_metaG | ecosystem: Environmental > Terrestrial > Soil > Wetlands > Peat | place... | reverse complement strand
GGTGGCCGGCGGCGTCTTCGACGATGGCCGTAACGTTACGCGCCTCGAACGGGAAGTCCGACGGGTTGGTCAGGCGAAAGTCCAGAACCACGATGGTGGAATTTTCGTCGAGCGGCGCGGTCCGCACCTTGAGCACCTGCCCGGTCACACCGACGCGGGCGCCCCGCTGCATATAGACGATGCTCACGATGGCGATGGCGACACAAGCGATGCCGACGCCGAGCGCGATCAAGAAGTTTTTCGACATAGGTAACAGTGCATCATCTCATACTTCACCGGAGGGCAGGTTGGCGGCCGAGGAGCACCAGGTCTGGGCGGTGAAAAGGCGGGCTGACGGCCCGCCACAGGCTGACAACCTTCGCCGCAGAAGACGGCGGGCGGGCGTCAACAGACGCCCATTTCCGGTCGTGGGAAAACTTAGTCGCAGGCGCGGCAGGGGGACCGTGGCGTGTCCCCACAAGGCTGGACTGCGGCGCGGCAATATCGATAGACTGAGGGTCGTTGTGCGAACGACGGCGGATTTTCAGTTTATGGCATTCAATTTCAGTTTTCGGCGCCACGGCCGCCACAAGAGCGCCTGCCGGACAAATGGCCATAGGGAAACGGAGCTGATCGATGAGACGAGAGTTATCCATAATCTCCGCGGCGATACTGGCAGTGTGCGCCACCGCTCAAACTGGCGGCAAGGCGCCGAAGCGGTTCGTTATTTCCGATTTCGGGGCTGTCGCGGACGCCAGGACGGTGAACACGAAAGCCATCCAGGCGGCCATCGATAAGTGCGCCGCGTCGGGTGGCGGCATAGTTATCGTTCCCAAGGGAGTCTTCCTCAGTGGAGCGATCTTCCTGAAGCAAGGAGTGAACCTCAACGTCGAAAAGGATGGCGTGCTCAAGGGGACCGCGAACATCGACGATTACCCGGCGATCAACACGCGATGGGAAGGGATTGAGCAGCCGTGGACCTCCGCGTTCGTCAATGCCGAAGGAGTGACCGGCCTGGAAATCTCGGGCGAAGGAACTATCGACGGGTCCGGCGAAGAGTGGCTGCAGAACAATCCTTTCCGGCGCGACCCTGGCGGCAGGGGAGATGGCGCTCCACCGGCGATGCCGCGGCGCGGGCGGCCCCGCCTGATCGGCATACAGAACTCCAAGCAGGTCCGCGTGACCGGTCTGAACCTACACAATCAGGCGGTGTGGTGCCTGTTCTTCTTGTATAGCGAAGACGTTCTGGCGGAGAACCTGAAGATCACGGCGGAACACAACATTCCGAGTTCCGATGGCATCGACATCGATTCCTGCACGCGCGTGCGCATCGACAACGTGTATATCGACGTCAATGACGATTGCATCTCGATCAAGTCGGGAAAGGACGCCGACGGTCTGCGCGTCAACCGGCCGGCGGAGGATATCGTCGTCGAGAATTCTCATTTCGCTTATGGACACGGCGGCGTGGCGATGGGTAGCGAGACATCGGGCGGCATCCGCAACGTGGAAGTTCGGAATTGCGTCGCCGATTCCGGAAACTGGGCGCCGATCCGGTTCAAGACGCAGCCGAGCCGAGGCGGCGTGGTCGAGAACATTACTTATCGGGATATGAAACTACACGAAACCAAGCAGGCTTTCGAGTTCAATCTGGAATGGCGGATGGTCCCGCCTATCGCGCCTCCCGCGAAGGTGCTTCCGATTGTCCGCAACGTCAGGATCGTCAACGTGTCGGGCGACGTGAACACCGTCGGCATCATTCACGGATTGGCGGACAGTCCGATACGAGACATTCATTTTGAGAATTGCCGGATCTCGGCGCAGAAGGGTTTCCGGCTGGAGCATGCGCGAAACGTGGACCTCACGGGGCTGAAACTCGATGTGAAGGACGGTGAACCGATTACTAAGTCGGATGTGCAGTAGATCTCTGCCAGGAAGGACAGACCACCGCCTTGCGTAGTATGTCGATTCTCGCCGTGCCAGCAGAGCCGACAGGGCCGGATGCACACTCGACAGCCACAGCATCCCGAGAACCCGTGAAAGGATCGCGGCGGCGTCGCGACCAAGGGATGGCGATTGGGCCTATACTGAATGAGGCTTGAAAGTCCAAAATGGAGATTCCGGCTAGAAGTAATCGCTCCTCACTGGAGTTATTCACCGGTCAGCCAATACCGAGGCTCTACGACTATCCGGCAAAAGCCGTGCGCACCCGGCGACATGTCAGCCAACGGAAGTCACACGCCGAAGGGAGGGAAACCCATGGGACTCTTTGGCCCACCCAACATTGACAAGATGAAAGCCAAGCGCGATATCGGCGGCTTGATCAAGGCGCTAGAGAGTGCAAGGTATCGCCAGGCGGCGGCACAGGCGCTGGGGCAGGTCGGCGACGGTCGCGCCGTGAAGCCGCTGATCGGCGCTCTAAGAGATAGAGACGGCCTTGTGCGCTCTGCGGCGGCAGACGCTCTGGTCAAGATCGGTACGCCGGCTGTCGCGCCGCTCGTCGCCACGCTCAAGGGAGCCGACAGCTCTGTGTGCCTGGCGGCGGCAAACGCGCTGGAAAAGATTGGCTGGCAACCGGGTCAAGACGAGACCGGTGCTGTCTATTGGGTACTCATGGGAGGATGGGATAAGTGTGTTGAAATTGGCGCGCCCGCTGTCGAGTCGCTCATCGCCGCGTTCAAGGATAGACGCGGCGATCGGTACCAGGCGGTGGTCTGCGCACTAGGAAAGATTGGCGACGCCCGCGCCATAGGGCCGCTCATCGCCGCGCTCGACGATGAGGAGCGTGCTTTGCGAGAGGCGGCGGTAGGTGCGCTGGGGCAGATTGGTACGCCCGCAGTCGAACCGCTCATCGCCTTGCTCATGGAGAGGCGCGGCCATAAGTACCGGGCGGCGGCAGAAGCGCTGGTCAAGGTCGGTACGCCCGCTGTCGGGCCGCTCGCCGCCGCGCTCATGGATGGCAATAGCGCTTTGCGCGAGGCGGGTGCACGGGTGCTGAATCAGATCGGCGACTCACGCGCTGTCGAGCCGCTCATCGCCGTTCTCAAGGATGCCGACGGGTCTGCGCGCCTGGCGGCGGCAAATGCGCTGGAGAAGATCGGCGACGCCCGTGCTGTCGAACCACTCGTCGTCGCACTAAGAGATGAAAGTATATACGTCCGCAGAGCGGCAGCGGGCGCGCTGAGCAGGATCGGATGGCTGCCGGGCCAAGATGAGGCTGGCGCTGTATATTGGGTGTTTAAAGGAGAGTGGGATAAGTGTGTTGGAATTGGTGCGCCCGCGGTCGAGCCTCTTATAGCTGAGATACATGTTTGTTTTGCGGACACGAAGCGCTATGCGGCGGCGGTACGCGTGTTGAGGCAGATATGCGCAGGACAGGAAGACGCATCGCTTCGCGCGCGTGCCGAAAGGGACATAGAAGCGGCGCTCAGGAAGAGATACCCACGTGGGCCGAAGGGTTGGCAGGAGGGACTGAACTACGATCAAGGGAAGAATTGAATCATGAGAAAGGCCGACTATCGCGTCAATACGATTCCACGCTTCCTTTCGAGCCTCTCGAACCCGCCTCATATTTCCAGTGTTATCGACACCGTTTGTCCGAAACCGCCAGAAACCGTGCATCCAATATGCCACCATGGAGTTGGGAGTAACAAGAGCCCGCAAGAGCCCGTTTCCGGCACTGAGGCCACGACCGTCCTGAAAGATGCCAAGGCCGAAACGTCGGGTTGCCCCGGAAGGCCTCGTAGGAGAACGAACTAGCCTATATACGCGCTCAGAAGGCGAGCGGCGTGTGGAAGACGTTCACGGCGTAGAAATATAGTTCGGCGTCGAGACAGCGCTTGATGTTCTCGGCCTTGCGGAAGCCGTGCTGCTCGCCGGCGAACAGGAAATATCCGACGGGAGCCCCTTTCTTGCGCAGGGCTTCGAACATGGCTTCGGCTTGGCCGGGCGGCACCACGCGGTCCTCCTCGCCCTGGAAGAAAATCACCGGAACCGAGAGCCGGTCCACGTGGACCAGCGGGGAACGCTCGCGGTAAAGATCCTCGCGCTCGGGATAGGGGCCAACCAGGCCGTCGAGGTAGCGCGACTCGAATTTATGAGTATCGCGCGCCAGGATAGCCAGGTCGCCGATGCCGTAATGGCTGGCGCCGCCGCGGAAGTAATCGCGGAAGGTGAGCGCGGCGAGGGTGGTATAGCCCCCGGCGCTGCCGCCGGTGATGACGCTGCGCGATGCGTCTGCGAGTCCGCGATCGGCGAGATAGCGGGCGCCCGAAACGCAATCGTCCACATCGACGATGCCCCAGTTGCCGTCGAGGCGCTCGCGGTAGGCGCGGCCGAATCCGCTGCTGCCGCCGTAGTTGACGTCGAGCACGGCGATGCCGCGGCTGGTCCAATACTGAATGCGCAGGTCGAGCGTGCTGGAGGCCGCCGCCGTGGGTCCGCCGTGACATTTGACCACCAGAGGAGGCTTGTCGCCGGCGGGCGCCTGGTAGTCGGGATTGAAGGCGGGGTAATAGAGACCATAGGCGGTGCGGCTTCCTGTGGTAGGGAATTCGACCGGTTCGACGCGCGTGAAGTAGCGCGCCACGGCGGGGTCGTCGGCAACCGTGGTGGCCTGTTTGAGCGTCTCGGTTGCGCCCGTATTCAGGTCGAGCCGCACGAAGCTGGCGGGTGTGGTGGCGGAGCCGGCGCGGAAGACCACTTGATCGCCGAGGGCGCGCACCGAGGAGAAATCGGAGTAGGGCAGATCGAGCGGCGTGAAGCGGCCGCTGGTGAAATCCAGAACGCCGAGACGGCCCAGCCCTTTGGAGGTGTACGAACAGACCACGCGGCCGGCGTCGGCGAAAGCGTAAGTGGACAGTCCGAAGACCCACTGCGGATACGCGAATTCGGCCTCCATGGGGAGCAGCGCGCGGGTCTGCCCGGTGGCCAGCGCGCAGGCGTAGAGATTGCCCCAGCCGGTGCGGTCCGAAATGAAGAGGATCTCCGTTCCGTCGGGCGACCATTCGGGTTGGAAGATGGACTCCGTCTCGCTGCCGGCGATCGCAATGGGCTCCGCGGCTGGGAGGCCGGCGCGGTCGAGCGCCGCGACGTAGAGCGTGCTCCCCACCCAGGGCATGCGCGGATGGTCCCAGGCGAGCCACGCCATGCGGCGGCCGTCGGGCGAGAGGCGCGGCGAAGAGTAGAAGTCGTGTCCGGAAGCCAGAATCTCGCCTGCGTCCGGCCGGTTCAGATGGATGCGAACCACGGTGTTGACCGGTTCGCCGCCCGCGGTATGATCTTCTCGAATCCCGATCCAGGCGTTGCGGGCCGTGTCGATGACGCCGTCGGCGTACTGCATGGGGCCGGGCGGTGTAATGGCGGCAGGGTTGGCGCTGCCGGGGTGGAGGCGATAGAGGCGCTGGTCGGAATCGTTGGAGAAGTACAGCACGCCGGAAGAGACCGTCCAGGCGCCGCCCCCGTATTCGTGGACGCGGGTGCGCGAGCTGAAGGGCACTGCGAGGAGGTCGGCGCCCTGGTGGACGATTACGGAGCGGCCGGATTCGTGGGGCCGCGATTCCTGCCAGTAAATTCCAGTTGGCTCGATGCGGATTTCGGAGAGGCCGATGGATTGGGCGGCGATCAGGTCGGACGTAATCGGCGATCGCCAGGAGCCGTAAGGGGCGGTCTTCACGGACCTATTACACCAAAGATTGCGCGCGGGTGGCGGGCCGGCGCCTCTCGCCACGGGCGCGTGGCTTTGCAGTATAGTAAGTGGCCGGAGACTGCAATGGAGAAACGGAAATGCGGGTGGCTACCGCTGGCGCTCATGGGGACGCTGTGGCCGCTGGCGGCGGTGGCGGACAATTATCCGCGGCAGCCGGGAATCGACGTGCAGCACTATGTCCTGCGAGTGGCGTTGAACGACGATAACGACGAAATCGCCGGCCACACCACGGTGACCGTGCGTTTCGTCAAGGACGGGCTTCCCGAGTTCTGGCTGGACCTGGCTTCGCTCAAGGACGGCAAAGGCATGACGGTGACCGACGTGTCGATCGGCGATATCTCGCTGCGGTTTACCCACCAGCTCGACCGGCTGACCATCAAGTTGCAAGCTCCGTCCAAAGCGGGCGACGTTCGCCAATATGACATTCAGTATCACGGCGTCCCCGCAGGCGGCTTGAAGATGCTCAAGAACAAGTACAACGAGCGGTGTTTCTTCAGCGCCAACTGGCCCACGTTCGCCCGTCAGTGGCTGCCCATGATCGACCATCCCTATGACAAAGCCACCAGCGAGTTTCTGGTAACCGCTCCATCCAAGTATCAGGTGGTGGCCAATGGAGCGCTGCAGGAGCAGATCGATGTCGGCGATGGGCGGCGCATGACGCACTGGAAGCAGTCGGTGCCCATCGCCTCCTGGCTGAATAACATCGGGGTGGCGCAATTCGCCATGCGGCGCTTCACCACGGTGTTGGGAATTCCGCTGGCCACCTGGGTGTTTCATCAGGACCGCGACGCCGGCATCGTGAGCCTGGAGACGCCCATGCGGCAGGCCATGGAATTCTTCAGCGACGCGGTGGGGCAGTATCCCTACGAGAAACTGGACGGCGTAGAGGCGGCCGGGATGACCGGCGGAATGGAGCATGCGAGCGAGGTTTTCTACGGGCAAACTTCCATCGCCAACCGGCCCCAAGCCAACCTGGTGTGGCACGAGGTATCGCATCAATGGTTCGGCGATTCGATAACTGAAAAGGACTGGGACGATGTCTGGTTGAGCGAGGGTTTCGCCACTTACTTCGCCTCGCTGGCGCAGGAACACTTCGAGGGACGCGACGCGTTCGTGGCGTCCATGAAACGGTCGCGCACCGCCATCCTGGCGCTGGAGAAACGGCCATCTCCGGAGGCGGTGATTCACGACAACCTGCCCGAGATCGCCGAAGGTCACTCGCCGGCGGGAATCGTGTATCAGAAGGGCGGCTGGACGCTGCACATGTTACGCGGCCAGATGGGCAACGATAAGTTTTGGGCGGGCATCCGCGAGTATTACCGCCGGTATCGTAACGGCAACGCGTCCACGGCCGATTTCCAGCAGGTGATGGAAGAAGCGCTCGGCGCGGACCTGGGTTGGTTCTTCCAGCAGTGGCTGTACCGCACCGGGTCGCCCGCGGTGGAAGGTACGTGGACGTACGATGCAGAGAGTAAGAAGATCGAGTTGGAACTGACGCAGACGCAGGCCGGCGATGTGTATCGCTTGCCACTCGATGTGTCGGTTTCGGCACAGACATCGCCGATCAAGATCGAAAAGATCGAGATGAGCGCCAAACAGCAGAAGTTCGAGATTGCCGCGGAAAAGGAGCCGGCCAGTGTCGAACTCGATCCCAATGTGTGGATTCTGATGGATGTGAAATTCGGCAAGCGGTAAGCGTCTTCCACGCATTCGTGGTCTGGCCACAAAACTGCTTCGTCGAAATGACACGTTGAAGCGTCGTAGTATGCGAGGTATGTCGATGCGAAGCCGCGAGATCTTACTGTTCGGGTTACTTTTTGGATTGCTTTCCGCCTGTTATGGCGCCGATCCTTCCTTAACCATATACAACCAGCGTTTCGCCGTTGTTCGCGAAGTCGTTCCGCTGGACCTCAAGCAGGGCGTCAACTCGGTCCAATTCGAAGGAGCGACGGCCCTCCTGGAACCGCAATCCGTGATGCTGCGCGATCCGGCGGGGCGGCGGTTGCTGCGAATCCTGGACCAGAATTATCGCGCCGACCCGGTATCGATGGATGCGTTACTGCGGCGTTACGAAGGGCACACCATCGAGTTCCAGGTACGGACCGGCGACAAGACCGAGGTGGTAAGCGGGAAGATCGTCCGCGCCGGGACAACCGGGCCGCAGGCTGCACGGTACGGCGATTTCCTGCAAGGCGTCATCACGTCGCAGCCGTTCTACTCCGGACAGTCGCAGTCGATCGTGGAGGTCGGCGGCAAACTGCAGTTCGGCCTGCCGGGTGCGCCGCTGTTCCCGGGGCTGGGCGCGGACATGATCCTGAAGCCGCTGCTCGAGTGGACCGTCGAAACGGATCGGGCGGGCCGCCTGGATGCCGAACTGGCATATATCTCGGGCGGATTGAACTGGAGCGCGGATTACAATATCGTCAACGGCGACGGGAACGCACTGGATATCATCGGCTGGGTGACGATGGAGAATGGCAGCGGCAAGCAGTTCGACAACGCCCATATCAAGTTGATGGCGGGCGATGTGAACAAGATCCAGCCGCAGGGTCAGCCCATGGGCGCTATTGGAGGCGCGGCGGGCTTTGGTTCCATGAACGGGAGCATGGCGGCGCCCCCGGTGGAAGAGAAGACTTTCGACGAGTATCATCTGTACACGCTGCAGCGGCCCGCCACGCTCCACGACAAAGAAACCAAGCAGGTGGAGTTCGTGCGGGCGGACGGAGTGAAGTCGGACGTGGTGTATATCTACGACGGCATGAAAGTCGATACTTCGCGCTTCCGCGGATGGAACGCGGACATGATCCGCAACGATACCAGTTACGGGACGCTCTCCAACAACAAGGTCTGGGTGATGCGCGAGTTTGTCAACTCGGAGGCCAACCACTTGGGGATGCCCCTGCCCAAGGGACGGGTGCGGTTCTACCGCCGAGATACCGACGGCCGGCTGGAATTCACCGGTGAGGACGCCATCGACCACACGCCTAAGGACGAGCACATCCGCGTGTTCACCGGGTCGGCTTTCGATCTTGCCGGCGAGCGCAAGCGGACGGTGGTGATGAACGACGGAATGCGCCGCACCATGGACGAAGGTTTCGAGATCAAGGTGCGCAATCACAAGAAGGAGCGGGCGGACGTGCGCGTGGTGGAGCACCTCTATCGCGGCACTTCGTGGGATATTACTACGAGTTCGATTCCGTGGGTCAAGACCGATGCGCAGACCATCGAGTTCCGCGTGACGTTGAATCCGGACGAAGAGAAGGTGGTCACTTATACGGCACATTACACGTGGTAAGGCAATTCGGTGACAGGCAACTTACTTCCGCGGCGGAATTGAGTCCCCTGCCACCGAATTGGCGCAGGCTACCGATCCAGGTTTCTCTGTTTCAGATCGCCTCCTCCATGAGTGGCGGCGGCGCCCACGGGAGTGATCGTCACATTGCCGGTTCCGGACGGGATAAAGGTGTCGCCACCGGTGATAGTCAGGGTAACTCCGCGATCGGAGCCGGTATCGGCGATGCGCAGCGTGGCCGGGGTCGCCGTTCCTCCTGTGGGTAGCAGGTTGACGGCGATCACGAGTATCCCTCCGTTGTTATTGCCGCGCCGACCGCCGTCGTCGGCACTGACGAAGTCGTCGCCGCTATGCCCGCTGCCGCCGCCGCTTTGACTTCCGGACGACGGCGTGAAACTCACGATGCCGGTAGCGGTCCACGTTCCCGTCGATACCGTGACGTCGCGACCCGTGCTGGATGGCGTAAAACGGTTGAAGTCTCCGCCGCCGGTGAGCACGCCCCCGCGGATTGCCCCCCTGCCACTGAGCAGTATCCGGTCGGCGCCACCGGACTGGCTGTCTTGCACAAAGAACCGGTAGCTTAGGTCGGTACTGGTAGGCGGAGATGTCACCGGGCCGACTACCAGCGTGACGGCGACGGACTGTGGACTATTCGCGGCGCCCGTCGAAGCGATGGCGATTGCCCCGGTGTACGTGGCGTTCGCCAGTCCGGACGGGTTCACGGAGACATTCAGGCTCGCCGGTGTTGTCCCGCCAGGATCGACCGACAACCAATTGCCGCCCTTAGCCGTGGACGCGGTAGCCGTAACTGTAAGTGCCGACCCGCTGCTGCCCACTTTGAGAGTCTGCGACGGAACCGTTCCGCTGCCGGTGGAACTGAAGGTCAGGCTGGCAGGGCTTAGGGTCAGCGCCGGATTGGTTACGGTGAGCGACACAGTTATGGGCAGGGGGCTGTTGCCCGCGCCGGCGGCTGTAACTGAGACGGTTCCGCTGTAACTTCCAGGCAAGAGCGCGCCGGGGTCCGCGGTCACTTGAAGTGCCGAGGGCGTGGTGGTTCCGGCAGGGGTCACCGACAGCCACGCTCCTCCACTCGCCGTGGTGGCGGCGGCGGAGAAAGTCAGTCCGGCGGTGGTCGAACTCAGATTCGACGTCTGCGATGCCTTGACGCCTCCGGCGGGCAGCGTAAAGGAAATTGTCGATGGGGTCGCCGAGAGGACGGGCGCACCCTGAACCGGCGAAACCGTGAAGGTAACAGCCACCGGTAGCGGGCTGTTCGAGGCTCCCGTGGACATCACCGACACCGATCCGGTATAGGTCCCGGCCGCCAACCCGGTGGGCGACACGCTGACCGAGACATCAAGCGGTGTCGATCCGCCGGACGGTGTCGCTTGTAGCCAGTTTCCTCCCGTGGCCGTGGTGGTGCTGGTGGTAAACGTCAAGGAAGACCCGCTACTGCCCGCCTGAAATGTCTGCGCGGCCGGTGCGCTTCCTCCCACCGACGCGGCGAAGGTCAGCGAAGCGGGATTTACGCTGAGAGTCGGCACCGTAGACGTGCTGGCCGGTGTCAAAGTGTAATTGGCGGTAGCGGTGTCGTCGCCGCCATTGCCGCCGTTGCCATTGGCGGCGAGCCCGGCCACGTAGATCTGCACGTTCCCCACGTCGGTAGCCGGCGGGGTCCAGTTTATGTCCCAATACGCACTGTTGGCCGTGCCCGCCTGGGTGCCGGCACTGGTCTGCTCGATGAACTGCAGCGGCGCGTTCGTGGGACATCCCAACGCCGTCTTGGCGGCGGAATTGCCGCACAGCACCGCGGTAAGTGCGTCCACCGGATTCAGATCGCCCGCCTGCGCGGCCAGGTTACTGGCCGTCCGTGCGGACAATTGGAACCCCCATCGAACCTTTCCGGTTTCGGCGACCGTGACTCGCAGCCTCTGGGTAACGCCCGGTGAGTAGGTTAGCCCGCCGGGAAAAGTCACTGTGACGGTAGCCGTCCCTCCCGCCGGAGAGTGACAATCGGTACACGTGACATCGCCGGGCGCCCCGTCCGACCTTACAGGCGGCAGGTTCGATGACGCGATCAATAGCGGCACGGCTACCACCGCGGCTCCTATAACCGCCCCAAGGGCAGCCCGCTGCTTACTGGTAAAGTTTGGTTGCAAGTCCGTCAAAGTCATTACGTTTTCCCCTCCCAATACACAGATTGGATACGAGAAGCAGTTTCTCCCCGTATCTACGTAGATTGAAATTTGCGGTGAGATTCCGAGCAGCTCGCGGGCCAAGTGAACAGATATCGAGAGTCTGGCGGCCGAGCGGAGAAATCAGGGATTTGCGCATCGCGGGCCGACGCGCCGCTTGCCAACTGCGCCTGGTTGCCAGGTAAATTCTTCCATGCCGGTGTGCTTTCAGGGCCGGAACTGTTAGGGAGCGGACCGAAGAGTCGGAGAATTCACAACAGAGTCCGCCGCTCGCCTGCCTGTGCGCGGCCTCCCGCCCGGCCTCTCACACGTGCCGCGTCTTCGAGTAAAGTAGATATCGGTCATGCCCACTCACACCCGCAGGACGTTTCTTCTCGCCACGGCGTCGGCCCTTCATGCCACGCCGCCCGCCAGCCTCGCCACACCGCACAAGTATGGCAAGCTGGTTCTCGAAGCTTCCACCGGCGGCGCCGCCTTCGACTGCAAAACCGTTGATTGCCCTTTCGTCTTCCACCACCAGGGCCGGTTCTACATGACTTATGTTGGCTTCGACGGCACCGGGTATCAAACCGGTCTGGCGGTCTCCGCCAATCTGGTGGACTGGCGCAAGCAGGGCTGCATCCTCGGCCGCGACCCGGCGTCGCCCGTAACCCGCTATAACATCGCCATGAACTGGATTGTGCGCGAAAACGCACTGCAATCGCCCGGCAACCTCAAGAAAGTGGATGGCCGGTTCCTGGGCGTTTACCACGCCTATCCGAACCCCGGCCTGGAAGAAGGTCCGGCCGTGATCGGCCTATGCTGGAGCGGCGATCTGCACCATTGGACTATCGATCCGCCGTGCCTGCAACCCGGCGACGGCGCCGATTGGGAACGCGGCGGCCTCTACAAGCCGTGTCTGGTGGAACGCCGCGGTACCTGGTATCTGTTCTACAACGCCAAGACCCAGAACCTGCCCCGATCACAAGGCGGTGGCTGGCGGGAGCAGACCGGCGTGGCCACATCGCGCGACCTGAAGGTCTGGACCCGCTATGACGGCAACCCCATCATCCCCAACGGCCCTGCCGGCAGCCTGGACGAGCGTTTCGCCAGCGACCCGTGCGTGGTCCTCGACGGCAATCGATGGGTGATTTTCTACTACAGCTTCGACAAAACCGGCAAGGCCCGCGACCTGGCCGCGGTGGGCAATGACGCCTTCCACCCGGTGAAAACCGATCAGATCCTGATCGATGTCGGCCCGCCCGGATCGGTGGATTCCACCTTCGCGCACAAGCCCTCGGTGGTATGGCACGAAGGCGCGCTCTATCACTTCTATTGCGCCGTATCGGGAAAGTATCCGAACGAGATCCGCGGGATTTCGGTGGCACGCTCGCGGCCCTGGTGAAGTTACTCGAGGAAAAGCTCGTCGAGCGGCACGGCGATATCCGGACTTTCGGTCCGCAGCCAGCCGTCGCGAACTTCGTGGATGCTCTCGGAGGTGTAGACCCAGGCCTTGCGGGTCAGCGGATCGATCGGCCACACGTAGGAGCCGCCGAACGACAAGTAGTCGCCGATTTTTTCCTGCATGCGGCTCACGCGGTCTTCCGGCGACAGAACCTCCACGCACAGGAACGGCGGCTCGGTGAAAACCTGTTCATCGGGTTCGGGGCCGGCTACAACCCAAATGTCCGGCACTCGAAACCGCGACGGCGAGACCTGGACTCGCTGCTCCTGGATGACGAAGATGTTCCACAACATTTCGATCCACTAGCAGCCCGTCCACGTAATCGCAATCGGGCCGATAGACCGTGGATCGGTACTCTTCCACCGGAATTGGCGAAACCGGCGTCGCGCGCATAAGACGATTCAAGCCTCCCACCGGCGTCCCCAAATGGCCGCTCCGATCGACAACGTAACCCGCTATTGCAACTCCGCCGTCAGCAGCGCGCCACCGGCGGCCGCCAGCACGCTTTCGATCTTGACCACCTGCCGGCCGTCCTTGGAGATCCACAACGTATCGTGATCCGGACCGCCCTCCGCCGATGTAATCTCAACCTTGTAAGTCTCGAACTTCCCGGCCGGCACCGTAACGGTCTCCGCTCCGGTAACTTTCAGCAGCAGCAGCTTGGCCTTCTGGCTCTGTACGTCGAAGTTGCGGAAGGTCGCCGAATACCCCTCGGCCAGGGGCAGCGTGGCGAAGGCTTGCGGCAGGTTGACCGCCGGTGGAAACAGCGGGCCGCCGGCATCCGCCGAGACCGGGCTGTCCTGCCCGTTCATGGTGATCGACCCGGTGACTTTGCTTCCCGCGAACTCCAGTTTCACGACGATCGGTCCCTGCGTCATCGATCGCTTCAGCGGAGCGAGCGTGCCTTTTTCCAGTGTCAGCGTATCGGTGCCCGAGCCCATCGCCGATTCTTGTACCCGGGACGCCGTCCAAGCCCCATTTTCGTCTTTGACGGTCACGATGTTGGAGATGGAAATCTGCTGGCCGCCCATGGCGAGTTTCGCCACGTACTTCCAGGTTCCGGGGGTGAGGTCCACGGCGGGCTTGACAGCGCCCACCGCTGCCGCGTCCACCTTCTTAGTGACGGTGACACTCTTCGGGTCCACCTCGATTTCCGAGAGCCGCTTCATCACCTCCGGCGTGCCGCCCTCTTGATAGCGCCCGTCGAGCTGCTTGGCGAGAAACTTCTCGGCCGCCATGAACATGGCCATGTTATTCACGGGACGGGCGAAGCCGTGCCCTTCGTCGGGCGCCAGCAGGTATTCCACGGGGAAGCCGCGGTCGCGCAGGGCGATTACGATCTGCTCGGCTTCGGCGCGGTTCACACGCGGATCGTTGGCTCCTTGCACCACCAGCAACGGCGTGTGGATCTTGGACGCGGAGTTCAGCGGCGAACGTTCCTTCAACCAGGCCTTACCCTCGGGGGTGTTGGGATCCGCCATGCGCGCGTACATCATCTTGCGGCCGGCTTCCCAGTAGGGCGGAAGCGAATCGAGCAACGTCAGCAGGTTCGACGGACCGACGATGTCCACGGCGGCGCGGTACAGATCGGGAGTGAACGCCACTCCCGCCAGCGTGGCGTATCCGCCGTAGGAACCGCCCAGGATGCCGATGCGCTTGGGATCGGCGGTGCCCTGTGCCACCAGGTATTTGACGCCCCAGGTGAGGTCGTCCTGCATCTTGTTGCCCCACTCGCCGTTGCCCGCGTTGAGAAACTTCTTGCCATAACCCGTGGAACCGCGGAAGTTCGGCGCGAGCACCGCGTATCCGCGATTGGCGAAGAACTGGGCCAGAGGATTGTAGCCCCAACCGTCGCGCGCCCACGGACCGCCGTGCGGCACCACCAGCGTGGGCAGGTTCTTGGGCGGCACTCCCTTGGGAAGCGTGAGGTACGCGGCAATCTCCAGCCCGTCGGACGACTTGTAGCGGATCGGCTGCATGGTTGCGAGCGATTCGCGCGGAACCTTCTCGCGCACGCGGTACTGCAGCGCCAGGGTCTTCGCCTTGCGGTCGAAAAGAAACGTCTCGCCCGGTTCCACATCGCTGTTGGCATTCACCAGCCACAGTTGCTCGTCGCGCGTGCGGGAGACGATGCTCACTTCGCGGCCCGGGAATCTGGCTTCGAGCCACTTGAAATCGGCCTCGAAGGCGGGGGCTTTGAAGTAGCGCCGCATGCGGTCGTCGTAATAGGTAGTGAAGACCAGATCGTCGGTGGTTTCCGAGAATACAGCCGACCCGAAATCCACGCGCTTTTGCGGATCCGATTCCGCGGTTTCGAGCTTGCCCGTCTCCGGGTCGAAGAGCACCAGAGTGGTCAGGTTCAGGTCGTCGCCCTTGTTCGTCTCCATGTAGATGCGCTTGGCGTCCTTGTGAAAGCGGAGCGGCGTGCAGGTTTCGAAGACGTTGCAGGAGAACACCTTGGTGAAGCCGGCGGGGTCCACGCGCAGAATCTCGGTGTCCCCGTTGTTGGCCGAGCGGACGGCCAGCCGCAGCGCGCCCTTCAGGTCGAATTCCCAGTCGGCGATGTGGTCGGTGTTCTTGCGGACCAGGGTCTTCTCGCCGGTCGAAATCTTCACGCGGTACAGATCGTGCCAGGCCTTGTCGCGGTCGTTGACGCCGATGAACAGCACGTCGGGCTCGTTCTTGGGGGCCGAGTAGAGCTGCACGGCGACGCCCTTCAGCCCCGTGAGATCGCGCGATGGAGGAGCCGCCGCACCGGCCGCCGGGGTGGCCCCCGGATCCACGCAATAGAGGTTATAGTTCTCGTCGCCGTCGTTGTCCTTCACGTAGCAGACGGACTTGCCATCGCGGGTCCACAGGTACGCCGGCACCGGCCGTTTGGTCTCGGTGGTCAACAGCCGGGCCGCGCTGAAGGGCTCCGCGGCGGTCTTCACCCAGACATTCAGCGTGTTGTTCCACGGCTTCAGAAAGGCGAGATACTTCCCATCCGGCGAAAGCTGCGCCGCAGCGATCTCCGGATTTCCGAACAGCAATTCCCGGTCGATCAAGGGCGGCAGCCCCTGGTTGGACGGCGGGCCGCTTTGCGCCGCCATTGCGAACACGAACAGAAGAGACAGAACCAGAGCGTGGGTGGTCATCGAAAATTTCCTTTAGGGCTCGTCAGAAAATAATCAGCTTACTTCCCGGCTACCGCTCCCTGACAGTCGCGGCTCTGAAGCGCAACAGAGCCGCGACTGTCGGGGAGCGGTTGGCACGGTTATTTCGGAACGGGCCATTAGATAAGTATCTCGCAAATCGGCGACAGGCAATCGAACGGGGTCACAGCGTTCAAGACGGGTGGTTGACTTCGGTCAGCCAATCGGGCCGCTTCAAAACTTCCCTCGGCTTGCTGCCATCGGGCGGACCGATGATGCCGTCGCGTTGCATCATATCGAGGATGCGCGCGGCGCGGCCGTAGCCCAGGCGAAGGTGGCGCTGCAGCGTGGACGTGGACGCCTTGCCCATTTGCAGCACCAGGCGGACGGCCTCTTCGTACATCGGATCCTGGTCGTCGCTGGGCGGTTCTTCGGCGGCGGCGTCGTCCTCGGCGGGTGGGGCGATGAGGAACGATTGGTCGTAATCCGGTTGGGCCTGCGCCTTCCAGAAATCCGTGACGCGGTTGATCTCGGTTTCGGTAACGAACGCTCCATGCAGGCGGGTGAGGCGCGACGACCCCGGCGGCAGGAACAGCATGTCGCCCTTGCCCAACAGGTGCTCTGCGCCCATCACGTCGAGGATGGTGCGCGAATCCACACGGGTGGCCACGCGGAAGCTGAGACGCGCGGGGAAGTTGGCCTTGATCAGGCCGGTGATCACGTCCACGCTGGGACGCTGCGTCGCCAGTACCAGGTGCATGCCCACGGCGCGCGCCATTTGCGCCAGCCGCGTCACGCTCTCTTCCACGTTGCGGCCTTCGATCATCATCAGGTCCGCCAACTCGTCGATCAGGACCAGGATGTACGGCAGAGGCTTCAGGTCCTCGGCCGTGGTTTCGGCCTCCTCGAAGAGACTGCGCGGCTCCTCCTGCAATTTGCGCAGTTTCTTGTTGTACTGGTCGATATTGCGCACGCCCCACTCCGCCAGCAGGCGCAGCCGCCGCTCCATTTCGAGTACCGCGTTGCGCAGCGCATTGGTGGCCTTCTTGGGGTCGGTGATCACCGGCGTGAGCAGGTGAGGAATGTTCTCGTACATTCCAAGTTCCACGCGCTTGGGATCGACCATGATCATGCGCACGTCGTCGGGCGTGGCTTTGTACAGGATCGACATGATCATGGAATTGATCATCACGCTCTTGCCCGATCCGGTGGAACCGGCGATGAGCAGGTGCGGCATGGCTTCGAGCGAGGCTACGCGGATACGGCCGTTGATGTCCTTGCCCAGCGGGATGGTCAGGTGCGAGTGCGATTGCGCGAACTCGTCGGACTCCAGCATCTGGCGCAGGCCGATCAGCTCGCGGCGCTTGTTGGGAACCTCGATGCCCACGGTCGGTTTGCCGGGAATGCGTTCGATGAGGATGGACTCCGCCTGCAGGCCCAGGCAGAGGTCTTCGGTGAGGGTGGTGATGCGGCTGTACTTGATGCCGGCTTCCGGTTTGAACTCGAAGGTGGTCACCACCGGGCCCGGGTTGATCTGCACCACGTTGCCGAAGACATTGAACTCGTCGAATTTAGACTTGATACGCGCTGCCGTATCCTTGAGTTCCTGCTCGTCGTAAGTGCTGCGTCCGGGGACCTCGTTCAGCAGGTCGGTCGGCGGCAATTGAAAGAGCGTGCGAGGACGTTCGGCGGGGTGCGGTTCCACCGGGGTGGTCCACGGGGTAGGGGCCGGCATAGGTGGAGGAGCGGGCGGCAACTCTTCCACCGGACAGATCGGAATGCCTTCCGGAGCGGGCTCCTCGGCGGCGACGGGCTCCTCCGCCGCGGCCGGCTGGGCTGGGGCGGGCGCGGGCGCGGAAGCTTCCCAGGGCGGAGTGTCGGCGAAAGGATTGACGGGGACCTCGGCGGCGCGATCCTCGTTCGCGCTTTCTCCGGTTGCCTCCGCCGCGGGCTCTGGTTCGATGGCCGCCGATTGCTTCTTGCCCTTCTTCCGCTCGCGCCGGGTTTCGGTCTTCTCTTGGCGAAGTTTGGCGCGTTCCAGGGCCTTTTGGTAGGCTTTGGCCCGCTGCTTCTCGCGCCAATCGTGCCACGCCTGGCGGCGCCTGCCCAGCCAGGCCGCCGGAGTAGAAAGCCAAACCGTCAGACGGTCCAGCGTGAACGACGATACCAGGTACACCGAGAGCACCAGCGTAGTCGCAGTGGCCACCAGAGCGCCGGCAATGTTCAGGCCGTTCACCAGCGAAGCCGCCAGCGCATAGCCGATGGTGCCGCCGATGCGGACAGTCCCGCCCATGATGCGGATGGGCGCAAACGAGAGCGCCGTGCACAGACTGATGATGAGCAGGACCGCGCCGAACATCTTGACCAGTCCGGCTTCCACCACTTCCGAGCGGATCCATTTCCACGCCAGCGCAAACGTCAGCAGCGGAAAAAGCAGGGCCGCCGCGCCGAACGTCTGCAGGCACAGATCTGCCAGGTAAGCCCCGGGATAACCGATGAGATTCAGCGGGCGAGCATCCGACGCAGTGTCCCACGACGGGTCCTGGGCATGGTAGGAGACCAGGCTGAGGAGGGTTACCAGACCAAACGAGAGAAGCAGAAACCCGGTAGCTTCATTGAGCCTGCGGTGCTGTGTCGGCGATAGTAGTTTCATCACGCTGGCCGGCGGATGAAAGCCAGAGCAAGAACTATTATGCCAAAAACGATGCGATAGTACACGAACGGCCGCAAACCGCTGCGGCGCAAATAACGCAGAAACCAGGCGATTACGATGCAGCCGGAGAGCGCGCTCACCGCCACGCCCACCAGGAAGTTTCTCTCCACCAGGGCATGCATCCCACCGTGCTTGTGCATTTCGTAGACCGCCTTACCAGCGGCCAGGGCGATGGCCGGCGTCGAGAGCAGAAACGAAAACCGCGCCGCACCTTCACGGGTGAGATTGAGAAACAGGCCCGCACTGATGGTGATGCCGCTGCGCGACGTGCCGGGCACCACCGCCAGAGCCTGCGCGGCGCCGATTCCCAGCGCATCCGGCAGGTTCAATGAGGAGAGATCGCGAATCCGGCGTCCCACCCGCTCGGCGTACGCCATCAGAACTCCGACCACGATCAGCATGACGCCGATGACGTACGGGTTGCGCCATACGGTCTCCGCCTGCTTATTGAACAAGAGGCCGGCGATGCCCACCGGGACCGTGCCGATGGCCATCAGCCAGAGGAGCATATGGTTGTGCTTCAGCTCTTCGTCGCGCCCATGGCGAATGCCGAAGCCTTGGGCGAGGATTTGCATCCAGTCCTTGAAGAAGTAGACCACCACTGCCAGCAGGGTTCCGATATGCAGGGCGATGTCGAAAGTCAAACCTCCGTCGTCCCAACCCAGCAGCCACGACGTCAGGTACAGATGCGCGGTGCTGCTGACCGGCAGGAATTCGGTAAGTCCCTGGACTACCGCCAGGACGATTACTTGCAGAATGGGCATAAACGTACAGCATACCTTGTACTGAGGCCGGCCGTGAATATTCTCCTCGACCGGGGTGGCACTTCTTTCCAGTTGCGGCGCCCGTGCTTTCGCGCATAGCGTCCAAGTGCCTCAATCCGCAGTGCCAGGCGACCGAACGGCGGATGGCCCACGCGGTGCATTGTCACAGGCAGGGTACGGCGGGCAACAGCCCCACGGAGGGATTTGTGCGTTTCAGTTACCGGCTGAATTTCGCGCTCATCGCGGGCGCCGCTCTCACGTCGCTGGGTTTCGCGCTCTATCAACACAATACCGAGACCCGCGCCCTGAAGGCCGAGGTACAGCGCCACTCGCTGGCATTGGCGGAAAGCCTCGAAAAGCCCGCCGAACCCATGGTCGTCGCCCACGCGATCGACGAACTGCACCGCTTCGTCGATAAGTTGCCGGGGCGCGGAAGCCTGGCTGGAATCGCCATCTACGACGCTGCCGGCGAACCGCTGGCTATCACTCGTAGCCTGGCGGCCCGCGTGCTGCAACCTCCGCGTTCGGTGCTCAGGGCCATTCCCGCGGCGCGCGCGGCCGGAGAATTCACGCGTATCGGAGACCGGCCGTTCCACGTGCTGGCCGAGCCGTTGCGGCGGGACGCCGTGGTGATCGGCGCGCTGGCGGTCTTCGAGGATGTCGGCTATATCGACGCGCGCGGGGCCGCCGTGTGGCGCAGCGCCGCGATGCATATCGCCGTCCAGACGTTCTTCATCGTCTGCATTACGCTGCTGTGCATCCACCTGAGCCTCAGCCGTCCTTTGCGCCACATGACGCAGTGGCTGCGCGACCTGCGGACCGGCCGCGCCTCCGTCACGCCGTCTCTGCCTACGGAGGAGGCCTTCAAACCGGTAGCGCGGGAGTTCGAGAGGATGGCATCGAGCCTCACCGCAGCACGCGCCGCCGCGCACGAGGAAGCCCGCTTGCGCGATGCCGCCGAGTCGCAGTGGACGCTGGAGCGGTTGCGCGTCCACGTGCAGAACCGCCTGGAGGGCAGCCGGCTGTTTGTGGTCTCGAACCGCGAACCCTATGAGCACAGGTTTCGCGGCGACAAGATCGAGTGCTCGGTACCGGCGAGCGGCCTGGTGACGGCGCTCGAACCGGTGCTTTCGGCGTGCGGCGGAACCTGGGTGGCCCAGGCCACCGGCGATGCCGACCGGGAATCCGTGGACGCCCACCATCGGGTGGCGGTGCCGCCCGAAACTCCTCGCTACACCTTGCGCCGGGTCTGGCTCTCGGAGGAAGAAGAGCGGGGTTTCTATTTTGGATTCGCCAACGAAGGGCTCTGGCCTCTCTGCCATATCGCCCACACCCGGCCAATCTTCCGCGCGGAAGATTGGGAGCAGTACCGCGCGGTGAACCGGAAGTTCGCCGACGCTCTCCTGGAAGAAATCGGCGACGAGCGGAACCCCATCGTGCTGGTTCAGGATTACCACTTTGCGCTCTTGCCGCGCATGATCAAACAGCGTCTCCCTGGAGCGCACGTGGCCGTCTTCTGGCACATCCCATGGCCCAACCCGGAGGCATTCGGCATCTGTCCCTGGCAGCACGAACTGTTGGACGGGATACTGGGCGCCGACCTGGTGGGCTTCCACATTCAAGCCCACTGCAACAACTTCCTGGAGACGGTGGACCGGGCCATCGAGTGCCGCATCGAGCGGGAGCGCTTCGCCGTGAACCGCCTGGGGCACGTGACCAGCGTGCGCCCCATCCCCATAAGCGTCGCCGCCAGTCCGCCCGCTACCGCCATGGAGTTCGATTTCGACGCGCGGCGGAGCATACTCGAAAAGCACGGCCTGGAGGCGTCCACCTTCGGCATCGGCGTGGACCGGGTTGACTATACCAAGGGAATTCCAGAGCGTTTCCGCGCGCTGGAGCGGCTCTTCGAGGTGTATCCCAAGTATCGGAAGCAACTCACGTTTATCCAGATCGGCTCGCCCAGCCGCACGCCGATTCGGCGGTATCAGGATCTCATGGAAGAAGTGCGCATGGAGGCGGACCGCATCAATCGGCGGTTCCACTCGGGACGCTGGAAACCGATCCTTCTGATCGCGCGCCAGCACAGCCATGCCGAGATTCTGCCTTACTATCGCGCCGCCAGCGTGTGCCTGGTGACGTCCTTGCACGACGGCATGAACCTGGTGGCCAAGGAATTCGTGGCGGCGCGCGAAGACGACGATGGCGTGCTGGTGCTGAGCCGCTTCGCCGGCGCCACCCACGAGCTTTCCGACGCGCTGACTGTGAACCCGTACGATACGGTGCAACTGGCCGAGGCCATTCAGCTCGCGCTGGAGATGCACCCGGAAGAGCGCGCCAGCCGGATGCGCCGCATGCGCACCGTGGTGCGCGAACACAATATCTATCGCTGGGCGGGCACGTTGGTATCGGAGCTGTCCGAGATCCGCCTGCCCGCATCGATGCCGGGAATGGCCCTGGCGGCATCGGGGAAGCTTTGACGGGTACTGCCATGCGCCACCTCTTCGACTCATGGGCCACGGTCGCGCAACGCCTCAAGACGGCCCGCTCCGTCGCCCTGTTCCTGGATTTCGATGGCACGCTGGCGAGAATTGTCGATCACCCGTCGCGCGCCGTCCTGCCGGCGCAGACGCGTCGCCAACTGGAGCGTCTGGCTGGCCGCCGCGCGATTCGTCTTTGCGTCATCAGCGGGCGCGACTATCGCTCGCTGCGCAGCGTGGTGGGAATTCCCGGCGTACGGTGCCTGGGGCTCTACGGTTGGGAAAATGGCAACGGACTGCGTCTCGACGGGTCCGCGCGCCAGGCCTTGAGTTCCGCGAAACGCGACTTGGCCGCGCGTATCGACGGCTTGAGCGGCATCTGGATTGAAGAAAAGCGCTACGCCTTCGCGGTGCACTACCGGGACGCCCCGAAGTGTGCGGTGCGCCGGGCGCGGGCCGGATTGCACAGCGTGCTGCAGCCGTATGGCGGAACACTCGGCCTGGTCCGCGCCAAAATGGCCTGGGACGTGCTGCCGGTCTCGATCCGCGGCAAGGGCGCTGCCGTCCTCCGCGAACTGCAAGCACATCCCGCGGACCTGGCCATCTATGCCGGCGACGATGGCGCGGATGAATGCGCCTTTCGCGCCATCGCAGGGGGAATCTCCATCCATGTCGGCGCACGGGGCCGCAGCCGGGCGGAGTTTCGCCTGCGCGATCCCGGCGAGGTCCGCCGGTTTCTGGAAAAGTTGGAGAACGAACTGCCATGAAAGAAGCCGAACAGCCGTTCCAATTCGTCACCGCACCGTTCCTCAGCCGCATCTGCAACCAGGTGGCGTACAACCTGTTGGATTTTCGCGACTGCCTGGATCATGCCAGCGACGCGTCCATCTTTCACCACACCTTCCAAAGCCTGGGCCGCAATCATTTCCTCACCGAGGGGTTTTCGAACGATTTCGCGCAGTGGGTATTGGCGTCGCTGAACCGCGCCAGGCTGGCCGAGCGTCTGGGCGGCATCGACATTCGCGATTACGTCTCCATTGCGGAGTTGCGCGCCGATCTGCTGCGCATGGTGGACGAGTTTTGCGAACGGCGGCCCAACGACGCGCAGCTTTCCGCCTTCGAGCCGTTCCATTTCTGCGAAGCGGTTGAAGTGACCGCGCCGCTCGATCTGGCAGCCCGTAACCTGCTGGAATTCCGCAACTGCACCATGCGACTCAGCCACGCCTCGTTCTATCACCACTGGATCGCGTCGCGGCTGCGCCTCCAGCTCAAGACCAACGACTTTTCCAACTGGCTGAAAGACGGGCTTGGGTTGGCCGAATTGGCCAGGCGGGCGGACCGGATCGACATCTACACCAATACGCTCGATTCCGCACGCCTGGAAATGATGGGCTTCATCGATGAGGAGCTGAGCCATGACCGCAACTGAAACTCCGATCCTGGATTTCCCTTCGATCCCGCTGGACAACTACGCCGCGGTGGTAGGGCAGTCGGAAATCGACGAACTGCGCGCGCTGGCCCGTCCGTTGCGCGCCGCGACGGTTCGCATGGTCAACTCCACCGCCGTGGGCGGCGGCGTGGCGGAACTTCTGAACCGCCTGGTGCCCATGATGCGCGAGTTGGATATCGACGCCAATTGGGACGTGATGACCGGCAACTCCGCCTTCTTTGAGGTGACCAAGGCGTTCCACAATGCGCTTCACGGCGCGGCCTACGCCGGCACGGGGTCGGATTTCGGGACCTTTGAGGCAACCAACCGAAGCAACGTTGGGACGGGCCATGAGGACGCCGAATTCACGGTGATCCACGATCCCCAGCCCCTCGGGCTGATCGACGCACGCCGCCCGGGGCCGAACCGCTGGGTCTGGCGCTGCCATATCGATCTCTCGCGCCCCAACCCCGCCGTCTGGGCGTATCTCGAAAGACTGGTGCTGCGCTACGATGGCGCCATCTTCTCTTCGCCTGCATTCGCTCGCCAGTTGGCCATTCCGCAGTACCTCTTTTACCCTTCGATAGACCCGCTATCGGAGAAGAATCGCGACCTGCCCGCGGAGATCGTAACCGGCGTGCTGACGCGTTACGGTATCGACGCCGGGCGGCCCATCGTGACCCAGATTTCGCGCTTCGACCGTCTCAAGGACCCCGTGGGCGTCGTCCGCGCCTATCGCCTGGTGAAGCGCTTCTGCGATTGCCAATTAGTACTGGCTGGGGGCAGCGCCTCGGATGATCCCGAAGGAAGTGAGGTGCTGGAAGAGACCCGCGAGGCGGCAGGCAGCGACCCGGATATCCACATTCTGGAACTGCCGCCTTCGGTTCCGTTGGAGATCAACGCCCTGCAGCGCGCGTCCAGCGTGGTGGTTCAGAAGAGCCTGCGCGAGGGCTTCGGACTCACCGTAGCGGAAGCGCTTTGGAAGAAGAAACCAGTGGTGGCGTCGGCGGTTGGCGGGATTCCCACGCAGGTGATTCACAAACACACCGGCCTGCTGGCCCATTCCGTCGAAGGTACGGCATATCAGGTCCGCTATCTGCTCATGCACCCGCACATTGCCGCGCGCCTGGGGGAACAAGGGCACGAGCACGTCCGCGAAGAATTGCTGATTACCGGCAATCTCAAGCGGTATCTGACACTGTTCCTCCACCTCCGCGGGTAACATGCCGCCGGTCCGGAAACCGTGAGCGTTAGGGAGCCGGCCCCGGCCGCGAACACAGGCCCCGCGTACCACCGCGGCCTTTCCCTCAGTCGTTACGCCACCCCTCCGCACTCCTGGCTCCGCGTGTCGGTATAATACGACTTCCCCTTGGGGAGATCGATTTGCCATTCGGAACTCCTGAACAAGACTTCCCCACAAAGGCGATGCCGGCGACCGCGCCGCTGGAGCCGGTTCTCGGCGAGCATCCTCAGGCGCTCAGACAACACGGAGTCAAACCATGACATGGCCGAATTTCGTGGACGTCCAGCCGGGAGCCAGTCCACGCGAGGCCTTCCTGACGCGGGCCGCTGTTTGGCTGACGTTCGGGGCGGCCGTCTCGATCGTTTTGAGTATCTGGGTTTCTCAGACCTTAATGCTGTGGCCCGCCGTGGCCGCCTTGTTATTCTCCGGCGTGCCGCTGCGCCTGCCCCGCATCAAACTGCAGTTGGCTCTCTTCATGCTCGGCACGCTGATCTCGCTGGCCTGTTCCGGGGAGATCGTCCATGGGCTGCCCCAGATTAAGAAATTCCTGGTCTTTCTTGTCCTCCTCGTGGTTTACTCGTGCCTGCGGAATGGTGTTGTGGTGCGCTGGCTGTTTCTCACCTGGGCCGTGCTGGGCGCCGTGGCCGCACTGCTCGGTGTCGCGCAGTTTCTCGTAAAGCTCGATCAGGCGCGCCAGGCCGGAGTGAGTTTCCGGCCATTCTATGTCAACGAACGCATTACCGGCTTCATGAGCCACTGGAACACGTTCGCGGAAGAGGAAATGTTCATCCTGCTGATGCTGGGGGCGTTCCTGTTCTTCGCACCGGCCGTGCGCAAGCGGATGTGGATCTGGGTGGCCTGTGCGGCCCTGTTGGCGGTGGCACTGATCTTGGGCGAAACCCGCGGCGTTTGGTTTGCCACGGGTATCGGCGGGCTGTACCTGTTGTGGTTCTGGCGGCCGAAGTTGATCCTGCTGGCGCCGGTAGTGGTGGTGGCATTGCTGTTCACGCCGGTTGTAGGGGAACGCGTCCGGTCCATCGTGCGGCCGGAGAATTCCGACTCGAACTCGTTTCGCGTGATCGCCTGGCGCACCGGAATCGCGATGATCGAACGCCATCCCCTGCTCGGACTGGGCCCCGACGGCCCCAAGTTCCACTTTCCGGAGTACATCCCGGCCGATATTCCCCGGCCGCTGCCGGAAGGTTTCTACCAGCACGTCCACAACGTCTACCTGCAGTACGGAGCGGACCGCGGCATCCCCACAGCGCTCGTCATGGTCTGGCTACTGGTGCAGGTGATTGTCGATTTCTGGCGCGGCATTCGCCGGTTGCCCGCTGGACCGAGCACCCGCAAATTCCTGCTGCACGGCGGCATCGCCATCGTCCTGGCGACCATGGTGGATGGTGTGGTCGAATACAACCTCGGCGACAGTGAGTTTCTTACGATGTTTCTGGTCGTTGTCGGCTGCGGATACCTCGCCTTGGAGCGCAACGTGATCGAGGACCCGGCGCCGTAGGTCAGGCCCCCTGAAACCGCGCGCGCCGTGGCCCCGCGTTCAACGGCAGGCTGTACCCGATCAGGCAGAACTGATCGAGAGCGAACAGGACCACCGATTCGACTCCCGCCGCGATCGCCAGCCGCCGCTCTTTCGCCCACGGCGCCGTGTAATCCCCGATTCCCGTTAGATGGCTCGACTGCGCGGGAGCGAATCCCAGCTTCATCGGCAGTTCAATCGATTGCCTCGCCAGGTCCAGGTTACGGTCGCCCGTGTAAGTGAAGTTCTCCGTTTTCAGGCACGCCAGGTTCGCCGGCGTCCACGCCGAGTGCGGGAAGTTCACCAGCCCGTTCAATGCCGTGTCGTTTACATCCGGCGGATACAGTACCTCGAACCGCGCGGCCGGCTGCAATTGGCGCACGAACGCCATGACCGAGCTCGTGAATGTGCCGATTAGTTGCGGCAGGTAGCTGCATTCGTTCGCGAAACCGGCCGGGTCCGCGTTTTGACTCGGGATCAAGGCCATCGCGCGGCCATAGGTCTGCTGGAACGAAGACGTGGTGTAGCTATCGTAAAACGGCATGCCCGAAGGCGCTGCGAAATACCACCACTGGATTTCGCCGAACTGCAGGTACGGTGTAACGCCGGCGCCAGCCATAATGGCGGCCATGTCCGCGTAAACCTGCTGCCAGAGAGCAGTGCTCTGCGGTGAAAAATTAGTCTGAAGCGCCGGCGTGTTCACCCATACCGGATCGCCATTGGGATACCGCTGCGCCATGCCGGCCACCGTCGTGTCGTCGCCGTTCCCCAGTTCCATACTGAACGACGCCGTAACTTCGATCCCGTAACTCTTCAGTGCGGAGAAGAAACTGAGGCTCCAATCGCGCGCCGCGCGGTTGAGCGTCGGTCTCGCCGTAACGTCAGTTACCCACTTGCCGTCGATACCCCCGGTAAGAGTCGATCCGCTCGCCTGACCGGTGAATGCCTGGCTGTTAGTCTGAACCGAGATGGCGAGGCCGTTTCCCTCCGCGCCCGTCTGACGAGATACGATAGTCAATGTCGCACCGCTCGCGCTGGCCCAGACACCGGTTGCCCCGGCATTCACCAACAGAGCCATGCAGGTGGCGAGGGACTCAGCGCTATCGCCGATTAGGTTAATATGCTGGATGCCTGTTGGGCCGAGATACAGTTCCGTGATCTTTCCAAACTCAGGCGCGCCCGTAAACGTAACGGTCGCCGACGCGTATTGCCGGCCCACAGCACACAGTTCGTAGAACCACAGTGCGCCGGCATAGTGATTCACCCTGCCGCGAAAGCCGAGAGTCTGAATGAGCCACGCAGTCCGCTCCGGCGCGAGCGCCAATGAGTGGTTCGTGTCCCAATCGGTGGCCAGGCTGGTCACCGGCACGGCCGCAAAGACCGGCGTCTCGGATGTGGGAAACACTATATCGAGGAAGTCGAAGTAAAAGCTGGCGCCGGTCCCTCCGGCCTGCGTCACGGTTACGGTATGTGGCGCCCCGCCCGATTGCCGCCCCAATGGAATTCGCGTCAGGACGTCTTCACCCGCCAGTTCCAGGCTGACGGGCACGGTCTGACCCTGGTCTACCTTGACTGTGATCTGTGCGCCGCCATCGAGGCACCTCGTTCCAAGATACAAAGAATGTTGCGCCGCCGCGGAATACGAACAGGTCAGGGAGGCGCCGGGTGTCGTCGTCCAGCGAATCGATCCACCGGAGTAGTTACCGATCTCGCTCGTCCACGGCCCCTGATACGCAACCAAGGACGAGTCATTCTCGATCCTCCGGCTTCCCGGACCGCCGACGCTGTATTTTAGATTGGTTCCGCTCACCTGCCATTCGGTGATCACGACCGAGAACTCGCTCCTGCAGAATGTCGCGGTTTGCAGGTCGGCCGCATAAGTCCAGCGAAGCTTTCGCACCGCGGACGTCGGGATCGAAGTTCCGTGGATGTCCGCCAGATCGCCGAAATTCAAATCGATCTGCCATGTCGATGGCGAAACACCGCCGCTGTAGGTGCTCCACGCTGGCGTCCACGATTCCGTTCCTGCCCCGTGAACGGTTCCGTACACCCCCACGCGATTCCCATTGGAACCCGGCTGGCCCAGATATGTCAGTGTGATCAGCGCGCCGCTGGCGACCGCCGAGACCAGACCTGTGGCCCGATTCGACGTGATGATCGCCGCCAGATTGGCGGCGGCGCTGGCAAGTGTGTCGCTACCGACGATCTGATAATTGAAGTGTTGGTCCAGCCACGCAAGCTCGATGTAGTCTTCAGAGGACGGCACGCCCTGCAACTGCATCTGTGCCGTGGCCGCAGTGTAGTTTCCGACAGGGCTGGCGTGGCTTGCCAGATTAACGTAGTAAATCGTCTCCGTACTTCCGGACTCCGCCCAGATTCTCAGATATGGCCAGTCCACGGTTGGGTACAGCGTCGAATCCATCGGTATACAGGCGCTTCGGGTTTCCTGGTAAGTCAGGTGTATTCCGCTGAGATCGCCGTCCGGCAGATTCCGCAGGGATGGATGCTCGAACACATTGTCACGGTTCCATTCGACCACTGCCCAGTCGAACTGCTCCCGCCACGACCCTGACACCGTAAACCCAGTCGCGCTGGTCGCACTTAGGGCCGCAATCGCGGTGGGCTGCAGGAAGTAGCATTGCAGGTCCCGATTCGGACTTAGTTTGGTAAGTGGATCGCTCATTAGAGTCGAATCAACACCGTAAGGTCGGCGCCCGGATACACTTGGCCCACCGATAGTACGGAGAGCGTCACTTGAGCCCCTGACGCCAGCGGGGGGAGTATGTTACCGTCCACCGCGCCCGAGAGCGTTGCACCGGCGGAAAACGTCAACTGGCAATACGCTGTACCGTTGACGTTCAGTTGTAGTTGCACCGCGGCATCGGCCGCCGTGCCCAGAATTCCGAACACGTCCCTTACCGATCGCGCGGCATCCACCACCAACGCCGGCGCCACCGACTGATCGACGGCCAGAAATCCGTCCACCTGAATCGAGTACTGCCCGCCCGAAAGCGTCCGCAGCCCGCTATTCGCCGAATGTGTCAGAAGGCTGGTGGCTGTCGGACTGTTCCCTTTCCGGTTGGTTACGAACAGTTGCCCGCTTGCTACACGCACGTCCGGTAACAGGATCGGGTAAGTCCAGCTTCCGCAGTAGGGGCTTCCGAAAAAGCCTGCGGGAAAAGGTGCGGTCGTCGTGATTGCCGATAGATGATAGACCGGAGTTCCGAGACCGTGCGTCGCCGCCTGGCTGCCTTGGACGCCGCGCTCGACGGTGTATTGCCTCCCGCCGCTCGATACCGCGGTGATCTGAATCAGCTCCGTCTCGATCTGGAGAATCGTTCCCGCTACACCCGGACCCGGTATGTTGAGGCCCACGGTAGTGTCCGCCGTTCCCAGCGCGCTCGCCAGCGCCGTCGATGGCGCTCCCTGTAACTCATCCCAGTAGTACAACGCCAGCGTGGCCGATGACACCGTCTGTGTGTTCGTCAGGTCTGCGAACGACACGCCGCTAAGATCCACTGTCCCTTCGCTTTGGCCGGGACTCAGTCCGAAGAAGGGAATTCCCGGGACATCGGTATCCGAGGTCCCCGAGCCGCCGATTTGCCACCCCGTGACCACCGAAAGCTGCGGCGAGCATTCCACATCGTTGACGTTCGCCGCAAGGCCCGTAATCTCCACCACCTCGCCCGCCAGGTTCGGAACCACGAACTGCACTGGACTTCCCTTCGTCAGAGCCGCGAAGTGCCAACCGGATTCCGCCACCGTGAAGTAACTGGTCGCGTCCGGCTCGACCGTCCACGCCGGCGATACCGTTACCCCGGTCGAATCGTTTGCAGCGATCGTGCGTTCCTGGCCGGCGCCGGTTCCCTTCGTGATTCGCGCCGTCGTCCCTCGATAGGCGTTCACGGTCATGTGAAGCGTTCCGTTGCCAACCGTGGCGCCCGAGTGGATCGTCACCCCGCTCTCCGGCACCAGCTCCATCCGCCAGTAGAAATTGGCGTGGTCGAAGTTCACGTCCGGAGGCGAGACCAGCCGGTAACTCAGCCCGCCGTCGATGAACGTGGCTGCAACCGTCTGGTTCGAGGCAATTTGCAATAGGTTCGCCGGCGTCGTTCCGCGATACACATTGAATCCGCTGGCGGCCGGAGCGAAGCTCAGCCCAGTCAGAGTCACACTGTTATCGTCCTGCGGAATCGTTACCTGCACGATGAAGGAGAGCGCGCTTTCGTCGCCTGTACTGTCCAGTGCGGAAACGGCGTAGTACAGCGTCTGGCCGCCCGTCAGCGTCCCGCCAGTCCCCACTGTCGCAACCAGGTCCATCAGCGGCGCGTTGGGCGGCGTCGTGCCCGACCCTGCGCTCGGCTTGCTCGGTGCGACGAAGCTGACCGACAGGTTGATCTCCATAGTGCCGTCGCTATTGGTGGAATCCGTCTCCGAAATCCCAAACTGCATGTTGCCGCCGGTATCGATCACGCTCCCGATCAGCGGCCGCGGCGCCCCCACTCCGGCATCCCCGGGTTGCTGCGACCCAGGCGCCGACGTCGGCTGGCCATTGGTGTCGGCGTACCACGCGTCGGCGTGAATCTGGGCCGTAATCGTGCAGGTCCGATAGTTCGTCGCCGGTGAGATCTTGAGAACGCGAAAAGGCTGGCGACTGAACCCTTGTTTTAAGTAAGTGACCGTAATTATGTCGCCCGGCTTGATCCCGAACCCTTTGATGCTGGTGTCGAATTGAATATATGTGTTTCCCGAGACCGATTTATCAAGAGTGAATTGCAGAATTCGGGCCGCTTGGTCGTAATTCGGAAGCCCGATTGCCATCAGGGTCGATGTGACCTGCTGACCGGCCAGTGCGATGTCGTTCGGGTCCACTACGGTGTAGCTGTCCTGCTGGTAGGCATTCAGTCCGTCCTGGAAATCGATGGTGAAGCAGTTCGGCGTGTCGGCGATGCTACGCGACATTATCGTGACGCTCGGCGCTCCGTTCTGCTGCCGGAGAATCCCGGAAACTCCGCTGCTGCCGTCGCCAAACTCGTACGCGGGCCATCCTCCGTTCAGCGATGCCGTACTGTTTGTGTATGTGCCTTGCGTTGGCTGTTGCAGTGGAAGCGAATTCTCCACCTGCAGTTGCAGCACCCCTCCCGGCCCATATGTTAAATACAGGCGGGCCGCATTGCGGATGCCACGGACTAAGTCGCCCGCGCTCTTTCGCTTCTGCAGCACCACATTACTTTGAAACCGCGGAATCGCGATCGCGTTGCCATTCAAGTCTGTCGATTGGATTTGCTCGTCGCAGTAGGCGGCTGTCGCGGCGAAGCTCGTCATGTCGATCTCCGTCTCCGCCCAGCCGCTCCTGCGCAGCACATCCAGCAGAATCCACGCCGGGTTGTTGGAGAATTGATCGCAGTTGTAAGTCCCGTCCGCTGCGTAAGTTGGAACGATCAGTCCCTGGACCAGTACCTGCACGGTGGGCAGCGAGTTGCCGTCGTTGAGTTGGTTCGGCACCACCACCGAGAGGTAAGCCATGCTTCCGTACGGGTCGCCTGCCGGATTTCCACTCCCGTCCGTGAAGTTCATGTCGAACGCTCCGTCCCGCGTGCCCACTGTGAGGAGGTTGTACCATCCCGTGCCGGTCATATTCGCGCCGTTCACTCCCACCGGAATCTGGACGCCGCTTACCAGCACCGTTAGCACACCTTGGATCTGCCCGATCCCCAGCAGCACCTCCATTCGCGTGAGGTTGCCGTCGTTGCGCGCGAATACTACCGGCGGCTCGTACCACGCCGTTCCGTAAACCATCGGCACGTAGTCGTTGTATCTCGCTTGGTTCACCGACAACGCCGACGTAGTCCAGTCCTTTCCGTATCCCCGAACCGCGATCACCGACGGCACGAACTCCAGGCCGCCAAATCGTTGCCAGAGTCCCCGAGCCTGGCAATCCGTCCGCACATAACCGCACGTTGTAAATGGAGCCGCGCCGTTCAGATTCCCCGACCCTCCCGAGATATCGGCTGAATAGCCGCAGCGGTAATAGAGGGAATACTTGCCGTCCGCTCCCCCGTTCGCGGCCTCAGCTCGCTGGTCCGCCGTTGCGGGGAATGTCCAGGGACACCGCCGCTGAATCCGCACTTCCGGCAGCAGCAGCCTCTGCAGGTTCATCCGATTGATCGCCGACAAGCGAAAGGTCGCCTCCTTGATTTGGTCCGGAGGATTACAAATTCCCTGGAAGATCACAGTGGTGTCCGTCAACGGCACGTTGTTCCGCAGGTCGTAAAACAGGAAGCCAACCGTAAGGCTGGCGCCCTTCCATCCCGTGGCACGCTCGATTTCGGAGAAGTGCGAGTCGGCATTCGCCAACACCAGCGAGATCCGCGGACTTCCGTCCACTCCCTGGTCCGAGGCGGTCTGGATATCGAACGCGCTGTGCTGCAGTACCCGCGCACCATAGTTGGTGGCGCCGACGGTCACCGCATGTGTGCTCCAGTGTTCCGTTACGCCTGTCGATAGTGTGCAGTCGAACACCATGATCGGCGTATCGGTTACCGCGAGTTCCTTGAGGTCAGATATGGTTTGCATACAGGATGTTTACGGTTGTGGAGTGCCGGTTGACACCGGTTGAAGTGTAAGTGAAGATATCGTCGCGGAAATGAGCGTTCTCGTAGACCCCGCCTATAGTGCAGCTCTTGTATACCGATGCCGATGCTTGAGGCTCCACCTGCGGGCCGTAGAGGTCGATCGCCGCCCCTGCCGGAAGTTCGATTCCGAAGTTGACCGACGCCGCTTCCGCGTCGCCAGTGCCTGTAATCGTAAAGCGGTTCCAGTTCGTTCCCAGCAGGCACGCGGCGCGCAGGCTTCCCAGCAAGAGTGTGATCGTCGTGGGTTGTGCCGCCCGCGCATACGCGCTCAGGCAGTAGACGTAGACCGCCGGGGCATTCAAGGTCTGCGAAAGACTCTGCGCCCCTGCCCCGGAATTGGCCGCGTGCCAAGCACACGTTCCGCCGGAGGGGTCCGCACCCCCACCAGTGAGCGTCAGAAATGAAGCCTTTTGCCACTCTACCTGGCTCGGATCGTCGCTCCAGGCCAGCAGGTTTCCGTTTGGATCCAGGAATGTGAATCCGTTCAGCGATCCTTCCATCGCCGCGAAGAACTGCTGAATCGTCGCCAATTCGCCGTCGCTCAGGCCGGTGTATTGCAGTTGCCATTCGGTAGTCTGCGCCGCCACATCTGGCAACTTGATGGCGCGGCCGTCCGCCGTGGTGTTGACCACGGTCCGTGCGAGGCGCCGCTTGCGCAAAGGAAACTGGCTCAGCGCTCCTGTCGGAAGTTGTGGAAACATATCTAAGTCCGGTTCTCGACTACCGTCAAACTCGTTTGCCCTCGCATCTCCGCAACCGCCGTAAGGTCCAATTGATCGCTTGCCAGGATGCAGTTCGCATGCGAAGTTCCATCCCAAGGATCGACAAAGACGAAGCTCCCGAACTGTCCCTGATTGCTCAGGAAGAACCCCTCGATCTCCGCCAGTTCGCCTTCGTCCAATTCATCCAGCCGGATGATCCAGTGGTGCAGAGCCCCGCTCGCGTCGCGGTACCGCTGGTCGGCTCCGTCCAGGAACCTCACCACCTGGTTCCGATATCGCAAGGCCCTCCCCGCCGGATACTGGGCCACCGCATTAGTCTTCAACTTAGGAAACGTAGCCACCTGTTTTCGATCTCCCTGTAGGCGAGTCCGCCGTCATTCCACTCCCCGCGCCGCAGCCGCGTGCGGCGCCTTGCCGAACCTCGCGATTGCGTGGCCGCCGTCCCTCACAGCTCGTTGACAACGTCGTTAATCGAGCTGAGATTCAACATCGCCCCACGAACCGCCTGCGCGATTTGGTCGCTGTTGTCCAGAAACGACTGCGCATCCATCGTCTGTACGTTCACCGAGATTTGTGGCATCGCACCGCTTGTCCCGCCAGGTGCGCCCCCACTCGCCGCCACACCCCCACTCGCCGCCGCGCCGCCACTCGCCGCATCCGGTGAATCCGCCGCGCTATCGACCAACCTCGGTGCGCCCATCTGGTCGAAGTCCGACGCGCTCAGCCCGTTTCCCGTATCGGCACTCTCGAATGAGATCGCCGACGGCATGGTGTACTTCTCCAGAGCCGGTGGTGCGGACGAGCCTCCGCCAAACAGCCCCAGCAACCCGGTGATTAGTGGAACGATGCCTAGCCCGCCCTCCAAGAACGTCGTAGCGATAGATCCCGCCGACGTGCCCGAGCTACTATCTGTCGATGTCGAAGTCCCACCTCGTTCACTTACTCCAGCCGGACTCCCCGACTCTCCGTACAGATCGCTGCTCGACTGCCCCTGCGCCGCCGGCGATATCGCCCCCGCCAACTGCGGCGCCATCACCGCCGATGCAGCATCCTTCAGTGCCTCGGTAATTCCGTCGGCCGCGCTCCCGCTATCGTTCAGGCTGCTCGTCTGCCGCCCCGAGGCCTCGGCGAAGCTATCGAGCAACCGCGCGTCTCTCTTGTTGGCCATGCTTCATCTCCGTCAGTAGTGCCTTCTCCAGAATCAGGAATGCCTCCGTCTGGCGCGCTGTCAGCTCCGAGAACCGCAGTCCTCCCAGCCGCCGCCGCACCAGGTACTCCTCCACCAGACACTCGCTCTCCGCCGTTATGTACGATTTCGGGCACTCGTGCAGCACCACGTCGTTTCTCGCCCACACCGGCGGGCCCGGCCCCTGGTTCCCACCCAGCCATCCGCACCGCCGCCTCTTCTCCAGACCGGATTTTCTGCAGGTGTCGCACCTCCAACCGGCCTGGTTCGAGAATTGAAATTGAAAGGCGACAATCAGTTTTTTCGTTCGGCCGCGCTCAGCCCGGTCTCCGCTCGAACCGCCGCCAACGCCTCCCGGAACAGGTTCTCCGGTCCAGTGTCGGCCAGCGTCTCCGGCGTCGCCACCGCACCG
>Ga0181529_10001198_pt1 | contig 34871 bp, 30 predicted proteins | sample PEATcosm2014_Bin_36_FD_119763 | JGI IMG/M metagenome (GOLD analysis project Ga0181529, IMG submission 119763) | Peatland microbial communities from MTU Mesocosm Facility, Houghton, MI, USA - PEATcosm2014_Bin10_30_metaG | ecosystem: Environmental > Terrestrial > Soil > Wetlands > Peat | place... | reverse complement strand
CAATATCCACAGTATCGGAACAGGCGGACGTTGCCTAATTTGGACAGCAGTGGTTGACAACCTGCCCCAAGTCGGAACACTCTCATCGAGGCTTCTTGCGAGTCCACGCGGAGACGGTGCGGCCGTCGCCGGGAGTGGCGGTGAAATCGGCGGGACGGGGTTCGCCGGCGACTACCAGGCAGGTTTGCAGGGTGTCGCCGCTGACTTTGTAGATGCCTTCCTGGCGCAGGTCGGGATAATCGATGGTGTGCTTCGCGATGTCGGCGAGGAAGCGGCTCTTCATGAGCGGCTTGCCACCGACGGTGAGGGTGGTGGTGTTGCCGCGGAATTCGCGGCGGGCGCTCTTGACGAAGCGGGGATCCATGGGGTGGCCGTCCTGATGACAAGAGACCATAGACCATTCGCCTTCCAGCTCCGCGACGGGGTCGGCGGATTGGTCGGCGGCGGGAAGCTTCTGCTTGCCTTTGGCGGAGGCGCGCTCGCGCTTGAGGATCTCGAGCGCCTGGCCGGTGCCCGGCTTGGTCGCGAACTGTGAGGGGCGGGATTTGCCGGTGAGGCCGAGACAGATGGTCCAGGTGTCGCCATCGAGTTGGTAAATCCCCAGCGAGCGGTTACCGGCTTCGGGGCCGGTCTCGAAAAGGAGATCGAAGGTGCGTGGAGTAGCGGCAACGTCGACGGTCACCTTGCCGGAGTATTCCGCGCCCATGTTCAGGCTAGTGAAGCGATCGCCGCGAATGACGATTTGCGATCCGCCGGGCGGATATTTCCGTCCTTCCATTTCGAGAGAGACGATGTTCCAGGCGCCTTGCAAGTTCTCGATATCGGGTTTCATGGGCTGAGCTCAGTTCAATGCAGGGCGGCCTGACTTTCGACGAGGCCTTTCAGGCGCGCCACGTCTCCTTCCATCTTCTTGCGCGCGGAGGGAGTGATGAGCGGCTCTAGTAACTGCGCCAGACGGTCGGTGAAGCGATACTGATCGAGCACCTCCAGGCGCGTCGAACCGTTGCCGAGGTCGGTGAGGGTGTAGGTCTGGCGACCGTCGAACTCGTCCTTGATGGCAAGCTGGAGGGTGAGGCGGGAGGGCGGCGCATACTCCAGGCAGGTGTTTTCGATGTCCATGATCATGTTGCCGTTGTTCTCGTCGCGCATCTTCAGGACGCGTTTGGCGCCGGCGCCGGGCTGCGGAGGATTCCATGTCTGGACGTCGACCAACCAGCTCACCCATTGTTTGAGGCGGTCGCCATTCTCCAGCCAGGGCCAGAGCTGTTGCGGCGAGGCGTGAATCTCGGCGACCACGCGGGTCTGTCCGGCGCCCGACCGTTGTCCCATGATGAGCAGCGTGAGGATGGGGAGAACAATCAACGCCGCGAGAACGATAGCAATTCGCTTCAGCCACTTCATCTTGACCTCCATTTCCGATGGACGAACCAACAACTGGCCGGGGCCGCGAGCAGCACGGCACACGAGTAGGCCGCGGGCGCGGAGCCGACCGAAACCCACAAGGCGAATCCGGCCGCCGCCATTACCGCGAGGGACAGCACCGCGGCGCGGCTCGCGGTGCGCACCATGGAGCCGGCCACGGCGGCGCAAATACAAACGACGATAACGTTCGCGGCCAGGAACGCGGGGTCGCGATCAAGCCCGTCCTTGAGCGGAATCTGCGAATACACGAAGGACCAGAGGCGATCGAGCAGGAGGAGCGGCAGGGCCACGCCGAGCAGGGCGGCGAGCAGGATCCGCACCAGTTCTCCGGAACGGATGCGCAGTTCGAGAAGCGCCGGAATGGATCGCAGCACCTGCAGGGCGTACCAGCGACGGGCGGCGCGGCGGCCGCGCTGTTCGCAGAAGGAGAGGAATTCTTCGTGGAGGTCGCCGGCCACGAGGTCGGCGTGGGAGTCGCCGGCGGCGGCCAGAAGCAAGGCGTGCGCGAGTACGGGAGGATTCACTGGGCGCCTCCGTGTAAGGGAAGCGCCAGGCCGTCGAGCATGCTTTGCGATTCGCGCAGGGCGCGATTGACGGCGGCAATGCCGGCGCCGGTGAGATGGAACGATCGCTTGGCGCGGCCGCCGCGTTGCGGCGTGGGATCGCTGAGGACACCGGAGACCAAGCCCTTGGCTTCGAGGCGATCGAGGGTGGCGTAGACGGCGCCGATGGAGACGTCGCGGGTGGTGCGTTCGGCGATTTCGCGGCGGACGCGCATGCCGTAGGCGTCGGCGTCGAGGCGCAGGATCGCCAGCAGGATGAGGTATTCGAATTCTCCCAGCGATTCGCCCTTGGCCACGATTTCTACATACTAGAGAATATGGGAAAGCGTGTCAAGAGCTTTTTGCACGGGCACACCGTCATCGCCAAGAACCTGCCGAATTGCGGAGAGCAACGCTTCGATATCGGGCGGCGACAAGCGGCCAATAGTTCCGATGCGGAAGCAGGGCTCGGCGGTCAGCTTACCGGGGTAGATCAGGAATCCCAGGTCGCTCAGACGAGTGTAGAATTCCTCGAAGCGAAACTGAGGATTCGCGGGATAGCGGAAGGTGGTGATGATGCAGCTTTGGTCGTCGGGCGCGAGGTACGCGGTGAAGCCGAGTTCCGTCATGCCGCGCAGTAAGGCAGCGTGGTTGGCGGCATAGCGGGCGGCGCGGCCGGCGGGTCCGCCTTCGGCTTCCAGTTCCAATAGCGCCTGATGGAAGGCGAGCAGAGCGTGGGTGGGCGGGGTGAAGCGAAATTGGCCGTCGGACTCGAAACCGGCCCATTGGGCGTACAGATCGAGGCTCAGAGTGCGGGCGCGGCCTTTGGCTTCGAGGAGCCGGGCGCGCCGCGCCAGCACGAAACCGAAGCCGGGGACGCCTTCGATGCACTTGTTGGCGGAGGAAATCAGGAAATCGATTCGCGCCGCGGACAGGTCGACGGGGATGGCGCCGAAACTGCTCATGGCGTCGACGATATAGGCGATGCCAGCCGCTTGGACGACTTCGCCGATGGCTTCGATGGGATTGAGAATCCCGGTGGTGGTTTCGCAATGGATCACCGCAACATGGGTGACGCCGCGCGATGCCGCCAGCCGTGCGGCGACGGCTTCAGGGGAGATCCGGCAGTTCTCGGGGATCTCGAGAGTTTCGGTTTCGATGCCATGGACGCGAGCCATCTGGGCAATGCGGCGTCCATAGGCGCCGTTGACCAATACGAGCAGCTTGCCGTCGCGCGGAATAGCCGAAGAAATCACCGATTCGATGGCGAAGGTGCCGCTACCCTGCATCAGGACGCACTCGAAGTCGCCGCCGTCATGCGGCGAAGGGGCACCGCCGATGGCCAGCAGGCGCTCGCGGATCCGGCTGACGGTCCGCAGAAACTCGCGGTCGCGTGAGCCGGCGTCGTAGAGCATGGCGGCCTTGACCGACGCGCTGGTGGTGAGCGGGCCAGGGGTGAACAGCAGCTTATTGCCAGTCATGGTCATGGTTGAGGTTGTCCTCCTCGTCGCCGTCTCCGAAATCGATGCCGGGAACCAGGTGGTGGATCACGGCCAGCGTTTTGGGCGACGCCTGCCACACGTTCTTACCGCCGACGTAGGTGGCGTCGACGACGATGTCCTTGATGGTGTCGGGCGGCACTTTGCGCGGGTCTTTGCGCAGCACGGCGAAATCGGCCAGTTTGCCAGGGGTGATGGATCCTTTGTCGTGCTCTTCGAAAGTGGCATAGGCGCCGTCGAGGGTCCAGACTTTAATGGCCTCTTCGACGCCGATGCGCTGATTGATGCCGTAGCCGACGCCGTTTTCCCCTTTGCGGCTGACCATGTCCTGAATGCGCAGCAAGGGGTCGGCGGCGGAGACGGTGGAATCGGAGTGACCGGCGACGTGGATTCCCATGTCGATGGCGGTGCGGTACGGATGAATCATGGCGAGGCGCTTTTCGCCGTACGAAGCCAGCTTGTCGCCATGCTCCCACATATAAGAGTGAAATACCAGGATGACGCCGGCCTTCTTGGCGCGGTCGAGGAGCGACTGGTTCATGACGCTGGCGTGCTCGATGCGATGGCGGGCGTCGGGGCGGGGGTTGGCGGCTTGCGCGCGCTCGATGGCGGTGAGGACCATGTCGATTTCGCGATCGCCGTTGGAATGAGTGGCGATCTGGAAGCCGGCCTTGTGCATGTCCTGGAACATCTTATCGAGCTCGGCCTGGGGGCGCGCGGGTGGGATGCCGAAATAGCCCGGCTGGTCGGAATATTCTTCCGACAGCCAGCAGGTGCGACCGCTCATGGAGTTGCCGTGGAAAACCTTGATGGAAGTGACGCGCAAGCGGTCGTCGCCAAAGCCGCTCTTGATGCCGACGGCCTGCAAGGCGGAGAAGGCGGCCTGCGAGTACATGAAGCCCATGCGAACGGGGCCTCCGGCGTCGCGCACGGCTTCATAGAGGCGGAACGATTGCGGGCTGCCGCCGGCGATACCGGCGCTGGTAATGCCACGCTCGGCGTAGATGCGGAAGCATTTGACATGGCCTTCGAGTTCGGCTTCGTAGGGGATGCGGGGCGCATCGCCGCCGCCGTCGTAGCCGCGCCGGAGCAGGCGTCCGGCGGATTCGCGGATGACGCCGTTGGGAGTGCCATCGGGGTCGCGATCGAAGGATCCGCCGGGAGGATCTTTCGTATCCTTGGTGATTCCGGAGGCATTCAGGATGTACGAGTTCACCACGGTAATGTGGCCGGAGGAGTGGCTGATGCTGATGGGATGTTCGGTGGACGCCTTATCGAGATCGTAGCGGGTGGGATGGCGGCCCAGTTTGGTGTCCTGATAGCGAACCCCGCGGACCATCTGTCCCTTGGGCGTTTTGGCGGCCTTGGCCTTGAGCGCGGCGATCAGCTCATCCATGTTGTGGACTTTTTCGGGGCCCAGCCAGGGAGTGTAGTAGGGGGAATCTTCTTCGTAGACGCCGGTGGGGTGCAGGTGCACGTCGTTAAAGCCGGGGGTGACGGTCATGCCCTTCAGGTCGACGATTTTGGTGGAGGGCGTTGCGAGACGGCGGATCTCGGCGGTAGTGCCGATAGCGGAAAAGCGTCCGTTGGTCACCGCGAAGGCCTCGGCGTACGGCTTGGACGGGTCGACGGTGAGGACGGTACCGTTGATATAGATGGCGTCGGCAGCGAAAGCGGCGGACGCGAGCAGCAGGAACGAAATGATGCGATGCATGGTTGCTCCTTTACTTCCTTAGAACTTCAACCGCAGACTGAACTGCACCTGCCGCGGCGTGTTGGCCTGGCTCAGCGTGATCTTGCCGAACGTCGAAGAAGTCACGCTGGTGGTGGGCCCGGAATAATCGACCGTGTTTAGGGCGTTGAACATCTCCGCGCGGAAGGTCAGACGCAGCCGCTCGGCAATCTGGGCGCTCTTTTCGATGAGCGTGTCGACGTTCCAGGAGGTGGGGTTGTTGACGTCCGGCAGATAGCGGCTGACGTTGCCGAATTGGTATGCCGGAGTCTGAACGAATGCCGCCGTATTGAAATAGGCGCAGCCATTGCAAAACTGCGGACCACCTGGCAGCGCCGCCGAAACGCCCGTCGCGTCGGGCCGCTCACCGGTGCCGCCGCCAAACGAATTGCTATTGTTCGTCGAGGAGACGGCTAGCGGACGTCCCGCATCCAGCGTGTAGAAGGCTCCAATCGACCAGCCGCCCAAGGCCGCGGCGGCGATGCCGTGGTTGAGAATCGCCTTGCCATGCCCCACGGGCAGCTCATAGCGCACCGCCATCCGGGCCGAGTACGGCTCGTTCTGATCGGAAAGCGACCGGTCGCAACTGAAGCAGTAGTTATCCTGGAAACCGCTCATCGAGCCGGCCACGCTGGTCTGTTCGCCCACGTTGTCGATAGCTTTGCTCCGCGTGTATGAGAACAGCAACTCCAGCCCTTGAGCGAAGCGCTTCTCCACGGTGAGGATTCCGGCGTCATAAGAGGAATGTCCCGCGCCGACGTTGATCGCCTTGACATTCAAGAACTCCGGGTAGGCACGCAATAGCTGGCCGTATTGCACCGTGGCAAGGCTCAAGGTGGAAGTCGGGTCGGTGATCACGCCGTAAAACGGATTCGCCACTACGCTGATGAGTTTCGAACCCAATGCAAGATCGGAGTCGGGGATCTGGTTCACGTTGATGGGTGTGTACAGATGCACTCCCACGTTACCCACATACCCGGCGGTGACTACGAGATGAAACGGCAACTGGCGCTGGATGTCGAACGACCAGTTGGCCTGATAGGGAATATCCTGCGTGCGCAGCGGACCGGTTATGTTCTGCCCCAGGTCGATCGCCAATCCCGCGGCATTTCCCGCCGGCAGCGGGACGCCCGACGGAAACGGGTTGCTCAGGTTGAACAAGGGAGTCACGCCATTCGACAGGTCGTCAATCGATGTGGAGGCGCGGGTGGTTCCGAGGGCGTTGGGGAACTGCTGCCAGGCCGCCGGCGGATGGTGGAAGATGCCGAAGCCGGAATGAATCACAGTCTTCGGATCCAGTTGATAGGCCACGCCCAGCCGCGGGTCGAAATGCACACCGCGCGGAATCTGCAATTGGTCGCTGGTCCCGTTCAGCCCGGGTATTCCGACGCCGCCGATCAAGTTGGGGAATTGTGGAACCTGGCCGGCGAGCGGCGACGGCGATTGGAGGTTCAGGTAGTTCAACTGATTCTGACGTTCCACGTCGCCGGCTTCATAGTTCATGCGAACGCCGTAAGTCAGCGTGAGTTTCGGCGTGGCGCGCATGGTGTCCTGCGCATACAACCCGTAATACCCGCGGCGCGAATGAGTAGAATTGACATAACCACTGGTGACGCTGGCGGCGCCCAGCAGCAAGTCGGCAATGCCGCTGCCGGAATCGGACGACGCGGAAGTGGGGTTCGACCCGCCGGTGAAGTTCTGCGTGGCGTTGATGGTGAGCTGCTGCGGATCGTAGAGCTGCACCGGATAGATGCGCAGATCGTATCCGAACTTGAAGGTATGAACGTTCTTGATCCAGGTGACATCGCCCGCATATTGGTATACCGAGGATGCATTGAATTCAATCGGATAATTGGGGCCCAGGCCGCTGACGCGGCTTAGGGACACCTGCGGATCCATCTGTCCGGTCAGGCCGGGAGCGACATTGGATGGAAATCCCAGATCGGTCGCCGTAAGCTGCGACGGTTCGGTCCGGTCCGATTCGCTGTGCGCCCAGGAAAAATGGTGGTCGAACACCAGGGACGGGGAAATCGACCAGGTGTGATGGACCATCACGTTAAAGCCGGGAATCTGGTCGTTGGAGTTCACTTCCGCCAGGTTGTTGCCATAGTAATTGTTCTGCAGGATCTTATTCGAGAAGTAATCCATGTGCGCATAGATCAGTTGCTTGTCGGTGATGCGCTGATCGAGGCGAACGTCTCCGCGCTCGTTGTTATCGGTGCCGGGAGCGTTCGAAAAGTAGTTGCTGGTGCTGCTCTGGCCCACACCCGCCTCGTTCGGCAACGGGTAGTACGAGAGCAGCTTGGTAGCGATGGGAGTGATTTCGTTCGCCGGAACGATATTGCCGGGGAAGGGCGTGCGGATATACTGCGTCCCCGAGACGGCGGTGTTCAGTTTGGTGGTACTCGGGTCGTAAATCACGATCAAGTTGCCATTGGAATCCTTGGTCTGGGAAAAGTTGCCGGTGCGTTCGAGCGCCGTCGGCATGGTACCGGTGAACGAACCCTCCGAGGAGTCGAGCAATCCGTCGAACGAGATAAAGAAGAACGTCTTGTCCTTGCCGTTATAGAGTTTCGGGATGCGAATCGGCCCGCCGAGCGTGCCGCCGTATTGGTTGCGCCGGAAGGTCCCGATGGGTTGCCCGGCCTTATTCGCATTGAATCCGGCGGAATCGAGGTCGCTGTTGCGCAGATATTCGAAGAGCGCGCCGTGATAGGCGTTGCCGCCCGACTTCAGAGCATAGCTCACGTCTCCGCCGCTGGTGTGTCCGAACTCGGGAGCGTAAGCGCTGGTGTAGATGCGAAATTCCTGCACGGCTTCGATTCCGGGAATGCCGGCGGCCTGATTGTAATAGGACGTGGTATCGGTGGCGCCATCGATCATGATATCGGTGGTTGCCGCCTTGGCGCCGTTGATGCGCCAGGTGTTGGTGCGGCTCTCGCTGGTGGAATTCTGTCCCGAGAGTCCGTCGTCCCCTTTGGTCACGGCGGGACTGAAATTGATCAGTTGCAGGGGATTGCGGATGTTGACGGGGATAGCGTCGGCGAAGCTCTCATCGAAGACCACGCTGCGGTCGGGCCGGTCCGTGGTGAGCTCCGGCGGGGTGTCGGAAACGGTGACGGCTTCGCGCACCGACTCAGGCTTCATCTGGAGCGCGATCACCTTCGATTCGCCCAATTCCAGGGTGATGGAGGTGATTCGCGTGACGGCAAATCCATTAGCGGACGCGGCAATCTCGTAGTGCCCCGGAGGAACCGGCGGCAACAGAAACTCCCCCCGATCCGTGCTGGCGGTGCGGAATTGGCCGTCGGTTTCCAGGTTGCGGAGAGTCACTTCCGCACCACTCACGGCGGCCTGGCTGGAATCGACCACCTGGCCGCTGACGCGGGCGCTTTGCGCATGAACGCCGATAGCCGCGGCAAGGCACACTACGACTGTATAGGTTGTTCGCATAATTTACTCCGTGGTTGTATTCGGGACTACGGTTTGTCGCCGGCGGCGATCCGGCGCTCAAGATCAGCGAGTATTTCGGTGCAACCGGACAGCGCGGGGGCGACGAAATGCGCGCCCGCGTCCATGAGCCTGCGGGCGGCGTGGCCTTCGCGCAGGGAGCGTTCTTCGGGAGCCAGGGCTTGCCAATCGGATAGCGAGAGGCCGATTTCATTGCCGGTGGCGCTGAGAGCGATGGTCCACATGCCGGCGTTGCGTCCTTCGGCGATATCGGACGGGGTATCGCCGATCTTCACGCAGCACCACAGGGGAAAGACACCCAAGAGGATGGCGTTGCGGTAGCACATGAATGGCTTGGGACGTCCGGCGCCGACTTCATCGGGGGTGACGCTGGCGTCGGGCGCGTATCCCAGTTGGGCGGCGACGGGCAGCACGACGTTGAGCAGGTCGCGGGTATAACCGGTGGTGGAACCGATGCGGAGTCCGCCGGCTCTCCAGGAGTCGACGGTCTCGCAGACGCCGGGAATGGGCGCGCTGTATTGGACGAGGATCTGCGATTGTTGGGGCAGGAATTCGCCGAAGATGCGTTCGACATCGTGTTCGGACGGAGGCTGGCCGTGGCAGGCGGTCCATGCGGCGCGGACGCGATCGGCCGAGCAGATGAAGCGGATTTGATCTTTCTTCAGGACGCCCATGTGTTGGCGCGCTTCGGCCGCGGTGATGGGCACGTCGGCGGACAGAAAGACTTGCTGGAGCGCCGCCACGGGAGCCAGGCTGCCGAAATCGACGGTGGTGCCGGCCCAGTCCAGAATTACCGCCTTGATGTGGTCGAACTTCACTTTTGTTCCTCCTCCAAACCCTTATTCCATCGCAACGTCAATAGGCTGCCGGCCGCCACGGCGCACAAAAGAAAGAATGTAAAGAGCTGGTCCCAACCGAAACGGGTCACGATCACGGCGACCACATACGCGGAAATGAGCTGGCCGAGCGACCCCACGCCATTGACGATGCCGGCGGCGCGGGCCGCATGGCGGGGGCTGACGGCATCGATGCTGGCCGGTCCCGACATCAGCAGATCGGGTCCGTACACGAGGATGCCGAGCAGCGAAATACTGCAGGCCATAGGCACCGGGCCGAGCCGACCGATCACCGGGTGTATTAAGAGGGCCGCGGCCAGGAGGAATAGCATGGTGGCGCCCACCGGATAGCGCCGGCCGTTCAGCAGGCGGTCGGAGACATAGCCCGCGATGAGAGCCCCCGAGAAGCCCACCAACTCAAACAGAGACGAGGTATAGCCGGCTTGCGATTCGCTGTATTGCATGCGCTGCACCAAGTAGAGCGGCAGCCAGAACAACAGAGAATAGCGCGTGATCTTCAAGAAAAAGTACATGCCGGCAAGAATCCAGACTTCGGGAGTGCGGGCGGCTTGCCACCAATCGCCGCTATCGGGAGCGGCGCCATTGCCGGATTCCTCCACTGCCGGAAGCTTCACGGCGGGCGGAGCATTGCGCGTGCGCAGGGCGAACCATAGGGCTCCAGCGGCTAAGATGAAGGCGGGAAACAGGAAACCGCGGCGCCATCCCATGGCTGGGAGGACGTATGTCTGAGTGGCGGCGAAAGTGGCGAAGACGGTGGCCAGAAATCCGCCGAGCACGTAGCTGGTGCCCCACCAAGCCATGACGGTTCCGCGCTCTTTGCGTCCGAACCAGGCGCCCAGCACTTTCAGGCAGGCCGACCAGCCGCAACCTTGTCCCAGTCCGTTGCCGATCTGCAGTAGCACGATGGCGTGGTAGCTGGAAGTCAGCGCCATGGCGGCGGTGCAGGCCGCCGAGAGGAAGCCGCCGGCGGTGCCTACGACGCGGCCGCCGAAACGGTCGCCGAGAGCGCCGGCGACGAATTGTCCCACCGCGTAAGCCAAACTGAAGACGAAGACGGCGTGCGCCAGATCGAAATTATTGTAATGGCTGGTGCGCGCCATCATGGGCATGACGACGCTGAAATTCTTGCGGCAGAAATAGTAGCAGGCGTAGAGCACCCAGGCCGCGGTGAAGATGCGGAATCGCCAATAGAGCCAGCGTCCGCGAAGAGAGCGTTCGTCGGCGGTAGCGGCGGTTTCGACGGTGGTGGCGGCGGATTCCATGGGGTGAAACCGAAAATACCGCGCTACAAACGCGGGCCGCCACGTTCTGAACGGTTAAGCTTTCTGGCAACTGATTGCGGTTTCAGTGGTTTACCGGACATCGGGGAGGAGCGCTGTAACCCAAGTGAAACCAGACGGTGACGCAACGTTTCCTGGTGGCTAGAGGACAATCGCGTTACGCTACCGGTTGAGGCGCAGTTGAAGCGATGGATGCGATTCTGTCCGCTGAAGCGAAGCCGCCGTTGTTGCGCGCGGGATTGCAACCGGGCATTGCGGCCGGCGAGGACGAATGGACATCGGCGGCCGAGCTGGAGCTGATTTCGATTCTGCAGAGCAAGGCGTTCCGCGGTAGCCCGCGCAGCGCGGCGTTTCTGCGTTTTGTGGTGGAAGAGACGCTGGCCGGGCGGCAGGATCTGCTCAAGGAACGAACCGTAGGTATCGTGGTTCTGGGCAAACCGGCCGGCTATGACACGGGCGCGGACTCGGGAGTGCGCGTGCGCGCCAACGAAGTCCGGAAGCGCCTGGCGGCCTACTACGATACGGCGGCGCCGCGAGCCGGCATCCGCATCGAACTGCCGCCCGGAACATATTCGGCGAGGTTCGTACCGATGGCTGCGCCAGCCGGTGCGGTGGTTGCGGCGGGTGCGGTCGCGCCGGTTCCGTCGCTGCCGCCGATGCGATTGTGGCAATTGGCAGCGCCCAGCCTGTTCGCGTTGTTTCTGGTGTTGATCGCGATTCGCGGCGACGTGGAATCGAACGATTCGTTCTCGCGTTTCTGGAACCACGCGCTCGCCGGGCGCACGGAGATCTCGATCGTGGTGGATGGGGACGGTCCCGCATCCATTTCGCCGGCAATGGCCGACGCGGCTATGCCGTTCGAATCGCTGGCCACGGTTTTTCAGATACCGGTACATATCGCGACCGCCGACCGGCAGACCCCGGCGTCCCATTCCTGCATCATCCGAATCTCAACGCAACAGCGGCCTGCGGAGCCGGCACTGCTCCAAGTGAACGGCGCAGCATTATATCGAGGGCAGAATGGGGCGGCGCTGTGGTTGTGGGCCGATACGGCGGAGAAGTTGCGGTCCGCGACGCAAACCCTCGCCTCGCGATCCGGTTTCCCGGAGATTCCATAGGCCGATCCGGGCCGTTGCGACCCCGCGCCTCCTTCCCCACCTGAGTGATTTGCCCCAATAAGTGGCTGTTTTGTCATTGGCCGTGCCGGCAGTTGTGTAGAGTTTTTCAACGATACAAGGGCAAATGTTGGGAATTTAGACTTTCAGACCGTTTGGACCCAATATTGCTTCTTGCCGGCCCAGCAAACCGAAAAGGGGGTGCTCGTGCGCCGCATGTTTCACGACTCGGGACATCTGATCCGTCCGGCATTGGTCCTGCTGGCCGCCGTGGTGATCTTTCTGGTGATCCGCGCGGCGGTGATCCCCAAAGATTTCGGGAAGTATGGCCACTACCGGCCAGCGGCCCTGGCACTGGTCCGCAGCCACCAGATCGCTTATGCCGGACAGGAGACCTGCGTTATGTGCCATGACGACCAGGCGAATGCCCGCAAGGCCGGCAAACATGCGCATGTGGCCTGCGAGGCGTGCCACGGACCCCAGGCGGCGCACGCCAACGACCCGTCCATCAAGCCCAAACTGCCCGAAGTCGCCGACCTGTGCCGGCGGTGTCATGAGAAGGATGCGGCGAAACCGAGCGGGTTCCCGCAAGTGGTGACCGTGGAACATTCCGGCGGCGCTAAATGCAACGACTGCCATCAACCGCACAATCCGCGCATGTGAGGAGGAGAGACCCATGGATATCAGCCGGCGAGGTTTATTTCACATAGGCGGCAAGCTGCTGGTGGTGGCGTCGGTGGGCGCTACGCTGGAGCAGATCATTGGCGCCGAACCGCCCAGCGACGCCTACAGGATGGCCGACCACTGGTGGGGCATGCTGATCGATATCGACAAATGCATCGGCTGCGGTAGCTGCGTACGGGCCTGTTCGCAGGAGAACAACGTCCCCAAGGGGTACTTCCGCACGTGGGTGGAGCGCTACCAGGTGGACGAGAACCAGCAGCCGACCGTGGACTCTCCCGACGGCGCGATGAACGGGTTCGCGCCGTTGACGCGCGACGACCTCAAGGCTTTCTTCGTGCCCAAGCTGTGCAACCACTGCGCCGATTCGCCGTGCGTGCAGGTATGCCCGGTGGGCGCGACGTTCGTCAGTCCGGACGGAGTGGTGCTGGTGGATAAGGAATACTGCCTGGGATGCCGCTATTGCGTGCAGGCGTGCCCATACGGCTGCCGCTACCTGCATCCGGAGACGGACACTGTCGATAAGTGCACGTTGTGCTACCACCGTATCACGCAAGGACTGACCACGGCGTGCTGCGAGAATTGCCCCACCCAGGCGCGCGTGCTGGTGGACTTCAAGAACCCGCAGGACCCGGTGCACGAATTCCTGCGCAAGAACATGGTGCAAGTCCTGAAACCCTATATGGCGACGAAAGCCAAGGTCTATTACAAGGACCTGGATGGATCGGTGAGGTAAGGCTCATGATGATACCTGGCGTAGACGGATTCATGTACCCCAACGAGGTGGAGCTGCAATGGAGCCTGCTGATCGTGCTCTACCCGTACATCACCGGACTGGTGGCGGGCGCCTTCATTCTGGCGTCGCTCGAGCGGGTCTTTAAGGTGGAAGCGGTGCGGCCCACCTACCGGCTGGCGCTGCTGACGGCGCTGGCATTTCTGCTAGTGGCGCCGCTGCCGCTGCAACTGCACCTGGGACATCCCGAGCGGTCATTTGAGATGTATCTGACGCCGCACACGTCGTCGGCGATGGCCATGTTCGGCTTTGTGTACCTGTGGTATCTGACGGTGGTTCTGCTGCTCGAGATCTGGCTGGAGTATCGCGCCGATATCGTGCGGTTGTCGCAAACGACCAAAGGCGCGACGCGGCTGATCTATCGCATGCTCACGCTGGGATCGCAGAACGTCAGCACGGCGTCGCGCATCATCGACGATAAGATCGGGTACACGGTGACGGTGATCGGCATCCCGTCGGCTTTCCTGCTGCACGGGTACGTGGGGTTCATCTTCGGCTCGATCAAGGCGAATCCATGGTGGTCGACGCCGCTGATGCCGATTGTGTTTCTGTTTTCGGCGATGGTCTCGGGCATTGCGGCGGTGCTGCTGTTGTATGTGGCGTCGATGAAGCTGAAGAAGATGCCGATCGACATGCGGTGCATCGATACCATCGCCAAGTACCTGTTCTACACGTTCGTAATCGACTATACGCTGGAGATGCTGGACTTGATTCATCGCACGTATGAAGCCGACGAATCGTTCCGCAGCCTGGATTTCATGGTGCATACGCGGCTGATGTTCTCGCACGTGATTCTGCAGATCTTCCTGGGGACGCTGCTGCCGCTGGCGCTGCTGGCGTCGACGCAGTTGTGGCGGTTCACGGAAGCGCGGCGGCGGGTGATGTACGTGACGGCGTGCTGCTGCACGCTGGTGGGGATTTTCGCCATGCGCTGGAACGTGGTGATCGGGGGCCAGCTGTTCTCCAAGAGTTTTCTGGGATACACCAGTTACAAAGTGCAGTTTGCGGCGCGCGAGGGACTGCTGATGGCGATCGCGCTGATGATCCTGCCGTTCCTGATTTTTGTGGTACTGGTGAAGCTTCTGCCTCCCTGGACGGAGCAGAAGAGCGCGTAACGCAAGGAGGTTGCCATGCCGCAACCCGACTGGCAGGCGCTGGAGAGCGAAGTCCGCGAACTGTCTCGCCGTGTCGCCTACCTCGAAGCGTGCCTGGGGACGGCTCCGGCCGCGGCGGAAGCGCCGCCTGAGGCAACCCCCACGGAGACGTCGCCGCTGATCGAAACGGCCGGATTGATTCCGCTGCTGGGGCAATCGCTGCTGGGGCTGGCGGGCGCGTACCTGCTGCGCGCGCTCACGGAATCGGGCACGCTGCCGCACCAGGCGGGAGTGGCGTGCGGCATCCTCTATAGCATGGTCTGGCTGGTCTGGGCGGCGCGCACGCCGTCCGCGCGGCGGGCGGAAGCGGCGTTGCGCAGCCTGACCTCGGTGCTGATTCTCTGTCCGCTGTTGTGGGAGGCGACGGTGCGCTTCCACGCCGTGCCGACCGGTGCGGCGGGACTGCTGCTGCTGTTGTTCAGCGTCTCCGGCCTGGCGGTATCGTGGCGCAAGGACCTGCTGGTGGTGTCGACCATCGCGACGCTGGCGGGGCTGGGGACGTCGGCGGGGCTGCTGATGGCAACGCACGACGTAATTCCGTTCGCCGCGGTGATCCTGTCGATCGCGGCGGCGGTGGAAGCCTGCGCCTGCCTGGACCACTGGCTGGGCGAGCGCTGGATTGCGGCGGCGGCGGCCGATCTGACGGTGCTGCTGGCAACGTGGCTGGTGACCAACGAGCGGGGGCTTCCGGCGACGTATGCGCCGATATCGACGGCGGCGCTGCTTCTCTCGCTGGGCGCGCTGGTGCTGATCTACCTGGCGAGCACCATCGTGCGCACGCTGGGACGCGGCCGGCGGTTCACGGGATTCGAGATTGCACAGTGCGTGGCAGCGGTGGCCATCGCGATGAACGGGGCGGTGCGGCTCTCGGAGCACGATCCGCGGCTGGGTCCGGCGATCGGCGGCTTCCTGGTAATTTGCGCGGCGGCGTGTTACGTGGTGAGTTTCCGGCTGCTCGACCGGGGCGGTCCGCACGATCGCAATTTTTATACCTATAGCAGCTTCGGACTGCTGCTGGCGCTGGCCGGGACATCGATTCTGCTTTCCGGCACGGCACTCGCCGCGGTGTGGGCCGCGTGTGCGGTGGGCGCGATCTGGACGGGCGGAGTCCATAGCCGTCTGACGTTGCAGGTGCACGGGGGGGCGTATCTGCTGCTGGCGCTGGCGGGCGCGGGGGCGTTCCGGCAGGCGACGGCGGCGCTGCTCACGATAGCTGGGGAGCATCAGGCGGTGGATGCCGCGACGGTCGGCGGAGCGCTGCTGGCGCTAGCGTGCTATGCGATTGCGGTGCGGCACGCGGGCGGACGATGCGAGAGCCGGAGCTTCCAAGCGTTGCGCCTGGCGGTGGCCGCGAGCGTGGTGTGGCTGCTGGCCGGGCTGGCGGCGATGGCGGCGACGGGCGCGTACCACGGCGTATTCGGCGGCGATGCCAGCCGCGCGTATTGCGCCACGCTGCGAACTACGGTGCTGGCCGGCGGCGCGCTGCTGCTGGCGTGGGGCGGTCCGCGGTGGAAGCGGGTGGAACTGGCGCGGCTGGCGTGGCCGCTGGCGTTGTTCGGAGCGTGGCGGCTGGTAGCGGCGGACTGGCAACAGGAGGGTAAGACGGCGTTTCTGCTGTCGCTGATGGCGTACGGCGGGACGCTGATTATGCTGCCGCGGCTGTGGAGGAGAAGCGGTTTAGAGCCTTAAGCCGTCAGCTTTCAGCTTGTGATCTTGCGTCGGGCGGATGCGTGAGGTTCGCGAGCGAAGCTCCGTCGAAGCTGCACGAAGCGAGGCTAGCGGCTTACGGTTCTTCTCAAAACTCCAGTCTCGCCTGGAAGGCGATCATGCGCGGCGAGCTGTCGCCGCCCAATCCGACGCCCAGCAATCCGGTGGGGGGCGACGTTGGGTAGCTGAGGGCTCCGAATCCGGTTTGGGTAGCCGGCTTCCCGGGAATCCCGGCGTACCCCAAGACGGGGAGTCCGAAATTCGGGTGGTTGGCCAGGTTGAAGAATTGGCCGTCAATGCGCAGTTTCAGCCGTTCGGCCAAAGGAAACCATTTGGTGAGATACACGTCGCTCCAGACGAAATCGGGACCGCGCAGGGCGTTGCGTCCCAGATTTCCGAACTGGCAATTGGCGGGACTGTCGCCGCCGGCGCAGGCCCCGGTAGTCGGGTCGACGGCGGAAGCGAATGCGGCGGGATTCAGCCACTGTAGGGTGCCGGGCTGTGTGACGCCGGGAATGGAGTTATGCTCGTACACCGGTACGCCGGGAACCAGGCTGGCGTATTGCGGGCCGCTGCCTTGCACGATGCCGTTTCCATTGGCGGAGTAGGGCGCGCTCAGGACCGAGAACGGCAGGCCGCTATGGAAAAACGCGGTTCCGGAGAGCTGCCATCCGTTGAGCGCGCGGGCCAAAACACGATTGCGAAATTTGCCGGGCAGTTGATAGACATACTGCAAGGTGAAGTTGTGGCGCACGTCATAGTCGCAAGGCCCATATTGGCGGCCCAGCTCGCCCGGCAACGGCGAGAGAATGGCTCCCGCGGCAAAGGGCAGGAAACCGCCGTTCGAAACCGTGTCCATGCAGCGGCTCCAGGTGTAGTTGGCCTGGACCTCCAGGCCGTGCCCCAGCCGCTTCTCGGCGGTCAACTGGAGACCGTTATAGTGGCTGTTGGCCCCGGTGTTCAATTGCGTGACGGGACCGAAACGCGGGTCCAGCGGCTGGCCATAGGGAAATGGCGAGAAGCAGCCGGCGCACACCGTCTGATACCCGTTGACCTGCGTCTCGTACGGCTGGTTGACTGCGCGTGTGCCGACATATTGCGCCCGCAGGTGAAGTAGTTCGCCGGCCTGGTGTTCCAGCGCGAAACTCCACTGCATGAAGTACGGAGCGTGGAGCTTGCCATCGGGAACGGCGGTGATGGAAATGGGCGGCAGGCAGGAATTGGGATTGGCCGCGGGCGACGAGCAGGAAGGCTGGCCCTGGGCGAAGCCCGAGATGAATCGCTGGTTCGCCGCCGCGGTCGCGTCGACAGCGCTGCCGGAAACTCCGGGCGCAATCGAGGCGCCGCCGACCGCGCCGAGCAGTCCGCCCTGGAAGGTATTCGAGTAGGGAGGATTCGTGCCTACGAGATCGACCACGCTTCCCGGCAGGAGATCGCTGAATACTCCAAACCCGCTGCGGAGCACGGTTTGCGGCGACATCTGCCAGGCAATGGCGGTACGCGGCTGCAGGATGGCCACGGGCGTGGCGGCGAAAATGGCGTCCTGCCCGGTTCGAATCACCTGGTTCAAAGGCTGATTCACATCGTGTGAAATGGAGCCGAAGGAAGCGGCGAGGCGCGAGACAGCGTCGTGCGGGTTCAGTGGATTGGAATTGTAGGTGTCGCGCAAACCGAAGGTCCAGGTCAAGGTGCGCGCGAGTTTCCAGGTGTCCTGGGCGTACACATCCAGATTGAGGAAATTGTAGGGCTGCGAATCGGCGAGAGGGAAAGTTTCCGATGCCGTGGAAGCGACGCCGTAGATGAATTGCGGCAGGGTGTTGTAGGTGACCAGAGGCACCACTCCTTCGCCAAAATCGAAGTCGTTGAGGCGGAAGATGCGAGTGTTGGTTCCGAACCGGAATTCGTGAGAGCCGGCCGTCCAGGCGAGATTGTCGTTGATGAAGAGACGGCTGGCGCGGCGCCCCTGTACCCAGGTATTGTCCAGCCCTCCTAGCGGAGTGAACGGAGCATTCGCGCCGCCGCCCTGGAGCACGATGGGGAATGCCGCCAGGGTCTGTTGCAGGTTGGAGGGCCCAAACAGGCTCTCATACCAGGAAAATGCCGGGTTGAAGTAATTCACCAGAGAGCCCGAAAATACGTGGGCATAGCCGGATGCGAACGAATATAGGGGCTGCGGCGAGAAGGCGTCGAACAGCGGATTGATGGGGTCGGTATAGGCAGCCTGCAGGCCCGTGTCGGCCTGCAAGCGGAACCAGAGTATGTTGGCTGGGTCGACGTTGTAATCGATGCGGCCGGTTTGCACCTGTTCGCGGTCGTCGCTCGAATGGGAAATTCTCTGGCGGTTGGCGCAGCCGCTTCCATTAGGTGGATTGCCGCCCGCGGCGGCGCCATCGGAGTTCAGAGGACAGCCCAGCACGGCCAGCGGCGTCCCGGCGGTGCCGCCATACAGCGAAAAGAGTTTCCGGTAGAACGGAACGAGCTGGGGCGCCGGCTGGTAGATCGATCCGTTCACTGAATCCACACCGCCGCGCGGCAATTGCTGCAGGACATAAGCCTCGAACGCGGGCGTGGGAACGGTAGTCGCAGTGACGATCGGGAGCGCGATTCGTACCCACTCGGAGTCGACGAAGAAGAACAGCTTGTCGTGCCGGATCGGGCCTCCCAGACTGCCCCCGAAGTGGTTGACGGTGGAGCGCGGCTTGTGATTTCCGGGAGTGGCGTTGGTAAAGAAATCGGCGGCGTTGAACTTTGAGCCGTTCCAGAGAGCATACAGATTTCCCTGAAAAAGATTGGCGCCGGATTTGGTCACGTAATTCACCTGGGAGGCGCCGTAGCGGCCCTGATCGACCGAATAGGAGACGGTGTTGACAGTGACCTCGGCGATCGAGTTCAGTCCCAGGACCAGGTTGGTGGAGAGGCCGCTATTCAGGTTCGTGAGGGGGTCGTTGGTCTCCAGGCCGTCGACAATGTAGCCATTGGAGAGGGACGGCAAGCCGTTGAACTGCACGTTGCCGTAGCCGTTGGAGCCGCCGACAAAGTCATTGCCGCTGCCGGCGGTATTGATGAGAGCTCCGGCGGCGAACTGCAGCGGATAGGTGAGGTCGCCGCCGGGATTGGGGAGATTCTCGATGGAGCGCGCGGTCAGGGTGGTCGACGTGTTGGGGTTCGCTGGATTGATGAGCGGCGCTAGCTCGCGCACGACGATGCTACCAGTGGCGGAAGCGACGGCCAGCTGGAAGTCCACGGTTTGCGTCTGCCCGAGTCCCGCTGGCACATTCTTGTTCCGCTGCGATCCGAAGCGGTCGGCCTCCGCTGTGACGGAGTACAGTCCGGGTTTCAGTTGGGGGAAGTTGTAGCGGCCGCTGTCGTCGGTTTTGACGGATCGCTGCATGCCATTTTCGCTGCTGGTGACAGTGACGGTCGCGCCGGGAATCGCAGCGCCGGCGGGATCGGTGACCGTACCCGAGATCGCGCTGGTGGTTTCGCCCTGCGCGATGGCGGGCGTCGGCAGGGCCATCAGGCCGATCAGAACGCCCAGACAGAATTTAGGCATGCCTAAATAGTACGGTAACCCCGGCTGCCCGTCAACCGCCGGGGAGCGGGATACATTGCAGCGCGGCTGCCGGCAAGGTACTCTGAGATTTCGTGCTACCCAGAACTCCAGGTCCGTCCAACACCGAATCGGTCGACGACTATTTGAAGGCCATATTGGAGCTATCGGGACCGGAGGAAGGCCGCGTGCCTAGTAGCGCCCTGGCGCAGCATCTCGAAGTCCGCGCCGCATCGGTCACGGGAATGCTGCAGAAGCTGGCGGCCCAGAAGCCGTCATTTGTCAAATACGAGAAGCATCACGGCGTGCGCCTGACAGCCAAGGGAAGGATGCGTGCCCTGGAGGTGCTTCGCCACCACCGTTTGCTGGAACGCTTCCTGCATGATTTTCTGGATTACTCATGGGACGAAGTACACGACGAAGCGGAACGGCTGGAGCATTTCATTTCGGAGAAGCTGGAGGACAGGATCGCCGCAAAGTTAGGTGAGCCTGAAACTGACCCGCACGGGCACCCCATCCCCGAGCGCAACGGGGAACTGCCCGTCCGGCAAGAGGTGTTGTTATCTTCATGGGCGTGCGGCATACCGGCAGTAGTGAGCAGCGTGTCGGACCGCGATCCGTCAATCCTGCGGGAGATGACCCATCTGGGACTCAGGCCGGGTGTGGCGATCACCGTGGAAGCGGGATCGCGCAGCTCATCCCTGCTGGTGCGCATCGGCGACGGAGCGGATCGAGTGCGGCTCAGCCAGGCTGTGGCAGCCGGAGTCTCGGTGGTGGGACGGCAGCCAATAGCTTTTGGCCATTAGCCAGGCGCTCTTCTTGCGTGGCGCGGATGGCGCGGTGCTTCGCAGCGAAGTCGTCCGGTCTGCACGACGAAAGAAGAAGCTACCGGCTGATGGCTAACGGCTAATGGCTCTAATCTTGATGTTCTTGAACCAGGCTTCGTCGTCGTGGTTCTGCAGGGAGATGGGACAATCGGCGTGGGGCTGATGCACCAGCAAATCGTAGACCGGCGAGTCGGCGCCCCACCGCTGTTGCATCGCCGCGGCCACGGCGGGCGACTTGAGACTGGTGTCAAGCACCTTTTCGCCGTTCAGCCAGTGCTCCACGTGGTCGCCGTGGACGATCAGTAGCGAGTGATTGAACTCGCCGACGGCGCGGGTTGCGTCGCGGGATGGCGGCTCCACGTCGTACAGCGCGGCCGTCTGGTGCTTGGGACCATGGGCGCGGGCGTCGGAATTGGCGGCGTTGTCGGTGAGCTGATATTCGAAGCCGATGACGTAATCCTGCCCTTTGGGCGGGCGCGGCAGGCGCGGGGCGAGCAGCGCGGCTTTCACGCGGTCTTCAAACTTCTCATGGCCGTCGGGAATGTACAGATGATCCTGAATGCGGTACTTTACGCCGCTATTGCCGGCCCGCGAGATCCTCCAATCGAACTGCAATTCGAAATCGCGAAAGGTGTCGCGGGTGAAGAGGTCTTCCACGATCTTGGGATGGGAGACGGCTTTGAGGCAGCCGTCCTCGATGAGGAACGAATCGCCGGGCGGGGTTCGCTTGGACGGGTCTTGCCAACCGTCGTAGGTGCGGCCATCGAAGAGCAGGCGCCAACCGGCGGTCTTCTCGGCGCCGGTGAGTTGATTGTCCGCGGCCAACGCCGTGTGGGACAACAGCAGGACGGCCAGGGCCAGCCATTTGTGCATGGCTCCATTGTCCCACGCGGCTCTCCGTGCGGCTGTGGCGAGGGAACGCACCTAACCTATCCAAAGTCAGGCTAGACCCGATTTCCGCAGAGCTCCACAATAGAAGCAACCGGGCGCTCCGGGCCGATACCGACTATGCTGCTGAATCTTCGCCGCGACTTCCCTGCCCCGTCGATGGCGGTGTTCTTTTCGCTGCAAGCGCTGGATGTCGTAACTACGCTGATTGGTCTGCGGCTGGGTGCGTCGGAAGCCAGCTTCTTCGTGGGCCGGATCATGCGATTGGGCCCGGTCGAGGGCCTGTTCATATCCAAGGCATTTGCGGTGATTTTGGCATCGGCGGCGTTGGGATTCCGGCGGCCGCGGGTGATTGTGTTCCTCAACTATTGGTTCGCGGTGCTCATCACCTGGAACCTGGCGACCATCATCGCCACGGTCAGCCGGATGCGGTAGCAGCCATGCCGACGGCTGGCACTTACTTCAGGCGTTCGGTCCAATTCGTCACCACCATGATGTCGCTGTTGTTGGCGCCGCTCGAAGGGGTAGTGCGCTCCAGAGGGGCGTTGATGAGGAACCGCTGGCCATCCGGGGAAACGTCGTAGAGGTTCGAGAAGGGCCGCATGGGACGGGTATGGAAGAGCATCTTCGGCGGATCGAATTCGAACAAGCCGTTGCGGGAGTGAACCGTCACGGCCATCATGTGGCCGCTCCCCGTCATGTAGAACAACTCGCCGCCATCGGCGGACCAGCGCGGAATGCCTCCGCCGTCATTGGATACCTGGACGCGCCGCTTGGTTTCCGACGATCCCGGTTCGAACGGTTGCACGTAGATCTCGTTGGCGCCGGTTTCATCGGACTGATACGCCATCCATCGGCCGTCGGGCGAGATGGCCGCGTAGCCTTCCGCATGGATGGTCTGCACTAGCGGGCTGGCATGCCGGTCGGGCAAGGACAGCGCCCAGATGTCGGATTTGGTGCCGTCGCCGATGGCCCCAAACAGAATGAATTTGCCGTCGCGGGTCCAATCGGTGGGGTATTTGGTGAGGGAACTCTGGTAGAGCAGTTCTTCCTTGCCATTGCCCTCGACGGGCTTGTCATAGATGTCGTAGACGCCGCTCTGATTGCTCCAGTAGGCGAGGCGTTTGCCGTCGGGCGACCACATAGGCATGCCGTGGCTCACTCCGGGAGTGGCCAGGAACAGATTGGCGGCGCCGTCCTCCTCAATGAGCCAGAGATCGGAGTTGCGCCCGTCGGCGCCCATCTTTCCGGCCGCTACGCGGTGTCCGTCGGGGGAGATGCGAGGAGGGCCCCACTTGCCGGCGTCGCCCACGGTGCGGATGGGCCGGCCGCTGCGCTCCATCCAGACCAGTTGGCGGGTGGGCTCGTCCACCTTCTGGTAGGTGAGCATGGCATTACCGGAGACCGAAAGAGGCGCCAGGGACAGGCTGCTGATCAACCCGATTTCGGGCGCCAGCAGATTAGACTGCCCCACCAGTTCCTGCTTGGACGGATTGAACTCCTGGCCCATCAGGTTGCGATCCTGGATGAATAACAGGTAGCCGTTGCTGGACTGATGGGCGCCCGCGGTGGTGGAATAGACGGCGTTGCTGTCCGATTGGAACAGGAAACGGTACGACGGCGGATCGAGCGAGCCCACGGCGACGCCGGAGGTCTCCGGCAGATTGGTCTGCAGGAAAAACACGAAGTGCTTGCCGTCGGGCAGGAATTGCGGCCAGAGAAACGCGGATTCGCTCTTCTGGGCGTTCGGCTTCAGAACGGGCTGCGGCTTGCCGCCGGAGGAAGCGATGCGCGACAATCCGCCTTCCTGTCCGGGCGCGAAGAGAATGGCGCCGCCCGAACTCCAGGTAGCGCCGCCGCCGGTGCCTTCCGTTTCGCACAGGGCCGCGGCAGTTCCCGGCGCGCCGTTGCCCAGCGCGACGCGTTTCAACAAACCCTTGGCGAAGAATCCCACGAAACGGCTGTCGGGAGACCAGAAGGGGGCAAAGGCGCCGTCGCTTCCGTTGACGGAGACCCACTTGGTTTCGTCGAAGGCGTGCAGCCAAAGCACCGGTTGGCCATCCTCACCGGGAGCGGCGCACGCCACGTAATGGCCATCGGGAGACACGGCCGGCGTCCCGCAGTATCCCGCGGGCTGCGGAGGCGAAATGCGGAATCGCAGCACCTGGTTGGCGTTGGCGGAGCGATCGCGCCGCAGATAGATGATGGCGAGCGCGGCGATGGCGACGGCTGCCAGCGCGATAATCGCTACCATGGCGAGGGCCAGACGGCGCGGGCGCACTGGCGTCGGCTGGCGGAACACGGTGCGGAGGGGATCGGCAGGAGCCGGTACGGTCAAGAACTGTCCGGTTTCGGCCGGATCCGCGGGAGCGGCGGGCGATTGCGTGCGCTGCGCGAGCCGCTGCGTCAGCAGGCCGATTTGCGGAGCCGAGCGGCCCGCCAGTTTGAGTTCGGTCACGGCGTTCTGCATGCGCTGGCGCCGGGCGGCCGGATCCTTCTGCATGCAGCCGGCGATCACGCCTTCCATGGCGGCGTGGATGGGAGTCTTGGCATTGAGGGCCGCCGACGGCCGGCGGACGATGGCTTCGTCCAGTTCGAGACCACTGCCGGGAAACGGGCGCCGGCCGCTGACCAGCTCGTAGAGAACGGCGCCGTAAGAGAAAATGTCGCTGCGCCAGTCGGCGGGTTCGCCGCGCACCTGTTCGGGCGCTCGATAGGGCTCGCAGAGTTCAGGAGCGACGGACTGCGGTTGCAGCAGGATGGCGCCATCGGAGGTGAGAAGAATGGCCGCCGGCGACAAAGCGCCGTGCACCAGTCCCCGAGCGTGCGCGCGATGCAGGGCTGTGCCGATATCGAGAGCAATGCGCAGACTGTCTTCGGGCGGGAGAATTCCATCCGCCAACCGGTCGGATAGGCGATCGCCTTCCACCTGCTCTTTGCTCAGAAACTCCTGCTCGCGTGTAGCCACGTCGCTCACTGACATCCTTCATGACTCCGGTCGCATCCTCTAGCGGAACTGTGCCGGGATCCGATGCTTGCAAACAAATTCTACTATCGGTGGTTTTGCTATTACAAGAATCGTACGGGTTACATATCGTTCTGTCTGTACTAGTGGTCTACTAAGGAGAATTACCCGTACACAATTAATGCGGAATGGCGGGCGAGTGTGTTAGGCGCTTCGAAATGCGCGTTTTCGGGCCATATTTCGGCCTCCGGAGGGAAGGCTATTGACTCTGCCGATAGCCCATGTACAATCCAAAAGGACCACAATTTCGCTACGGAAGCGGCGCGCCATGTTGAAATCCAGAAAAACTCGCCCGGTATCTTCGCCCGATGGGCAGGGATACAACAGCAGCGAGGTAGCTCGAATCTGCGGAGTGAGTTTGCGGCAGTTGCAGTGGTGGGACGAGCGCAATGTCGTCTCGCCCCGGCAGGACGGCCACAAGCGCATCTACATGTCGGCCGAAGTGGTGGAGATTTCGGTGATCGCCGAACTGCGCCGGAAGGGTTTCTCGCTGCAGAAAATCCGCCGCGTCCTGCGATTCCTGCAAAAGGACATGGGCAAGCGGTTGAGCGAAGCGCTGGCCGGATCGTCGGACGTCCACCTGTTGACCGACGGCAAGTCGATCTACCTGGAGGAAGCGTCCACTCGCGTGATCGATCTTCTGAAGAATGCCCGCCAGCCGATGTTCCTGGTGTGCGTGACGGACCAGGTCAAGCGGTTGAACGCGCTCTCGGAGCGGAAAGCGCCGAAATCCGAAACGGCTGCCGCGCCGGCTCGCAAATCGAAGATCGGGTAGAGACGACGGTCCTTACCGGGCCTGTGCTCCGCGATTGAGCGAGATCACAAACACCGCGAACAGCCCCAATACGGCTAGCACGTAAGAATAGGGGCTATTCTTTTCGAGGATATCGACGAAGGCCCCGATCGTGCCAAAGACGTGCCCGCGCAGACCGGGCGAGATCAAGAGGAAGAGTCCGGCCAGACCGAAGAGTGAGAAGATGCGCACCATAGAGCGTGAACCTGTGCCGAATTACTATAGTGATCCCGCTTAACCTAAGGCGATAGTCCTATAGGTACTGCTATAGTACCAGGCGTTTCCCCGATACGCAAGCCTGTCGGGTCGGTTTTTCCACAACCACCGGGTCCTGCTATGATAATCAATAAGGAGAGGATTGGGACGCCGCGAATTCTCGGTACACTTTCCCAGGCCGGCCGTCGTCTGAAGAGTAGGGAGACGAGTCGTGTACGGATTGTGGACAGGGAATTGCTGTCCTGACGTCCGGTGAGACCCATCATGAAGATCAGACAAAGCGTGTTCGTACCGGTTTTGGTCGCGGCCGCCGCAGTACTGGCGCCGCTATATGGTCCGGCTGTCCGCGCGCAAGCGCCACCGGCGAGTCAGACAGGCGACGATCTGGAATCCATCCAGCGATCCGTGATGGGCGCCTACGCATTGGTGGAGAAGAACTTCGCCGATAAAGTGGACTCGGAGAAGGCGTTTTACGGAACCGGCACGGGCGCCGGCGCCATTCCGGGGATGCTGCGGACGCTCGATCCTCACTCTAATTTCGTCGATCCGCAGGAATATGCCGAGATGCAGCGCAAAATGCACGCCGAATATTTTGGCGTCGGCATGGAGATCTTCCTGGATACGGCGAGCGGGCACGTAATCGTGACGCGGCCATTTGCCGGGTCGCCAGCCTGGAAGGCCGATCTGCGGCGCGGCGACATCATCACCGCGGTAGACGGCAAGGATACCAAAGGGATGGACACGTCGGCGGTAGCCGGCATGTTGCGCGGACCTCGCGGCACCAACGTGCGTGTGACGGTGAAGCGTGAAGGCGCTCCGGATTATATTTCCGTGGAAGTGACGCGCGGCTCCATCGAGACCACGCTGGTGGACGCCTTCTGGGTGCAGCCCGGCATCGTGTATCTGAAGATTGACAGCTTTGAAGCGCAAAATGTTTCGCGCGACGTGGAAGCCAACATGCGCCGCCTGGGCGAAGGCGACGTGAAGGGCATGATCCTCGACCTGCGGGAAAATCCCGGCGGGTTGGTCAGCGAAGCGGTGAATGTGGCCGGGCGGTTCCTGAAAGACGGCGTGATTGTGGTATCGCACCACGGCCGCGCCGAGGCGGAGCAGATGTTCCGGGCGAAAGCCGTAGCCGCGGCGCAGAAATATCCCATGGTGGTGCTGGTGAACGAGCATTCGGCATCGGCGGCGGAGATCGTCTCCGGCGCGCTGCAGGATCATGACCGCGCCTGGATTCTAGGCACCACGACGTTCGGCAAAGGCTTGGTGCAGGCGCAGTTCCCGCTGCATGAAGGCGCTGCTCTGCTGCTCACTATTGCCCACTACTACACGCCCAGCGGACGCCTCATCCAGCGCGACTACTCGCACTCGTCGTTCTACGACTATTACACGCACCACGACGGCGAAACGCAGAATACGCAGGACATCAAGGCTACCGACAGCGGCCGCAAGGTATTCGGCGGCGGCGGCATCACGCCCGACGAGAAGTATCCGTCGCACGTCTACAATCTCTTCGAGCGGCGCACGCTGGGCAACCTGGCCTTCATGCATTTCGGTGGCACCTACTGGGCCGGCGGCGCCAAGCCGTCGCTGCCCGCCAACTGGCAGCCCGACACGACGACGGTGGAGCGCTTCCGAACCTATTTGAAAACCACGTCGATTCCGTTCACCGACGAAGAGTTCAACGCCAACCTGGATTTCATCCGCCAGGAAATCCGCTATGAGTTGTACTGGCGCGCCTTCGACAAGACGACGGCCGAACGCGCCCGGTGGGCGGACGATCCGGAAGTGAAGAAAGGCGTCGAGAGCCTGCCGAAAGCGCAATCGCTGCTGCAGACCGTGCAGCGCGTGCTGGCCGAGCGCGGCATTCACGGATAAGAACCGGGGCAGCCCGATGAACCACTCGCTGGATTGCGAACGGTCCGGCCGCCTGGAAAGGCGGCCGCAGGCATGATTGCCTGCCCTACAAAACAGCTCCTGCTGTCGCTTCTTGTGCTGGCTGGAGTTGCCACTCTCCCCGCCCAGCCGGCTCCGCAGTACGAAATCTACGCCATCCGCTACGCCACCATCAAAGATTTTGCGGTGAACGGATTGGTGGCGGGCGCCGACCCGGCCCGCAAGATGGATATCGCCATGATGGTCTGGCTGGTGCAGGGCGGCGGCCGCAACATTCTGGTGGATTCCGGCTTCTACCGCGAGCAGTTCTTCAAGCAGTGGCCGGGCATCACGGATTTCGTCAAGCCATCGGAGGCGATCGCGCGACTGGGCCTGAAGCCCGAAGACATCACCGACCTGATCATCACCCACATGCATTGGGATCACGCCGACGGCATGGACCTGTTCCCCAAGGCGCGGGTATGGATCCAGAAGGACGAATTGGAATACTATGCCGGGTCCGGCTGGCAATCGCGGCGGACGCACGGCGGCATCGATCCCGACGACGTCCTGGCGGCCGTTAAGCTGAATATGCAGGGACGGGTCGGGCTGGTGAATGGCGATGCGCAGGAGATCCTGCCCGGCATCACGTGCTACCTGGGCGGCAAGCACACCTACGCGTCGCAGTATGTTTCGGTGCGCACCGCCGCCGGCCTGGTGGTGCTGGCCAGCGACAACATGTACCTGTACGAAAACATGGACAAGCACGTGCCCATCGCCGCCACGCTGGATGCCGATTCCAATCTGCGCGCGCAGGACCGCATGAAGCAGATGGCCGCTTCGCCGCGCCTGGTGATTCCGGGGCACGATCCGGCGGTGATGACGCGCTTTCCCAACCCCGTCCCCGGGGTCGCCAAGATTCAATAGGGCGGCTTCCCGGCTGGCCTGCGTGTTATTCTCGAACAGGTTCAAATGGCACGGAAAGCGACGCCAAAGGCGGAAGCCAGCGCGCAAAAGATCCTCGACGCGGCGCTCGAATTGTTTCGCGAACGCGGCTTCGACGGCGCTACCATGCGCGACATCGCGCGAAAGGCCGGAGTGGCCACGGGCGCGGCGTATTATTACTACCCGTCGAAGGATGCGCTGGTGCTGGCGTTCTATCAGCATGCCAGCGCCGAGATGCAGCCGCGAATCGAAGCCGCGCTGGCGGGGGCGCGTGGACTGGAAGCCGGGCTGCGGGAACTGATCCGCGTTAAGCTCGACTACTTCGCTCCCAACCGCCCGGTGCTGCGCGCGCTACTGCGCAACGGCGCCGACCCCAAACATCCGCTATCGCCGTTCAGCCCGGAAACCGGCGCGATCCGCGCCTTCGATCTCGAATGGTTTCGCCGGATTCTGTCGGACTGTGGGTTCGGCATTCCGCGCGACCTGGCGCCGCACCTGCCCGACGTCCTATGGCTGTTCCAGATGGGTGTGATCTACTTCTGGGTGACCGACGACTCGCCCGGCCAGGCGCGAAGCTATCGTCTGCTCGACCGCGCCGCGAAGGCTGTCGCGGTGCTGGTGCGTCTCTCGGCGCTACCGTTGATGCGCCCGGTGCGCAAGGTGGCGCTGGAACTCATCGCAATTGTGAAAGGCCCGGACGACACCGCCGTGCCGGCTTAGCACCAACGCGCGACCAGGCCCGGCGGCGTGATGGTGTGCGGCACGACGGAGTCGGCGACCAGCGCGCGGAACGCCGCGATGTCCTCGGCGTTCGCGAAAAAGCGCTTCGGCACCAGGTAGGCCATGTTGGGCGCGTAATACATCAGGAAGAGGCTCTTGGTTTCGCGCACGGAGAGGATTAGCCTCCAGGCAACCTGAGCGGAGCTGTCGGCCGTCTTGTTGCGCATGCCGTCGGCGTCGAACCAAATGGTGGCGGATTCGCGCAGGGACGGCCTGGCCTTCCAGGAGCGCCACGCGCTCCAGGGAACCAGCAGTGCCAGCCACGCCAGACAGATCCCCGAAAACGGCAGGGCGTTGAGCGCGATCGACCGCGTGTCGGGGAACAGGAACGATACCGGACCAACCAGGCAGGCTGCGGCTACAAATAGGAAGATCCAGGTGCGGCGGAACATGTGGGCGTACTGAAACCGGATGAAATCCTGGACGGTCCAGGAGCCATGGAGTTCAATCGCGGACATTTTCACAGCGTACCCTACTTCGCCTCGGGACGCGGAATCTTGCGGTCGGCCTGCGCCGCGTTGTAAGCGAACCAGGCGGTGGCCAGCGCCGCTTTACGAATGTCCTGAATATCCACGCGGTCGACGGTGTCCATGTTGGTGTGGTGCACGCGGATGTCGTAATTGGCGTAGTCTTGCAGGGCGTTGAATCCGGGCACGCCGGCGTCGTTGAAGGTGACGTGATCGGAATTACCGATGGAGTCGATGACGTTGCGCCGCGCCCCGAATGGTTTCAGCGGTTCCAGCCACGCATCGAAGACGGCCCGAACGGCTTCGCGATTTTGCAGATACCAGCCGTAGACGGGACCGGCGCCGGCGTCCACGTTGAAGTACACGTCGAACTTCTCGCGAGCGGCGCGATTGGCGTCGCCCGAGAGGTGCTGCGCCACCCAGGCACGCGACCCGAGCAGCCCCTGCTCTTCCCCGCTCCACACGGCCACGCGGATGGTGCGCCGCGGATGCACGCCGCTGGCTTTCAGAATGCGCATGGCCTCCATGACCGTGGTGGCGCCGTCGGCATTGTCGGCCGCGCCCACGCCGGAGTGCCAGCAGTCCAGGTGGCCGCCGATCATCACCACCTCATCGCGGACCGCGGCGTCGCTGCCCGGCAGCTCGGCCAGCACGTTGAAGGTATTGCCGCCGTCTTCCTCGGGGAAGCGGGTTTGGACATTGACGCGCAGCTTCACGGGAACATTCTGCCGCACCATCTGCACCAGCATGTTGTAGTGTTCGGCGCTCACGGTGACCGTGGGCAGCGAGTCGGGGCCGGCATCGCGGCCCTGCACGAAGACGGTGCCGTGCTCGCCGCGGCTGGGCTTGAGGACCACGGCGGCGCCGGCTTCATGCAGAATCTGGGTGATGCGTTGCGCGCCTCCGCGTCCGGCGCCGGCTCCACGGCCCGCAGCCGATCCGCGTCCGGCGACGGGCCCCGGCGGGGTCGAAACGTAAGCGGGATCGCTGGGCTCGGGACGGTTCTGGCGGACGAAGTTGGTCATAGGCAGTTGCGTCAACACGATGGCGCCTTTCAGCCGCGCTCGCATGGCGTCGACCTCGTCGGCGGTCTTGCCCCCGAGGAACACCGGCGTGCCGACGATCTCGCCGTTGGTGGATGTGGACCACGCATCGGCATACCCGATGAGCGGCGCGTAACGGGGCTCGGCGATTTCAAGCGTCAGCTTCTGCAGTTCCCAGCCGCGGCCGAACTGGAACGGTTCCAGGCGGGCGTCGGACAGGCCCTGCGATTGCAGCCAGGCGCGGGCGAATTCCGCGGCGCGTTTGTGGGCCGGCGATCCGGTGAGGCGCGGTCCGATGGCGACGGTAAACATGTCGAACACCGGCGCCGCCTGCGAGCGGTCCATGGCTTCGGCGCGCATCTTGGCGAGCGCGTCGGAATCGACCTGAGCCATTGCCGGCATGGCCAGGCAGAGGCAGATCGCGAGGGGGTTCGGGCAGCGTTTCATTCGGGCCATTCTACACGATGCGCGGCGGCTCGGTACAATACAGGATACCGATGTCTTATTCTGAGGCGTTGCAGATCGGATGGTCGATCACGTGGCGACAGTTCCTCTGGGGGATCGGCGCCTCTGCCGCTGGCGCTGCCGTCCAGCTGCTGCTGGGGCCGCTCGCCATCCATCCGGTCCTGTTAGGCCTGTCTTTGGGCGCGGCGCTACTTCTCATCGTCTTCCCGCGCATCATCCAGCGCGTCACCCGCATCGAATATTCGGGCTATCAATTGCGCGTCCAGCGGCCCGACGGCGCAGCCGGCAGCCTCACCTATTTCGAAGCGCTGCCGGTTGCGATCGCGGCGAAATCGTCCCGGCGGTGTGCACCCTGCTCGTGCGCTCGGTGCCGGTGTTTCATTATTTGCCAATGTTCATGTTGGCGTTTTCCGTCGTCGCGGTGATACCGTTGGGCGCCTGGGTGATGGTGCATTTCCTCGGCAGCCGATTCGAAATCGAAGTGGTCCAAGAAGTGTAGATCGGCGGCCCGCAGCGCGTTCTCTACTGAATTGCGATCTGCACCGTGTTCGCGGCGATGCCCGATGCCGTAACCTGTAGTGCTACCGCGCCGGAACCCGCCAGCGATGCCGGCAACAGCACGTTAATCTGATCCACGCCGCTATAGCCTGAGGAGCCGGCATACAATACCTGCGTGCTCACTCCGTTTACGGTTACGGCGACGTTGGCCAGTCCGGCCGCCTGCACGCCGGTGGCGTAGATCGTCAGGTAGACCGAATCCGTCGCCGAGCCCATGTTGATCGGCGCAGCCGAGAACGATCCTTGCGCGTTCACGGCGTAGGCCGGCTCCACGGTTTGCGTCCCGGTCGACGAAACGCGGACCGCATAACCCGCGAGCAGGCCGTCCCCGTTCACGGTGAACAGCGCGGGTGCGACGGGGGCGATCACCACGTTGCCTGCCGTCTGGGATGAACCGGACGCCGTTACCGTCACTTTAGCCGTTCCGGCGGCGACGGTCGAGGGTACCTGAAAGGTCACCTGGCTGGGCGAGACGAAGATGAGCGGAGCGCTGGTGGTGTTTCCCTTGGAGTCGGTGATGGAGACCGAAGCGCCATCGTCGGTGATGGGCGACGGTCCCAGGATTTCGTTGGCTTCGGGAGCCAGGTTCTGCCCCATGGCAAAGGCCAGCCCGCCTGGGGCGATGGCAGTCACGCTGGGGCTTGCGGCCGAGAGGATCAAAGGAACATTGGCCATGGAGGTCGAGCTGGGAGCGAACGATATGCCCCGCAGGACTTCACCCGCCACGGCGGTGCGCAACGTGGTAAAAGTTTCCGTCGCAGCGCCGGCAGCGGTGGTGTTGGCCAGCGTATCGGTGATGGATACGAGCTTATTGGGGTCGGCGCCCTGGTCGCCATTGGCGCTCACCGTCGAAGTGACGGCATAGAGGGTCACGGTTCCGTTGGAGTTCACAATGCCTGTGAGGTTGCGCAGACCGTCGGTGGCGGGGTTGATGGCGGTCGGGTAATTCGCGATGGAGTAGGGCTGGCCCAGGTTCAGGCCGTTTTGCAGCACGTAGGCCATTTTCCATGTGCCGCCTGACAAGATCCACTTCTGCAAGCCGGCGGTGGCGCTGCCGGCGGCGTCGGCGATCACGCCGTCGCCCTCATCGGCCACATACATCGTGGTGGCGTTGGCGAACCAGATTCCGAAGGGATAGTCATTGGTGGCGCCGGCGGTCTTGGCGCTGGCGGTGGGGAATCCCGGCACCACGGTGATGGGCGCCGCGGCCGCCGTGGCTAGCGTCGGCAGAGTGCCGGCGTTGCCCACCTGATATACCGTGTCGATTCCGTTGCTGCCGCTTCCCTTGCTGACGTACAGCGTGTTGCCAAAGATGGTCAGCCCGCGGAAATTGTTGTCCTTGCCCAGCTTGTCCGCGGCGTAAGGCGTGCCCGTGGCGGGATTGGTCACCTGGGCGATGCTGAAGTCTCCAATCTCCTGGGCGCGGTGTTCGCCGCCTGCCCGGGCGTTGCGATCTCGACGCCGGTGGAGCCCACGACGTTGGTTGCCGTCGCGGTTCCGTTGTTGGAGTTACCGACCATGTAGTAGAGCCCGTTGGCCAGAATCGCCGCCCGGCCGTTATTGCCGCTGTAGGCGTTGGTCGGAGTCACCTGGATCGCTCCATTGGCGCCCACTTGGGCGACGGCCCGGAAATAACTGCCTCCCGACGGATTGGTCGGATCGTAGACCCCGGGCGTGTTGGAGTTCGAAACATCCACCGTGTTCGGCGCGGTCATGTAACCCATGAAGGTGAGGACGCTTCCGTCCGTCGATAGATTCAGCGCCAACTCGGATTTGGAGCTGAAACTGGTGACGATCATGTTACTGGGGATCTGCATGCTGTTGAGCGTGGTACCGGACGGACTGAGTTGATCAAGAAAGATGGGCGAGGTGATTCCGAAGCTTCCGTCGACTGAGTCGTTGTTCCACACGTTGTTGGTGGTGCTGGTGGAAGGATACAGTCCGTTGTTCGTGGCCTTTGCGCCGCAGGCGCCGGCCGCCGCGGCGTTGGCGCTCGCCGGACACACCGGCGGCAATACCGAACCGACGACCACGGTGCTCGGATCGCCCATATACACGCTGCGCGACAGCACCAGGTTCCCCGACGTGAAGCCGGCAAAGGTACTTTGACCCGAAATGATGACATTGTCAAACCGCCAGTTGCCGGAACTGTTATTCAGGGCGGTTCCCGAAGCGCTGGTATCGTCGGCGCCGGTCGAGGCGTTGACCATTTCAACGGCGAACTTGGGATTGTTTGCCGCATTCGGATCGCTGATGGTCGCGGTCAATCCGGTGAACCAATCCTGCCCGGCGCCGCCGGTGATGCTGACATACGAGCCATTCACCGTATTGGCGGAGGTCGTGTTACTCAGGACCGCCAGTCCGGAATCAGATCCGGCGAGGCTGAGCGGCACATTGTGCCAGGTGCTGCCATCCGTGGTGTAGGCAAGTTGCAGCTTCCCCTCACCCTGAGTCGTCGCATACCAGTCGAAGCTGACCGTGATATTGCTGTAGCCCACCGTGCTTACGGCGAACACGGCGCCCTGCGCCCCGATAGGCGCCAGGCTCGACCAGCCGTTCGCTGCCCCGGCAGCACCCGCCTGCGCGCGGACGCGCCAGATTTGGGTGAGATTGGCAATGCCGTTCACGCCGGTGTCTCCCGTAGATCCTGCAAGCACGTCGTCGGTAGTTACTCCGATATTTGGAGTCGCGTAAGTGGCCATGCCTATCGAGCTGGCGGTACCCGAACCGGTCGAAGGAGCAGGGCTGTTGTTCACGGCTATCGCATTGTTCTCGAACGTCCAGGCAGTGATGACTCTGCTTTGACCAAACGCCACTGGCAGAGACGCAGCAATCAATGCTGCGAGCGATACGATCTTCGTCATACGTTATCTTCGCCCCTTACCGAAAATAATAGACAGACGTTTGCCACCATATCATGCCGGTGCGAAAGGCTCCGAACAATATTCGGTTACGATTCCATGTAAATTTGATGATCGCAACGTGGGTTGGCACACCTACTCGCGGTTGTCCCCAACCGATCCGGCGGCTCGAACGAAATCCGCGCGGAGAGGCCGGCTTCGGATTAAGATCAACAAGATGATCAATCGGCGTGAGTTTCTGAGCGCGGGCGCGGCGCTCCTGCTCGGTTCCCTGCCCGCCAGGGCAGCAGCGAGACCGAAGCAGATTCTTCTGATGAGGCAT
>Ga0181529_10001197_pt1 | contig 34876 bp, 32 predicted proteins | sample PEATcosm2014_Bin_36_FD_119763 | JGI IMG/M metagenome (GOLD analysis project Ga0181529, IMG submission 119763) | Peatland microbial communities from MTU Mesocosm Facility, Houghton, MI, USA - PEATcosm2014_Bin10_30_metaG | ecosystem: Environmental > Terrestrial > Soil > Wetlands > Peat | place... | reverse complement strand
ACTCAAGCCCATCTCCAATTGCGTTTGCAACAAACAACGCTCTTCCAAACTCAGATGCGTGTATGACTTACCCATGCAACATTATCCCTTTCAGGTTTGTTGCACTTGGACTTTGAGCGCGGCCTATTTTTCCGACGCAGGTTGAAACCAATTAGGAGCTAAGGGCCAGAGCTGATTGCCTGGCCCTCGCTTACGCGCTTGAAGAATCCCCCTTTCCCATAGCCCGTAACGGCCTGGGTTCCCCCGCGCAGCCATGCGGAAAACCTCTGCCACCACCCAAGCTATAGTTGAATCTGGCGACTCTCACGACCTTGCTCGGGCGTGATGAACCAAGGCTATACCACAAATCGACCTCCCTATGGGGACCAAGACCCACCTGCGGAGACGCGCACCAGGCGTGGCCAGGATGCGTCTGCTTATGCAGGCCGCAAGCCTGCCGCTACCGATGCCGCTGAACCTGACGCGGAGGGCTCCGACGATCAGGTCTGGGAGGGGCGCGTCTCCAGTCGCAACGCTAGCCGTGTGGAACGGCGCAGCGAGCGGGTGAGAAGCGTTGACGACTCCCGTGCGCGCTGGTGGCGTCCGGAGAGTTTGTGGGGTCGCGCGCTGCTGGTGCTGGGCGCGCTTGCCGTGGTGGGCGGAGGCGCGGTGGCGGCACTGCTGCTCAACAGCGCACTCCAAAGCGACGACCGTTTCCGCATTGCTGGCGCGGACAATATTGAGACCGTCGGCCTTGCGGAGGTCACCCGCGCCGACCTCCTGCCCATCTTTGGGGAAGACATCGGTAAAAACATCTTCTTTATCGATCTCCAGCAACACCGCCATGAGATTGAGGCCATTCCCTGGGTCAAGCACGCCACGGTGATGCGCATGCTGCCCAACCGCCTCCGTGTGTCGATCGAAGAGCGCAAGCCGGTCGCCTTTACGCAGATCAATGGAGAAACCGGCCTGGTGGATGCCGATGGCGTGCTGCTGAGCATGTCACCGGCGGCCATGGCCGAGCGCCACTATACGTTTCCGGTTGTGACCGGCCTGAGCCCCACCGCCAAGCCTGACGAGCGCCATGCGCGCATGAACGTGTACATGGCCATGATGAACGAGCTCGATGCGGGCGGCCAGCACAACTCCTTGCAGATTTCAGAAGTGGACCTGAGCGACGCCGAAGATGCACGCGTGAAGATGGTGGACCAGAGCGCGGACATTGTGGCGCATCTGGGCTACGAGCACTTTTTGGTCCGCTATCAGCGCTACATGCGTCACATTGCCGAATGGCGGCAACAGTATCCGCGCCTGATTGGGGTGGATTTGCGGTACAAGGTCCAGACGGTGCTGAAGTTGGCGCCTGCCGGGACGCCCCTGTCGGGCGATGGGCAGCAACTGGCCGGTCCGCAGAGCCCGCAGAATCCCAAAGCGGCCCAGCCGCCGGTGCAGTTGGCGAAGGGACAGTCGCCAGCCCCCACAACGCAGAGCCGCCAGCAGCTTGCGGCCAAGTCCGGGCAAAAGGGGCCAACGGCCGATAACCACAGCACCGCCAGCCGGAAGAACGCGGCCGCCCGCGCCGCCAACCAGCGTGCCGGCCGGGACAAAACCGGCAAGCCAAAGGCCGAGCAGGGACGCGCCGACCGGACCCATACCGACAAGCAACGAGCGCGCGAAGTGGTGCATCGTCCGGCCATGAACACCGCGCGCCACACCGCGCCACCCGTACGATCCGCCTCCGCGGCGGAAGAAGGACAATGACGCCATGAGCCAGAAGACCAATCCACTGATTGTGGCGCTCGACGCAGGCAGCATGTACACCCGCGTGGTGGCGGCTGAACTCGTTGAGAACTCCCTCCGCTACCGCGGCCACGGGGTGGTTGACTCCGCCGGCATGCGCAAGGGACTGATTGGCGAACTCGCTCCCGCCATCAAAGCCGTACGGGCCGCCGTGGTGGAGGCCGAGCGCTCCGGGCGTAACCTGAACATCAGCGAATGCGCCGTCGGCGTGGGCGGGCCGCACACCTACGGCCTGAACACCACCGGCGGATTCGACCTCGGAAGCCGCATGCGCGAGATTACCCGCGACGACGTGCGCAGTGCCGTTGACCGGGCCCGCGCCGTCGAGCGGCCCCAGGATCGCGAGATCCTCCACCTCCTGCATCGCCAGTTCATCCTCGACGAGCAACCCGGCATCTTTGATCCGGTGGGAATGGTCGGTGCGCGCCTGGAGGTCGATCTCCACCTTGCCACCTGTTCCGCCTCCGCCCTGCAAAGCACCGTCACCTGCGCTAACCGTTCCGGCGTGAAGGTCTCGGAGGCGGTGCTGGAGTCGCTCGCCGCGGCTGAGGGTACGCTCTCTGCCGATGAGCGCGAGCTGGGCGTTTGCCTGATGGACATCGGCGCACACTCCACCGAGCTGGCGGTCTTCTTTGAGGGAGCCGTGGTGCACACCGCTTCCATCCCCATTGGCGGCCAGCACTTTACCAACGATCTGGCCGTGGGCATGAACATGCCGGTCGCCTTGGCTGAGGAGTTGAAGCGGGTGTATGGCAACGCCGTGGTCACGGATGTGCCGCTGCATCTGGAACTGGAGATTGCCAATCCCGATCCGCAGGTGATCCGGCAGCGTTCGCTGGCAGAGATTCTGGAGCCCCGCGCCCGCGAGTTGATGCAGTATGTCCGCCGCAGCCTGCAGGACGGCGGGGTGGCTGAGGCGCTGGGCGCAGGTTGCGTGCTGACCGGCGGCGGTGCCCTGTTGACCGGTATGCTGGACGTAGTGGAGAGCCAGCTCCGGGTCCCGGCCAGAATCGCTACTCCGGTACGCATCTCGCATATGCCCCCGGATCTGGTCCACCCCATGTTTGCCGTGGCCATTGGTACGCTCCTGTATGTGCAGCGCACCCGCGCCACTCGAGCAGCCGAGCGGCAGAGCTTTCGCGCCAAGATGAAGACGATGTTTACGTCGAGTTTTTAAGAACAGGAACCCAGGGAACAGAGAACAAGGAACAAGGAACAGGGAACCAAGGCACTAGCAGGCTGTGGTGAAAGTGCAAGATTTGACGAGAAGCGTCAGGGCATGACTTTAGTCGTGCCGTAACTGGTTGATATGAAACGACGGGCTTTAGCCCCTGAGGGACGGTTTTCCGTCCTTTCGACTTTCACTACAGGCTGCGGAAAGACTCTATGCAAGCCAGGTTTTGTAGCAGTCGTCCACCGGCTTTTGCCGACCCCGATGGATGAAGCGTTCTGCCTTCGGATTTGCGCCCCAGCGGGGCGCAGTGAAATAGCCCAGGACAAGCCGTAGGCGCAGCCCTGGGTTTGCTTCCAAATAGGCATCGCGCCCTGTAGGGGCGCGGCGAACGGTCAGGACGGAGCGAAACCAGAAGGCAGCAGCAAAAGAACACCGCGCCCCGGATCAACAACGTTGTCACCCAGGTCTCGGGCAGCAGGAATTGGCACCTCGGTATCCCGGATCTCAAAATCGAGACTTGGGGCACTCAAGGGTAGTACGGAATCAAACGGTTGAAGATCTGGCTAGAACCTGAAACCAGACACATGGAGGGCTAGAAATGATGGAACCGAACGACCAGCCGGAAGGCATGCGGATTCAATTTCACGAGGAGCAACTGGGCGGCGCGCGCATCAAGGTGATTGGCGTGGGCGGCGGCGGCGGCAATGCGTTGAATCGTATGATCCAGGCACGGATGGAGGGCGTTGAGTTTATTGCCGCCAACACCGATGTCCAGGCCCTGAAGCTCTCTCAGGCACCGGTCAAGTTGCAGCTGGGCGTGCGTCTCACCTCCGGCCTTGGCGCCGGCGCCAACCCCGACGTTGGCCGTCGGGCGGCCCTCGAAGACTCCGAGAAGATCATTGAAGCCCTGGAAGGTGCTGACATGGTCTTTGTGACCGCCGGTTTGGGTGGCGGCACCGGTACCGGCGCTGCCCCGGTCATCGCCTCCCTGGCCAGCGAGATGGGCATTTTGACCGTTGCTGTGGTGACCAAGCCCTTCGGCTTTGAGGGCAAGCGCCGTCAGCTCCAGGCCGAGCGTGGCTTGCGCGAACTGTTGGAAGCTGTCGACACCATGATCGTGATCCCCAACGAGAAGCTGCTGGCCTTGGCCCGCGATGCCGGCTTCTTTGAGAGCTTCCGCATTGCTGACGACGTACTGCGCCAGGGCGTCCAGGGCATCAGCGACATCATCACCATTCCCGGCATCATCAACCGCGACTTTGCCGATGTGAAGACCACCATGGCCGGCATGGGCCAGGCCGTGATGGGGACTGCCGTCCGTTCCGGCGATAACCGCGCCCGCGAGGCTGCCCAGGCGGCCATGGCCTCGCCGCTGTTGGAGGCTGGCGCCATTGATGGCGCTCGCGGCATCCTCATCAACATCACCGGTTCCAGCTCCCTCAAGCTCTCCGAGGTCAACGAGGCATCGTCGCTGATCCAGTCCGCTGCCCATGAGGACGCCAACATTATCTTTGGCGCGGTGCTCGACGAGAACATGGGCGAGGAAGTGAAGGTGACGGTGATTGCCACCGGCTTTCGCGATCAAATGCCTGAACGGCGCGCCCGCATGTTGAACATTGAGGAAACGCAGATTATGAGCGTGCCGGTGATTGCTCCCAACTCCTGGTTGAGTGAGCGGGAAGAGGAGCCGACGGTGGTTGAGCCGGTCCGTTTTCTGAGCGAGAACGACGAAGAACCCGGCAACAGCGGTTCCACGCTGTTTGCCGTGGCCGCACCAACCGTGACCACCACGATCTTACTCACCCCGCCGACCGCTGCGGTCCTGGACGACGAGAGGGAGCCGCCCGCACCGCATCGCGCCTCCGTGGAGCCAGTGCAGGAAACCATTCGCGACTACACCACGGAGTTTCCGCCGGCATTGAACAACACGGTGGCGCAAGAGGTTGCTCCGCCCTCGTTGTTTACCGAGCAGGAGCAGGTTAAACAACATGATTTGGACGTGCCGACCTTCATGCGGCGCTCCCAGTTCTAGAGCATTTTGCGAAATGGTGTAGACCTAAGTTTCATAGGCATCCCATCCATTTCCGCATAAAACGCGGAAATGGATGGGGCACGGAGGTCTATAGCAAAAGGGAAAATGCTCTAAGAAGCTGTCTAAAGACGGGTTGGGCGGATCGCTCCCGGAGGGAGCAGTCGAGAATAGCCCAGGGTGTAGTCCGCAGGAGCGGACGGAACCCTGGGAAAGTTGCCGGGAAAGAGGGCTCCGTCCCGGAGGGACGGACGAACATCGCCGTCAGCGCATGTTTTTAGAGTCGCCTAGCGGGGATCGGAAAACCCCACATCTTTAGGCGGCGGTACCACTTGTTCTTGCCTTTAGATCTCTTCAGGCAACCGGGGGACGGAGTGAGCACAAAGGTGTTCAGCGTACCGAAACTGAAACAGCAATATCGACCGAATGGCCGATGATCCGGCTTTCAGCCGTAACACCGAAGCCACCGGCTGTTAGCCGGTGGTCATTCACTCTCAAACCCAACGATCCGGTTCGTTGATGGCTTGATCTTGGTCGAAGCATCGAACCCCGCGCCATAGGCGCAGTACAGGTTATCCCCACGTTTCAACGTGGGGAAAGAGCGCCACGAATAGCTCCCGGAGTCCCGTGGGGACGGCACGAACCTCCACACAAAGGCGTCGTGAGCGTCGCGAAGCGGGCTGGCCGCACCGCAGGTGCCTGCCGCATGCAATGCCCGCACCGCAGGTGCCAGGTGCCCCTAACCCCTTCGCTCTGAACGCCGAGCAACACGGGCAGCAAGAGCGGTTGTAGTATTGGTACATAGCCCTCCAAAAGGCGCACGCGCGCAGCAACCGAACCGGTTCTTTCACTGCCGGAGATCGATGCGGGCGATATGCGCTGAATTCCGGTGTTCCCCCGTTCTGACCGGATATGGGCTCCCGGCACTTGCCTTTCTGGTTGAAAGGCTGCTTGAAGCCGGGTTTGTGGCCGATAGGCCGCGGTAGAGTCAGACCCCAGAGGAGCGGCTTCGGTTGCTCATCGCAAGAAAATCCCTCACAAGAGGTAATGGTCGGATGAAGGTATCGTCGTTTTGGACCAGCGTGCTGGTAATGGCTGCAATGGTGGCGGGTGCAAGCTCCGCCTGGGCGTTGAACGCGCCGCGTGTGCTGCACCGTCCCAGGGCTGAGCAGAAGCTGACGCAGCAGCACAGTACCGGTGGCCATCGCGCCGCCGCCAAGTCCGCCGCTCCGGCCAGCAGCCACGCTGCCGCCAAAACCAGTAAAACCAGCCACGCCGCCGCTCCGTTCGGCAAGCACAGAGCTGCGCCCAGCGTGCGGGTTTCAGCTCATGTCCGCCGCCATCGCTTCAACGAGCGCTTTACGGCCAGCTCCTTTGCCTCGGGTGACCAGACCGCCGCCGACCAGACCCTGGGCGAGGATCCAGTGGTGCGCCAGGCCGCGGTTGCGGCGCTCGGCGATATGAACGGCACCGCGGTGGTCATCGATCCCGCCAACGGCCGCATTCTGGCCATGGTGAACCAGAAGCTGGCGCTCTCCCCCGGCGCCGAGCCCTGCTCCACCATCAAGCTGACGGTGGCTCTGGCCGCCCTCTCCGAAGGCCTGGTTACCGCCGAGACGCCGGTCAAGCTGGACGGCTTCCGGATGAACATGACGCAGGCCATCGCCAAGAGCAACAACCTTTATTTTGAAGAGCTTGGCCGCGAACTCGGCTTTGAGCGCCTGCACCGCTACGAGAGCCAGTTCGGCCTGGGCGAGCTGGCTGGGTACAAGATTGAAGGCGAGCAGCTGGGCACCTACCCCAGCGAGGAACTGCCCGCCAGCGAGGGCGGCGTGGGCCGCATGTGCAGCTTTGGCCAGGGCGTTCAACTCACCCCGTTGCAGCTGGGCGCATTCGTAGCGGCGCTGGCCAATGGCGGCACCCTCTACTATCTGCAGCACCCCACCTCGCAGGAGGATCTGGCCAGCTTTGAGCCCAAAGTCAAGCGCCAGCTGGACATCGCCAAGTTTGTGCCGGAGATGCTGGACGGCATGGCCGGAGCGGTGGAGTTTGGCACCGCGCGACGGTTGCGAGCCAACTTCCAGGAGCTTCCTGTCTTTGGCAAGACCGGCACCTGTAGCGACAAGGGCACGCGCTTTGGCTGGTTCGCCTCGTATTCCAACTCCCCGCAGGGAAGTCTGGTCACGGTCTTCTTCCTGGAGGGTGGCCGTCCCACCTTTGGCCCCCGCGCCGCGGAGCTGACCGGCGTCTTCTACAGGAACCTGTGGGAGCACGACTACTTCAAGCCGACGGAAGCCGACGCCAAGATGCCTCCCGCTGTGGCGCCTCCTGCCCAGCCGAGCACCGTGCAGTAGCCGCGATCCAGGATCTGCAACCATAGATCCGATCCGTAAACAGAAGCACCGTAAGCCCGGCCTGTAAACAGAACCACCGTAGATTCTGTCCGTAAGTGGAACCACCGTGCCCCATCCATTGCGCAGGCTTTACCGCGCAATGGATGGGATACCCACGCACTCTTTGAGGACCGGATCAATAACGGGCTGCCCACGCGGGCGGCCCTTTTGTTTGCACTGCGTGCGGCAGACGCGCTTCGGGCAGGAGAACAACTAGAGCGTCTCTCCAATAGATGAAGCCCTTGCAGAGATCGTGCGAGGTTGCTTTTCCTTAAGAAAAAAGCTACTCAGCGGTTGTGGTTTGGGGGCATAGCAATTGGAGAAACGCTCGAATGCTCGCTGGCCCCGGTAGTTGGTGCCCCTTGGGGGCACCGTGCAAGTAGCCCAGCACGGAGCGGAGCGACGTGCTGGGACAGACTGCATGCAATGCCCCGCCGCGCGGGTGCCATCGCAGGTCCAAACCTGTACAATGACCCAAGCGTTTTGCGATGACTTATGACTTATTACGACGAAGTACAAGAAGCAGTTGAGTTGGTGCGCGCCATCCTTGGCGTCTTCACGCCGCGGGTAGGTATTGTGCTGGGCTCTGGCCTGGGCGCGGTGGCTGCCGCAGTGGCGGAACCCATTGTGGTGCCCTTTGCCGAGATTCCCAACTTCCCCCGCTCCACGGTGGAGGGCCACTCGGGCCGCCTGGTGGCGGGCTATCTGGCCGGTGTGCCGGTGGTGATGTTGCAGGGACGGGTACATTTCTACGAGGGCTACACGCCCCACCAGGTCACCTTCCCCATGCGCGTGCTGGGCTCGCTCGGTGTGCGTACGGCCATTGTGACCAACGCCGCCGGCGGCATCAAGGATGGCTATCATGTGGGCCAGTTTGTGGCCCTCGCCGACCACATCAACGCCATGGGCTGGAATCCCCTGATCGGGCCCAACGAGCCCCGCTTTGCCATCCGGCCGGGCGCAGGCCAGCGCTTCTTTGATATGACCGAGGCCTACAGCAAGGCACTTCGTGTTCTTGCTCAGGAAGCGGCTCGGGAAGAAGGCTTCGAGCTGGAAGAAGGCGTCTACATGGCCGTCACCGGCCCCAGCTTTGAGACCCCGGCGGAGATTCGAGCCTTCCGCACCATGGGAGCCACGCTGGTGGGCATGTCCACGGTGCCGGAGACCATTGTGGCCCGCCACATGGGCATCGATGTGCTGGGGCTGAGCTGCGTCACCAATCTGGCCGCGGGCCTGGGCGACCAGTTACTGAGCCACGAGGACGTTTCCGCCACCGGCAAGCTCGTGGAAACCCGCTTGGCCGGGCTGCTCACGCGCCTGGTGCCCAAGATTGCCGGGGAGTTGGTGCGGCCGGCATGAGCGGAGCAGAGGACGTGGAACAGAATCAGATGGTGCGGCTGCCCTTTCCGCCCGTCGTGGTGGCGTTTGCGGGCTGCTCAGGCTCCGGAAAAACCACCTTGGCGGCCGAGCTGGCGCATACCCTGGGCGGCGTGCACTTCCATTTCGACAACTACTATCGCGACCTCAGCCACCTGCCCTTCAGCGAGCGCGTGCAGCAGAACTTTGACGATCCAGCCATGCTGGAGCACGAGCTGCTGGCAGCGCATGTGGCCGAGCTGGCCGCCGGCCGTCCCATTCAAACGCCCATCTACGACTTTTCCACCCATACCCGCGTGGTGGGCCAAACGGAGCGCTTTGAGCCGGGGCCGTACCTGGTGGTGGAAGGCCTCTTTGCGCTCTACTATGCCGAACTGCTGCCGCTCTATCACCTGAAGGTCTACATCGACACCCCCGACCCGCTCTGCTTTGAGCGCCGCCTGAAGCGCGACACCGAGCAGCGCGGCCGCACCCCCGAGTCCGTCAAGCAGCAGTACGACGCCACCGTCCGCCCCTCCAGCCTGCACTGGGTCCGTCCCTCGGCCGTCAATGCCGATATGAGCGTCGACGGCAACGATGCGCTGGACTGGAAGCTGGAGCAGGTGCTGGGAGCGCTGCGGCACCGGGGGTTGCAGACGGGCCGGCGGTAAGAAAGAAGTCAGCTGATCTATATAAAATATGTTATAGTTTTGGCGTGACGAAGCTCGCGCAGATACGCTGGTTGGGAGACTCGAAGGAAACCCTGAGCGCCTTCCCGCAAGACGTGAAGGCAGTGCTCGGCTACTCGCTGCGCAGGCTGCAGAAGGGACTGCTCCCCGATTGCGATGCGCGCCGGATGGAGTCCGTGGGCAAGGGCGTTTGGGAGCTCAAAACAGCGTACGCAAAGCGCCCCGGAGGGGCAGCAGGATAATAGCCCCGGGTAGAGCGGATCTGAGCGTGAGCGAAGAGCCAGCGGCACCCGGGGAAAGCGCCCCCTCCCATGCCCAAAGTCCCGTAGGGACGACACAACAGATCGCACAAACGTGTCCACCAGCCACGCGAAGCAGTTGGCCCCACCGCAGGTGGCGATGTTCATGAAGAACGCGAAGGAGAAGAAGAATGGCCCTGAAGAATGAGATTGTGTCGCATGTAACCCGAGGAGATGTGCTGGACGATCTGGGCTTTTCGCGTTCAGAAGCGACAGCGCTGAAGATCAAGGCCGACCTGCTGGATGCCCTTCGCGCCGAGATTGAGCGCAAACAATATACGCAGCGCGATCTGGTGTCGATTCTGGATGAACATCAACCGGTGGTGAGCAACCTGCTGCGGGGCCGCATTGCGCAGGTCAGCATTGAACGACTGCTGCGCTATGCTGACCGGCTGGGCATGCGCGCCAGTTTGAAAGTAGCGCCTCCCAGACGGAGCAGACAAGCAGCATAACTCCGTGGCAGGGATCTCGATCCCATGTCTCAAAGGCGAGACATGGGGCACCCGGTCATCACTCGGGAACGAGCGGGATCATAATTAGCCACCCGCCACATCCGTGGATTCACCATAACTAAGTCAAGCGAAACAGGAAGTTCGATGGGGATCAATGACAACTGATGAATGGAAGAAAATATGCGATAGCGTTTCTGAGAAAATGCGCGCGCACACCAGGCCCTTCATCTCGCCTCTTAGTGCTGAAACTGAAACCGACATCAGACTACTTGGAACGGGGACTTATATTTGTCACGAAGGGCGACGACTACTCTTCACCTGTAATCATGTCGTAGCAGAACCGCCCATTCATTACGGGTTTTACAATTCATCTGGCGTCTATGAGTACAAAGGACAGTGGACGAAGGATACGACTTCCGACATTGCATATGCGGAGATCAAGCACCAACTGTGGTATTCATCTTGTCATTTGGGAAAAGTTGTCCCGTTCTCTCGATTTGCCGCAAGACATGAACCTATTTCCGATGAGTTGCTGTTCTTTCACGGATACGCAGGCGAGAATAGCACATATGGCTTCGGCAGACTCAACAACAACGGGACCGGCTACTGTACTCAGGAAAAGAAGAATACAGCAGATGAAAAAATCTTCGAACTACTCTGGCAGCCAAACGACACTAAGCTAGCGTCTTCATCAAATGCAGTAGGTAAATCTATGAAGTTTCAGAATCCAGGTGGGTTCAGTGGGGCACTTGTCTGGAACACGCGCTACGTAGAGTTCAATAGTCTAAGCAAAGAATGGTCCCCAGAGGAGGCTGTTGTCACGGGACTACTCCAGCGTTGGGATCAAAAGAAACAGGCACTATTGGCTTTGCGAGTCGAACAACTGCAGGATTGGCTAAAAGATAGAGCATCCTAACCAGAGATCCGGGTGCCGGGGATAATGGGACTGTGAGGCGCACCCGGGATGGATGCCCACACAGCAAACGAGGCGGCCCAAGGGCCGCCTCATTCGTTGAACGCGAAAATGCCGTGCCTATTTGGTCGTCAGCGCCGCCACCGGCACCAGCATATCTTCCTTGCGCATGATGAGGCTGGTGGCGTTCACGCTAGCCAGCTCAAAGCCGTGGCCGTGGGTGATGGCGTCCGTCGGGCAGGCTTCCACGCAGTAGCCGCAGAAGATGCAGCGGTTGTAGTCGATGTTGTAGACCTTGGCGTAGCGGTCGGCTGAGGAGATGCGCACCTCGGTGGTGTTCTCCGCCGCCTCAATATAAATGCAGTTGGACGGGCAGGCGGCGGCGCACAGGTAGCAGGCCACGCACTTTTCCAGGCCGTTCTCGTCGCGCTGCAGCACATGCGCGCCACGGAAGCGGGCTTCAAAGACCGCGCCCCGCGCCGGTCCCTTGCCGTCTGGGTAGTTCTCCACCTCCGAGGGAGCAAAGGTCTCCCGCAGGGTAATGCTCATGCCTTGGGCGATGGCCGCCACGTTGCGCACAATCGACATGACACGAGTATACGATGGAAACCGGAGGGCTTTCACCGATGAAGTTTTGGATGGGGTCAGCAGCAATTCTGGCACTGGGGATGGCAACCAGCCCCGTGTTGGCGCAGGAGCATGATCACGCCGCCGTGGCGGGGCAAACACCGGCCGTGAGCCCGGCCCCGGCCCAAGCCCCGATGTGCAACTGTCCCTGCATGAAGATGCACGCCCAGGGCGCGGTGACCATAGACCATGGCACCATGCAGATGGACCACGGCGCCATGGGCATCATGCAGGACAAGGGCATGATGCAAGGTATGGGCGCCACGATGCAGTGCCCGATGATGGCCCAGACGCCGCTTCCGGCCGGAGTATTGCGCATCAGCTTTGCAGGCAAGACGACCGACTGGAAGCTGGCCGACCTGGCCGCGCTGCCCCACCAGACCGTGACCCTGCCCAATGCCCACACCAAGACCGATCAGACCTTTGCGGGCGTGCCCTTGATGGATCTGCTGCTGAAGGCCGGGGTTCCGGCCAAGCTGCATGGGAAGGATCTGGCGTTGTACGTGGCGGCGGTGGGCTCGGATGGGTTCATCGCGGTGCTTTCCATGGCGGAGGTGCATCCGGACGTGCACCTGAGCACGGTTCTGGTGGCCGACCAACTGGACGGCAAGCCGATGACCACCCAGGGGCCGTTGATGCTGGTGGTCGCAGGTGAAACGCGCCCCGCGCGCTGGGTGCGGAACCTGGTCCAGGTCAAGGTGGAACGGGCCGAGTAATGATCGTTTTCCGACGTGTTCGACCCGCGCGGGGATGAACCTCCGGGTGCCCCACGCAGGGTCCCCGCGGACAGGTATTCGTCCGTGGGGTGGATCTTGGTGCGCCTTTGTTTTTGCGCCTTGGGCAGGGTTGCATGGAAGCTGTTTTCGGGCCGGATCTCTAGCGATTTCACCCTTCCGCTAGAAGAAAGGCGAAAGGATGGCGCACTGTGCCTCTCTTGGAGAGCCGTATTCATAGCTGTTCCGCTGGTGAACCGCGCCGTAGGTAGCCCTACCTTTCAAGGTGGGTTGGCGGCCCATTCAAGATCTACCGGAGCCCTATAGGGACGACGCAATGCCTGCTGCATGCAATGCTCCACCGCAGGCGCCTGGAGTATCGAGGCTACCCCTCGATCGCAAACTCCGCTTTCCAGCCAAAGCTCTCGCGGTTGTCGGTGAGGCGGACCCAGGTGGGGTGGAAGCGGTAGAGGGTGCTCTGCCGGATGGCGAGCCCGAGCACGGTGCCCAGCTGGAAGCGCTCGCAATACCGCTGCAGCGCGGCCTGCCGCTCCGGGCCGGTGACCGTGCTGCAAAGCCCGTGCATCTGCACCCCGGCAATCTCCCGCCAGGCAAAGGTGGGCCGATGGATGGACACGGCCGCCTGCGGATCAACGGCCAGACGCACCGAGTGCAGGCTCGAGTTCGAGGAGAGCCAGAGCAGATCCAGCTCGGCTGGGGCAGGAGCGCGGCTGGTGATGTAGAAGACCGGGGCGGCGTGTGCGCGTCCAGCGCCATCCGCCACCGAGAGGGTGAGGGTGCTTTGGGAATTCAGCAGATCCAGGACCCGCTGCAGAAGTTCCTCGCTCAGGGGGCCGAGCCGGTGCTTCATGGGTTGGCCTCCTCATTGTCGAAGGCGAAGAGCAGCCCCTGCGCGGGATTTTGGGGTGCGGACGGGGTAGGCATAGCCTCCATGCGCCCGGCCGCGTAGAACTGGAGCAGGTTGGTGGGCTCTGGAGTGCTGGGGGCCAGGAAGGGCGTAAAGCTGGCTGGATCGATCATTGCTGGCTGCCGATCATGGAAATCGGCCATCAGCTCGCGCGCCGCTCCGGTCAGGATGGAGAAGGTTTTCTCCTGGCAACCGGTCTTGGGGTTGAGCCACGGCGACCAAACGCCTGCCAGTCCTACCAGCACGCCGCCATCCACGGTAAAAGTGAGTTTGGTTTTGGCGCTGCCGCCCAGCTTGGCCCACTCATAAAAACCATCGGCGGGGATCAGGCAGCGCCGTAGTTTGTAGGCCTTCTGCCAGAAGCGGGATTTCTCCGCCGTCTCCGAGCGGGTGTTGAAGACGAAACGATCCGGCAATTGAAATCCCCAGCGCATGGGAGTCAGGCGGCGGTGGCCAGCTTCGTCCAGCCAGACCACAGGCTGCACCGATCCTGGTGCAATTTCCTCGGACGGCTGCATCTCCAGGATCTCCAGATCGACGCCCTCGGGGAGGAGTTCCACGCCAAAGAGGTTCTCCATCTGGTTCCGGCTTGCCCGTCTTCTGTAGCGGCCACACATATCAGCAGTTTAAGGCCATTGGAACCTGCGGTGCGGCAGACGCGCCTGCGGCGCAATTGTTTTCTGGTTCTCCACCGGCGTTGCCAACCCACAGGACACGAAACTCAGGCTGCCCCTCTCTCGGCGCGTCTCTTTCTATCGCGCTTATGGTCCTGTCTCTAACGCTCCTGAAACAACAGAGGCTGTCATTCTGAGCGAACGGGGCCCCAAACGCACTTCAGTTTTTGGGGGGTGAGCCGAAGAATCTGCTTTTGTTCTTTTGCGCGGTCTACAAATGACTTCAGAGAGAGGACACTAGCATTTGGGGTTGTGCGAACCCCAAATGCTTTCTGTACTTCCAGCAATTTACGCGATTGCTTCTTCCTCGTGAACTAGACATATAGAGGGGCGAAGAAAAAAAGAAGTCCAACGGTATCAGCGGCTTCGCGGGGTTGTGCACCGCTTCCACAGCATCGCCGCTTGCTCTTGTCAGCGAAAAAGGCGAATATATGGCGAATAAGCACATGGCTAACCCCGCCACAATTCGTCGTCTGGTTGAGCTGGAGCTGGCTGACCGGATTCCCGCCGCGCTGACGCCCCGCACCAGTGTGGAGCGGCCGCGCGTGCCGACCGGCGTGGACGCGGTGGATGAGCTGGTGGGCGGCGGATTGCCCCTGGGCGCGATGACGGAGCTGGCCGGGCCGGAGTGCTCTGGGCGGACCTCGCTGGCGTTGAGTTTTGTGGCGGAGGTAGCGGGTGTGGATCGGGTGTGTGCGTGGGTGGATGCAATGGATGCGTTGAGTCCTGAGTCGGCGGCCGCGGCGGGTGTGGCGTTGGAGCGGTTGCTGTGGGTACGGTGCGGGGTGGGGGGACACGTCTCCGCTCCCCACACTGCGGTTCTACAACCCCTGCCGGAGGCTTGCTTTGCCGCGTCCGCGCCCATTCACGGGCTGCATGGGGGCGGTTTTGGGCCTCATCCCCGCACCGAAGGCAGAGGAATGCCGGCGGCCGTGGCTGGGCTGCTGGGACAGGCAGACGCGGCGCGGGCCGGTGAGCCAGTCGCAATCTTCCCGGGCGTAATCCGGCTGGGTGCCACCTCCTTCCCCGCGCCTTTTGCGGGGAAGGGTGGGATCTTGATGCTGGATCTCCCCTCCACCCCCGCGCCCTCTGCGCAAAATGCGGGAAACCAGATGCCGTCCCCCGCAAACCCCTCCAGACGCCGCGTGACCCAACCCTGGGCGCGTATCGACCAGGCCTTGCGGGCCACGGACCTGCTGCTGGGCGCGGGAGGATTTGCGGCTGTGGTGCTGGATTTGGCCGGAGTTGCCCCGGAAGTGGCGTTGCGGATTCCGCTGGCCACCTGGTTCCGCTACAGGGCAGCGGCGGAGCGGGCGCAGGTGGCGCTGGTGGTGCTCACCCAAACCCCGTGCGCCAAGAGCAGCGCGGGGCTGGTGCTGCGCTTTGAGGCGGGAGCTGAGGCTGGTGGCCAGGCTACGGTCTTTGCCGGGTTGGGCTGCCATGTGGAGGTGCTGCGGCAACGCTATGTGCCGGCACCGCAAAAGGTGGTTCCGCTGCGCAAGCCTCCGGCGCGGGCCAACGTTGCGGGGTGGCAGACGCGGGCCGCATGGGCAGGTGGGCGATGAACACGACAACGCCGCTCTATGCGTGCCTGCGGGTGCGCGAGTTTGCCGCCCAGGCGGTGGTGCGCCAGCGGCCGGAGTTGCGGGAGCAGCCCGTGGCGGTGCTGGTGGGCGTGGCTCCGCTGCAATTGGTGGCGGCGCTCAACTTGGCGGCTCGCCACGCGGGCGCGGCGCGCGGCATGACGCGGGCCGAGGCGGAGAGCATTCCGGGGCTCACCCTGCTGGAGCGCTCCGCGGCGGCCGAAGCCTCTGCCCGGCTGGCGCTGCTGGAGTGCGCGGCCTGGTTTACTCCGTTTGTGGAAGAGTGCCGGGGGCTTGCAGCCTGCAGTCCTGCTGCGGGCAACAGGATTGTGGCCAGCCCTATTGACGCCTTGTTTGTGCTCGACATCGCCGGTACCGGAACCCTGTTTGGAGAGCCGCGCAAGCTGGCCGCGGAGTTGCTGGCGCGGATGCAGGCGGTGGGGTTGCGGGCCTCGGTTGCGGTCAGCGCCAGCGTCCCGGTGGCGCGCAGCGTGGCGCGGGCGCAGCGGGAGCGCATTGCGGTGGTGGAGCAGGGACGGGAAGCCGAGGCCCTGGCGCGGCTTCCGCTCACCGTTCTGGAGCTGAACGACCAGCAGGCGTCCACCTTTGCCGACTGGGGCATCCACACCCTGGGCGAGCTGGCGACGCTGCCGGAGCATGCGCTGGTGGCGCGCGTGGGTCAGCAGGGCCGCGAGCTGCGGCGGCTGGCATTGGGTACGGCCTCGCACCTGTTTGTGCCCCTGGAGGAGGACCTGGCGCTGGAGGAGCGGATGGAGTTTGAGGAGCCGGTGGAGCTGCTCGACTCCCTGCTGTTTGTGCTGCGGGTGCAACTGGAGCGGCTGATGGCGCGGGCTGCGGCCCACCTGCTGACCCTGGCTGAGCTGACGGTGACGCTGGGGCTGGAAGGCGGCGCGGCGCATGAGCGCGTGGTGCGCCCGGCCGTGGCCTCGAACGACCTGGCCTTGTGGATGAAGCTGGTGCAGCTGGATCTGGCGGCGCATCCACCGCAGGCGGCAATTGTGTCCCTGACCCTGGCTGCGGAGACAGGCGATCGCGCCCGGGTGCAGTTGGGATTGTTTGCCACCCAGACGCCGGAGCCGGGCAAGCTGGACGTAACCCTGGCGCGGTTGCGCGCGCTGGTGGGCGAGGAGTGCGTGGGCGCGGCGGAGCTGGAGGATGCGTACCGCCCGGATGGCTTCCGGATGACGCCCTTCCGTTTGCAGCAGGGCAAAACGCGGCGAGACGTAGAGCCGGAGCTGGAGCAGGATGCGGAGCGGGAGGCCGCGCCCCGTGCGGCCTCCCGGATGCTACGTCCACCCGTGCCGGTGCGCATGACGCTCAACGATGGCGTCCCGGCGGGCTTCATCTTTCGTGGCGCGCACTACGGCGTGGAGCGCGCCTATGGGCCGTGGATTGCCAGCGGCGAGTGGTGGAATCCGGAGCTGTGGGCGGTGCAGCAGTGGGATGTGGTGGCGCGGGGCGCGACCAGGGAGCTGCTGTTCTGCTCGCTCTCCTTTTATCCCTTGGATAAGACCTGGCAGATGGATGCGCTCTATGACTGAAGTTAGTGGAGCGTCTCAAGCAGATGATCCTTGATCCGCTTTGAAGGGTACGGGCTTCAGTCTGTTTGAAGGGGACTGGCTTCACAGGCTGCGGGAAAACTCTCAAGGAAGGGCAAGAAGCGTCAGGGCACGACTTCAGTCGTGCCGCAAGCTGCCTGGAATCCACGAGGGCTTTAGCCCTTGAGCCTTGTACTTATAGATACGGTAACTGAATACTGTTCGTGTGCCCCATCCATTCCCGCGTCTTTTGCGGGAATGGGTGGGAATGAGCTGCCACTGTTGAATTGCCGGATCTATAGTGGCGTGTCTCAAGCTGTAGGACTGAAGCCAGTGGTGCGTCTCAAGCAGATGGCCGTTTAGCGGAAGAAGTCGTGCAGATGCGCGCGTTCGGCATGTGAGGCCATCGCGGCCTGGATGGCCAGCGCCAGCTCCAGCGCGGCACGGCCCTGGCGCGCGGTCACGCGTGGTTCCCGGCGCGTGCTCACGGCCTCAATAAACGACAGCAACTCCAGCTTCAGCGGCTCGCCCGGTGTAACTTCGGGCTTGGAAAAGCTGAGCCCCGGGCCCAGTGCGGCATCGGCCGCATCCTTGTGGCCGAACTGTGCAGCCAGTTTGGCAAGGTCGGCGGCATTCAACTGGCCTGAGGCCAGCGCCGCCGCCACCTGCGGAGGCAGGGCGCGATCCACGCCAATCACCAGCAGGTCCTGGCGGGCGTAATCGATGGAAACATACTGCCGCGGCTCAAAGAAGCGCAGCTTGCGCACACGCTCGGTGGAGACGCGCGAGGCCGTAAAGTTGGCCACGCAGCCGGAGTCGAACTCCACGCGCACGTTGGCAATGTCCACGTTGGGTGAGAGGATCGGCAACCCCACGGCGCGCACTTCTCGCACCTCGGAGTTGGCAAAGCGCAGCACAATGTCCAGGTCGTGGATCATCAGATCCAGCACCACATCCACATCCAGCGCGCGCGGCGTAAAAATGCTCAGCCGGTGCGACTCAAAGAACATGGGACGGCGCAGACGCGGCTCCACGGCCACCACGGCCGGGTTGAAGCGCTCCAGATGCCCAACCTGCACCACGCGCTGGTGCTTTTCAGACAGCGCAATGATGGCATCGGCCTCCGCCAGCGAGGCAGCCAGCGGCTTTTCCACCAGCAGGTCGAGTCCACCTTCCAACAGCGCCGTTGCCACCGCATGGTGGTGAACCGTGGGCACGGTCACGCTAGCGGCTTGTAGCTTCAGATCGGCTGCCAACAGCGCCTCAACGGTCGGAAAGACGGGAAGATCGTACTTCTCCGCGACTTCAGCAGCACGAGCAGGATCAGGCTCCAGGGCAGCGGCCAGCACCACGCCTGCGCCCGCCGTCTCCAGCTCACGATAGACGCGAAGATGGTTGCGCCCGAAGGCGCCTGCACCGGCAACAGCCACACGAACTGGAGTCGTACTGGAGATGACTACTCCCCTTTGCCTTCCACGGCCTTCAGGCAGCGGGTGTAGAGCGCAAGCAACTGGTCCACCTGCTCTTCTGGTTTAGGAGCGGCAGCGCCGGAAAATCCGGCTGCGCCGCCGGTGTGCTTGCCGGCGCCAGAGGTGGCGGCGACAAATTTCAGCAGGTCGAGAGCAATGTCTTCATTGCGGCGGGCGGCAAGGCCCAGGTTGGAAATAGGGTCCATAACAGTCATTCTCCGGAAACTCGATGCTAGCAGATGTGGCGGCCTTGCGTTCAGGGCCGGGCCCCGGGCGTTACTCTGGTAGCAGATGACGATTGCCTACATCGGAATGGGCGGCAATATCGCTGGCCCGGCCGGCGAGCCAGAGGAGACTCTGACCGCGTCGGCCGCCTCCATGGCTGCGCTGGGCACCGTGGTGGCGCGCTCCCGGCTCTACCGCACTCAGCCGGTTGGCCACGTGCAGCAGCCAAAGTTTGTGAACGCCGTGGTGGCGCTCGAGACCAGTTTGGGGCCGCGCGAGCTGCTGCAAAAGTTGATGCTGATGGAAGAGCAGTACGGGCGCGACCGGGTACGCAGCTTTCGCAATGGCCCCCGCACCCTGGATCTGGACATTGTCTTCTACGGCGATGCGGTGATGGAGGCGGCCGGCCTGGTCATTCCCCACCCGCGCATGACCGAGCGCGCCTTTGTGCTGCGTCCCTTGGCGGAGATCGCTCCCGAGCTGCGTGAACCCCGTACCGGCAAGACCGCCGCCCGCCTGCTGCAGGAGCTGAAGGCGAGCGGCGCTGCCGACGAGCAGTCTGCCGAAGCGCTCGACAGCGACTCCTGGGTCTCTACCGCCTCGTAAGATCAGCGCTCGAGCATTTTCCCTTTCGCTATAGACTTCCGTGAGCTTGCCCTCAGAATGCGCTCCGTGCCCCATCCATTTCCGCGCTCTTTGCGGAAATGGGTGGGATACCTATGAAATCAAGCTCTACACCCTTTCAGAAAAAGCGCTAACCGTCTTCCGCCCACGGAAGGAGCAGGGACCTTCAAGTCCCTGAATTGCCCCATTCCCAAGAATCCCTCGGGCTTGCGCCCCATCGGGGCGCAGTGCAAGTAGCCCAGGGCCAGCCGCGCGCAGCCCTGGGTTTGCGTGCTCCAAAACCGGCGTCGCGCCCTGTAGGGGCGCGGTGAAACTTCAGTCGTGCCCGCTTGCGCGTCTCATCCTGGAATCCGATTACCGATCCGGCCCTAATGAATCACAACACCTCAGGTGCCCCACCCTCGCCGCGTTCTTGTTTTTGCGGCTAGGGTGGGATGCGACGATGCAATTTTTTGGCTGGATCAATAGGTAGCTCAGGATGCATTTGCCCTGCCAGGCTCTAGACCGCCACCCCCGCCAACTCCGCTAAAATCGTCAAGTGAGCCTTACCTTTGAAGTGAAACAGGAGACGGCGGCCGGCGGACGGCGAGCGGTCATGCAGTTGCCCCATCGCGCGGTGCAGACCCCGGTGTTTATGCCGGTGGGAACCTTGGGATCCGTCAAGGCCGTGCCTCAGGACGTGCTGGAGACCCTCGGCGCAGAGATCATTCTGGGCAACACCTACCACCTTTATCTGCGCCCTGGCCACGAGCCCATCGCGCGCATGGGCGGGCTGCACCGGTTCATCTGCTGGGAGCGCGCCATGCTGACCGATTCCGGCGGCTTCCAGGTCTTCTCGCTCTCCAAGCTGCGCAAGGTCACCGACGACGGCGTCGAGTTCCGCTCCCATCTGGACGGCGGCAAGCACTTCTTCTCCCCCGAGCATTCCATGGACGTGCAGATTGCCCTGGGAGCCGACATCGCCATGGCCTTTGACGAGTGCACTGAGTACCCCGCCGACCGCCCGCGCGCCGAGGAGAGCCTGCGCCTCACCATGGCCTGGGCCGAGCGCTCCCTGCACCATCATCGCGAGCACCGCCACCGCGTGCCCTGGAACGAGGCGCACTCTGGCCAAACGCAGAACTTGTTTGGCATCGTCCAGGGCGGCATGTACCCCGACCTGCGTAAGCAATGCGCCGAGCGGCTGGTGGAGATGGACTTTGACGGCTACGCCATCGGCGGCCTGAGCGTGGGCGAGCCCCGCGACCTGACCCTGGAGATGATCTCCGAAGTTTTGCCCTTATTGCCCAAAGACAAACCGCGCTACGTGATGGGCGTTGGCTATCCGGACGAGATCGAGCAGTACGCCAAGCTGGGCGTTGACATGATGGATTGCGTGCTGCCTACCCGTGCCGCGCGCCATGCCCTGCTCTTTACAAGTGAAGGCCGGCTGAACATCAAGAACAAACAATATGCGGAGGACCAGAATCCGCCTGACCCGAACTGTACGTGCCCGGTCTGCCGCCGCTATACGCGCGCCTACCTGCGCCACCTGACCCACTCCGGCGAGGCTCTGGCCGCCACCCTCAATTCCATCCATAACCTGGCCTACTACCTGAACGTCATGCAGCGGGTGCGGGGGGAGATGGAAGGTACGAGCAGCCTGTAACTGGCTTGATTCCGAGCCCAAAAGAAATCCCAGCGCCTTGGTGCTGGGATTTTTCTTGGTTCCGTGGGGAATCCGGTGAGGGGCTTTCTAGCCCTTTATTCAGGACGGATTTTGGGTATAAAGACTGGGGGATGAAAAACTCGGTCAATGAGCGACGCGAGGATTTCACGCCAATCGAGAAGCAAATCTGGCACAGTCGGCGTATTCCGGTGCTTAAGCAACCAACAATAGTTTTCGGTGCAGGACCCGCTGTGGAAAGCTTCGCGGATATGCTACAATTTACGGGATTTAGGCCGCAGGCCAATTTGGGAATCAGTCCCAATGAGCGCGGAGGGACTGCTACCTGGGCCTGCGTGGGCTGTTGTATCTTGGCCTGGTTCCCAAGGAGGGAACACCATGAATTGTCCTCATTGTTCGGAAGCTCTATCGGAACGCGGTGCTTTCTGTAAGGCATGCGCCGGTCAGGCGCGGTGCATGAACTGTCGCGAGGTATTGGAGCCCGGCGCTGCAGCGTGTGTGGAGTGCGGAACGCGGGTAGGACAGCCCGGAGACGGTGCCCGCGAGAACACCGCTCAGGATGCCTCGCCCCTTTCTCCGACCCGGAATACTCTTAGCTATTCCGAGGATCGCAACACCCGAAAGTTTGAGGCTTCGCTCACCGATTCAGCCATGCACGGACTTGGCGATGTGTTTGCCGAGTTGTTCGCCCAGCGTGGAGTCGGACGAGTTGTACTCCCTACAGCCGCTCGCACGCTTGTCAGGGACCCCATCATCGAGGCGAAGAGCCTTCCCGCCGCGCACCCCGAAGTGGAAGTTCCCGTTGTTGAAACTAAGCCGTCTGTTCAGTCCCCCGAAAAGGATAAGGCGCTCAAGATGTTCAACGTCAACGGAGAGATTATTGAACTCGTTGACAACCGCCTCAAGGCTAAATCCGCCGCCGATTACTACAAGCGCCTTACCTATCTTTTCATCTACGCCCAGGAGCTTCTGCTCGACCGGATTCTGGTTCCCAAAAGCGAACTTGTTGTCGTCCTCAAGGAAGCCAAAGTGTACGACGCGAACTGCCGCACTTGGCTAAAACAAAAGAAGGGCTTCACCGTCGACGCCGAGGAACGGATGAAGCTCATTGCCGGTGCCCGCGAGCAGGCGGTGAAGGCACTGGATGAAGCTCTAGACAACAATCTGCCGGATGATTGGAATCCTGATACCAAGGCGGCTAGGCCTCGCGCTACGAAGAAGAAGGCTTCTAAATGACGCTTTCTGCAAAGCAGCTTTCAACCGAACTCGCGAAGATCATTGATTCGAGTTTTGCTGAAACAATCGTAAATAGTTACACAGAGATGCAACAGCGATTCTTCGCGGGCGATTGGCAGCCGAGTGAACTCGATGGCGGTCGTCTGTGCGAGGCTGTCGCGCGCGCCACGTACGAACTTGATTCGGGGACCGTGACACACTCTCAGCTCCCGAAGGAGCTGTGCGAGAAACTTGAGGACGAAAAGAACCTCCGTACCCACAAGCTGGAACCCAAAGCTCGGAGACATATCGCTCGTTGCATAATGCTTGTATACAAGTTCCGCTCCGACCGCGGCTCGGTTCACATCTCGCTTGAGTACACAGCAAATGAGATGGACTCGATACTCATGGTCCACGCAGGGAAATGGATCTTCGCAGAGTTCCTGCGGCTGGCATGGAATGCCGACAGGAAGGTGATAGCTGAGACCATAGCTGACATCATCCAGCTGGAGCATTCCCTGATTCACGAACTCGATGGAACACCGCTGATCCTTGATCAGAAGGTCAGCGCTCCAGAAGAAGTCTTGCTTCTCCTGAATCATGCCGAGGGCCACAAACTCCCCAAGGAGAAGCTAACGCAGCTAGCCAAGAACAACACGGCTACATCCGTGGGTACTGCCATCTCTCGTCTCACTTCGAGCAATGAAATCAGGACGACTGGCGTGGCTGGTGAACTGGCGTTAACCCCAAAGGGTCAGAAGCGCGTAATCGAGAAGGTCATTCCCAAGCTCAACAGATAGCAGGGTGCCCCTGGTCCCTCTTTTGGAATCAGGGAAGTCGAGATGGACGGTTTTCCTTGAAACGGCGCGAAGCGGTCTGGCCGCACCGCAGGTGCCAGGTGGCTCCATGCAATGGCCGGGTGCGGATCGTATCCTGGTGAGACGTGATGTGTATCACTGATTGCGGTTATCGCCGATTCGATACTTGCTTACCGTAATCAGGAGGTCTGCCCATGAATCCTTTTCCTGCGCGCATGTTCGGTCTCACCCTGTTCGCTTTTCTGGTTTTGGCTTTTGCCGCTCAACCTGCCATCGGTCAGCAGGCTCAACCCACGCATATCTTCCATCGGCTGATTCCAGCCGGGAATACCTGTGCCACCTGCCACAAGGCGTTGTATGACCAATGGAAGGCCAGCCCGCATGCCGCCAACGGTGTGGAATGCACAACGTGTCATGGTGAGACAACAGCGCCTGACTTCGCAGGCAAGCCGGGGTTAGGCACATGCGACAACTGCCACACCGATCAGGTGGCACTCTTGAAGTCTGATTCCTTCATGGCGGGCAAGACGTGTGTGAGCTGTCATCAAGCCCATACCTTCATGGGACACAAAAAGCCGGCCCCGGCAGCCAAGTAACAGCCGTTTCCAGGCGGGGCATTCTCGAACGGCTGGCCAGTGCATCCGTGTGCGGATGGCCCATCCATTCCTAACCACGAATGTAGGCTTCCCCGGTCCCGCTTTTGGGACCTGGGAAGCCGAGATCCAAGGTTCAAACTCACGCGGTCAGGTGTTTACAATGACCCGCCCAGCAACAGCCGGAGCGCGGCCACGTAGTCGGTGAGCGCCGTGCGGCCAGCCTCGGTGATGCGGTAGACGGACTGCGGCTTGCGGTCCACAAACTTCTTCTCGACCGCCGCATATCCAGCGTCTTCCAGTTTGAGCAACTGCGCGCCCAGGTTGCCGTCGGTAGAGCCGGTCTTGGCGCGCAGCCAGGTGAACTCCGCCTGCTCCACGCCGGCCAGCAGGCTGAGCAGCGCCAGCCGCAGCTTGCCGTGGACAATGGGATTCAACTCCGGCATCTCAGCCATGGTGCGCCTCGAACTGCTTGCGGGCCCGCGCATCCCGCAGCATCGCGTAGCCTCCAAAGACGATCTGGCAGAGGAAGATGGCCGCCAGAAAGGCCCATGTTACCTGCGCTTCTGACGCGAAACAGGCGGCCATGGCCGCTGCCCACCATACCACGGCGCAGGCAAACTGTGCCTTCCAGCGCAGCAGCAGGCCGCTGGTGGCATTGGCGCCGCCCAGCATGGCTCCCACCACGGCCACAAACACGTGCGGCTCAAAGCGGCGGCTCAAGCCCATGGCCATGAACAAGAAGAACATGGAAAGGCCCATGCCGACCCAGATCGAACCCACGGCGCGGCCCAGAGTGGTTTCCGCCTGGTTCTTGGTTTTGCGCGCGGACACAATGCCGGTGAGTATGGCGGCAGCGGTCATACTCACCGGCCAGGCCAGCGCCCGGCCATACAGAGCGGCGGGGGCCAGTGCCGTCCAGCCAATGGCCACGTAATAGGCCACGCCCCAGAGCAGGAAGGTCCAACCCCAGCTCTCGGTCTTGCGGCGTCCTTCGGCCATCATGGTTTCGATCAGCTTCAGTCGATCGGTGATTTCGAGATCCGTAAGGGATTCGGTCATGGGTTCCTCCGTATGGCAACCTGCAGAGAAGTCGCCAATAAGGAGTACTCTATGTAATAGAGTTAAAAAAGTCAAGAAAAATCTTTCCCGATGAGAGCAGGCCGTCCTCCGGCAGGCAGGTACCGGACCCGCAGTCTCACTTGAGCCAAAGACCTGCGCGCCATAGGCGCAGCACAGGTTAGCTCCTCCTTTCAAGGTGGGATAAGCCCGTCATGAGAATGCGCCGGAGTCCTGTAGGGGCGCCACAGAGAGCCACGGAATGCCGTTGTAGAAACGCGAAGCGGCCTGCGGCGCTCAATGCCGCAAAGCGGGTTTGGCCCCACCGCAGGTGGTCGCAGGTGCTAGCTGCCCAACACCTTGCCGCGCCCATCGTTCTTGACCCGGTACATCCGCGCGTCGGCGGAGCCAATGATGGCGTGCAGGTCGCGTCCATCGGCAGGGGCTGTGGAGAGCCCCACACTGGCGCTGACGCTGAGCTGCAGACCGTTCTTCATGCGGAAGGGGGTATTCATCAGGCGGCGCAGCTGGTTTTGCGCCAGCAGCAGCGCTTCGTGGGCTGTGATACCGGGCATGAGCACCACAAACTCGTCGCCCCCGTAGCGGAAGCAGACGTCCTGCGGCCGACTGAGTTCCTGCAGCCGCTGTCCCACTTTGGCCAGCAGTTCGCTGCCCATCAGGTGGCCATGCGCATCGTTGACCAGCTTGAAGCGATCCAGGTCAATGAACGCCAGCGAAACCTGTTGGCCGCGCTCCATATCGTCGGCATTCTCAATGGCAATGGCGGCGTGGTCAGCCAGAATGTGCAGAAAGGCGATGCTGGTGTCGGTAAGGTGGTCGGCGCGGGGATTGTAGATCTCAATCACCCCGCGGGTTCCCTTGCGCCCACGCAGCGGCAGCGCAATCACGGAGCTCACCACGCTGGAGCGGGCCGGCGCAACGCTCTCCAGCCGGGGATCGTGCGCGGCTTCCGGCACAATCAGGGTTTCGCCGTGCTCTGCCACCCAACCGGCCACGCCCTCGCCCAGCTTCACCCGCAAACTGCGCAGCGCGTCCTGCTTACCGCCGGCGGCTATGGCGTAGTAGAGCTGCTGGGTGGCGTCGTCCAGCAGCAGCAGCGTCCACAGCTCCGCGCCCACCGTCTGCTCCATATGCTCCAGAATGGTGCGCAGAATCGAGTCGCGATCTGCACTCGAAGCCAGCGAGCGCGAGAGCTGGTGGAAGACAAGCAGGTCCGCGAGCGGCATGCGCCCTTCAAGGTCTTTTTTCATCCATCACCCTGCTCAATGTATTGGTCCTTGCAGTGTGCCGCATAGGCTTTCAACTTGCAACCCTGAAACGGCAGTTGCGCGCTTCTCGAAAGCGCCAATCGGCGCTTTTGAGGCCCACTTGAGGGTCCGTGCCTTGTACGATACGTCCGCTGCCTAAGCCGACCGCGGGACACGAAACGTCGAGGCCCCAGGCGAGCAGCGCGTCCGCCGCATCGCAGCTGCCGTGCAGCGGCGATGCGGCCCCACCGCAGGTGGCGCAGGTGCCTATCCGCCGATGTGCACCATGGACCGCGAGGGAGACAGAAAATCCGGCTCCCCTATACGGTGGCGCGCTTCCTTCTTCGACGCGGTGCCGTGGATGTAGGAGCGCAGCTCGTCGTCGGTAGCGCCCGCGCGCAATCGCCCATACAGATCGTGCTCAATGTGCGAGAACAGGCAGGTTCGTATCTTGCCGTCGGAGGTAAGGCGGATGCGGCTGCAGGCTCCACAAAAGGCCTGGGTCACGGGAGCCACAATGCCGATCTCGCCCCGTTCATCCGGCAACCCGTAGCGCCGCGCAGTCTCGCCCGGCTCGCGCGCCGCCAGCTCCACCAGCGGCAGCGTGCGGCGGATGCGTTCCACCACCTCGTTCAGCGGCACCACCATCTCTGGCGTCCACAGCCTGCCCTCGTCCAGCGGCATGAACTCAATAAAGCGGACCACAACCCCCTCGCGGCTGCCAAAGTGAACAAAAGGCTCAATCTGCGAGTCGTTGAAGCCGCGCATCAGCACGCAGTTAATCTTGAGCGGCGCGAGCCCGGCTGCCAGAGCTGCGCGAATCCCGCTGAGCACGGCGGAAAAGCTGCCCGGCACGCGCGTAATGCGCTCAAAGATCTCCGGAGAGACCGCATCCATGCTGACCGTCACGCGGTTCAGCCCGGCCTGGCGCAGCGGCACAGCCAGCTCCGCCAGCAGGTGCCCATTGGTGGTCAGCGCCAGATCCAGCGGCTGCCCGTCCAGCGTGCGGAGCGCGGCCAGCTCGCGGACCAGCTCCACAAGTCCTTTGCGCAGAAGCGGTTCGCCGCCCGTGAGCCGGACCTTGTTGATCCCCAGCGAGACAAAAACCCCGATCAGGCGCAGGTATTCGCTGTTGCTCAGCTCCGGGTAAAGCGCGCCGGCATTGCCGGTCCGGCAGTAAACACACTTGTAGTTGCAGCGATCCGTGACGGAGACACGTAGATCGCGAATGGTGCGGCCGTAGCTGTCGACCAGCAGAGAGCTTCCGGCAACAGGAGCCGTCGAGGGAGCCATTTCCATGGGGGTCCAGGGAGCAAAAGTCGTGTCTTACACCTGTAAGACACGACTTCTTAACCGTTAATCGATGCGTGGAGTGCCCTTGCGTAGCACCAAACCCGTGATCCCGAAGATCAGGATCATGGCTATCGCGATGGCGAAATAGAAGGCCATGGGGTGCGCCCAGCCGGGCGAGTAGGCCAGGTCTTGACCAACCCACAGCAACAGCACCGTGGCAATCACGGAAAACTGACCGGCGATGACCAGAAAGGTGTGGCCAAGATCGCGCCGCTTATCAAGCGCCTCGACTTGGTCAGGCGTAAGGTTGCGCTCTTCGGGGGGAAGAAGGGAGTTTGCCATATGTTTCTCCGTGCGGGCTGGCGCGGTTGACCTCCGGAGCCCACAACCCGATTGAAACACACGGCCAGTCCCCCGCGCCATAGCATTTCCGGAGTGGGCGCAGGTCGAAACTACGGTACGGAGAAGACCTGGGACAGGAACGAGCAGGTCCCTGAAAACAGGTCCAGAATCAGGGCCTACGCCAAACCGGCGCAAATTTCCTCGTCAGGTGCCGATAGCCTTATCCGTCGAAGGGTGTACTATTCAGTTGCAAATTATTGTCCATTTTTTGGAGCATATCTCCATGCGATTCATCGCCCCTGCCTCTCTCCTCTTCGTTGCATTTGCACTGACGGTGTTTCCGGCGCACACCAACGCGCAGCTTCCCGCACCGCCCGACAGCACGCTGTCCGCGCAGGGGGCCGCTCCCGACGAACAGGCAGAGTCCGCGGAGGCCACCCATCTGAAGAGCCAGATCGCTCTGCTCTTCAAAAAGGGCAATTTTGCGGAGATCGATCGCATCGCCGATAAGGTTCGCGCCGACAAGAGCACCCTGCCCGGCGGAGGATGGAAGATCACTCGCCTCTATAAGGGTCTGGCGGTGAAGGAACTTACCCCCGACGAGCGCATTGCCAAGATCAAAACCTGGATCGTGGCCAATCCGCAGTCCATTACGGCGCACGTGGCGCTGGCCAAGGCCTACCTGCATGCCGCCTCCGTGAAGCCGGGCGACGGCGGCCTCGACCAGATGACGCTCGATCAGGCCAAACAGCAGGAAAACCTCGTCGAGCAGGCCAAGATGGTTCTTGACGACTCAGCCAGCATGACGCCAATGTGCCCGGAGTGGTTCAGCGCCATGCAGGAGATTGCGTCCAAGCAGCACTGGAACAAGAAGCGCGTCACCGCTCTTTTTGAACAAGCCGTCGCTTTCGAGCCGGAGTACTACTACTACTACCAGTCCTATGCACGCTTCCTGCTACCCAACCACCACGGCAAGAATGGCGACGATGTCGCCTTCACCCAAAAGGTCGCCGACAGCATCGGTGGCACCAAGGGCGACTTTATCTACTACAAGATCAGCAGCGTCGTCCTCGGCATCTGCGGTTGCACATTGGAGGAGAATCCCCTGGACTGGGGGCGTCTGCAACGGGGATATCAGATATTGGGACAGATGCATCCCTACACGGTCTATGACCTCAATCAGTACGCGCTCTTCGCTTGGCGCTTCCACGACCGCGAGCAGGCCAAGAAGACCTTCGAGGAGATCGGCGACCGGTGGTCGGTTCAGGTCTGGCGGAAGCAATCCAAGTTTATCCAGGCGCGTCGGTGGGCTGGCCTCACCAGCGAGTGATCCGGCCCACAAAGACTGAAAACTAGGTGCCCCATCCATCCCGCGTTTTGTGGGGGATGGGTGGGATAGAGTGACACTCTTCAGTCTCCCACCGGCTTTGCCGACCCACGAAAGGATGAAACGGGCGGAAGGAGCAGGGGCCTTCAGGCCCGGTCTTTTTCTTCGCTCCATTGTTTTGTTGAACTTGCATTTTGTTTCTTACTAAGGGCCGGATCGATAGGGTCAGAGGCCCTCAAAAGGGGCCTTGCCGAACATCTCGCTCAGCAAGCTCAACTGTCACGCCATCATGAACCCCGCGCCCTAGACGCACTATAGGTTCACTACCGTCCAAAACGGTTGGACTTTTCGAGATGGTTGCCCTCCGGCATCGGCGGTTTCAGGATGACTTTGCCGAGCAATGACTGGAATCGCTGCGGAAGGCGTCCCTGATGGCACAAGTAGCCAGTCTGTTTAAGAAGCATCAGGCCGAGCGTGCCGCCAAGGGCTTCGACTGCTGGAAGCAGTTCACGGCCATGCTGTCCTGCCAGCTGGGCGCGTCGATTCCCTGCGCGAGATCCGCAACGGCCTGTTGTTTGGGCAAGTTGGTCCACCTCGACATTGCCAAAGGGTCTTACAAATCCACTTTGTCCTATGCCAACCTGCATCGAGCGGCCCATCAAGATCAATCGGAGTCCGTAGGGACGGTACGAAAACCGTAGAATTCTATCCTCTGAAACCGAGCAGCCGAAGGGTGCCGCAAGCTGTCTAGAATCAACGCGCACTTCAGCCTTTGAGGGAAGATTCTGGTTCGGTCCGGCTCTGAACGGGCCTTTTTCCGCAGCCGGTATAGCCCCTCAGGGATGTTGTTGGGAAATCTGGACTTTCACCTCAGACTGCTAGGCCCGAGTTCTCCCTGAGCCGCCGACTTTCCTCTTCGCAAACTCTCCGGTTTACGATGCTTGGGTTGGTGAAATCTCTTTCCGTCCGGCCTGGATTTGGCTGCGATTCCCCTCAGAGCTTTCAACCCCGGACGGGTCGCGTGGAATCATACTGCAGGGCCCAACACCACGAAATCTCTATCTCAGGTCCCAGGATCTAGACCTGGGATAGCAGGAATCCAACTTACTGCGGTGGAAACCCAACCGACTCGCCAAAAAGAGGCTTCCGGCCCTCAGCCAGGCGAAGCGTGGCGGCCACGTCCGGAGAGTGCAGAGCGTAGAACCAGGCATTCAGCCCCTCTGAAGCTGCAAACAGATACACGTTCTGGCCAATGAAGCCCGTATCGACCTGCGCGTAGTCCAGCTTGGCGTCGGCTACAAAGATGAGCGTCACAGCTGCTTTGGCAGCAGCGGGTGGGGCCAGTTTGGCGCGCTGGTCAAGGGGGACGATCAGGTCCAGCTGGTTATGTTCGGCCTCATAGCCGTAAACCCCATCATTCAGCGCCACATAGAGCGCAACCTCCTGTTTGTTCATGGCTGAAGGGGCCGTTCGGCCCAGGCCGGGCTTCGTTTCGCGCGTCCGATTCACGCCGAAAGCCGCCCAGAGCAGATTCGAAAGCTGCTGCCGGGTAAGCGGTTTGTCGGCAAAGGCGCGCGTAGTCTGGCGTTTGGACAGAGCCTGCATCAGCGGCATGCCGCCGTTTGTCTGTGGGGCAGGAAGCACAATGACCGGCCGTTGGGCTAGGCAGGAGACGGAGAGGACAAAGAATGCGCAGAATACCAGGTTAGCTCTGCGAAAGACGGCAACTAATCGCATAAACCACCTCATTCAAATGGGTTGTGCGCGCCAGCCCCCAGAGGCGCGTGGTTCAAAGGGGAAGATGAGGCCAAGAAACCCGAAGATATTTCCGTCTTGCCCAACAGCTCCGGCCCTCCAGTAGAAGCATCGTGCCCCATCTGTTGCGCAGGCTCTAGAGCGAAATGGGTGGGGCATCTGAACAGTAAGGGGTCGGTGCCTTCGCTCTAGTCCGAAAGGAAGGCCAATGTCTGCAACGCTGTGATATCAAATGGCTTCCGGCATCGCACATTGGCGCAGGACAGCTTGTCATCCTTGCGAACCATGTAGGACTGCGCCTTGGCAAAGCGGGCACGGTCGCGCTCGTCGGCGTTGCGGGGCAGCTGCGCCTTCTTGCGGCGCACCACCCAGCTCACTTTGTACTCCCCAGCCTGTCCGCAGCGCGGGCAGGTAAGCGTATGTGTCCTGACTTCAACGGCTTCGGTAAAAAAATCACGCTCTTCCATGGTTTCAATCCTGGTTCTGGGAGCAGGAACTTCGAGCGCCAGATCGGGTCTGGCCAACTCGGGGCTTCCCCTCCTGAGAGACTTCTTTCATACTCAACTTTGCGATGAAGAAACGCAAGATAGCTCAATTCAGTGCGGTGAAGGCGGTAAAGGCAAATGCTCGCGATCTTGTGGGCCAACCCAAACCTGCGCGCGTAGTAGACACAGAACCCAAACAAGGACGCCGTGCAAAGTACAAGGAGCGGCTCGATGAACTTCCAGAGGGGGAGCAGTAAGCGGAGCGAGGAACGGAAAGCTTAACGTAGCGACCACGTATCGTGATGATTATGTTTGGTTTATGGATCTGTAAGGCAATCAGGCCAGGTCTTGTTAGGCAAACAGAGCTTTCCCGTAAGACAAACCTGCTGGCGTAAGACAAATCGCGGCCTGTAAGACACATCGTCCTACAGCCGTTAGACAAAATCCATCACCAGGCGCTCGTCTTCAACTGCTGCGTCTTACAGCGGCATCCCGGCCACCTGCTGCGCCCTCAACTACTGCTGGCGGCTATAAGGACCGGGCAGAATCGGCGCTGGAGGTGTTGCCGAAGCCGGCTTTGTAGCCTTATCGGCAGCTTGGGGTGCATCCATTACGGCCGTGCGCTTGGAAAAAATCCGGAATTGCACCACCAGGTCCACCAGTACCTGAACGGGCTTGCCGTCCTTCATGGCCGGCTCGAACCGCGCGTTGCGGATGGCGGCGACGGCATTCTCGTCCAGCCCAAAGCCGATGGGACGGGCCACGGCCACCTCACCCGGCTTGCCGTCCAGGCCAATGACAACGTGATAAAGCGCCATTCCCGCTACCCCCGCGGCCTGCGCAAATTCGTTCGACGAGGGCTCGAAGCTGGTGATGAGGTGGGCCTTATGGTCGACCGTGCCCTGCCGCAACACGGCCGGATCTGTGGGACGGTAGTCTGACTTGGCAGCTGCGGCCTGGTAGTAAAGCTTCCAGAAATCCGGCATGGTGGCCATCATGCGCTCATCCAATCCTGGCGCAAAGATCTTGTCCAATGCCTCACGAAGAACCTGCGCGGCGTGGGTTGGTGAGGTGGTAGTGGTTACGCTGTTCGGGTCAGCTGGCTTCTCTGCCTCAGGTGCTGCGGCCAGTGAGGCCTTCAGCTGATCTGTTTCACTCAGCTCGCTCTCGTCGTCCTTTTCATCGTCCGATGCCGCGGCTTGGTCAGCTGCATTGGCGGGCGCTTTGGCATCGGATGCCTGGGTGGGTTTGGGCTCTACAGGCTTCAATTCCCGGGGCGTGGCCGTTCCGGCCTGCTGCTTGTCCTGAGCTGGAGGTGTGGCCGCTGCGGGCTTCTGCTCCTTGCCCTTGGTCGACTTGCTCTTATCCTTTACTTTCTTCGGCTTGACGACCACTTCGCGATCAATGGTGATGCGAAATATTTTTTTATTGGGCGTGATCCGGACCCGGTCAACGGCTTTGGTGGGGTCTTCATACGGCAGTGCGCCAAGAAAATGCAGGCCGTAGCGGGCACCCAGAAGTTCCACCTTGTGCTTGCTCAGACGAATCTTCTCAATTGCGACGCCACACAGAGTGTAGGAACCTGGTGCAGGGTGACCGGTGACCGCGCCATGCTCGTTAAAGCTTAACCCTGCATCAAGATAGCAGTTGCGCAAGTAAAACGGCTTGCCCACCAGTGCCTGCTTGAGCTGCTCCTCGGTGATCCCGCTACCCGGGGATTCAGCGGCGGTAGCTGGCGGCTGCGGAGGGGCAGTCGGCGCTGTCTGTGCCTCCGCAGCCGCTGGCGGCGGAGCCGGAGGCAGCGCATGGTTTGCAGGAATTTGAGGCGCAACCACCTGCTGATCCGGTGTTTGTGGGGGTGTTGCAGGGCCTTGCTGTGCCTCTGTAGGTGGTGCTGGAGGAAGAGGCGGAGGAGCGGTTGCCGCAGGGGCGGCCTGCTGGGCATGGAGGCCACTGCACAGGGCCAAGCCCAACACAGCAGCAAGGGCAAGCCGCGAGCAGATCGCAACGGCAAGACGGCAGGGAGTTTGCACGGACATGGTCTGAACCATCGGAGCCTTCTTTGCGCCACAATAGCAGGATTCTGTGAAAAGAGTCGAAAGAAATCTGCAAAGTTCAGTTGCAGGACAGGGGCTGTCTTACAGAGGTCGATCCGTCAACTCTTAACGGTTAAGAGCGTGTAAGACACGCCGGAACAAACCAAGTGCCCGGCGGAGATCGCGACGGGTAAAGGAGAGCCGGCGAAGCGAGAGGCGCAGGTCGTGGTGGTTGGCCCCCTGCATGCCTTTGGGCGAGTAATTGGAGGCAGTCATTGTCTGCTCGATCAGCCCGGCCAGCAGGTCAAGATCGTTAGCGGTGTTGCGGGGAGAGTTGTCGCTATCATCCTCATTTTCAACGTCATGCGCCATGATTTTGGGCGCAGACTCGGCTCTTCGGCTGGTGTGGAGAGCGCGGGTAGAGATCTCGTATAGGCAGACGGCGACAGCTTGTCCAAGGTTCATGGAGGGCTGCAGGGTGCTGGTGGGAATCTCAATGAGGTGGTGGCAGCCGGAGAGGTCTTCGCGTGTAAGACCATGGTTCTCAGGGCCAAAGACCAGGGCCACGCGGCCACCTCGCGTTAGTTCCTGACGGACGAGGGGGGCAACATCGGGCAACTGTATGACGGTCTGCTCAGGCTTGCGGGCCTCCAGCGACCCGGTTCCGAACACCAGCGTGGCCTGCGCCAAGGCCTCCGCAACCGTGGGCACCAGTCGGGCACTTTCCAGAACCTGTTCAGAATCAACAGCGGAGCGGGCGGCTCGCCAATTGGGCTCGAATGGATCGACGACCACCAACTGCTCAAAGCCAAAGTTCGCCATAGCGCGCGCTACCGCTCCGATATTGAGGGGGTTGCGCGGGCGGACCAAAACCACGTCGACGGGTGCGAATTGGATAGTTGTGAACAAGCTTTGATTGTAGAGCGATTTGAATGGGTCCTATGAAATTGTCCACCCCTATCTCCGTTCCCAGGCGCCAAGGCGAGCGGGCTGCGTGGCGTTGGTGACCCCATAAACAAATTTGAACTCAAGCCAAACCACACCCCTGTTGAAAGCCATCATAAGACGCGCAGAAGGTAAGCGTGTGGTCTGCCCATCTTGACGTGGAACGGTCGGAATTGCCGAAGGGCTGGAGGCTTCATGAAGCTTATTTCTCGTCGAAGAGCTTTGTCTGCCGTGTGTATTTGTTCTTGGGCCTTGTCCAATCGCGAACGATCTCTTCCATGGTTCTTCCTGAGCTGATGCTGTTGGGTTGCTCTTCCAAGATGCTCTTGTCGGTAGTCCTTCCGGCAAACGAATCGGCTAGCTTCGTGAGTGTCCAGACAGGTCGTGGCGCATTTCTGTTCGTCTTGGCGAGCATCCAGTCGCCTTTCAGTTTTTCCCCGTAGAGTGTAAATCGCAAGATGCCCGTGCGCAGACAGCTTTCGATATCTTCGAATTCCGGGTGTGGCTCCCAGGTTCCGCGATCCCACAGCATGATGGGGCCCGTCTCATGCACACCTTCAAACAGCAGGTTTGCCACTCTGTGATCTT
>Ga0181529_10001196_pt1 | contig 34878 bp, 27 predicted proteins | sample PEATcosm2014_Bin_36_FD_119763 | JGI IMG/M metagenome (GOLD analysis project Ga0181529, IMG submission 119763) | Peatland microbial communities from MTU Mesocosm Facility, Houghton, MI, USA - PEATcosm2014_Bin10_30_metaG | ecosystem: Environmental > Terrestrial > Soil > Wetlands > Peat | place... | reverse complement strand
GGGTCGGGCGGCTGGCCCATGTCGGTCTGGCTGACGCCCGATCTGGAACCGTTCTTCGGCGGCACCTACTTTCCGCCGGAGAACCGCTGGGGCCATCCCGGCTTCGGATCGATCCTCACGCAAGTGGCCGCCGCGTGGAGCAGCGACCGCGAGAAGATCATCGATTCCGCGCGCGACGTGGTGGCGCAGCTTCGCCGGCAGGCCGCCGTGGAACCGCGCCACGCCGGGCTGGCCGGGCCCGATGCCGCCATGCTGGAGAGCGGCTTCAACGTCTTCCGCCGCACCTTCGATTCGCAGCTCGGCGGCTTCGGCGGCGCGCCCAAGTTTCCCCGTCCCGCGGTCTTCAACTTCCTGCTGCAATACCACGCGCGCACCCGCAATCAGGAGGCCCTCGACATGGTGCTCCTGACGCTGCGCGAGATGGCCAAAGGCGGCATGCACGACCAGCTTGGGGGCGGCTTTCACCGCTACTCCGTCGATGAGCGCTGGTTCGTGCCGCATTTCGAAAAGATGCTCTACGACCAGGCGCAGCTCGCCATTTCCTACGTGGAGGCGCTTCAGATTACGGGCGACACGCAGTATGCGGACACGGCGCGGGGCATTTTCGACTACGTGCTCCGCGATATGCGCGACCCCGCCGGAGGGTTTTTCTCCGCCGAAGACGCCGACAGCGTGATCGACCCTTCCGAGCCCACGCTGAAGGGCGAAGGGGCGTTCTACATCTGGCAGGCCGACGAAATCCGCGACCTGGTGGGGTCTCCGGCGGCTGCGTGGTTCAACTACCGCTACGGCGTGGCGGAGAGCGGCAACGTGGCGAGCGACCCGCATGGCGAGTTCACCGGCCGCAACATTCTGTACCGGGCAGCCACGCTCGAAGAGACCGCCGAGCAGTTCGGCGTCCCCGTGGACGAAGTCCGTGCCGGCCTGGACAAAGCCTCGGCGACGCTCCTCGCAGCCCGCGCCCAGCGCGTCCGCCCGCACCTGGACGACAAAGTGCTCACCTCCTGGAACGGGCTGATGATCTCGGCGCTGGCGTTGGGCGGCGCGGCGCTTCAGGAACCGCGCTATGCCGAAGCCGCACGGCGCGCGGCGGAATTCGTGCTGTCCACCATGGTCGATCCGGCGAGCGGAGTGCTGCTGCGGCGCTACCGGCAAGGCGACGCGGCCATTCCCGGTTTCCTCGACGACTATGCGCTGTTCACCCAGGCGCTGCTGGATCTCTACGAGTCGCAGTTCGACCTCAATCACCTGCAGACCGCCATCCGCCTCACGGAGAAACAGATGGAGCTGTTCGAAGACCGCGAGCACGGGGGATTTTTCAGCTCGTCCGAGGACGACCGCGCGCTGGTGATGCGCCTCAAGGAGGACTACGATGGCGCCGAGCCTTCGGGGAATTCCATCGCCGTGCGCAACTTGCTGCGGCTGGCGCAGATCACCAACCGCGCGGACTTCCGCGCGGCTGCGACGCGGACCCTCGGCGCATTCCATAGCCGCTTGAGCGCCGTCCCGGCCGCCGTGCCGGAGATGCTGGCGGCGTGCGAATTCCTGTTGAGCGATCCCCGGCAGATCGTACTGGTGGGCGCGCCGGGGACGGCGGATTTCGCCCCGCTGATGCGCGCGCTGTATGCGCGCTACCTGCCCAATCGCATTGTGCTGCGCGTGGATTCGCCCGAAGCGCGAACGTTTCTGGCCGCGGGGATTCCGTCGATCGCGTCCATGGAACAGCCCGGCGCGTACGTGTGCCGCGACTACACCTGCCAGTTGCCGGTTTCCGAAGTCGGGCCGTTCGCCGAGTTGATACAATAGGACGATTCATTTCTGCCCGCAATTCTCAAAATCTCAGGAGGACAAATGGAAAGACCCGGAGCAACCACGTTGAAAGGGAACCCCTTCACCTTGATCGGACCCGAGTTGAAAGCCGGCGACACAGCGCCCGATTTCAGCATGGTGGATAACGGACTCAAGACCGTGACCTTGAAAGACACCGGCAACGGCGTTCGCATCATCAGCGTGGTTCCCTCGCTCGACACGCCGGTTTGCGACGCGCAGACCAAACGCTTCAACGAAGAAGCCGCCAAATTGCCGGGCGTCGACATTCTTACCGTGAGCATGGACCTGCCCTTTGCTCAGAAGCGCTGGTGCGGGGCCTTCGGTGTGGACAAGGTAAAGATGCTGTCCGACCACAAAGACGGATCCTTCGGCTCCAACTACGGCACCTTGATCAAGGAGCTGCGCATCGAGAGCCGGGCGATTTTCGTGCTGGGCCCGGACAATATCGTTCGCCACGCCGAGTACGTGAAGGAAGTGGCGGACCATCCGAATTATGAAGCGGCGCTGGCCGCCGTGCGCGGCGGAACGGCAACCGCCTGAACGACCCGGCGGGCCCCGGGCCCGCTGTTCCCGAGGGGTTCCCACTGAACACCGTACAACCATCGCAGACCTGGCCGGCTGGAGGAGTCTTCGCCCGGGTGATGGAAAGCCCCCTGGTGCGGGGTGGTCTGACCATTCTGATCGGTATCCTGACCGGAAATCTGCTGGGATTCGCGCGGGTCGCGGTGACCGCGTATCTGCTGGGCACGCATAGCCGCGCCGATTCGCTGGCGGTGGCCATGGGCCCGGTGGATACGCTCAACAACGTTCTCATCAACAGCATGGTGTTTGCGTTTGTGCCCATGCTCACGGCCTGCCCGGCGGAACAGCGGACGGCGCTGTTCCTGAAACTGAGCCGGTCGTTTACCTGGGTGTTCGCGGCGCTTTCGGTGGTGCTGGTGGCGACCGCGCCGTGGTTGATGCGCGCGCTGGCGCCTGGGCTCGATCCGCAATTCTTCGGCGCGGCGGTCACCAATTTCCGCATCCTGTCGCTCTCCACCATGGCGGCTGGGACCGCCGCGGTGCAATGCGCGCTGCTCTATACCGGGCGGCGTTTCGCGCCCATGGCGTTTTACCAGGCGGCGCTGAACATATGCACCATCGCGGCCGCCCTGGTGCTCTGGAAATGGCTGGGCGTGGCCGCGTTTGCCGCCGGATACCTGGCGGGCGCGTGGGTGCAACTGGTGATCGTCTACATTGCCGCGCGCCGTGGGCTGGACACGTCGGGCGACCCGAAGTGCGACATCCATTGGCGGGAATTGCTGGCCAAGCCGTCGTTCTTTGTGGTGTACGCCGCCGGGCTGGGCCTCAACATCACGTTCACGCGCGCCTACGCCACGCACGTGGGACCGGGCATGGCCGCCGCGCTGGACTACTGCATGCGCGGAGTGGGTGTGCCGCTGGCGCTGCTGGTGAGTCCCACGTCCAACTCGCTGCTGCCGGAGATCGCGCGGCTGCGCAGCCTGTTCCGTCTGAGGGATGCGTTCCGCCTGATCGACCGCACCATCGGACTGGTGGGCCTGGCGGCCGTCAGCGGGTGCGCCTTCGCCATCCTGTTCCGCCAGCCGGCCATCGCGCTGTTCTTCCAGCACGGCAATTTTACGGGCGACTCCACGCGCCTGGTGGCCGCCGTGTTCTTGGGACTGGGACCGAGCGTGGTGGGCTGGAGTCTGCTGGAAATCGCGTCGCGCTCGCTGTTCGCGCTCGACCGGCCCTGGCCGCCGGTGATTGCCGCGCTGACGCCGCTGCTGTTCAACGTCGTCTTCACGCTGCATTTCGGGTCGCTGCGGCCGGAGTGGATCGGCGTCGGCGCGTCGGCGGGCCTGCTGCTGGGCTTCGCGATGCTGCTGGCGATGCTTCATATGAATCGCGCGCGGTGGCTGGCGGAGGGGTAGGAGCGAACACCGTTTTTTGTGGGGCAGGCAATCATGCCTGCAGCCGCCTTTCAGACGGGGCGCCGCACCGAGTCGCGGTCCATGGGAGTGAAACTGGGGGGCGCCGGCTCGTGGAACCGCGAGCGTGAGCGAGCGGCCCGAGCGCCAGATGAACTGTTCAGCGTTTGCGGATCGGGGAGTCCTGGGAAATGCGTCCTCTCGCTCGGGCCGCTCCCTGCGGTCGCGGTTCCACGCGGCGCAACCCGCGCGAATCTTCGCAGGCGGGAGCGGGCGGCGGCCATTTATGTTTTGCTTCTTACCGCATAGAATAGATGGGAGCCAATCCCATGAAGAATCACCTGTCCGCTAAGAAGCTCGTTTTTCTGGTCGCGATTGCGGCCGCAAGCCTGGCGTTCCAGCCGGCAAAGAACGCCGACGTGGCGCGCTGGGAGAAGGAAGCGCGGGATGTCACCATCATCCGCGACGATTGGGGCATCGCGCACGTCTATGGCAAGACCGACGGCGACGCAGTGTTCGGCATGATCTACGCCCAGGCCGAGGACGACTTCAACCGCGTGGAAACCAACTACCTCAACTCCATGGGACGGCTGGCCGAGGCGGAAGGGGAATCCCGAATCTATCAGGATCTGCGGATGAAGCTCTTCATTGACCCGGTGGAATTGAAGAAGCTGTACGCCGAGAGTCCGGCGTGGCTGCAGACGCTCATGAATTCGTTCGCCGACAGCCTCAATTACTACCTCTACAAGCATCCCGAAGTGAAGCCGCGGGCCATCGCGCATTTCGAACCGTGGATGGCTCTAAGCTTCACCGAAGGCAGCATCGGCGGCGATATCGAGAAGGTCAACCTGGGGCAGTTGCAGGCGTTCTACGGCAAAGCCGCGGCGGGCCAGGCTCCCGCGCAGCAGCCCGCGCCGCGGGAAGAAGAACTCGATCCGGAGCCGCGCGGGTCGAACGGCGCGGCCGTGGCGCCGTCGAACACCGCGGCACACCATGCGCTGCTGCTGATCAATCCGCACACGTCGTTCTTCTTCCGCTCGGAATTACAGATGGTGAGCGAGCAGGGGCTGAATGCCTACGGCGCCGCTACCTGGGGCCAGTTCTTCATCTACCAGGGGTTCAACGACCGCGCCGGCTGGATGCACACTTCGAGCGGCGTGGATGCCGTGGACGAGTATCTTGAAACCGTGGAGAAGAAGGGCGCGGGCTTCGTCTACAAATACGGCAGCGAAGAGCGGCCGGTGGTACAGAAGGAAATCACCGTGCCGTATAAGACCGATCGCGGCACGGCGGAGCGAAAGTTCACGGTTTATCGCACCCACCACGGGCCGATCATCCGCGAGGCCAACGGCAAGTGGGTGGCCATCCGCCTGATGCAGGAGCCCATCAAAGCTCTGGAGCAGTCCTATGGACGGACCAAGGCGAAGGACTACAAGTCGTATCGCCAGACCATGGAACTGAAGGCCAATTCGTCCAACAACACCATCTTCGCCGACGCCGATGGCGACATCGCCTACTTCCACGGCAACTTCATCCCGCGGCGCGACACCGCCTACGACTGGACGCGTCCGGTGGACGGCAGCACTCCGGCCACCGAGTGGAAGGGACTGCTGGACATCGACGAGACGCCGCACCTGCTCAATCCCAAGAGCGGCTGGCTGTACAACACCAACAACTGGCCGTGGTCGGCGGCCGGCCCGAGCAGCCCGAAGCGGGAAGATTATCCGGCGTATGTGGAGAGCGGCGGCGAATCGGCGCGCGGGCTGCACGCCATCCGCGTGCTGGAGAACAAGAAGGATTTCACGCTGGACTCGCTCATCGCGGCGGCCTTCGACACCTACCTCACCTGGTTCGAGAAGCCCATGCCGGCGCTCATCAAAGCGTGGGACAGCACCGCGGACTCGAATCCGCTGAAGGCCAAAACGGCCGCGCAGATCGCTCTGCTGCGCGCTTGGGACCTGCGATGGGGCGCCGACTCGGTGGCCACGTCGCTGGCCATCTTCTGGGGTGACGACGTGCGGCGGCGCGTGGGCGGCGGAGGACGGCGCGGCGGCGGATCGCCCGAAGAGACCATCGCTACGGCGCCGGCAGATACGCTGTTGCAATCGCTGGCGGCCGCGTCCGACAAACTGCAGGCCGATTTCGGAACCTGGAAGACGCCGTGGGGCGACATCAATCGCTTCCAGCGCCTGAATGACGACATCGCGCCCAAGTTCGACGACGCCGGACCGAGCATTCCAGTGGGATTCCCGTCGGCACAATGGGGGTCGCTGGCGTCCTTCGGAGCGCGCGCCTATCCGGGGACGAAGAAGTGGTATGGCACCAGCGGAAACAGCTTCGTCGCGGTGGTGGAATTCGGTCCCACGGTGCGCGCCCGCGCGGTGACAGCGGGCGGCGAGAGCGGATCGCCGGCGTCGAAGCACTTCAACGATGAGGCCCAGCGGTACGCCACCGGCAACTTGCGGGAAGTCTACTACTACAAGTCGCAGCTAACGGGACATACGGAGCGGGAATACCATCCGGGGATGTAGCGGATTGGTGCGTTGCCCGCCGCCTGGAACCGCGACCTCAGGGAGCGGCCCGACGAAGAGCCGGAGTCTCATGCGCAGGGAAATTCATCCACCGCTCGGGCCGCTCGCTCAGGCTCGCGGTTCCACGCGCTGCGGCCGCCAGAAGATCGCGCCGAGCGTCACGGTGAGCAACTGCACGGCGACGATCAGGGCTACGCAGACCGGCCAGCCGCCGCGCGTCCAGAAATGGCCGGGCAGTTCCGAACCGAAACTGCCCCCCAGATAATAGAACATCACGTACAGGCCGACGGCCGCGGCCTGCGCTTCCTTGGCCACCGTCCCGATGTAGCTGGACGCGGAGGATTGCGCGATCCAGACTCCCGTGCAGCACATGGCCAGACCGGCCATCACGAAAACCAGGTGCGGCACGAGCGTCAGCGAAATTCCCGCGGCGCCGCCCGCCATGGCCATGGTGAGTGCGAAGCGATGGCCCATGCGGTCGATGGCGCGACCGGCGATGGGCGTGATAGCGGCGCCCACCAGGTAGACGGTAAAGACCAGGCCCAGACCGCGCGTGCTCAGTCCGAAGGGCGGCGCGGCCAGGTAGAAGTTCACGTAGGTGAACGCCGCCACCAGGGTGAAGAGCACGCAAAAGCCGACGGCATAGGTCGCCGCCAGGCGCGGATTTCGCAGATGCCGCCACATGGCGCCGGCCATGGATGCGGTGCGGGGCGCGGGCTTCCGGCGCCGGTCGGCGGGAAGCCAGATCCACATGGCGACGGCGCCCAGCACGTCGAGCACGCCCAGGGCGACGAACGACCATCGCCAGGAAAACTCCGCGGCCACCAGGGCGGAGACCATGCGGCCGCTGAATCCGCCGAGCACCGTGCCCGCGACATAGGCCGCCATCGCGGAGCCGGCGCCATCGGCCCATTCCTCGTTGATGTAGGCGATGGTGACGGCGAAGATTCCGGGGGTGAAGATGCCCTGCCAGAATCGCCACAGCAGCAACTGGCCGAGCGACGCCGAGGTGGCCGCCAGCAGCGCCGGAACGGCGAGCAGCACGGCGGAACGTACGATCACGCGTTTGCGCCCGAAGCGGTCGGCCAGGATGCCCACCAGCGGAGCGGCCAGCACTACGGCGAAGGTCGAGACGGCCATCACGCGGGTGACGGCTTTGGCGGAAACCTGAAACGCCGAGGAGAGCATGGGCAGCAGAGGCTGCGGGGCGTAGAGCGTGAGGAACGCACAGAAGCCCGCGAACACCACGGCCAGCGTCTGTGTGCGCCGGTGGGCGCGCGGCGCAGCTATATCCAAAGGGGCGACATCGGCCATGAAGCCTCCATTATCGCGTAGTGCGCGCGCCGGCCCCGGAACCGCGGCCTCCGGCGTCCACTATACTGTCCCTCATGGCCGAGAAATTGATCGAGGCGATACGCGGCGGCGAGCTGACGATGGTGCGTCAGGCGCTTCGCGAAAAGCCGAAGGCTGCCGTGCTGGCCCGCGCGGTGGTGATGGCGGGAGGCCGGGCCTGGCAACCGGCGCTTGAACTGCTGCAACGGCACGGCGCCGATCTCAACGGCGTCTGGCGCGGGTATTGCGCGATTCACAATTTGATCCAGGAACGGCCGCATGCCGGCGCCAAGCCGGAACCGGAGCGCCTGCGCTGCCTGGAGTGGCTGCTGGCGAATGGCGCCGACCCGGAACAACTGGGCGCCTGGCCGCCGGCCCGCGCCATTGTGGTGGCGGCCTTCGTGGGCGAAGCGGAATTCGTCAAGCGGCTGCGCGACGGAGGCTCGCGGATGGACGGCTTCGCCGCCGCCGCGCTAGGGGATCGCAAGCGGGTGGAGAAGGCGCTCGCGAGCGATGCGGATTGCGTACGCCGGCGCGACCATGGCGGCCTGACCGCGCTGCAATGCGCCTGCGGCGGGCGTATGCCGCGCGGCGAATACCTGGCGATTGCGCGCCTGCTGGTGGATGCCGGCGCGGAGGTGAACGCGCGCACCAAGTCCTGGAGCCACGAAGTGGATGCCACCCATTACGCCGCCGGCTCCAAAGACGCGGCCCTGCTCGAATTGCTGCTGAAGAATGGCGCCGACCCCGATGAAGCCCTGGGCCATACCGTGTGGGGCAAACATTTCGAACTGGCGGAGATGGCCCTCCGCCACGGCGCATCGGCCGAGCGCGCCGTCCATGAAGGCCGTCCGCTGCTCAATAACCTCATCCGCTGGGGCCAGATTCCGGCCACCCTATGGATGCTGGAACACGGCGCCAGCCCCAACGTGGCCGATACGCAGGGCTGGACCGCGGTGCACCAGGCAGCCTCGCGCGGCAATGCCCGCATGATGCGCGCCGTGCTGGATGCGGGCGGCGACACCGCGCGCCGCGACCAACAGGGGCGCACACCCGCGGATGTGGCGCACAAGAAGCTGCTGGCCATGCTGCAAACGGACGTGACGCGGGCGGCCGCCCGATGAGCGACGGCAAACTGCGCCGCCAGCTCGGACCGTTCGACGCCACCATGATCGTGATGGGCGGCATCGTGGGGTCGGGCATCTTCATCAACCCTTCGGTGGTCGCCAAGGCGGTCCACACGCCGTTCCTGATCCTGGGCGCGTGGCTCGCCGGAGGCGTGCTGGCCATGTTGGGCGCCTTCATCTGGGGCGAGCTGGCGACGCGGCTGCCCGGCGCCGGCGGCCAGTATCTGTACTTGCGCGAAGCCTACCATCCCTCGGTGGCGTTCGTGTACGGATGGGTGCTGCTGCTGGTGACCAATACCGGCGGCATGGCGGCGGTGGCCGTGACGTTCGCGCACTACTATCGCGAGATCACCGGCTTCGGCGCGAACGACGGCCTGATCGCCGCGGCGGCGCTGCTGGGGCTGACGGCCATCAACTGTCTGGGGGTGCGCGCGGGCAGCTCGGTGCAGAGCGTGCTGATGGTGCTGAAAGCGGCGGCCATCGCGGCCATGGTGGGGATCGGACTCATCCTGGGCGGCGGCCACATACATCCGCTGCCGCTGCTCGACCGGCCGATTTCGCTGGGGCTGATTGCGGCCATGGGTGCGGCCATGACGCCGGTGGCGTTCGCCTACGGCGGCTGGCAAACGGCCAGCTTCGTCGCCGGGGAAATGCGCGATCCGCGGCGCGACCTGTCGCGGGGGCTGTTCTTCGGGGTGGCGGGCGTGGTGGTGCTGTATCTCGCGGTGAATGTGGTCTGCCTGAAGGTGCTGGGACCGGCGGGACTGGCGGCCACGGGCACGCCGGCTTCGGCCGTGATGCGCGCGGCCCTGGGAGAACGGGGCGCGCTGTGGATTGCGGTGGGCATCGCGATCTCCACGCTGGGGTTTCTTAGCCAGGGGATTCTCACGGCGCCGCGGGTGTATTACGCCATGGCGCGCGACGGCCTGTTCTTCGAAACCGTGGGACGGCTGTCGGCGCGCACGGGAGCGCCGGTGGTGGCCATCGTGCTGCAGGGCGTGGCGGCAACCGTGGTGGCGCTGGTGGGACGGTACGAGCAGATTCTGAACTACGAAGTGTCGGTGGACTTCATCTCGTTCGCGCTGACGGCGGCGGCGCTATTCGTCTTCCGCCGCCGCGACGGCGGAACCACCGCGCAAGGTGTGTACCGCTCACCGGGCCATCCATACACCACAGCGCTGTTCGTGGCTGCGTGCGCGGCCATCGTGATCGCGACCATCGTCAACAATCCGGGCAACACCGTCATCGGGCAGCTCATTCTGCTGACCGGCATTCCCGTATATTTGTATTGGAGCCGGCGGCGCAGGCGCCTTGCAGCGGCTGCCGCGAAATCATGAGATACAAATCCTCCGAGTACATGCACTGGGCCAAGACGAATCCGCGGCCCAAATACAATCTGGCCACCAGCGGGGTGGGCTACTTTCCCATTCGCGAGCTGCCGTTCGATTACACGCGCCTGGAAATTCACGGGGACAACAGCTACGGCTACGGGCCGTTGAAACGCGCCATCGCGGAGCGCGCCGGCGTGGACCCGGCCTGCGTGGTGACGTCGGAAGGCACGTCGATGGCGAACTACCTGGCCATGGCCACGCTGCTCGACGCGGGCGACGAGGTGCTGATCGAGCGTCCGGCCTATGGACTGCTGGTGGATTCGGCGCAGTTCACCGGCGCCACGGTGTCGCGGTTCGACCGCACCGCGGAGAGTGGCTGGGCCGTCGATCCGGCGGCGGTGGAGCGGGCGCTGACGCCGCGGACGCGGCTGATCGTGGTGACCAATCTGCACAATCCATCGAGCGTGCTCACGGGGAACGAGGTGCTCGGCCAGGTGGCGGAACTGGCGCGCGGCGTGGGCGCCCACCTGCTGGTGGACGAAGTTTACCTAGACGCGGTGTATGAGAACACGCCGCGGTCGGCGTTTCGCGTGGCGGACAACGTAGTGGTGTCGAGCAGCCTGACCAAGGTCTACGGCGTCAGCGGACTGCGCTGCGGCTGGGTGCTGGCGCAGCCCGATCTGGCGCAGGCGATGTGGCGTTTGAACGACCTGTTCGCGGCCACGCCGTCACATCCCGGCGAACTGATCAGCGTGGCGGCGATGGCGCACCTGCCGCAGTTGCGCGACCGCGCGCGGCGCATCGTGGATGCCGATCGCGCGTCCCTGGGGGAGTTCCTGGATGGCGAGCCGCGGATTCGGGCGGTGCGTACGGAGTTCGGGACGACGGCGTTTTTGAAGCCGGAGCGCGGCGATTGCGAGGCCCTGGTGGCGCGGCTGCGCGCGGAGTTTGAGACCTCGGTGGTGCCGGGCCGCTTCTTTGAAATGCCGGACCATTTCCGCATCGGCATGGGCGTCGACCACGAGATGTTCGCCGAAGGGTTGCGGCGCATTTCGCGCGCGCTGGCGGGGTAGTGCAGGCGCGGCACAGTTGTGACGCTCTCCCACAGATGGCAAAGGGCGCGGAGCCTGCTAAGATCCGATCAAGGGTAACTTTTCGTGAAATTGAGATTGGGAATATTGGCTCTGGCAGCCGCCGCGTCGGGATGGGCACAGGTGTCGTCAGCGCCGCCGAAGGTCGCGCTGATCAACCTGGAGCAGGCCATGGTGTTGACCACCGATGGCCAGACGGCCGAGAAGAAGCTGGACGCGCAGTTCGCTCCGCGCAAGGCCGCCATCGAAGAGAAGCATAAGGAATTGATGGCCCTGCAGGACAAGATGGACAAGGGCGGCCTGAGCGAAGAGGACAGCAGGAAACTGTCCTCGGAGATCGAGCAGAAGAGCGACGCCGCCGATCAGGAGACCACGCAGGCGGATGCCGACCTGGAGCAGGCGCAGCAGCAGGTGCTGGACGAGTTGGGTCCGAAGCTGATGGCGGTGGTGGTGCGCTACGCCAAACTGCACGGCTACGACGTGGTGTTCGATACCAGTTCGTCGGACATGCCGCGGATGTATACCGAGAACTCTACCGACATCACCAAGCAGGTGGTGGAAGAATACGAGCGGAGTTCGAAGCCCGCGCCGCCGGCCAGGAAGAAGTAAGGTGAGCCGCCCAAAAAGGCGGCTGCAGGCAAGACTGCCTGCCCCGCAAAAAGGCTACCAGCCGGGGGCGTAGTAGCCGGGACGCCAGGACAGCAGCAGGCCGCCGGATTCCACCAGCTTGACCTGCACCTTGTGATACTTCCCGTCATGCTCCACTTTGGCGGGACGGTATCCCAGCAGATACTGATTGCGCAATTCCAGGCCGATTTTCGCGGCGGCGGCGGGTAGATCGTCGGCGTTGTGGACGGCGAATTGGCGGCCTCCGCTCGCCTCGGCGAGATCGTCGAGCAGTTTCGGACCGCCTCGCTCTTCCTCGGGCAGCATCAAATTGTGGGAGTAGATGCCGATGGCGTAAATCCAGACGCCGGTCTCGCGCACGATGCTCTTGATTTCCGTTTCCGTGTAGCGGCTGTCGTTCTCGCCGCCATCGGAGATGATCAACAGAGCCTTGCGCGGATTCGCGGCGCCCTTCATGGCATCGAGCGCCAGGTAGACGGCATCGAGAAGGGCTGTCTTGCCTTTGGAATCGGCGAACATCAGGCGATTCTGGATGTCCGGCGCGCTGCTGGTGAACGGCACCGACAATTCAGCCTTGGTGGCGAAGTTCACCAGGCAGAATTCATCGGCGGGATTGGCGGTTTTCAGGAATTCCTTCACGGCTTCGCGGGCTTTCGGCAGTTTGCTGGTCATGCTGGCGCTGGCGTCGAAGACAATCCCCACGGACACCGGTGCATCATCGGCGGACACGTGCAGCACCTGCTGCTCCGCTTTGCCCTCGAAGACGCGGAACTTGTGAGCGTCGAGGCCGACCACCGGATGGCTCTTGGAATCCGTCACGCTGACGGGAATCAGAACCAGGCTTGAATCCACGCTGAGATCGCTCGTCTTCACAGCCTTGACGCGCGGTTCAATCGTGACTCGCGGTTCGTCGCCGGCCTTGTCGGCCGCCGGCATCGCGACAAGAAACAGAAGTAAGCCCGCACCGATAGACATCGGCGCGCGAAGCGCATGCTTGACAGTCATCTGCTACCCAGCCCTCTTGGGTTAGAGTCTACCATCGGCCGCGCGGGGTTTTATGTTGAAAATATCGACAGTTGTAGATATTTTAACCAGTTAACTCCGGGACCTAGCCGGTACGAATGGGTGCCCGCAACGATACGGTGAACGTCGGAAGCAGCAAAGGCAGGAACGGTTTCCGGGACTTGTCCCGGAGCCCCGCCATCGGGCCCGATTTGGACATATAGTGACATATAGTAAGGACATCATGAAACTCGCGGCGGCATTGCTCTGCCTGGCGATCCCGATTGGCGCACAAACGCAGGACGCCCGGCAAACCCTGATCGGTTCCCTGAATCGCCTGGCCTTCCAGGATTTGGAGGCCCGCCAACAGGTGGTCGCTCAAATCCATACCAAGGCCGAGGCCGACAAGCGAAAGGCCGCCAACCGGCAGAAGGTGCTGCGACTCATCGGCGGCTTGCCGGAACGGCAGGGCGCGGTGACAGTGAAGGAATACGGCACCGTGCCAGGCGACGGCTTTCGCGTGGAGAAGATCGCCTACCAAAGCCTGCCCGATTTCTGGGTGACTGCCGACGTCTTCGTTCCCGCGCAGGGCAGCGGCCCGTTTCCCGCCGTGGTGATCTCGCCCGGTCATGAGCCCATCGCCAAGCTGATGGATTACAACTACGCGTTCGGCGTCAACATGGCGCGGAATGGCATCGTGGTGCTGATTTGGGATCCCATGGGGCAGGGCGAACGGCTGCAATATTACGATCCCCAGATGAAGCGATCGCAGGTGGGCGGACCGACCGCCGAGCACAGTGAAGCCAACGTCGCGGCGCTGGTGATGGGCGACGGCATCGAGCGCTACATGGTGAACGACGCCATGCGCGCGGTGGATTATCTGACCGCCCGCAAGGACGTGGACGGCGCCCGCATCGGCGCGCTGGGCTGCTCCGGCGGAGGCACCGTGACGGCTTATTTCGCGGCCCTGGACGACCGCGTCCAGGTGGCCGGCAGCGCCTGCTACATCAATACCTTCACGGATCTGCTACCCTCGCGCACGGGAGTGCAGGAAGCCGAACAGAGCATCCCTCACTTCATCGAAGAAGGCCTCGATTTCCCCGATTGGATCGAAATGGTGGCGCCCAAACCGTACGCCATCATCTCCACCACCGCCGACATGTTCCCGCTGGAGGGAGCGCGCAAGGCGTACGAAGAGGCCAAACGAATCTACGGAATCTACGGCGCTGAAGACCGCCTGCAATGGATCACCGGACCCGGCGGCCACGCCAATCTCGGTCCCATTTCGCCACAGATTCTGGCGTTTTTCACCAAGCACCTGAAGGGCAGCGAGCCGAATCCCGCCTGGACACCGGAGCGGCCGCCGGACGCCCAAGCCTTGATCTGCACGCCCACCGGCCAGGTGGCCACATCGCTCATCGGCAAGACGATTTACAACATCATCCGCGAGCGCGGCGACGCCATCCGGACGCCTCACCTGGACCACGCGGCGTTGCAACGCGAAGTGCGGTCGCTGGCGGGAATCACGGCGCAGCCGGGGTCGGCCGCGCCTACGGTGGCGTCGATGGGCAGCGAGCAGCGGGATGGATATCGCCTGGAGACGCTGACCATGGACGGCGTCCCCATGCTGCTGGCAATCCCCGACGGCGCCGGCAAGAAGGCCGCGGTGCTGGTGTTGGCGGCCGATCCGCAAGAAACGCTGGAAAGGTCGGTGAAGTCGGGCCACGTGGTGCTGGCGGTGGAACCGCGGCCGTGGCCCGCGGGCGCGGAACCGGCGAAAGCGTCGCTGCTGGGGTCGTTCAACCTGCTGGCGCTGCGCGCGTTCCTGGTGGGCAAGACGCTGGTGGGGATGCGCGCCGACGATGCCATCAACGCCTTAAACTGGCTGGTGGCGCGCCCGGATGTGGACGCGCGCAAGATCAGCGCCTACGGCAAGGGGCCGGAAGCGGTGGTGCTGCTGCACGCGGCCGTGCTCGATTCGCGCATCGCGGCAGTCACCGTGGACAATGGGCTGGTGAGCTATCGCATGATTGTCGACACGCCGCTGCACCAGAATGCTTCCGAAGTGCTGGTGCCGGGCGCGCTGCGCCAATACGACCTGAGCGATCTGGTGAGAGGACTGGCGCCGCGCCCGGTCACCATCTTGAATCCGGTGGACGCCAACGGAGCACCGGCAGCGCGGTAGGGGCGCCGGGGCTGGCGCGCGAAGAGGATTTGGGATCTTTTTCCGCGGTAAGATCGTACTAACCGATATGCACACCTTCCAACAGGTCATTCTTGCGTCCTTCGTGTCTCTGAGCGCGTTCGCACAGTCGGCGCCGCCGCGGCTGGAGTTCGAAGTGGCTTCCATCAAACCGGCCGAGGCCATCAACGGCGCCACTCAGGTCAACATCGGCATGCACATCGATGGCGCCCAGGTGAGGTTGGGGTACCGCTCGCTGCAGGACCTGATCCGCCAGGCGTATTCGGTGAAGGCGCACCAGGTGGATGGACCGGCGTGGCTCGTATCGCAGCGCTTCGACATTTCCGCCAAGCTGCCCGCCGGAGCTACCGCCGACCAGGTCCCCGCCATGCTGCAGTCCTTGCTGGCCGATCGGTTTCAGCTCACCTACCACCGCGGATCGAAGGACATGCAGGTGCTGGCGCTGGTGGTCCGCAAGAACGCGCTGAAGATGCAGGAAGTGACGCCCGGCGACGCCCCCGCCGCCAAGGGCGATCTCAACGTGGCGGCCAGCGGCAGCGCGGCGGGGATCGCGGTCTCGGTGAACGGATCGTCTTATTCCTTCGGCGACAACAAATTCCAAGCCAAGAAAATGACCATGGCGATTCTGGCGGACACCCTGTCGCGCTTCGAATCCGACCCGGTGGTGGATCTGACCGGACTCACGGGCGCGTACGATTTCACACTGGAGCTGACGCTGGAAGATTACCGCGCCATGCTGATTCGATCGGGAATTGCGGCCGGCGTACAGATTTCCCCGGAGATCCAGCGCCTGGTGAACGAAAGCAATGGCGATTCGCTGGCGGCGGCGATGGACCGCGTCGGTTTGAAGCTGGATCGGCGGAAAATTCCGGTGGATGTGCTGGTTGTCGATAAGGCGTTGAAGACGCCCACTGAGAACTGAGCGCCCGCAACCGCAAATTCCTGCAAACCAAATGACGTTACCGGCGTAACAGTCTGTATGCTCAGAGTGTTGTCGGAGATTCGGCTGGCGGGGCGGAATCTGCGCCGCAGTCCGCTGTTCACGGGTGTCGCGGTGGCCTCGCTGGCTCTCGGGATCGGCGCCAATACGGCCATCTTTACGCTCATCGACCAGTTGATGCTGCGCCTGCTGCCGGTCAGCGATCCGCAACAACTGGTGATGATCTGGACCACCGGTCCGCACCTGGGCAACAATCGCGGGGATCGGCGCGCGTCCTATCCCATGTACCAGGATTTCCAGCAGAAGGCGCAAGCCTTCTCGGCGGTATTCTGCCGCTACGGCACGCCGCTCTCGGTCAGTGCCGGCAACCAGACGGAGCGCGTCCAAGGAGAACTGGTCTCGGGAAACTTCTTTCAGGCGTTGGGCGTGAAGCCGGAGCTGGGACGCGTTCTGTCGCCCGATCAGGACGACCGCGTGTACAAGGGCCACCCCGTCGCGGTGCTCAGCTACCAGTATTGGTCGACGCGTTTCGCCGCCGATCCCAACGTGGTGGGCCGGAAAATCCTGGTGAACAACTATCCCACGACCATTGTGGGAGTCTCGGCCGCCGGCTTCAATGGTCTCGATCCCTCCGTTTCGCCGCAGATCCGCATTCCCATTCAGATGAAGCCGCTGATGACGCCGGGCTGGGATTCCATGGGCGACCGCCGCAGCCAATGGATCCACCTGTTCGCCCGCCTCAAGCCGGGGTATTCGCTGGCCCGCGCCAAAGCCTCGCTGCAGCCGCTGCTGCTTCAGAACCTGCAGTACGAGCTGACGCTGCCGGATCTGCGCGACACCAGCGCGTTCAATCGCGACCGCTTCCTCAAGCGAAAGATCCTGATGGAGCCGGCGGCCGCGGGCTACTCGAACGCGCGCGAAAGTTATGGGACGGCGCTCATCGTGCTGATGGCGATGGTGGGCCTGGTGCTGCTGATTGCCTGTTTCAACGTGGCCAACCTGCTGATTGCGCGGGCGGCCGCGCGGCAAAAGGAAGTGGCCGTGCGGCTGGCGGTGGGCGCATCGCGGCCGCAGCTTCTGCGGCAACTGCTCATCGAAAGCCTGATGCTTTCCCTGGCCGGCGGCGCGGCCGGACTGCTGCTCGCCGAAGCCATGATCCGCGGCCTGCTGACATTTCTTCCCTCCGATGGGTTGCCGCTCATGCTACGCGCCACGCCCGACGCCCGAATTCTGGCCTTCAACGGCGCCCTGGCGGTCCTGACCGGAGTGCTATTCGGCTTGGCGCCGGCATGGCAGTCCATGCGCTTCGACTTGTGGAGCACCTTGAAGGATGTCACCGGCGCGGTGACTGGCCACGGCGGATCGGTATGGCTGCGGAAAGCGCTGGTCACGTCGCAGGTGACGCTCTCTTTCCTGCTGTTGGCCGGCGCCGGACTCTTCGTCAAGACCCTGAGCAACCTGCAACAGACCCACTCCGGATTCCGCGGCATCGGCAATCTCATCACCTTTCAGGTGGACCCCGCGCTCAACGGGTACGACTTGAGCCATATGCAGAGTTTCTACCGCCAGACGCTGGAGAATATCCGCGCCCTGCCGGGCGTGACGGCGACGACCTATTCGGCGGTGCCGCTGCTGAGCGGCGACGAATGGGATTCCACCATGGGCGTGGAAGGCCACAAGCCGAAAGACGGCGAGGACATGCAGGCCTTCATGAACGAGGTGTCGACGGACTACTTCAAGACCATGGGGATCCCGCTGCTGGAGGGCCGCGATTTCGATTCGCGCGATGCCGGCAAGGACTACACCGTGGTGGTGGTGAACCGCGCCTTCGCCACCCACTTCTTCGGCAATGCCACCCCCATCGGCAGGCATGTGGGATTCGGAGGCGGACCGAAATCCAAACTCACCATGGAAATTGTGGGGATGGTGGAGGACTCGCTGTACGAGGGGCCGCGCGAGGGAGTGCATCGCCAGGCATTTGTGCCGTCGGCGCAGAGCAGCTTTCCCACCGGCGTGGCGTTTTACGTGCGGACATCCATGGCGTCGTCCACCATGTTCGGCGCCCTGCGCCATCAAATTGCGGCACTGGACTCCAACGTGCCAGTGTTCGCCATGAAGACGCTGGAGCACCAGTTGGACGAGACACTGAGCACGGAGCGTCTGATCGCCACGCTGTCGGCGGCGTTCGGCGCGCTGGCGACGCTGCTGGCGGCGCTGGGACTGTACGGCGTGCTGGCCTTCGTGGTGGCGCGGCGCACCCGCGAGATCGGCCTGCGCATGGCTCTGGGCGCGGGACGCGGCGCGGTGGTGTGGATGGTGATGCGCGAGGCTTTGCTGCTGGTGTCGATCGGCCTGGCGGCAGGATTTCCGGTGGCCTACCTGCTCAGCCAATACGTGGGGTCGCAGCTCTTCGGCGTCCCGGCGCACGACGCGTGGACGGCGGTGACGGCGCTCGCCATTCTGGCCGTGGTGGCGGCCGTGGCGGGATTCCTGCCGGCGCGCCGCGCCAGCGCCATCGATCCAATTCGCGCACTGCGGTATGAGTGAAGTTCGGTTGGCTACAGGCCGACGACGCACACCACCGTCACGTCGTCGTGCCGCTCAGCGCCGCTGAACTCCACCACGTCGTCGACAATGGACTGCACCAGGCGAGCCGCTGATTCCCGCTCGCCGCCTCCCAGCAGCCGCACCAGGCGCTCTTCGCCGAACTCTTCGCCGTCATCGATGCCGGCTTCGGTCACGCCGTCGGAATAAATCACCAGCCGGTCGCCCGGTTCCAGCGCCACGCTCTCTTCGGTGCACGCCCACTCCTTGAACGCGCCCAGCATGGTCGCCGTTGGCTCCAGCCGCTCCACCACGCCCGCTTCCCGCCGCAGCAGCGGCGCCACGTGGCCGCAATTGACATAGCGCAGACGGCGCGAGCGGTCGTCATAGACGCCATAAAACAGCGTGGCGAACCGCTCCGATGCGGTGGATTCGTAGAAATGGCGGTTGATGGTGCGCAGCACGTGCGCCGGCTCCAGCAGCGCTCCCGGGTCCTGGCTGCGGAAACAGGCCTGCAGATTGGCCATCAGCAGCGCCGCCGGAACGCCTTTGCCGGACACGTCGCCCAGCACGATGCCCACGGTATGGTCGACGATCTCCAGGAAATCGTAATAGTCGCCGCCGATCTCGCGGGCGGCCACGCATTGCCCGGCATAGTCGACTGTGGCGAGGCCGCGGTGCGCGCGCGGAAACAGCTTCTGCTGCACGTTGGCGGCGATTTCCAGCTCCGATTTGCGACGCCGCTCACTCTCCGTCTGCTTGCGGATTTGCGCGATCACGCGGTCGTTGTCCCACGGCTTCTGAATGAAGTCGCAGGCGCCGCGGCGCATGGCTTCCACCGCCAGGTCGACACTGCCCCACGCGGTCATTACAATCACCGGAGCGTGGCTGCCCTGCGCTTCCAGGCTGGCCAGCAGATCGAGTCCCTCTTTGCCGGAGGTGGTGTCGCGCGTGTAATTGAGATCGGCCAGGATGAGGTCGAACGATTCGGCGCGAGCCGCTTCCAGCAGCGCTCGCGGCGATTCCACCGTGGACGCCTGGTAGCCGTTCCCCTTCAACAGAAGACGCATGGCCTCCAGCACATCCACCTGATCGTCACACACCAGAATCCGGAATTTGGTCGCTTCCATCAAACCCTACCCTAATCAAAGACGCTGGAAGTGCACGTTTGGTGCCTCGGTTGGCCGTCTGTTTCCTTCAGTCGCCCTTCGCAACTGTCCGATTCCGGGACAGGACACGAGTGTTCGCCCCACGGTACCATAGAATCAACACCCCGAAAAATGGAATCGCAACCGATGGATTTAAAGCAGACGGTCAATCTGCCGAAGACCGCTTTCTCCATGAAAGCCAACCTGGCGCAGACCGAGCCGAAGATGCTCGCGCGCTGGGAGAAGGAGAATCTCTACCAGCAGATCCGCGACGCGCGCTCGGGCCAGCCCACGTTCCTGCTGCACGACGGACCGCCGTACGCCAACGGACGTATCCACCTCGGCACCGCCTTCAACAAGATTCTCAAGGACTTCATTGTCAAATCGAAGACCATGGCCGGCTTCGATTCGCCCTACGTCCCCGGCTGGGATTGCCATGGCCTGCCCATCGAAATCAAAGTCGATAGCGACCTCGGCGCGAAGAAAGCTCATATGTCGGCCGTGGAGATCCGCCGCGCCTGCCGCAAGTACGCCGAAAAGTATATCGACCTGCAGCGCACCGATTTCAAGCGGCTGGGCGTGCTGGGCCGCTGGGAAGACCCGTATCTCACCATGAGCGCGCCCTACCAGGCGGCCATTGCCGGCGCGTTCGTGGAGTTTCTGGACCGCGGCTACGTGTACAAGGGTCTGAAGCCGGTCCATTGGTGCATGAAAGATCGCACCGCGCTGGCCGAAGCCGAAGTGGAATACGAGAACCACACCAGCCCATCCATCTGGGTGCGTTTCGCGCTGAAAACCGACCCCTCGCAACTCGACCCCGCGCTGGCCGGCCGCGCCGTCTACGGCCTCATCTGGACCACCACGCCCTGGACCATCCCGGCCAACATGGCCATCGCCTACAACCCCAGGTACGAGTACGCCGCCGTGGATGTCGCGGGCGCGGTCTATATCGTCGCCGCGGACCTGCTCGCCGTCACCGCCGAGAAATGCGGCTGGACGGAATACACCAGGCTCGCCAGCTTTCCCGGCTCGCGCATCGAAGGCGCGGTATTCCGGCATCCCTTCCTGGACCGCGATTCGCTGGGCATTCTGGCCGACCACGTCACCCTCGAACAGGGCACCGGCGCGGTCCACACGGCGCCCGGCCACGGACAGGAAGACTACGTCAGCGGACGCCAGTACGGCATCGAGACGTACTGTCCCGTGGACGCCGCGGGGCGATTTTTTCACGCCGAAGGCGCTTCCGGACGGCTGCCCGACGAGTTGATCGGCAAGACCGTGTGGGAAGGCAATCCCATCGTCATCGGCATTCTGAAAGAGCACGGCGCGCTGCTCGGCCTGGAAAAGCTGGACCACTCCTACCCGCACTGCTGGCGCTGCCACAAGCCCACCATTTTCCGCGCCACCGAGCAGTGGTTCATCGGCATGGACCTCAACAATTTCCGGCAGCGCGCGCTGGAGGCCATCCACCAGGTGCGCTGGCTGCCCGCGTGGGGCGAAGAACGCATATCCAATATGGTGGCGTCGCGGCCCGACTGGTGCATCTCGCGCCAGCGCGTCTGGGGCGTCCCCATCATCGTGTTTTACTGCGACCGGTGCCGCGAACCGGTCACCACCCGCGCCATCCTCGACGGCATCGTGGACCTGTTCCGCGAGCACTCCGCCGACATCTGGTACGAGCGCACCGCCCAGGAGTTGCTGCCCGCCGGAACCCGCTGCGCCAAGTGCGGCGCCGCCGAATTCAGCAAGGAGACCGACATTCTGGACGTCTGGTTCGATTCCGGATCGAGCCACCTGGCCGTGCTCAACGAACGTTTCGGCCTGCACTGGCCGGCCGACATCTACCTCGAAGGTGGCGACCAATACCGCGGCTGGTTCCACAGTTCGCTGCTGGTGGGTACCGGCATCAAAGGCGGCTCGCCCTACCGCGCCTGCGCCCTCAACGGATGGGTGCTGGATGGCGAAGGCAAGGCCATGCACAAGTCGCTCGGCAATTCCATCGAGCCCGAGGAAGTCATCAAACACCACGGCGCCGAAATTCTGCGGCTGTGGGCGGCGTCGGTGGATTTCCACGAGGATGTGCGCATGTCGGAGACCATCCTCACGCGCCTGGTGGACGCCTATCGCAAGCTGCGCAACACCTTCCGCTATCTGCTCGGCAACCTCTCGGATTTCGACTCGGCTCGCGATACCGTCCGCGGCTCCGATCTGCAGGAAATCGACCAGTGGGTGCTGCTCCGCGCCGAAGATCTGGTGGAGCGTTCGCGCGCCTGGTACGACGAATACGAATTCCACAAGCTGTACCATTCGCTCTACGCCTTCGCCACCGTCGACCTGAGCTCGGTGTACTTCGACGTGCTAAAGGACCGGCTCTACACCTCCGCCGCCAAATCGCAGGCGCGGCGCGCCGCGCAGACTGCGTTGTACCGCTTGCTCGACGCCCTGGTGCGACTGGTGGCGCCCATTATGAGCTTCACCGCCGACGAAGTGTGGGGCCACATGCAGCGGCCCGGCAGCGTCCACGTGGCGCTGTTTCCGGAGCCCGCCGAGTTGACCGCCGGCATCGGCGACGACATGCGCCAGCGCGTCGCCGATTGGGACCGCCTGCTCGTGGTGCGCGACAGCGTGCTGAAGAGCCTGGAGGCGGCGCGCAACGGCAAGCTCATCGGCGCGCCGCTCGAAGCCTGCGTGCGCTTGCAGGCCGCGGAGGACCTCTACCCGCTGCTCGCCCGGTACGCGGGCGAATTGCCGTCGCTCTTCATCGTGTCGCAGGTGAAGCTCGAACCGGGCGAGGGCGATCTCGGCGTCACCGTGGAACGGGCCGCCGGCACGAAATGCGAGCGCTGCTGGAAGTACACCCTGGACGTCGGCGGCGACCCACTGTATCCCACTATTTGCCTCCCGTGCGCGAAGGCCATTCATGAGCAGAATGGTTGACCGTCGCCTCATCGGATACGGCGCGGCGCTCGCCGTCTTTGCGCTCGATCGCATCACCAAACGCCTGGTGGAGACGCGACTCTCCTTCGACGACACGGTTCGCGTGATCCCCGGCTTCTTCGACATCGTCCACTCGCAGAATCGCGGCGTGGCCTTCGGGATCTTCAACGACTCGGCATTCCAGTGGCGCACCGCGCTGCTGGTGACAGCCGCGCTGGCCGCCGTGGTGGTGGTGAGCTGGATGCTGCGCAACGCCGCCCGCATGGACCGCTGCACTTTCTGGGGCCTGGCCCTGGTACTGGGCGGCGCGCTGGGCAACGTCTACGACCGCATCGTGTCCGGCCAAGTCACCGATTTTCTGTTGTTCTACCTGGGCGACTACCAGTGGCCGGCATTCAACGTGGCCGATTCCGCCATCGTGGTGGGCAGCGGCCTGCTGCTGCTGGAGCTGGTGCGGCCCAAACGGCAGGTGGCCAATGCATCCTGAACTGTTCCATTTCGGGTTTCTGCGCATCCACACCTACGGAGCCCTGGTGGCCGTCGCGTTCCTGGTGGCGGTATGGATGGCCGCGCGTCTGGCGCGGCGCGCCGGAATCGACCCCGACGCCGTCACCAACCTGGGCATCTACTGCGCCCTGGCGGCCATGGCCGGCGCCAAGCTGATGATGTTCCTGGTCGACCCCGACGCGCGGCGCGACATCTTCTCCTGGTCGACGCTCGAAGCCGGCGGCGTCTTCTACGGCGGCTTGCTCGCCGCCCTGGCCGTTTCCTGGTGGTACCTGCGCAAAACCAAACTGCCGGTGCTGGCCACCGCCGATGTCTTCGCGCCCGCCATCGCGCTGGGCCACGGCATCGGCCGTCTGGGATGTTTCTCGGCCGGCTGCTGCTGGGGCATAGCCTGCGACCGCGTCTGGGCGGTGACCTTCCGCGATCCCGCCGCCCACGACAACACCGGCGTGCCGCTCAACGTGGCGCTGCATCCCACGCAGCTTTACGAATCGTTCGCCGAGTTTCTGATTTTCGCCATCCTCTACAGGCAGATTCAGAAGCCGCACGGCAAGGGAACGATCATCGGCCTGTACCTGATCCTGTACGGCGCGGCACGCTTCGTGGTGGAATTCTACCGCTATCACGAGCAGGGCAATCTGTGGGGCGGCCCGCTCGACACGTCGCAATGGATCTCGCTGGCGCTCATCGCGCTGGGGGCGTCGCGATTTCTGATATTCCGCAATCTGAGTACTCCCCGCCTGGCGCCCCGCGCGTAGCCGTAGCTAACAGGCGAGTCCCCACGGGCGATGTCTCACAGCTCCGGTGCTACACTCATAGGAAAGCCCATATGCCTGTACAGGAAAAGGAACAAAAGAAGCCCGCCCCTCCGCTGGGGAAATGGGCGCCGGCGGTGGCTCTCGGATGGCTCATCCCCGGCGGCGGCCACTTTCTGCTCAAGCGCCCCGGACGCGGCCTTCTGTTGCTGCTCGCCATCACCGGCATGTTTGTGTGCGGCTTGATGATGCGCGGTTACATGTTCCAGCCGCAATCGGGCGACCTGCTGACCACGCTCATCAATACCGGCGGTTTTATCGGCGATCTGTGCGGCGGCATCCTGTACCTGATGACCGTGGCCTTCGGCTATAGCCAGGTGGACACCCCCGGACACGTTCACGATTACGGCACCAAGTTCCTGGTGACCGCCGGCCTGCTCAACCTGCTCGCCATGGTGGACGCGTACGAAATCGCCTCCGGGAGGAAAGACTGATGAAGATGAACCTTTCCCACTTCGAGGCGGCCCTGCTGTTCGCGCTCTTCACCTCGGTCGTCCTGGGCGTAGTCACCCGCAGCACCGATCGCGACCGCCTGCACTATGGCATCTACACCTTCTGCTGCTTCGTGGTGGCGCTCTTCGGTCTCGGCTGGCTGATGTACCTCGGCCACGGCTAGAGCCGCCGCCAGTTACTTGGTGCTGTAGCTCACATTGACCGTGGTCGGGTTGCTGGTACCGATGATCGTCACTCCCATGGTACGGTGCGTGCCGTGATCGGTGAGCGTGAGTACCGTGCCGAACGTCGAAGCGGTGGTCGTCTGGACCTCCATATTCGCGTCCTTGGCCTTGCCCTCATAGAAGGACCGGACCTGGTCGGCGGTATCCGTTGTGGTGAAGCTGAAAGTCCCCGCGTCGCCGTCGCTGCCCGAGCTCGACGCCGAGAATCCGCCCTTCATGTTGGCGCCCGGATAGGCAGGAACCCAGGACGGCAGTTTCGCCGTGGCATCCGCGCCGATATCCAGCGAGGAGGTCTTTCCGTCTTCCTCCACGTGCATGTTGAAGTGGCCGTTCTTCACCTGGTCGAAGGTCATGGTGACCACTTTGCCGGTTTTCCGGTCGCGAACCGTAATGGTGCCCTCGCGGTCGTTGGTGTTCAGCACTTCGACATCGGGATTGAACGTGGTGATCATTTTCGACACCGCCAGCCCGGGGTTGGTCCGCATCAGTTCGGGATCGAGTCCGGCCTGCTTCACCTTGTGCAGGGCAAACATCCCCAGTCCGACCACTCCCAGAATGCCCAGCACGAACAACCCGCCGATGATCAGCAGAATCCAGACGATGGGGCTGGTACCCTTCTTCTGCGGCATCCCCATCGGCTGCCCCTGATACGGCTGCGCCTGATAGGGCGGCGGCGGCGCCTGGTACTGCGGAGCCTGGTACACAGGCGGTGCCTGTGGCGGCGGCGCCTGAGGCTGCGGAGGCGGCGCCGGTGCTGCCTGAGCCGGTGCGCCACATCGCCCGCAAAACGGCCCCGTCATCTGGGCGCCACAAACCGAACAGAATCCCATGAATCCTCCTGGAGCCTTACTGTACGCCAGAACGTCATGAGTGCGCAACGATCTTATTGCGGGACAGATTGTCAGGCGTACCCTCTGGGGTCCGGCGGGTTGTTCACCCGCTTGCCGGCGCGCAGCCGGCTGGCGCCAACCCCTAATTCCGCATATCCAGAACTTCGAAGTGGAAGCGATGGGGCGGCAGTAGTGCGGGTGCCTGCGCGGTGAGGCGCGACCAGGCCTGATAGGCGCTATCGGCCACCGGAGAATTCAGGAAAAACAGGAACTGGTTGGAGAAGCAATCGATGGGCGGCGGCTGGCGGAACGTCAGGCGCAGACCGACGGCGCGTTCAATGGCCACGTGGTGGGCCACCAGTCCCTTGTCCACCAGCAGCGTCACAAAGCTGGCGCGGCTGGCGTGCGGCCAGACATCGGGATGCAGCAGCTTACGCAGGCTGGCCTCGTATTCAAAGGTCATTTCGCACTGGCGAATCCACTCCAGGACCGAATCGCCCCACAGCCAATGCGACACCAGACCTTTGTACTGTTCGGTGAGCGTGAGGGCCAGTTCGAACTTGCGCCGTTCGAATTCGTCGGGCAAGACATCGCCCGCGGCGAGCATGTCCTCCGCCTCGGACATCACCGAGGCCAGTTCCACGCCATTGTCCTCGGCGCCGTGTTCGGCTCCGTGGACCAGCAGAGGCGGCAATTCATGGGTTTGACTACCCGGGATATCGATGTACCGTACGTCGCTCATGCGCATCCCCCTCTCCATACATATCGACGTAATCCGCCGGCATTATTGTTTCATTCCACACAAACATTAGCAGCCAAGCCGGCTGGCTGCTGATTTCGGAGCATGCTACCATGCCGATTCCTCTATGAGCACGCGCCGTTCCTTCCTGCTTTCAGCGGCCGCAGCCGCTGCCGCGCCGCAGGCGCCGTTGGTGTCGAACCGTCCTCCGGCGGCCGATCGCAAGTTCTCGAGCGATGCCGTGGAAGCGGCGATTCAGGACGCGCGCCGCAATATCGCCGACCCGGAACTGGCCTGGCTGTTCGAGAACTGCTACCCCAATACGCTCGACACCACGGTGCGCACCGGCGTGCTGGACGGCAAGCCGGACACCTTCGTGGTGACCGGCGACATCGACGCCATGTGGCTGCGCGATTCCACGGCGCAGGTTTGGCCCTACCTGCCGCTGGCCAGGGACGACGCCAAATTGCGCCGCATGCTGGCCGGCGTGGTGAACCGCCAGGCGCGGTGCGTGCTGCTCGATCCCTACGCCAACGCCTTCAACTTCGGCCCCACCGGCAGCGAATGGGCGCAGGACCGCACGCGCATGCGGCCGGAATTGCACGAGCGCAAGTGGGAGATCGACTCGCTGTGCTACGTGGTGCGCCTGGCGTACGGCTACTGGAAAACCACCGGCGACGAGTCCTGCTTCGACCGCGCCTGGCAGGACGCGGCGGCGCTGCTGGTGAAGACCTTTCGCGAGCAGCAGCGCATTCAGAACCGCGGCCCCTACTCGTTCCAGCGCAATACCACGAACCCCACCGACTCCCTGCCGCATGGCGGTTTCGGCAACCCGGCGCGTCCCTGCGGCATGATTCACTCCGGGTTCCGGCCGTCCGACGACGCCTGCATCTTTCCATTTCTCGTGCCGTCGAACCGGTTCGCGGTGACGTCGCTGAAGCAACTGTCGGAGATGGTAGCGGCGTTGGGAAATGGCGGGCTGGCCAGCGAGTGCCGGGCGCTCGCGGCCGAAGTGAGCGCCGCCATTGACGGCAATGCGCGCGCGATGCATCCGCGTCACGGGGAAATCTACGCGTACGAAGTGGATGGTTTCGGCAGCCGCCTGCTGATGGACGATGCCAACGTGCCGAACCTGCTCGGCCTGCCCTACCTGGGCTGCTGCGGCGTGGACGACCCGCTCTACCGGCGAACACGCGCCTTTGTGCTGAGCGAGGACAATCCCTACTTCTATCGCGGCGCCGCTGGCGTTGGGCTCGGCAGCCCGCATTCCGGGCTGGGGAGCATCTGGCCTATCGGAATCGTCATGCGCGCCATGACCAGTCAGGATCCGGCGGAGATAGCCGAGTGTCTCAATCTGCTCAAAACCACGCATGCCGGGACCGGGTTCATGCACGAATCCTTTTCGCGGGACAATGCCGCGCGCTTCACGCGGAAATGGTTCGCCTGGGCCAATACGCTGTTCGGCGAACTGATCTTGCGGGTGCTCGCGACGTATCCCGACGTACTGGCGAAGTGAGGGAGGGCCGCGGCGCCTTCGTATACTGAAGCAGCGTGTCGACCTTCCTGGTGTGTCTCCTGGCAGCCGGTACTCTTGCCGGCATTCTGCTGCGGCCCCGTCAGTGGCCGGAAGCGGTCTGGGCCTGCCTGGGCGCGGCGCTGCTGGTGGGGCTGCGCCTGATTCCGGTCGCGGATGCGCTCCGTGCGGCAGCGTCGGGCATGCCGGTCTACCTGTTCCTGACCGGGATGATGCTGCTGGCGGAGCTGGCGCGGCGGGCGGGCGTGTTCAACTGGCTGGCGGCGCACGCGGTGCGCGGCGCACGCGGATCGCGCATGCGGCTGTTCCTGCTGGTATACGCGGTGGGTACGCTGGTGACGGTGTTTCTGTCCAACGACGCTACCGCCGTGGTGCTCACGCCGGCGGTGCACGCTGCCGCGCGGAAAGCGCGCGTCGATCCCCTGCCCTATCTGCTCATCTGCGCTTTCATCGCCAATGCGGCCAGCTTCGTGCTGCCCATTTCGAACCCGGCCAACCTGGTGGTGTACGGCGCCGCGCTGCCGCCGCTGGCGGTGTGGCTTCGCCTGTTCGCGCTGCCTTCGGCGCTCTCCATTGCGGCGACGTATGCAGTGCTGCGCCGCCTGTCGCGCCGCGAACTCGCCGGTGGCGTGGGCGCTGCGCCGCCGCCTCCGCGGTTGACGCCCGTAGGCCGAAGGGCAGCCTGGGGCATCGCCGCCACCGGTGTCCTGCTGCTGGCGGTATCGCTGGCGGGAATCGACTTGGGATGGCCCACGTGCACGGCCGCGCTCGTAGTGGCGGCCACCGCGGCCTGGAACGCGCCGGGCGAATGGCGGGCCATCGCGCGCGGCGTCTCCTGGAGCGTGCTGCCGCTGGTGGCCGGGCTGTTTGTTCTGGTCGCCGCGCTCGAGGCGCAGGGCGCGGCGCGCATGCTGGGCGGAGCGCTGCAGCATCTGGCGGGGATGGGGCCGATCGCCGGACGGCTGGGAGCGTCGTTCGGAGTGGCCGGGCTCTGCAATGTGATGAACAATCTGCCGTCGGGCCTGCTGACCCGCGGCGCGCTGCGGCAGGTTGCGGTTCCCGGCCTGGCGCCGGCGCTGTTGATCGGCGTGGATCTGGGGCCGAATCTCTCGGTGACGGGATCGCTGGCGACGGTGTTGTGGCTGGTGTCGCTGCGTCGCGAGGGCGTGACCGTGAGCGGCTGGGAGTTCCTGAAGCGCGGCGTGCTGGTGATGCCTCCGGCGCTGCTGCTGGCGACCCTGGCGACCGCGTGGACGGGATGACCCGCGTGGCAAGACTCTTGCCATGGATCTCGCCACAAGTTACTGATTCCATGGGGGCGCGGTATCGCTTTGGCAAGACTCTTGCCATGGTGGGGCGGACGCCCCCGTCCGCGCCGGACCGCTTGGTCCGGCTCCCGCTGCGTCCGGGCAGGCCGACCTGGGGGTCGGCCGCGGGCCAGGGGGCCCGCCCCACGAAGCAGCCGCCAGTTATCCGGCGAGCACCGTGCGGTAAACGTCGCAGATGGCCTGGACACGGGCTTGCGGGGAGTGGTTGGCGCGGGCGAGTTCGCGGCCGCGCGCGGCCAGGCGCTGCGCCAGGTCGGGCGAGCTGACGACGGCGTGCAGCGCCTCGCAGAGCCGCGCGGCGTCGGCGGCCGGGACCAGCAGGGCGCTCTCGCCATCGGCGACAATTTCCGGAATGCCGCCGACGGCCGTGGCTACCACCGGAACACCCGCGCCGATGGCCTCCAGGATGGCGTTGGGCGAGCCCTCGCTTAAAGACGAAAGCACGGCCACATCGGCAATCCCATAGTACGGCTCGGAAGGCAGCCAGCCGGGGAGAATCACTTGGGATGCCAGCCGCAGGCTCGCGATGGCGGCCTCAATGTGGGACCGCTCCGGGCCGTCGCCCAGGATAATCAGCCGCGGCGTCTCGCCATGCCGGTCGCGCAGATCGGCCACGGCGCGCAGCAGCGTGGAGTGGTCCTTCTCCTTCGACAGGCGAGCGGCAATCAACAGGACTTTCTCGTCACGGCCGATGCCCAGGCTGGCGCGCAACGCGGCGGCGGCTTCCGGCTGGCGGGCGGCCGCGGCCCACTGCGGATCGATGGCATTGTGGACCACGGCGATGCGCTCGCGGGGAATCCACTGGCGCACCAGTTGGTCGCGAAACTGGTCGTTCACCACCACCAGGCGGCGGGCGGCGCGCAGCGACCAGCGGTCGAGCTGGTTGTAGAGACGATTGCGCCAATCGGTGGCCGTATAGCCGTGATGAAAAGCCACCCAGGGACAGAGACGATGGAGTCCGGCGTAGCGCACCAGAAAATGGCTCTTCACTTCGTGCGATTGCAGAATGTCGGGCTGCAGGCGATGGAGCAGATCGGTGAGGGCGGGAATCACTGACCGGTCGAACCGGCCGCGCTCGGCAACCCGATGCAGCGTGACGCCCGCGGCTTCGGCTGCCTCCAGCAGCGCGGGCGAAGCGTTGGGACGGCGAAAGACCGCCAACTGCAGATCCACCGCGTCTCCGTTCGGCCGCTCGCGCGCCAGCCGGCCGAACTGCAGCAGGTTTTTAGCGGGACCGCTGACGATCACGCTCTCGAAGAGAGCCAGCACGCGGGTCATCGAATGCCTTTCCGCAGGCGGTCCAGCCGCCCGGCGAGCGCGCCCAGGGGCGTAGCCGCGGCCAGCGAGATCCAGTAGAGAGCCGACCGGCGGCAGACCGGGTGAAAGAAGCGCCGGCGCAGCGCCACGCCATCGCGCCAACGGCCCCAATACGCCATGGTGCAAGCGGTCTTCAACGCCCGCAGGCACAGGAAGCGCTCCAGCAGATCGCGCAGCGCTTCGGGACAGACTTGCCGCACATCATCGGGGTCGGTGAGGAACGGCTCGACCGGCCGCAGAGCGCGGCGATTGCCGCTCAGCGCGGAGGCTTCGCGGTGGAAATGAGCGGCCGGTTGCAGGGAGAAATAGACCGGCTCGTTGAGCAGCACTTTGATCCACAAATGGCCGTCCTCGCCGTAGCGCGCGCCGTGTTCGTAGAATCCGCCGAAGCGCCGAGCCGCGGCGGTACGCACCACGGTCGAGACCGGCCACATGAAAATCACCATGGCCACCAGGCGGGCGGCGTCGAGCGCCGGCGCAATGGGCTGGATGCCGTCCGAGAGGCCGCGACGCCGGAACCCGGGAACGGTAGGAACGGAGCCCGGTTCGTCCAGCCAGGCGAGCGTGACGGCGGCGAGCGAGCCATCGGCCTCCAGGATGTTCAGGGCGCGGTCGAGAAAGCCGGGCATCCACTCGTCGTCGGCATCCATGAAGGCCAGGTAGCGGCCACGAGCCTCGGCGATGCCGCGGTTGCGGGCGGCGCCGGGTCCGGCATTCTCCTGATGAATCAGACGGATGCGCGGATCGGGAAATGCCCGCACGATGGCGGGACCGGAGTCGCGCGACCCGTCGTCCACCACGATGATTTCCAAATCGCGAAACCCCTGGGAGGTGACCGAGCGCAGTGCGGCTTCCACCGTCCGAGCTTTGTCGAAGAGCGGGAGAATCACCGAAACAAGCGGTGGGCCATCGGCCATTTCCTTTGGGTTCATTGATTTGGCGCTCTCTCATTTTAGCGGCCCGCGGGGTGCTGTTGCGCACCCGGGCAACGAAACATCTGCCCTCGCGGAGGGTTTACTCTAAAGAATGCGGCTGGGGTTTCTGGTACTCATAGGATTGTCGCTGCTGTATGGTCAAACCTGCGCTCCGGTGAGCCTTCTGCCGGCGGGACAGGTTTCCGGCCAGTTGGACAATACCAGTTGCAGTCTTTCCGATGGCAGCCCTTATGCCGCATACCTGCTGGTGTTTCCGCAGCGCGGTCAACTGCAGGCGACGGCGGCGGTAGCCCAGCCGGTGCTTTCGACCGTGCCCGCTGCGCCGGCCAATCTAGCCCTGATTCTGCGCGATCCCACGGGTGCACAGATCGCGTCGGGAGCGATGCTGGCGCAGGCAGTGGAAGCGGGCACCTACACGCTGCTAGTAAACGCGGCGTCGTCGGCGATTGCGGCTGGTCCGGCGCCGTACACCTTGCAAACCGGTTTCACCGCCGAGGCGGGAATGCTCTGTTCCAACTTTCCGCTGCTGGGAATCAACCAGGCGGTTTCGGCGACGCTGGGAACGGCCGGCTGCCTGTTTCCCGATGCCACACCGTACGACGCCTACACCGTGAACACGTTCGGCTCCGGCACGCTGACGGTATCCGTAGCGTCCACGGCTTTCACCCCGGTGGTGACGGTGCGCGGCCCGGGCGGCGTGGCATTAGCGACGGGCGCGGCGACGGCCGCGGGAACTGTATCGGTCCCGGTGAGCGCCTCCACGAGTTACGAAGTGATCGTGGGAACGGCCGACACAAGCGGCGCCTACCAGATCGCGACGAGCTTTCAAGTGGCCTCCACGGAAACCTGCCTGCCGCAGAAGACGCTGACGCAATCGGCCACGGATTCCAATGCCGTCACGTCCACCAGTTGCTCCCTGGTGGTGGACAGCCAGGGCGATCTGGCTTTTTACACCTATTACAATCTCACGGTGGCGAGCGCCGGGCTGGCCGATATCGCCGCGTCGAGCAGCGACTTTACCGCCACGCTCTACCTGCTGGACACCGCCGGCAACCTGCTGTCGCTCGATTCAGGCGGCGGAGGGAACGGCAATGCGGAGATTCGCCTGCAACTCACTCCGGGCAGCTACGTGGCGGAGGTCTTCAGCAATGTGGAAGCGGGCGGCAACTATGCGCTGACCTACACCTTTACGCCCGACAGTCCGCAACCCTGCGTATCGCTGGCGATGAACCCCGGCGACGCTCCCATTGGGTCGTTATCGGCGGCAAGCTGCCGCACGGGGTTGGGTCTGGCCGACCTATACACCATCACCTTGCCGGCGGCGGGGACGCTGAACCTGGACGTGACCACGCAGGCATTCATGGGCCAGGTGGCCATCCGCGACACCAAAGATAACCTGATCACGCTAAACCAGGATCTGGAAGGCTTGGGCGATTCGCACATTACCGCGGTGCTGCCCGCCGGCGCCTATACCGTCGCGGCGGCGGCTATCGAGGGCGCGGGCGCGTACCAACTGGTGAGCACCTTCACGGCGAATCCGATCCCTGCGTGTCCCGCCGCGGTCGCGGTGTCCATCGGGGATGGCTTCGTGGTGCAAGATCTGGGCGCCAGCGGCTGCGTGGGCTCCAACGGCCAGCCGATGGATCCGTTTCAATTCACGCTGCCCGCCGATGGCGTGGTGGCGGCGGTGATGACGTCGGGCGATTTCGCTGGCGATCTGACGCTCGCCGATAGCGCCGGCAACCTGCTGCGGCACGATCAGAGCAGCTACGCTCCCAACGATCCGCTGATCGTGCAGTTTCTGAAAGCTGGCACGTATCAGTTGCTGGCGCGGTCGGCGACCAGCATCGCCGCCGGTGGGTTGTACCAGGTGACGGTGATCGGGACGGTGGGGCCGCGGCCCGTGTTCTGCGGCGCGCAGCCGCTGCTCGCCCTGGGCGGCACGGCGGCGGGTACGCTGAGCACCACGTCCTGCCAGTACATCGACGGCACCTTCGCCGACATCTACCCGGTGACGCTCACCGCCGACACGAGCGTGGATTTACGCCTGGATTCGGCTGCGTTCGACGCCTATCTGATCCTGTTGGACTCCAAGGGCAACCTGCTGGCGCAGGACGACGACTCCGGCGGCGGGACCAATTCGCGGATCGTGCAAGATCTGCCCGCGGGAACTTACTACGTGGTCGCCAAGCCGTTCGCCAATTACTATTCGGTGGGACCGTACACGCTGTCGCTGGCGGTATACCAGGGACAATAGGCGACGTCGCGGTTGGTCCAGGTCTGTGGGGCCGGCCCCTGGCCCGTTACCGTCACCGGGGAGATTTCCCGTCCCCAACCCGATTCGGCAGGAACGGGGGCGGGGCAGTTTCCGAGCGGGCAACGATCCGCTCGAAGCGCCAGTGTTCGTGTGCAGACTTCACAGCCGCTGACGACGTATCCATTGGGGAGGTGTTTTCGCTTATCTCAGGCAGTGACCACAGCGACCTCATGGCCAGAAGCCCTAACGAGCCGTTCCAAGTCTTCCGGGTCGCCCGTGAGAATCATGGCTCTTTGGCGAAGAGCGATCGTCACCACGACGGCGTCAACTACGTCCGAAGTTTTGGTCAAGCCGAGCAGCCGCCCTGCTTCGTGCGCCTCGCTCTCGCCAAGAGGAACGACCACGCACCCAGTCAAAAAACGCCGGAGCTGGGCTTGTCGTGGAGACCGGCTGACCTGGGCGACCACCGGCGCAGGGACCAACGGAATCACGCCGAATTCCAAACGGGCCTTGTGTTCAGCCCACGCCCTCCGCTCGTTTCTATCCGCGGCCACCAGAACGGCGGCGTCGTAGACGACGGTGCTCATGCCGGACGCCGGACCGTTCGCGACACTCTGAGCTGCGCCCGCACACTGCGGCGAGCTTCGTCCATCTCTTCCGCGGTGAGGCGTCCGTGCTGTTTTTCCCACAGGTCGACTGCCGCCAAACCAGTCCGCCGGTGCAGCGCTTCGCGCGCTGCAATGGTCATCCAGGCTGAGATGCTCACCCCGTCGCGGGCGGCCGCCGCAAGAACGTTGGCGTGAATGTCGGGGTCTATCGTGATCGCAAGCTTCGGTGACGGGTTGCCGCGCGGCATACAAAGTATCCTACTACAATATGATACTGCGCGGAGAAAGTACCGCATGGCCAGATGCTCTGAACCGCGGCGCGTCCAGGCGAGCCGGCCACAGCGCGCCGAGCCGCAGAAGTTGGCAAAGGGCCGCGTTCTGGGAAGCCTGCTCGATTCGTAACGGCAAACGCGCCTGGGTGAGGGCGGCGCGACGCTTTTTTTGGCGGCAATATCTGGCCCGCGGCCTTTGGTCGGCCTGCCCGGACGCGCGCAGAGCCGGACCAGGCGGTCGGGCGCGGACGAGGGCGTCCGCCCCACGCTCCTGCTTCCAGCGCCGTCACCGTGGCAAGGAAATCGTTCGGCCGGTGCGCGCCGATTCGCGGGCGGCATCCAGGATCTCGATGACAATCACGTTGTTCGCGAGCGACGACAGACCGGATGGCTGCAGTTGACCGCGGGCGATGGCGATGAGATAGGAAATGGAATCGGCTTCCTGCGGCTTCAGCTCCGGCAGCGTGCGCAGTTCTTCGGCGCGC
>Ga0181529_10001195_pt1 | contig 34886 bp, 28 predicted proteins | sample PEATcosm2014_Bin_36_FD_119763 | JGI IMG/M metagenome (GOLD analysis project Ga0181529, IMG submission 119763) | Peatland microbial communities from MTU Mesocosm Facility, Houghton, MI, USA - PEATcosm2014_Bin10_30_metaG | ecosystem: Environmental > Terrestrial > Soil > Wetlands > Peat | place... | reverse complement strand
TACCGTCACTACCACGTTGCCCGTGGTCGCCCCGGTCGGCACTTTCACCACGATGCTGGTCGCGCTCCAACTGGTCGCGGTGCCTGCGGCCGTGCCGTTGAACGTCACCGTGCTCGTGCCCTGGCTCGCTCCGAAGTTGGTGCCCGTGATCGTCACCGACGTGCCCACCGGCCCTGACGTCGGCGACAGACTGGTGATGCTGGGGGCCGGTGTGATCGTGTACGCCGCTGGCACCACCGCACTGCTCGTCATCCCGCTCTCGTAAGCGATGGCGTTAATCGTCTCCGTCGCGTTCACCTGCACCGTCACTGGCGATGCCGTTCCGCCCGACGCGCTTGGCGTCGTGCCGTTCGTCGTATAGGTGATGAGCGCTCCCGGAGTCGTGCTGGAAATCGTCACGGTCTGCGCCGCCGTGTAATTGCCCGCCGGGGGAGCGAAAGTGGGTGGCTGTACTTGCGTGGCCAGCGTCAGAGTCTCGACCGGTACAAATATCGTGGGAATCGTTACTGTACTGCCCGACGAAATAACGCTGTGGTTGTCGCTTTCGAATGACGAGCCGGTGGCGCTGGTGTTGTAGAACTCTAGCGTGTCGATGGTGGCACCGGATATCGCAAAACTGACATAGGCAAACGGTTCCGTGGCGTCCCTGCTGCCCGAAGCGATATTCGGGTTGCCGAAGTACGCGCTCGTCTGGTACGCGGTCCCATTCGTTGCCGTGATCGTGCCGCTCCCGTTCTTCAGGAAACTCAGCAGGTCCGCCGTGCTGAACGCCCCGTACAGCGTGCTGCCGGAGTACAAGGAGACGCGGTTGTTGGCATCGCCGGCCGACCACCAGAAACCAAAATAGGCCGCCGGTTTAGCAAGCTTGAGAATAACCGGGTTGGCGCTCTTAGAATCGCCGCCCACTCCGAGATAGTTCGTTGACGACGTGTGCGTGCTGTCCGTCGCCCCGCCATAGACATCGGGGGCCATGATGGCGAAGGGATTCGTCGCGCTGCCGGTGTAGGTGCCAATTCCCGCCGCCGAAACGTAGGCGGCCGTCTTGATGCCGGTGGTCAGCGCGTCGAAGGTCTCGGTGGCTACGCCAGAGACGGTGCTCGATTGCGCGGCCGGCGGTGAGAGATAGACCTTGAGCGTGCCCGTTTGCGCGGACGCCGCCGTGAGGATAATTGAGGCTGCGGAGAGTACTTTAAAAAGACTGCTGATATGCACGGCGGGAATCCTTTCCTTCGCGATTTTGGTGAGAAACTACCACCTGCAGATGTGCTAACCCGAACACACGTCCACCTCTCAACGCAACTTTGGGCATTGCAAAATTGCATTCTTGGTCGATCGGGCGCGAGGCTTGCTGTTCAGACTTGTTGTCTGGCGATAGGCGCGATCAGCATCCGCCTCAAATCAGTACTATATGATCTAGAACTCCTAATATTGGCCTTCATAGTGGAATGCGCGAAATCGGTGCCAAATGACTCACAGAAAAACCTGCGTGCGGGAGAATGGGAGCTGAATACCGCCTTATGTGAATGAAGATGCTAGACTTGTAGCATCAAGCGCGCTATGACGGAGACCCCGCTGAACTCCTCTCCAGGCGAGATCACACGGCTCCTGCTGCGATGGAAGCAAGGTGAGCCGGATGCCTTCGACCGGCTGGTGCCGCTGGTATATCCCCAGTTGCGCCGGATTGCGACCGCTTACATCCGCATGGAGAAGGATCCTGGTGGGCTCCAGGCCACCGCCTTGGTACACGAGGTGTACTTGCGTCTGACCGGCCGGAAAAGGGCAGCGTTGGAGGATCGCGCCCACTTTTACGCTTTCGCCGCCAGAGTGATGCGGAGGATCCTGATGGATTACGCCCGGAGCGGTGACACGCAGAAGCGTGGCGGCGGCACCGAGTTTGTCCCTCTAAACGAACAGATTCCCTGGGTTCAGATCGGCCGCGAATCGATGGTGCAACTCAACCGCGCGTTGGACGATCTTGAAGCCATCGATCCGCAGAAGGCCCGGCTCGTCGAGCTCAGGTTCTTCCTGGGATGCACGGCGGAGGAGGCGGGCGAGATTCTGCAGATCTCAAAAGCCACGGTGGACCGCGAGGTGAAGTTTGCGAAGGGTTGGCTGTACCGCCGCATTGTCGGGGAACCGGAGCGCCCACGTGGGAAACCCTGAGTCCTTCGGCTGGCAGTTTACGCGGTCATAAGGAAGCGGTTGCAACTGGGAGTAGCCGATTGCCCTCGGAATATGCAAGTTCGGAAAGCTGGCGCCGCCTGGAAGCGGTTGTCCACGAAGCGAGCGCGGCTCCCAGTAAGGAGAGGACCGCGCGTCTCGAAGCGCTCTGTGCGGGAGATGGCGACTTGCTGGACGAGGCAAGTTCCCTGTTGCGTGCGATTGATGAGGAAGAACGAATCACCGCTTCCTTTGTGCGCCCGGAACCGCGGAAACTCCAGGACAGGCACATCGGCCGGCGCATTGGCCCGTACGAATTGGAAAGACTGCTCGGGCGCGGCGGCACGGGAGCCGTCTACCTGGCGCGCAGGGTGGACGGGCAATTCGATCAGCAGGTGGCGATAAAGCTGATTGATATGCCGCTGGTGGGAAGCCTGTTTGGCGAGCGATTCCGGCAGGAACGGCAGATTCTGGCGGGGCTCAGCCATCCTTACATTGCGCGGTTACTGGATGGCGGCGTCAGTGAAGATGGCGAGCTTTATCTGGCCATGGAGTACGCCGACGGGCTGCCCATCCAGCGCTACTGCGCGCAACACTCGCTCGGTATCCGGGAACGCATCGAACTTTTCAAGTCCGTTTGCACGGCGGTTCGTTTTGCGCACCAGAATCTCGTGGTCCACCGGGACTTGAAACCAGACAATATTCTGGTCCTGGAAGATGGCACGCCGAAGCTCCTCGACTTCGGCACCGCCAAACTGCTGACTCCGGTGGAGGAGGCGGTGGAAGGTGAATTCACACGGCAGGGTTTTTACTCCTTTACGCCGCATTACGCCAGTCCCGAGCAGGTAATGGGGCAACAGATCTCAACCGCATCGGATGTCTACTCGCTGGGCGTTCTCCTGTTTCTTCTCGTGACCGGTGAGATGCCCTATGAGTTGCAGGAGTTCACGACCGCCGAGATGGTGCGCGTGATCTGCCAACAGCCGGCGCCCAAACCGAGCGAGAAAGTTGAGCGTGGAAAGCTGGACTCCGATATCGACGCCATCGTTTTGAAAGCTTTGCGGAAAGAGCCCGAAGCGCGCTACATCAGCGTGGATCCGTTGATTGCGGATCTCGAAGCGTATCTCGGCGGCCGGCCGGTGGCGGCGCACCAGGGCAGTTTCCGCTATTATGCGGGCAAGTTTGCCCGGCGGAACAAGCTGGCGCTGGCCGCGTCGGCGCTGCTCGCGGCGACGGTAGTGGCGGGAATCGGCGGCGTGATCTGGCAAGCGCGCAAGGCCGAAGCCCGCGTGGAGGACCTGCGCAAGCTCAGTAGCAGCCTGCTTTCGGAAATCGACCACGCCATTCGGGTGATTCCCGGCTCAACGGCAGTCCGGAAGCAGTTGGTGAGCCTTGTCCTGAAGCACCTGGACCGCGCGGCGAAGGATGCCTCCGGCGACCCACAATTGGCGCTCGACCTAGCGGCTGCCTATACCCGATTGGGCGAATTGCAAGGCAACGGGTACCAGCCGAACCTGGGCGATGTGCCAGGCGCATTGACCAGCTTGGACAAAGCCATCTCCATCGCCACGACAATCGTTCGGCGACAGCCGGGCAACGCGGCTGCGGCGCGCATTCTCGCGGTGGCACAACGGTCGCGGAGCGAGGTGCTCTTCGGGGCCGGCAGAACGCAGGAAGCTGTAACACTGATGCAATTGGCGGCGGCAACTCTCGACAAACTCGCATCTCAACCCGGCGCAACCGCTGATGCCTTGCATGATGCCGAGTGGGCTTATTCGATCCTGGGGGACGAACTGAGCGATCCAGTGGCTGCGCTGGCGGCATATCACAAGATGCTCGAAATCGAGGAACATATCCTCGCGCTCAATCCCGGCTCTCCCCGCGAACTGGGAACAATCGCAACATGTCATCTGAGAATCGCTGAACTAATGGCTGAAGCCGAACCGGCCGCGGCACTGCCGGACTACCTCAAAGTGATTGACAGCCTGAACGCCCTACCCAAAGAGGCCAGGAAACAACCCGGCTATCAGCGCCTCACAGCTGTCGCTCTGCAATACACCGGCGCTGCGCTCAAGGACCTCGGAAGATATCGGGAGGCGCTATCTTACCTGCAACGGGCAAGAGCCATCGAGCAATCTCTCTTCGCCGCGGACCCAAATGACGCTAGAGCCGAACTCAGCCTGGCGGCACTCTTGGATACTGAAGCGAAGTCTTTTGAAGAGCGCTCGGAAGGAGTTTTCACGGAGGATCCGGCAGATCGAGCTGCGGACGCCGTGCAAACCTTGAAAATATTGGCGGAAGCACGTGCTCTCAATGAACACCTTCTCCAGCTTCAACCGGAAAACGTCGATTGGCGAACCGACTTTGGCTTCATTTTGGTCCGAATTAGCCGACAACAATGGGCGCTCCATCAATTAGAGGGAATGTTGGATCTAGCAACAAGAGGGGTTGCCATCCTGAAGGCTATGGGAAAACGATCAAACGCCTCAGCCTACACCTTCGACGAAATAGCAACTGGCTTGACGATTGTCCAGCCGGTGCAGCTTCGCGATCCCCAGTTCGCCATCGAATGTGCCCAACGCGCCGTGGAGATGAGCCATCATCAGAAACCGGGATTTCTGCTTACGCTCGCCCGGGCCTACCATGCCGCCGGCCGACCGGAAAAAGCGCACGCAGCGGCCAAGGAAGGACTCGCACTGCTCCCCGCCATAACCCCGGCCACGGTTCCCTGCCGAATCCGCAGACAATTGCAGGCAGAGGCCGTCGAGTGAGGAGACCGCCTGGCTCACGCCAACGCGGCCGAAGTTTTCAGAAGCCCATCAACGCGTGCCGACCGGACAGCCGTCGCGAAAGCTCCGCCTTTGTGTTTTATTGATTATGAACGAGCTAATGACGAAGAGTGAGGGATGCGGGCCTGCTCCGACAGGTCGATGGAATTTCGGTGTTCACTGATGAGCTGGAGGGGGGAACTTCCCCAGCAATTTTCCATGCAATTCCTCTAGCGGTAGTGTGAAAACTGAGAGGGGGCACAGCGATTTGTTGAATCAATCAGTTAGCCAGACCAGCCAGAGTACTCCTGCGCTGGGCGGCACTGCCTTTAGCTGGGCGTCCCTATGTTTGAGCGGGTCTGCTTCACGCGTCGTGCGGATTCGCGGTTAACCAAGGCTCGGGCCTCCTACTGTCTGCGACGCCCGGCAGCAGGCGTGTATCTTCTCCACCGGGCGGGAACGACTGCTGCGGCTGATGCGGCGGTCTCGTTCAGGGGGGCGTCGATCAGGTGCTTGAAGTCCGCGAGATCCCGCCGCTGATTACGTGGTTATTGATGAAGAAGTGGGGGCCGTCCACGCTCAGGCGGTTGCCTTCCTGGCGGTCGGACTCGACCATGGGTTTGAAGCGGTGGGTGAGAATTGTCCAATGCAAGATGAGCATGAAAGAGGGAAGAATGGGGTAGGCGTGGCGCGGCCGGGTGCAAGTGCGGATGTGGAATGCCGAGAGCCTCAGCCGGGAGCAGATCCGGGAGTTCCTGCAGTCGAGCGAGCCGATCGAGTTCGCGGGGAGCGGGCGCAACGAGAGATATGCCTGGGTGGAGCGCGTGTTGACTTGGCAGCGGTATGGCGAGCTAAGCAGGCGGGAGCGCGGCGTGGTGCGAGCGTACGTGGAGTTGGAAACCGCCCCTGCCCCCCGGGCCCGTTCATGCTCATCTTGCATTGGACAATTCTGCTCGAAGGCTACGACGTGCGCGGCGTGGCCCAAGCCTATATCGCAACTCTCAAAGTCAAGTCGATCATCAACCCGGCCATAGGAGACATCAAGGCTGCCAAGCTAACGAGCGCGCGGGTAAAGCAGTACATCCAGCAGCGACTGAAGGATGTCAAGCCCAGTACCGTGAATCGGGAATTGGGCCTCCTGCATCGCGCCTTTCAGCTCGGCTACCAGCAAGATCCGCCCTTGTCGGACGGGTGCCATTCTTTCCAAAGCTGACGGAGAGTGAGCCGCGGAAAGGATTCCTAGAGCCTGAACATTACCGAAGTCTCTTAGCTGAACTGTCCAGGAATTGAAGCTGCTCTTTGTCATCGCTTATCACGTGGGCCTTCGAAAGGGCGCACTGCTCCGGATAAAATGGGAGCAGGTGGATCTGGCGTCTTCGTGCATTTGGATGCAAGGCAAGAAGGCGAACCGGAAAACAGAACCCGTGGCGGTGCCGATATACGGCGACATGCGGACGTACCTCGAAATGCAGCCGCGCACGAGCGAGTACCTCTTCGCACGCGGCTTGGTACCGATCAAGGATTTCAGGATGAGCTGGAGCTTGGCATGTCGGGTTGCCGGCGTTCCCGGCTTGCTATTCCACGATCTTCGCCGCACGGCGGTCCGGAATCTCCGGCGCGCGGGCGTGGCGGAGTCGGTGATTATGAAGATCACCGGTCATCGCACTCGTGGTGTCTTTGATCGGTACAACATCGCTGATCAGAGCGACACACTTGAAGCTGGCAAGATGGCCGAGGAGTTCCTCAGCCGGGCACACGCCCAAGACTCGTCACAAGTGACGTCACCAAACAAAAGGAGACCGAACTGAATGGTAAGAAGCCTGCGGACGTGCAGAAATGATAAAAGCCGCTGTATCAATCCGATACAGCGGCTTTTGATATGGTGCGGAGAGGGGGACTTGAACCCCCACGAGATTGCTCCCGCTAGCACCTCAAGCTAGTGCGTCTGCCAATTCCGCCACCTCCGCATTGTGTGGCTACTTCTTGTCCGGTGCCGGCTGAGCCGGGATTTGCACTGGGATCGGCTTACCGGCGCTCTGCTGAGCTGGCACCGGGATCGGGATCTGCGTGGTCTGCGACGGCACCGCCGGAGACCGTCCTGGAGCCGGGAGACCCGGCGCCTGCGTCCTGATCGGTGCGCTCTTGGTGGAACCGCCCTCCAGAACCGTGGATCCCAGGCCCGCGTTCTTCGTCGCCAGAATCGAGAGCCCAAGTGAGGTGAACATAAACAGCACCGCCGATATTGTCGTCGCCTTCGACAACAGCGTGGCCGAACCTCGCGGCCCGAACGCCGTTTGAGAGCCCATTCCACCGAAGGCCCCGGCCAAGTCCGCCGCTTTCCCGCTTTGCAGCAGTACCACGATGATCAAAAAAATGCAGACCAGGATGTGAATCAGAAGAAAAAGAATATACATGCCGATTCCTCAGTATAAGAGACTTCATCGCACCGGGTCAAACGGGGCGCGGGCGAATCCGGCGCCGGCGAGCGCGTCAGTTCGCCTGCTGGCGTTCGCGGGCGACCAAGCCGCGGCTGCGTTTTGAGTCGTACATGGAGTGGTCGGCTTCATCCAGAGCCTGCCGGAGCGGCCGGCCGCGTCCCTCGGCAACGCCCCAACTGAATGAAATTGCCAGCCCGCCGAATCCGCGAACCTGGAAATCGCTCAACCGCCGCTCGATCTCAGTCATGCGCTTGGCCGCGCCCTCCGTACTTTGGTTCAGGAAGAGAATCACAAATTCGTCGCCACCCCAGCGATACGCTTCGTCGTCGTGGCGGATGGATCGTTCCAGCAGGTTGCCCACGTTGCGCAGGATCTCGTCGCCGACCAGGTGGCCGTACCGGTCGTTGACCTCCTTGAAATTATCCATGTCGCACACCACCACCACGCAGTCCGGTCCATCCGCCCGTTCCACCCGCCGCGCCAGCGCCGCTTGGTTGAGTAGCCCGGTGAGCGAATCCAGATCGGCCCGGCTATTGTTTTCGCGGCGCAGGTTTTCGACTTCGACCGTGAGGCCCCGCAGCCGGTCCATTTGCGTCTCGCTCCACATCGCCATCGCCGAGAAGGCCATCACGCAGTGAAGCGCGAAATCATAATAGGACTCGTGATGCAGGTAACGCGCCCAGTCCGGCGCATTGCCCTGGTTGTACATCCACAGGAAGACGAACGCGTGCTCGAAGAATGCCGCCGATAGAACCACCAGCGAGAAGCGGAACAATCGATACCCGAGCCCGCCTTGGCGCCGGAGCCGTAAGAAATTGTAAAGGTAAATGAAACCCAGCAGGAGGGCGTGCGACGAATGGTAGGCCTCCAGGCGGGAGTACAGTGCCACGGAGTACACCAGGGTCACGAATACGGGCAGCAGTGGGATCAGGCGCAGGATTCCGCGCCATCCCTGCAAGCCGGAGCCAAATCCGGCGCGCGCCGCGGCAATCAGCACGATGGCAAAAGCAAAATCGAAGGTGGCGTAAGGCGCCAGCCAGACCAACCCGCCACGGCTCAGCAGCTCGAAACCGAATACTGTGGCCACGCCGCGCAGCCCCCAGGCCGCCGCCCATAGCCCAAAGTAGATCGCGTGCGACTGGCGCCACAAGAACAGGAACGCGATACCGAACAGCAGCGCGCCGATCTCCTGAATGAAAAACGCGGAAAGGTCGACTGTGGGGTTCGATGGATCCATTCGCTCAATCTCCGCCAATGGCGTGGCGGCGCGCCGCGCGCGCTTTTCCGGTGGCCTCATCCACGTCCACGATCACCGCGTGCAACTCCGCTCCGCCGCGCGCCGTTTCAAAACGCGCCGGTAGCGCCGTCAGGAAGCGCTGGATAACGATCCCCGCCTCCACTCCAATCACCGATTCGTACGGCCCCGTCATGCCGCAATCGGTCTGATAGGCCGTGCCGCCCGGCAGGATGCGCGTATCGGCGGTAGGGATGTGCGTATGGGTGCCGATCACCGCCGAGACCTTGCCGTCGAGATGCCAGCCCATGGCCATCTTCTCGCTCGTCACTTCCGCGTGGAAATCCAGGAAGCGCACGCGAATCGCCGGATCCAGGCCAGCGAGCATCTGGCTCGCTTTACGAAATGGGCAATCCGTCGCCGGCATGTACGTCCGCCCCTGCAAATTCAATACGGCGCACTCCACGCCATTGCGCGCCCGTACGGTTACCATACCGCACCCCGGTCCTTCCGGGTAGTTGCCAGGACGTAACAGTCGCGGCTGGCGCGCTAGATAGTCGAGGATCTCGCGCTTATCCCAAATGTGGTTGCCGCTGGTGAGTACGTCCAGCCCCAGGCCGAGAAGTTCCTCCGCGATCGACGGCGTGAGGCCGAATCCGCCCGCCGCATTTTCCGCATTGGCAATCGCCAGGTCGATCGAGTTCGTCCGGATGATGTCCTCGAGGTGATCCGCGACGATCCGCCGCCCAGGCGAGGCAAACACATCCCCAATGAACAGAATATTCATCCCTTGATTTCTCACCTTAGCACGTCGCTGCGGCGGGGACCGCTGGTTTGGAATTAACCTCGGTTATTGCAGCCGGAAATGGTCCTGCTCGTTCAGTACCAGCCCATCGAAGATGGCCAGTACCTGCTTGCGGTAGCTATACACACGGCGCAAGTTCTCGCGGAACGGGATCTCAAAATCCTTGGCCCGCATCCACTTGTCGATCGTCGAGCGGGGCACGTCGATATCCTGGCGAAGCGTTTCCACGTCGTGTCCGCGCAGGAAGAGGCCGTAGAAAAAGGCCGCCTCGCGCTGCGGGGCCAATGGATCGAATTCGTCTCTCGCCGTCATACTCCACTCAGCGAAAATGTAAGTATACAGGGGGCCGCTTCACACGGCAAGTGTTACGATGAGCGCTGTTACGGTGAGCGCTGGGAACTAGCATGGCGCGCTGGGCGCCACGGATCTAACGCAATCGTCCGATCTTGTCCGGCGGCCAGTAAACGAATACTGCCTTGCCGTAAATGCTCTTGCGCTGCACGAAGCCCCAGGAGCGGCTGTCGCTCGATTGCGATCGGTGATCTCCCAAAACGAAATACATATCCGGCGGCACCACTTCGTCCCGCGCGTCGTCGCCCGGCGGCCAGGAGATCGTGTCACGGTATTGCTCGGGCACGTACTCTTCTTCGAGAGGTCGCCCGTTGACGAACACCTTGCCGGCGTCGATGCGCACGCGATCTCCTGGCAAGGCGATCACCCGCTTGATGTAAGACTTGTTCTCGTCGTAATGAAAGACCACCGTGTCGCCGCGGCCTATGCCGCCCAGTCCCAAACGGAAAGTGAATTTGTTGATGAAGATGCGTTCCTGGTCGGTCAGCGACGGCTCCATGCTGGTGCCTTCCACTTTGACCGGCTGATAAATGAAGACGATCAGCACCACCGCGAGTAGCACGGAAAACGCCAGATCGCGCAGCCAGGCCAGCGCTCTGCCAACTCTAAGGCGCACCGGGCGCGAACCCGATTGGTCTCCAGCCGGCGCGGGAAACGGCGGGACGGCATCGGGGCTTTGTCCGGCAGACATTCCGTATGCATTATAGACGTTCCCACCCTTACAGCGGTTGCCCGCACGATCCCCTACGTGCGGTCTGGAATCAGAACTGCCCATGTACGCACCGGCGGGCTCAATCGCCGAATTTTCGGTGGTTCAAGCCCGTCGGCATCGGGCTTCAGCCGCACGCCGTGCCAGCGAGGACACAACTATTGCCTAACCGAAAGAACCTGATGTTCGATCGCTCGATTCGGATCTGGTTGGCAAGCCTGTGTGCGCTGCTGTGCTTTGCCGAGCCTGCATTGCGCGCCGGCGACGATCCGAAGGAGATCCTTCGCCGCGCCCTGCGGGTGAATGCTCGCAACCACGAATTGGAACTCGCGTACACCTACATCGAGCGCGATGAGCAACGCACGCTCGACGGCGCCGGCGCGGTCAAGCACCGCGAATCCACTACGTGGGACGTCATTCCGCTGCGCGAAGACTCGCAATTCCGCCGTCTGACGCAGCGCGACGACAAGCCGCTCTCGCCACAGGAGGAGCGGAAGCAGGAAGCCGCTCGTCAAAAACGGGAAGCCGAGCGCCGGAAGACCGACGCACAGCGCGCCAACGAGGCGCCCGAGCAGCGTCAGCAACGCCTCGATGCCAAAGAGCGCAGCCGCCAGCGCGAGCGGCAGCAGATGGACGAGGTTGTCGATGGGCTCGATCTCCGCCTGGCGGGCGAAGAGCAAATCGATGGCGTGCCCGTGTGGGTGATTGAGGCCGCGCCGCACCCAGGCTATAGATTCAATTCCAATGACGTGGCCCGCTTTCTCGGCAAGATGAAGGGCCGCGTCTGGGTTTCTAAGGGCGACTATCAGCCGGTCAGAATCGATGCGGAAACCACCGACACCATTTCGTTTGGCATGGTCGTCGCACGCCTCGGCAAAGGCATGCACATTCACATGGAGTATGCGTACGTCAACAACGAGGTCTGGCTCCCTAAGCGCATGACATTCAGCGTGTCCGGCCGCATCGCGCTGCTCAAGGGGTTCCGCATGGACGGCGATTCCGCCTTCAGTAACTACAAGAAGTTCTCCGTCGAATCCCGCATCGTCAGCGACCATTAGCGGAGCAGGCGCCGCAGTGATCGGTCGTTGGCGAGGAGGGACGGCTGCGGCCGCGATCGCCGATAAACCCTGTCCCGTTATCTTGGAACCACGGCAGCAACCGCCCTTCTCGTTTTCTAAACATGCAATCCGCTCACCACCGTCCAACTCCATGTGTTGCCGGGATGCCACGCGAAAACCAGTGTGCGCCGTCCGTCACAGCGGCGCGCCGCGGCCACTTCGCTCGAACCTCCTCGCTGTGTTGCCACACCCGTTTTGTCCCATAATGAAGGGCATGACTCCCGATCCGGCTGCCGCCGCGGCGGCGCCCGCTTTGCCGCTCACGCTCGAAGGGGCGAGCGTGCTCCACCAGATGATGCGCTTCCGCCGTGCGGCGTGGCGCGCCCTGCCCTCCGAAGCCCGCGCGGAGATTCTCGCAGAAGCCGCCGCCGCCCTCGGCCGCATGGAAGCGCATGCCGAGGGCCGCGAAAGCGCGCTGTATTCGCTGGTCGGCCACAAGGGCGACCTGATGCTCGTGCACTTCCGCCGCAGCTTCGAAGAACTGAATCAAGCCGAGCTCGATCTGGCCCGCCTGCGTCTGGGCGACTACCTGGAGCCGGCTTCCTCTTATCTGTCCGTGGTCGAACTCGGCCTTTACGAATCCTCCGCGAAAGTGTACGCCGGCCTCGCGGCGAAGGGCCTCGATCCGAACTCGGAGGAATGGAAGACAGGCATCGAGGAAGTGCTGGCGCGGCAGCGCGCCGCCATGGCGCCGCGCTTGTGGCCGCGGATTCCCGAATCCAAGTACCTGTGCTTCTACCCCATGGACCGCCGGCGCGGCGAAAGCGTCAACTGGTATCGCGAATCCATGGCCGACCGCCAGCGCATGATGGCCGAACACGGACTGATCGGCCGCCGCTACGCCGGCGACGTGCGGCAAATCATCAGCGGTTCGATCGGTTTCGACGATTGGGAATGGGGCGTCGACCTGTTTGCCGAAGATCCGCTCGTCTTCAAGCGGCTGATCTACGAAATGCGCTTCGATAAGGTAAGCGCGCTCTACGCCCTGTTCGGTACCTTTTATATCGGCCTCCGCGTGGCCACCGCCGAATTGGGCGTCCTCCTGGATTTCTGATCCGTGTATGACCGCGTTCAGGAATCTTTTTCCGGCTTCAGCCGGACGCCGCTCAGGTGACGGTAGAAACCCAGGTCGCCGCCAGTCAGCATCTTGGTGGCGAAGAGAATCTGCCCCGTGTGCATCGAGAAATGCTCCACCACGTGGTAGATGGCCTCTAGAACCGATACGCTATAGCCCTGCACCACCAGCGGCTCGGCCAGCCGGTCGGGCGCGAGCAGAGCGATCACGGCGGTCGCCTCATCCACCGTTTCGCGCAGGCGCGCTCCGAGTTCGGCGATGGATGCGCCGCCACGCGCCGCGAACTCCCCGTCGCGGTCGCGCGTGTCCGTCTTTCCGCCCACGCCTGAGATAATCCACTGGCGCATGTTGCCGCACAGGTGCAGCACCAGGTTGCCGATGGCGTTTTCATTCTCCCCGCCGCGCGCCCATACCTGCTCCGGCGCCAGCATGCCGAGACACGTCTCGATGCGCGGAGCCAACTCTTTGAGTCTGCTGCTGGAGCATTCCAGGAACAAACGATCCGTTTCGCCCATGATCCTCTCAGTGTAACCGCCCGCAGTTCAGATCGCTGGCGCAGAGGCCGGACCTGTTCGACCCGCTCCACCGCGCGAGGAGGATGCTCCGATTTTCTACGTATCCATTTCTGCTGCAATAGGTTATGGGAATCTGCGCAAATTGGGTTGAATCGCACTAGAACCCGGCGTTGATAGTGGTATAATTGCACCTTATGCCGATCTCTTAATTCCAACCCTGGCGGGCTCTCAGCTGAGTCCCCATCCCGAACCCCTCGCCGGACTTTTCCTCGCCTCAATTGCGAGCCGCCGGCACAAGTCGTTTCAGTATAAGGAGTTCCAAGATGTTTAAGTTGTTATCCAGTGGTCTGGTAGTGTTTGCAGGCGTAGCCTGCGCCCCGGCAACCGTTTCGCCGATGCATTTCACCCAAGCTTCTGAAGTTCACCAGGACGCCCGCCTGGAAGCAATTCGCGGCTTTTTCGAGAAGACCGGCTGTCCGGCCCGCGACTATTCGCAAGTGTTCCTCGATGCCGCCGACACTGCGCGCCTGGACTGGCGCCTGCTGCCGAGCATCGCGTTTGTGGAATCCACCGGTGGCAAGACCGCGCCAAACAACAATATCTTCGGCTGGGACAATGGCCGCAGCAGATTCGCCAGCCCAACCGCCGCGATCTGGGGAGTGGCTCACCAGCTTGGTCAATCCAGGTTGTACCGCCATCGAAGCCTGAACCGGTTGCTGGCACTCTACAATCCCAATCCCGGTTATGCCGCCAAAGTGAAGAACATCATGCAGCAACTCGCGGCGGTCCAATAGCTAACCAATCATCCTGCTCGCGCTTGAAGTAATCGCACCCCGCGTGAACCGCGGTTTCGACCTGTAGGCCTGGGCAAGCCCAGCCCACGAGTTTCCAGTTGCTCGGCCTTGACAAAACCAGTCCGTGATACAGACTGGTTTTCATGAAGGATGTCTCCACGACGCCAATCCCTTCCCCAGGCCGGCGCGCCGCCTCCTACTGGTTTGCCGATGGCCTGCCGGACATTGTGTTTAGGATGACGCTGCTGGTCTTCGGTGCCGCCGGGCTCTGGTGGCGCGTTCATCTGTCGAAGCCAACGGCGCAGTTCGACTTTTTCTTCATTTCAGCGGGATCGCTCCTCCTGCTTTGGAAAGGCCGCGAGATCCTCGATTCTTTGAAAGCGCGCGTGACCTATCCGCGCACCGGATATGTGCAGCCCCCGGAGGATCTTTCGGAGGGAATCCCCCCCAGCGCCCCGATTACCATGTCCTTGAGGCCCGCTCCTCCGCCGGACGAAAACGTAACCATTTCAACTCGCGCACGGTGATGGTCGTGCTTCCTTCTTTCCGGCCTGAACCCCTGGCAGCGTTGGTACACGCTATTGGCGATGCCCGCGCTCGCCGTCGCGCTGTACGCATGGAACCGAAAATCGGAGCGTCCCTACCGGTGGTGGCCCGCGCTGATACTGGCGCTCACCGGGCCGGCGTCGCTATCGCTGGACGTTCCACCGCGCCTCGAACCGTCGCTGCCGCTTTTGCTGGTCGGCGCCTGGCTGGTGGCGCAGGGCGCGTGCACTCTGGTCGGCTACCTGCGCGCGAACCCGCTTCCGCAGTCATCGGAAGGCGTGCGCGCATGACCCCACGCATACAGGAAATCTCGCAATTGGATCGCGTGATCCACGAACAGGCGCGACTGGCAATTATGCTGATCCTGGGCGGTGTTGGCGAAGCGGACTTCCTCTACTTGCAACGGGAAGTCGGATTCACCCAAGGGAATCTGTCGGGGCACCTCGCGAAACTGGAAGAGGCCGGATATGTCGCGATCGAAAAAAATTCAAAGGAAAAGTTCCGTTGACGGTGTGCAGTCTCACCGGCAAGGGCATGACCGCATTCGCCGAGTATTCCGATCGAATGCTGGGACTCCTCCGGCCGAGCGGCTGCTCCGACTCTGGGCGGCCTTAAACTGCGCCGCGCCAGCCGGTCCCCGCTGATTGACAACCCCATCTTATCCGGCGTATATTTGCTAACATACTGATCTTTCTATGGTTGCGATAGCTGACCCACGGTCTTGGCCGACCGTGCGGGGGAAAGCGCAGCGCAGCCGCTGCCAGCAGTCCGATCTCGCCGCAGCGGCATCATCCCCGGTAGCTACCAGCGAATCAAACACGGGCGGAGTCTCAATGGCTGACGAGCAGAATGAAGCGCAATTGAATGAAGGCGTGCCGGACAGCTATGAGGAAATGCTGGACGATTACAGCCATTTCGCGCCTCCCTCGGCCGACGAAGTCCTGCAGGGAACCGTTCTCAGCCTAACCGCCAAAGACGCGATTATCGATTTCGGATACAAGTCCGAAGGCATCGTTCCGATCGAACAGTTTCAGGGGCCGGGCGGCGAAATCACGGTGCGGCCCGGCGACGTGGTCGACGTGATGATCGACCATGGCGAACAGGTCGAAGGATACGTCCTGCTCTCCCATTCGCGCGCCGCACGGCTGCGCGTATGGGACAACCTCGAGAAGGCCTACGCGGAACAGCTCGTCATCTCCGGCCGCGTGCTGGGCCGGGTCAAGGGCGGCCTTGAGGTGGACGTGGGCGTCAAGGCTTTCATGCCGGGATCGCAGGCGGATTCGCGTCCCCTGCGCAACCTGGATTCGCTCGCCGGCCAGGATGTGCCGGTCAAGATCGTCAAGCTGAACCGGCGCCGCGGCAACGTGGTGGTCTCGCGCAAGCTCGCCGTGGAAGAAGAAATCCACGTGCGCAAGAGCGTCACCCTGGACCATATCCAGGAAGGATCCGTGCTCACCGGCGTGGTTAAGAATCTGGCTGAATACGGCGCGTTTATCGATCTGGGAGGCATCGACGGCCTGCTCCACGTGACCGATATTTCCTGGGGACGCATCGCGCACCCTTCCGAAGTGCTGCATGCCGGCGAAGAGGTCACCGTCAAGGTGCTCAAGTTCGATCGCGCCAAGGAGCGGGTATCGCTTGGCATGAAGCAACTCGAGCCGGACCCTTGGGAATCGGTGGCCGAACGCTACCCGCTGAACAGCCGCGTGCTGGGCCGGGTGGTCAACGTAACGGACTACGGCGCTTTTGTCGAGATCGAGCCAGGCATCGAGGGCCTGATTCACATCAGCGAAATGACCTGGTCGCGGCGCATGAAACATCCCTCGAAGGTGGTCAAACCCAACGACCAGGTGGAAGCCGTGGTGCTCGAAGTGCATCCGAAGGACCGGCGTATTTCGCTTGGCTTGAAACAGCTCGAGCCGAATCCGTGGACCACCATCGACACCCGCTACAGCGTCGGCTCCGTGGTGGAGGGCCGCGTGCGCAACATGACCGATTTCGGCGCGTTCATCGAAATCGAGGAGGGCATCGACGGTCTGGTTCACGTCTCCGACCTGTCCTGGACCAAGCGCGTAAAACATCCCTCTGAAGTGTTGAAAAAGGGCCAGACCATTCAGGCCGTGATTCTGGCCATCGATTCGGCTGCGCACCGCCTCTCGCTCGGCGTCAAGCAGTTGCAACCCGATGCTTGGGAGAGCTTCTTCCAGACCCACCAGGTGGGCGATACGGTGCAGGGTAAGGTGTGCCGGTTGGCCAGCTTCGGCGCTTTTATCGAGCTGGCCGAAGGCGTGGAAGGCTTGTGCCACTTTTCCGAGGTGCCTGGTTACGCCGGCAAGCGCGGCGCCGAACCGCCCCTGGCGGTGGGCCAGGAGTCCGGTTTTAAGATCGTCAAGATGAGCGAGGCGGAAAAGAAGATCGGCCTCAGTTTGCGGGCGGCGGTGGACGACGAAGAGAAGATCCGCTTGGGGGACTACCAGCGGCATGCGGCGGCGGCCACCTCTACAATCGAGGAGGCGATGAATCTCAAGGAACCTGAACCTAAGTGAACTTGCAAATTGACGGGAATCAAGCGATACTGCGGATTCATAAGCCATTGAGATTCTGGAGAGTGGGATGACAAAAGCGGATCTAATTGAAGAGGTCTCACGCGTCGTGGAAATGACGCGGAAGGAGTCCGAGGTCATCGTGGAGGCCATTTTCGATAGTGTCGTGCGCTCCTTGCGGAGCGGCGACAAGATCGAAATTCGCGGCTTTGGCAGTTTTCGCACTCGCCAGCGGCAGCCCCGCATCGGACGCAATCCGAAAACCGGCGCGCGCGTTGAAGTGCCGGCCAAGAAGATTCCCTACTTCAAGCCAAGTAAGGAACTGAAGGACGTCGTCAACCTCTCCCCCACTCCGGTCGCGCCGGCCGAAGGCGCCGGCCCCGCGCCGCAACAGGTGCCGAACCCGTAGGCCCGCGCCGCGCGCACTCCCATGGACTATCTGTGGACTCCCTGGCGCTACCACTACATCACGGCCGCGCCGGCCGAGCCAGGCGTATGCGTCTTCTGCCATGCCGCCGCCGCCGATGACCACCAGGCGCTGGTGGTTCACCGCGCCACCCACAATTTCGTCATTCTCAACCGATTCCCTTATACCAACGGCCATGTCATGGTGGTGCCGTTCGTGCACGTCGCCAGCATCGAGGATCTGCCCGATCCGGCATTGGCCGAGATGATGGGCCTGGCGCGCGACGCAGTCAAGCACCTGCGCGCTCTTTATCACCCGGAGGGCTGGAACCTCGGCATGAACCTCGGCCAAAGCGCCGGGGCCGGCATTGCCGCCCACGCGCACATGCACGTCCTGCCGCGCTGGACCGGCGACACCAGCTTCATCACCACCACCGGCGAGACCCGCGTGGTTCCCGAGGCGCTAGAAACCACCTGGGAGAAACTGAGCGCGGCCTTCCGGACCGGTTAGCTCCAATGCCGTCCACCTAGGCGCGTGGCGCAGACTGTCCAGCCCGCTGAGCTAAGAGTCGTCTCGGTTTTTCTTGCCAATATTCTCTCTTGGCCACTGTTTTTTCCTGGCCGCGACGCAAGTGAGCGGCGCTGGCCTCAGAACTCCAGTCGCGCCTGAAACGCGACCATTCGCGGGGAACTGTCTCCGCCCAATCCGACGCCCAGCAGCCCTGTCGGCGGCGCGGTCGGGTAGCTGAGCGCGCCGAATCCGGTCTGAGTGGAAGGCTTCCCCGGAATTCCCGCGTATCCCAAAACGGGAAGGCCAAAGTTCGGATGATTGAGCACGTTAAAGATTTGGCCGTCGATCCGCAGTTTCACATGCTCGCTCAATGGAAACCACTTAGTCAGATACACATCGCTCCAGACGAAATCGGGGCCGCGCAAGGCGTTTCGGCCCAGATTGCCGAACTGGCAATTCTGCGGACTGTCGCCGCCCGTGCAGGCCCCCGTGCTCGGATCGACGACCGAAACAAACGCGGCGGGGTTGAGCCATTGAAGCGTTCCGGGTTGCGTGACGCCGGCGACCGGATTGTGTTCGAACAGCGGCACACCTGGAACCACGCTGGCATACTGCGGGCCGCTGGCTTGAACAAGGCCGTTTCCGTTGGCCGTGTACGGCGCGCTCAGAACCGAAAATGGCAGGCCGCTGTGCCAGAATGCGGTGCCCGACACCTGCCATCCGTTCAGCGCCCGCGCCAGCAGGCGATTGTGGAACTTGATCGGCAACCGGTAGACGTACTGGGCGGTAAGATTCTGCCGTACGTCATAATCGCAGGGTCCGTATTGGCGGCCCAACTCACCTGGCAGCGGCGAAAGAATGGCGCCGGCTGCGAAAGGCAGGAATCCGCCGTTCGAGACCGTGTCCATGCAGCGGCTCCATGTGTAGTTCGTCTGCACCTGGATTCCATGACCGAGCCGCTTGTCGAGCGTTAACTGAAGGGCGTTGTAATGGCTGTTCGCGCCCGTGTTCAACTGTGTCACCGCCCCGAAGCGCGGATCGATCGGCTGCCCGTAGGGGAACGGTGCGAAGCAGCCCTCGCAGACCGTCTGATACCCGTTGACCTGCGTCTCGTAGGGTTGATTGACGGCTCGCGTGCCCACGTACTGAGCGCGCAAGTTGAGCGCCTCACCGACCTGATGCTCTAGGGCCAAACTCCACTGCATGAAGTAAGGCGCATGGAGCTTGCCATTGGGTACGGCGGTGATCGAAACCGGCGGCAGGCAAGCGTCTGGATTCGACTGCGGCGAAGCGCAGGAAAGCTGGCCTTGCCCGAAGCCCGAGTTGAATTCGCGACTCGCCGCCGCGGTAGCGTCGATCGCGCTGTGCGGAACCCCTGGTGCATTCGCCACCCCTCCCACCGTGCCGAGCAATCCGCCCTGGAAGGTCTCCGAATATGGAGGATTCGTTCCCACTGTATCGACCACGCTGCCCGGCAAGATGTCGCTGAAAAGACCGAACCCGCTGCGCAGTACCGTCTGCGGCGCCATCTGCCAGGCAATTGCGGTTCTGGGCTGGAGGATCGCGGCGGGCGTGGCGGCGAAAATCGTCCTTTGCCCGGTCAGTATAGCCTGGTTCAGCGGCTGATTCACATCGTGGGAAATGGAGTCGAACGACCCGGCAAGGCGCGCCACAGCGTCGTGTGGGTTCGCGGGATTGGAATTGTATGTATCGCGCACGCCGAAGGTCCAGGTCAGAGTCTGCGTCAACCTCCAAGTGTCCTGCCCATAAAAGTCCAGATTGAGAAAGTTGTATGGCTGCGAATCGGCCTGCGGGAAGGTTTCCGAGGCGGTCGATGCAACGCCGTAAATGAATTGTGGCAGCGTCGTGTAGGTGACCAGCGGAACCACCCCCTCGCCGAAATCATAATCGTTCAGGCGGAAGATCCGGTTGTTGGTGCCGAACCGGAACTCGTGCGCGCCAACCGTCCAGGCTAGATTGTCGTTGATGAAGAGGCGGCTGGCACGCCGCCCCTGTACCCACGTATTGTCGAGCCCGCCCAGCGTAGTGAAGGGCGCATTGGCGCCGCTGCCCTGAAGCACAATCGGCAACGCCGCCAGCGTTTTGTGCAGGTCGGCTGGCCCGAACAGGCTCTCATACCACGAGAACGCGGGGTTGAAGTAGTTCACGAGGCGCCCTGAGAACACGTGCGTATAGCCCGCTGCGAATGAGTAAAGCGGCTGCGGAGAGACGGCGTCGAACAGCGAATTGATGGGATCGGTGTAAGCCGCCTGCAGTCCGGTGTCGGCTTGTAGCCGGACCCAGGTAATGTTTCTGGGGTCGATATTGTAATCGATGCGAGCCGTCTGCACCTGCTCACAATCGTCGCTCGAATGCGAAACGCTTTGCCGGTTCGCGCACCCGTTTCCATTGGGCGGATTGCCGCCCGCCGCGCTGCCATCGCTGTTCAAGGGACAACCGAGAATATCGAGCGGTGTCCCCGCCGTATTACCGTAAAGCGAAAACAGCTTTGTGTAGAACGGCACCAGTTGCGGCGCCGGCTGGTAAGTCGATCCGGTCACCGCGTCCGCACCGCCGCGCGGCAATTGTTGCAGGACATAAGCCTGAAATGCAGGTGTTGGCACGGTAGTGGCAGTAACGATCGGCAGCGCAATCCGAACCCATTCGGAATCGAAGAAGAAGAACAGCTTGTCGCGCCGGATCGGGCCTCCCAAACTGCCTCCGAAATGATTCACAGTGGACCGCGGCTGGTGATTTCCGGCGGTAGCGTTGGTAAAGAAATCCGCCGCATTGAACTTCGACCCGTTCCACAGCTCGTACAGGTTGCCGTGAAACCGATTGGCGCCGGATTTCGTGACATAGTTGACCTGGGAAGCGCCGTACCTGCCTTGATCGACCGAGTAGGAGACTGTATTGACGGTTACCTCCGCGATGGAGTTCAGCCCAAGGACCAGGTTGGTCGAAAGGCCGCTGTTCAGGTTTGTGAGCGGATCGTTGGTCTCCAGCCCATCCACAATGTAGCCGTTCGATAGCGATGGCAGGCCATTGAACTGCACATTGCCATAACCGTTCGTGCCGCCGACGAAGTCGTTCCCGCTGCCGGCTGTGTTGATGAGAGCGCCCGCGGCAAATTGCAGTGGATAGGTCATGTCGCCACCCGGATTGGGAAGGTCCTCGAGCGCCTGCGCAGTCAGCGTAGTCGCGGTATTGGGGTTCTCCGGATTGATCAGCGGCGCTTGCTCGGTGACGAGAATCGTTTCGCTAGCCCGTGCGATCTCGAGTTGGAAGCCGACTGTTTGCCTTTGCCCAAGCCCCGCGGACACAGAGTTGTTTTGCCGCGTTGCAAAACCCTCCGCCTCGGCTTTCACCGAATATGTGCCCGGCTGAAGTTGCGGAAAATTGAAGCGCCCGGAGTCGTCCGTTTTCACGCTTCGTTTGAGGCCATTCTCGAGATTGGCGATGGTAACGGTGGCGGTGGGAATCGCGGCGCCGGCCGGATCGGCGACCGATCCCACGATCGAGCTGGTCGTCTCGCCTTGAGCCATCGCCGCGAAGGGCAGCGCGTACGTCGAAACCAGAAATGCGAGGAGCGCCATCGTGATCGCTCGGTCGCATCTCATAAATTTAGGCATACCTAAATTATAGAAAAATCGTTTCGGCATAGTCAAGCCGCCGGGCGGGTCCGGGTCAGCCACTTGGATGCGGCGATTGGCGATTCCCTGCTGGTCTGGGCAAGCTAAAGCATTCCCCACCCGCGGCACGCAAGTTCTCGGTGGGGCATGCTTTAGCTTGCCCTTGGCTTTGCCGGTGAATGAGTGTAACCTAGGATTTCGTGACACCTAAAAGGAATGGTCCGCATCACACCGAGGCGGTAGACGATTACCTGAAAGCGATCCTGGAGTTGGGTGGCGTCGCGGAAGATCGGGTGACCAGCAACGCCCTGGCGCGGCATCTGGGCGTGCGCGCCGCTTCCGTCACCGGGATGCTCCAGAAACTCGCGGCACAAAAGCCGGCGTTGGTGAAATACGAAAAACACCGCGGCGCGCGTTTAGCGGCGGCCGGGAGGATGCGCGCTTTGGAGGTTCTGCGCCATCACCGCTTGTTGGAACGTTTCCTGCATGAATTCCTCGACTACTCCTGGGACGAGGTGCATGACGAAGCGGAGCGGCTGGAACATTTTATTTCGGAGCGGTTCGAGGATCGCATCGCGGACAAGCTTGGCGACCCGGAAACGGATCCCCACGGGCACCTGATACCGCAGCGAAACGGCGCGCTTCCAGCACGGCCCGAGGTGCTTTTGTCCAATTGGGCATGCGGCGTCCCAGCCGTGATCAGCAGCGTCTCGGATCGCGACCCGGCCGCTTTGCGTGAAATGACTCGACTCGGATTGCAGCCCGGCGTAGCCCTCACCGTGGAGGCCGGAACCCGCAACGCCTCTCTGCGGATCCGCCTTGGCGATCGCACGGAATCATTTCGCCTGAGCCAAGCCATTTCCTCCGGAATCTCGGTGACCGCCGACCGGAATTGTCGCACGCGTTCGCGGAAGGCCGCTATTCGAGCCACACCGTGATCGGCGGCGACACCGCCACGCCCACCATCAACTGCACGGCCACCGCTCCAGAGGGGACGAAGCCGCCCGGCATGATGGCGTCGACTTGCAGCAGGCCGGAGAAGCCGGGCGCCTCGCCCGCGTAGAGCAACTGCGCGGCGATTGCGTCCACGGTCAGCGTGACCGGCAAAACCGGAGTCGGATAAGGCGCCGCAGCCGGCGCGCCGGCAATGTTCGGGCCGTTGGTGAGGCCTTCTCCGGTGCCGAAGAAGGTTACCACCGTGCCGCGGGCGGCGGGTGCGGACGATGAGTTGAGGCTGCCATCCTGATTCAGCGCCGCCGGAAACAGCCCTGGCGACGAGGGCGCCACCGCCAGGTTCAACGTGCCAACCGGCTGGCCCTGGTAGGTGACTTCCATCTGGGTAAAGGTTTCGCCGGAAACAGTGTAAGGCACCTGCGCGTTGATCTGCGAAGCCTGCGCGTAGAATAGCGGCGCGGCCACACCGTCGAACGTCACCTGCGCACCAGCCAGCAGGCTGCCGATGCGGCCGGAAGCATCCGCCGATCCCGCCACGCCGTTCGCGGGACCGATGCCGGTGCCGTAAATGGTCACGATCTCGCCGGGCGCTACCGCGCCCTGGCTCAAGCTGGCGGAGCCGACCACCGCCAGCGCTATACCCACCGGGTCCGGCCCGACGGTGACGACATCGCCCTGCGGCGTCAGACGCCGCACTCGGTTGTTGCCGCTATCGGCGAAGTAGAGGTTGCCCGCACCATCGAGTAACATGCCCGATGGCAAGTTAAGAGAAGCGGAAACCGCCGGGCCTCCATCGCCCGAGAAGCCGGGTGTGCCTTGTCCGGTGATGGTATGGATAAGTCCATCCGGCGTTACCATGCGAATCGCGTGATTGGCCGTATCCGCGATGAAGATGTTTCCGTTGCCATCGGCCGCCACGCCGCCAGGAGAGCAGAGCGCGGCGGAGGTAGCCGCGTCGCCGTCGCCCGAAAACCCACACGCGCCGGTGCCGGCCACGGTCGCGATCACGCCCGTCGACGCCATCACTTCGCGGATGCTATGGTTACCCGTGTCGGCGATATACAGATTGCCCAATCCGTCGAGCGCGCAAGCGACCGGCAGGTCGAGTTGCGCGAAGGGCGCCAAGTCGCCATCGCCCGTGTATCCCGGGCTGCCGTTCCCTGCGAAGGTCGTCACCACGCCGCCGGGCGGCGCCACCAGCACGCGGCTGTTGTTCGTATCGACGATGTAGACCGACCCGTCGCTCCCAGTGCAGACTCCGCGCGGAGCGGACAGCGGCATGTCGGCCGATGCCAAGCCCTCCTGTCCCCGCCCCGCCATGCCGGTACCCGCGAAGGTCGAGATCATGCCGGCCGTAATCTCGCGCACCCGCTCGTTATTGGTATCGGCCACAAACAGGTTGTTCGACGAATCCATCGCCAGACCCGTTGGCGAATTGAGTTCTGCCGCGGTGGCTGCCACGCCGTCTGTTTTATAGCCTGCCGTTCCGTTACCGGCCAGGGTCATGATTGTGCCGGAGGTGAGCACGATGCGCACGCGCTCGGTTCTGGTGTCAGAGATGAAGAGGTCGCCCGACGAATCCAACGCCACGGCGGAGGGCTGGTAAAGAACCGCGCTGGTGGCGAGAGCGCCATCGCCGATCGCGGTCAGGTAGCCATCGCCGGCCACGGTCGAGATCATGCCCTCAGCATTCACTTCGCGTACGCGCATGCCGTCGGCGATGAAGACGTCTCCCTGCGGATCGATAGCCAAGTCGTGCGGCTCCTGCATCAGCCAAGCCGCGGGTGCCAGGCCGCCGTCGCCCGAGAAGCCGGAAGTACCTTGTCCGGCGAAAGACGAACCTTGCCCGGCGCCCACATTGGGAAAGGCGTTAACAATGGGGGACGCCCATCCGGCCACGACTATCAGCGACCCATCCACGACGACGGCGGCCGGCGAGTTCGGGTCGATCTGTGGGCCGGCCGGTGTGGCGGCGCCCGATTTCACAACCGTATACATGATGCCGCCAGGCAGGACTTGGCGCACGCAGTTATTTTGGGAATCGGCGATATAGAGCGCACCGTGGCCGTCCACAGTCAGCCCGGCCGGATGGTTGAGCTGGACCGTGGTGGCGATGCCGCCATCGCCGTTATAGCCGGCAAGGCCAGTCCCCGCCACGGTCGAGATTAGGCCGGGGGGTGTCGCCGAGGCGGGTGTCACCTTGCGCACGCGTTGGCCTTCGAACTCGGAAACATACAGATTGCCAGCCGCATCGAGGACCAGATTGCGCGGTGCGTAGAGCCGGGCCTTAACGGCCGGGCCGCCATCGCCCTGGTAGCCCTCCGCTCCCGAACCGGCGACGGTTGTGATTGTGCCATCGGGGCCTACCATGCGCACTAGGTTGTTGCCATAGTCGGCGATATAGAGGTTTCCCTCCTTATCCACCGCGAGGCCGTAGGGTAGGTTGAGTTGAGCCTTGGTGGCCGGGCCGACATCGCCGCTGAAACCGGCCGTACCGTTGCCGGCGACCGTCGTGATCGTTCCGGTGGTCCTGTCCACCATGCGGACACGATTGTTGCTGGTATCGGACAGATACAGATTGCCCTTCGCGTCCACGGCCACGCCCTGAATGGCGCCGATCTGCGCCAGGGTGGCCGGGCCGCCGTCGCCCATGAACGAACTGCCGGCCACGGTTTGTATGGTGTAGGCCGGAACGTCGGCCGCTGGCAAGGCCGATGCCCAGGCCGACACGAGCCAGATCCACCGATTGCTTCTCATGCCGCCGGTGAGTTAGTGGCCCGCGGCGCGGCATATTCTCATCTGCCGAGGGGTGATACGGTTTAGCACCCATCCTCGCCGCGCGCCAATGTTCGCACGCACTCCTGCGTTCGGCGTCGAGGGTAGAATGTGCCGGTTTTGACAGAGACTGATGCTGGCCTTCCCTGCTTCGTGCGAAACTCTGACGCCGCCCCGAACGCCACCACGATTCCTCCTCGCCGCCATACGCGTACTCAGCACCGCATGCCGTTTTCGAGGAAAGCCCACAGATGACCGCTGTGGCCATCCATACCGGCTCCGCTTCAAATCCGATGAAATGCTTTCAGGATCTCGCGAGTGGAATAGTGCATGGCAATGGGGCGGCCGTGGGGGCAGCTCATCGGGCAATCGGTTTCGGAAAGCGCGCGCAGCAGCCATTCCATCTTGGCGGCGTCGAGCCGGGTGTTGATCTTGATGGCCGCGCGGCAGGCGATGCCGGCCGAGATTTCGCGGCGTAGATCGTCGAGCGAGCGCTGGCGCAGCTCGCCTTCGGCGATTTCCAGAATCTCGAACAGGATCTGCTCCAGGTCCGCGGCGCCGATGGCCGCGGGCGCGCTCTTCACGGCTATGGTGCGGTTGCCGAACGGCTCGGTTTCAAAGCCGGAGGCGCGCAGCTCATCGGCAATGCGGGCGTAATCGATCTGCTGTTCGGCGGTGAGCGTGAGAATCATCGGCATCAGCAGACGCTGTGTTGCGACCGCGCCGGCGGCGCGCTGTTTGAGTACTTGCTCGAACAGGATGCGCTCATGCGCCACGTGCTGGTCGACGATCCACAAACCATCGCGGCCGGCGGCGACGATGAAGCTCTCGTGAATCTGGCCGAGTGGCCGCAGATCGGACAAAACCGAAAGCGACATTTCGGGTGGGGGGACGGCCTCGGGCGGAAACTCGCCGTGGGCGTCGAGGCGGCGCGAAAGCTTCCCCGAAGGCCGCGGGCCGGGCGCCACTTCGAGCGGCGGCGCACTGAAATCCAGGTGCGGCGATGGGCCGGCGGTGGTGCGCAGCGTGAACTCGGGCAGCGGCGCATCGCCCGGCGCGGGCAGCCGTCCATTCGCCGCGGATTCGCCAATCCCAGATGGAACATGCACGCCTGAAACCGGTTCGCCTTCGACCAGGCTGGCCGCATCGGGCGCCTGGTTCTCGATCATCTGGCTGAACTCGGAATACGGCAGCCGCACGGCGGGCTGCTCCGGCGAAATGCGCGCGGCGGGCTGAAACGAGGGCGCCGGGCGGCTCTCCATCAGCCGGTCGCGAATCGTGTCGCGCACGAAATCGTGGACGAACGATCCGTGCCGGAAGCGGACTTCGGTTTTCGAAGGATGTACGTTGACGTCCACCTCCTCGGCATCGCACTCAAGGAACAGCAGCGCGAACGGATAGGCGGCGGGCGGCATCAGGTTGTGATATGCCGAGGAGAGAGCGTGCAGCAGCAGGCGGTCGCGAATCAGGCGGCCATTGACGAAGATGAAGACCGAATTGCGATTGGACTTTTGCAACTGGGGCCGCGAAAAGAAACCGGTGAGGCGGAAACGGCGGGTAGGTGGCTCGTCCGGCTCGGCGCGATATTCGGCGATGGCCTGCGAGGGCGGCACGCTCGGCTGGGCCATGAACAGATCTTTCTCGCGGTCGCCGATCTCGACCAGATCCTCCAGCGTGCGTCCGCCGAAGACCTGAAAGACGCGCTCGGCAAGCGTGGCGACCGGCGTCACGTACAACAGTTCGCCCGCGCCGCTGGTCAACTGAAACGTCTTCTCCGGGTGAGCCAGGCTGTAGTGAGTCACCAGGCTGGCGATGTGGGCCAGTTCGGTCTGCTCCGTGCGCAGAAACTTCTTCCGCGCGGGAACGTTATAGAAGAGGTCGCGGACGGTGATGACGGTGCCGCCGCCCAAAGCGGCTTCCTCGCAGCGCAGCATCTTGCCGCCGGCGATTTCGATGCGGGTGCCGGTGGTCTCTTCGGCGGAGCGGGTCTCGAGCAGCAGCCGCGAGACGGATGCGATCGAGGGTAAAGCCTCGCCGCGAAAGCCCAGCGTTGAGATCGACAGCAGGTCCTTGACGTCGCGCAGCTTGCTGGTGGCGTGGCGCTCGAAAGCCAGCAACGCGTCGTCGCGCAACATGCCGCAGCCGTCGTCGGCGATGCGGATCAGGCGGCGGCCGCCGGATTCGACTTCGACGCGCAGTTCGGTGGCGCCGGCGTCGAGCGAATTTTCGAGCAGCTCCTTGACGACCGACGCGGGGCGCTCGACGACTTCACCGGCGGCGATCTTGTTGGCGACCTGGTCGGGCAGAATGCGGATGCGGCCCATGGGCAATCTTATAGTTCACTATAACGGAGCCGCGACCGCCAGGTTGCGGTGGCCGGCGAATCCCGTGATAACTCCCGATTATCCTTGTGGCGGCTTGCCGAGGTTCAACATCCAATGGATGCCGAACTGGTCGGTGAGCATCCCGAACCGGGCGGCCCAGAAGGTTTCCTGCAACGGCATGGTGACCTCGCCGTTCTCGCCAAGCGCGGCAAACAGGGCGTCGATTTCTGGAACGCTCTCGCATTGGATCGCTACGCCGAAGCCGTTATACTGGCGGGCACCGGCGCCGGGCATGACGTCGGCCGCGAGCAAAATCGTCAGCGATCCCTTGGTAAGCCCGGAGTGCAGGATCTTGTCCTTCTGAGCCTCTGCCTTCCAGGCTGGATCGCCCGGAGCTTCGCCATACGGCAGCAGAAACAACTCCGCATCAAAACATTTCTTGTAGAATTCCATTGCTTCGCGGCAATTGCCGTCGAAGTTCAGGAAGGTGACGACTTCTTTCACAATTGGCTCCGTTCTACGTCGAGGGCCGGGCCGGGAATGCCCGGCTCCCGCGGCGGACGCAAGGATAGCTTATCGCATTTGCGGAATAGCGGGCCTGCAAACCTGGGCGAACCTGGGCTGGCGAACCTGACTGGCGATGGGACGGACGGGGACGACCGATCGTTCTTATAGCGTAGTGCGTCCGAAGTCATGACAGGTAGCGACAAACGAAGTGGGTCAGGCGCTTCCGTCTGCCAACCGCGCGCTCCAAGACCGGGAAGCCAATTCGACAACAATTCAGCATTGGCAGGCGGAAGCGCCTGACCACCCTGGCCGGGTGTCCAGACGAACACCGGCTGTTCTGCATGACGCACTACACTAGGCGGCCTTCGGTTTGGCAAGAAGTCCGGCCGCGGTAACGTACCCGATGGCGGCCAGGGGGACGATGAAGCCGATCAGCACCGAGCTGTGGTCGGCCACCACGCCCATCAGCGGAGGCAGAATGGCGCCGCCGACGATAGCGGTCACCATCAGGCCGGACAACTCGTTCGCGTGTTGCGGCAGGGCCTCGACGGCACTGGAAAAGACGAGCGGGAAGATGTTGGCGAATCCCAGACCAACGACGAAGCAAGCGGCGATATCGAGGGCGGCGGTGGGCAGGAACAGTCCGAGCAGTCCGAGGATGGATACCGCACAAGTGAGGGCCAGAAACTTGCGCGGCGCCATCCAGTTCAAAATCACGCCACCGGAGAAACGCCCGATGGTGAGCGCTGTGAAGAACAGGCCGGTGCCGAGAAGGCCCAGGCGCGCGATGTCGATGCTGAACTGCTGCTGGAGGAACTGCGGGATGTTGGCGCTCATGCACACTTCGGCGCCGACGTAGAAGAAGATAGCCCCCACCATGGCCAGCACATAGCCGTTGCCGAGCAGCGCCAGGCACGAAGAGAAGGTGGCGGACTTGCGCTCGCCGGTATCCTTATTCACCTTCAGCGTGCTCACCGCGAGAACGGTAATCGCCAACGAGACCGCGTAAATGGGGAACATCACTTGCCAACTGGCGTGAAAGTAGCGCTTTGCGACCAAGGGAATGAGGGGCCCAGAGAGCGACCCGATGGCCTTGACGAATTGGCCCAGGGAAAGATTGCGCGCATATTTGCCGGGCGCGGAAACGTCCCGCATGATGGGGTTGCCGGCCACCTGCAGGATGGCCGCGCCGGCATCGAGCAGCAGCACGGTGAGCAGAAAGCGCAGGAAGGTCGTGAGGCCGAAGCTGGCATTGAGCAGCCCGACCAAGGCGACGACGAGTCCGAGCATTAACACGGTTTTCTTTCCGCGCCGGTCTTGGAACACGCCCATTGGCACCGAGAGCAGGCCGAACATGCTGAATCCGACGAAGGGAATCAGCGAAGCCACGGCGTTGCTCAAGTGAAACTGATCCTTCGCCAGGCTAACGAAGGGACCAACGGCGTCGCCGAAGCCCATCGCGAGAAAAGCCAGAAAAACCGGAAAAGTGCGTATCTTCATAACCAATCGCTAAATTGTAGCAACTCGCCGAGAGGCCGGTTACCTGGGAAAGCCTCGAGGGGCACGCGACGTGAAGACGGAGTGACCTCGGATGCTTAGGATGTCCGCCTGCATCCGCGTGCACTGATACGCGGGCCGACGACGCCCGCCCGGAGGGCGAAAGAAAGTGGCCCGCGGTGCAAGCTGTGTGGAAACGGTACGCCTCCCTCCCGGCCCCGGAACGGGGCGGAACAACGTTGGTGGGAACTTCTTACGCCCCGTTCCGGGGCTTTTGCTCGCTGCCGCCTTTCCCCGACGACTTGCGCCGTGGGCCACTTTCTTTGGCTCCTCCGGGGATTGATTCGCATTTGAGTTCGGAGCGAACTGTCCACTCCCGTGTCATGCACCCCGCCTTTCGGGCCGCGCGGAGGGACCGGGTCGTGAATCAGGCAGGGATGGGACCCTCGTCCTGGCGGTCCTGCCGGGCGATGAAATCGTTAATCTGGCGGTTCAGGTCCGTCAACGGCTGCGACAACGAGAAAATGGACCACACGATCGAGAGAGGAATGGAGACGGGGCGGCCGTGGATCTCGAAGGTCCGTTCGATGGTTTTCGCGACCAAGTGGTTCACGCGTGCGTAGACCTGCTCGGACGATTCCGTACCTGCCAGCGCGGCTACGATCGCCGGACCCGACCAGCGGAACATGCGGTCGTTAGACCCCAGGTGCCCGGAGAGATAGTGTTTGAGTGCCCGGACCACTTCATCGCCTGCCACGCGGCCAAATTGCAGGTTGATATGGCGAGCCGAAGCCAGCACGAACACGGCGACATGCCGTTGGTTGTTGGTGCGGAGAGCCGACAGAAGCTGTGCCTGGGCGACGAGTTCGCTGGGCTGGTCGGCAACCGGGTCGAGACAAGCGCTATGTCCGGCTTCCTGTTTGCGGGCGATTTCCCGCCGGAGCGCCTGCACCATCCGCTCCGACTCTGTCTCGTGTTGTTTGGCTTCTTTTCCGATATCGACCAGACACTCCCGCACGCGCGCCTTGATCGTGGAGACGCCCAGTAGCGCGGCCATCCGTTCCAGGTCGTCGCCGATCTTCCTCAGCCGCGCCACGGTGCGACCACCGACTCCTCCTATCTCGGTTGCGGTGCGGGCGAGCAGGGCAACCAGATTCTGCACCTCGGCGGCCTGGCTACGCACCAGGCGGGTCGTCTGCCGTGCGTAATCTCCGATCGCCTGCACGGCCAAGTCGGCGTTCTCGATCAAAGTCTCGGCGCTGGCCTCCGAGTCCATAATCTCGCGGATCTCGGCGATCCGTTCGCGGAAGCCATCGCGCGCTTCGCGATTCAGATCCAGCGCGTGTGCGGCGATTCCCTCCAGTAGCATGGAGATGACCTTCCGGCAGGCGGCTGCCTCGGCTGATTGGTACCGGGTTCTCTCCTCGGGGTGGGCGAGGAATGGTTCGATGCTCAGCAATGCCATTACGAATCTCTCTTGCACCATTGATCGGCGGAATCGGCGCGACTCTGTATAAGTTAAGCGCGTGTGCCTGGCAGGTTGGACTCTTTAGCGGAACGCCCGATCGCAGTCAGTCGCGTCGTAAACACCGTTTCCGGTTCCTGGAAGCGAGCGGGTCCTTGGTGGAAGACGGGAGCGGCCCCGCCCTTACGGGCGACGGAACAATCGGTCTGCCGGTAGCCAACCCGCCAATTATGCGGGGATGGGGTCTTCATCCCTGTAACCCCGGCCGGCGATGAAGTCGTGAATCTGTCGGTTCAGTCCCGCCAGCGGCAGGGACACCGGATAAACCGACCACGCTATGGACAAGGGAATCAAGACGGAACGGCCGTTGATGTCGAAATCGCGTTCGATGGGCTTCTCCAGAAAGCGTTTCATCCGGGTGCGGACTTTGTCGAACGGTTCGGCGGTGGCCAGCAAGGCGACGATGGCCGGGCCGGGCCAACGGAACATGCCATCGCCGGGCTGCAACTGGCCGGCGACGTACCGTTTCAGCTCACGCACGACTTCATCGCCGGCCGCGCGGCCGAACCGCAGGTTGATGCGTTGGGCCGAACCCAGCACGAACACGGCGACGTGCTTCTGTTCGCCGCTGTGGAGAGCGGCCAGAAACTGCGCCCGAGCGGCGGCCTCGCACGGCAATTCGGTGACCGGGTCGAGATCCGAGCTGGGCGAGGATTCCTGCTGGTGGGAGATCTCCGCGCGCAGTGCCTGGGCCAAGTGGTCTAGTTCGGCTCTTTGCTGTGTGGTTTCCTCCCTAATTCCGCTCAAAGATTCGTGCAGGCTAGCCTTGAGCATGGAAATACTTTGCGCCACCGCGACCCGCCCCAAGCCTGCGCCGATCGTTGATTGCGGCGCCCCTATCCGTTTGTCACTCCCTCCCGCATTGGCTGACGCCTGGGCCAGCGTCGCGATTGTATTCTGCAGTTCCTCGATCTGGGAGTGCAGCAGGCGGTTGGTCTCTTGCGCATACTCGCCGATCGCCTGCGCAGCCGCCGCAGCGTGCGACATCAGGGATTCGACGGTGGTGTCCGAGGCCATCTCCTGGCGAAGCTCGCCAATCCGCTCGCAGTAGCTCCGGCAAGCTTCCCGATCGAGGTTCAGGGCGTTGGTGGCGACGGCATCGAGCAGCATGGAGACCAACCTGCGGTAGGCGGCTTCCTCCTCCATTTGCGTCAGGTACCGTTTGACGCTCATCAATGCCATCTGCTACAAACCTCGCTCGCACCAGCTATCGGCGGAATCGCGAAGACACTGTATAGTGCGTCGCATGCGAGGGGACGGAACTCCGCTTCCCTTCGCACGGTGCCGGGACCGGTTGGCGCATTTGGGCTAGGGACGTTTTAGCCGCGCTTTAGCTTGGCTTTAGCGTTGCTGTAACTTCATCCGGCGCCGCCGCGTGTTATACAAGAGGAGATTCATCTGAATCCACTCTCCTCTTCGCGAGTCGACTTTTATGCAACCAACCGGCGACATTGCTCTCATCGGTCTGGCCGTGATGGGCCAGAACCTGATTTTGAATATGAACGATCACGGCTACACCGTAGTGGCATACAACCGCACGGTGTCCAAGGTCGATGAGTTTCTGAACGACGCGGCCAAAGGGCGCCAGACCATCCTCGGAGCGCATTCGATCGAGGATGTGGCCAGCCTGCTGAAGCGGCCGCGCAAGATCATGCTGATGGTGAAGGCGGGCAAGGCAGTTGACGACTTTATCGAAGCCCTGCTGCCCTATCTGGAGCCGGGCGACGTGATCATCGACGGCGGCAACTCGCATTTCCCGGACACCATCCGCCGCACCGCCTACCTGGAGAGCAAGGGGCTGTTGTTCGTCGGCACCGGCGTTTCCGGCGGCGAGGAAGGCGCGCGGTTCGGCCCGGCCATGATGCCCGGCGGCAGCGCCGCGGCGTGGCCGCTGGTGAAGGACATTTTCCAGGCCATCTGCGCGCGGACGCCGGATGGCGCGCCCTGCTGCGACTGGATGGGCAGCGACGGCGCGGGCCATTTCGTCAAGATGGTGCACAACGGCATCGAATACGGCGACATGCAGCTCATCTGCGAAGCCTACCAGATCATGAAACAGGGTCTGGGCATGAGCAACCCGGAAATGCACGCGGTGTTCAGCGACTGGAATCAGGGCGAGCTGGACAGCTACCTGATCGAAATCACCCGCGACATTCTGGGCTACAAGGACGAAGCGGGCGACTACGTGGTGGATAAGATCCTCGACACCGCCGGCCAAAAGGGCACCGGCAAATGGACCAGCGACAGCTCGCTCGAACTGGGCGTGCCGGTGACGTTGATCGGCGAAGCGGTGTTCGCGCGCTGTCTGAGCGCGATGAAGGCGGACCGCGTGGCGGCATCGAAAATCCTCAGTGGACCGCCGTTCGCGTTCAGCGGCGATAAGAAGGCGTTCGTTGAAGACGTGCGGCAGGCGCTGCTGGCCTCGAAACTGGTTTCCTACGCGCAAGGCTTCATGCTGCTGGCGGAAGCCGCCAAGCAATACAAGTGGGATTTGAATTACGGCGGCATCGCACTGGTGTGGCGCGCGGGCTGCATCATCCGCTCCGCGTTCCTGGGCAAGATCAAGGAAGCCTTCGACCGCAATCCGAAGCTCACCAACCTTCTGCTGGACGATTATTTCCACGGCGTGATCGAGCGCTGCCAGGCTTCTTGGCGGCGCGTGGTGGTGCAAGCGGTAGCCGCGGGCGTGCCGGTTCCGGCCTTCACCACGGCGCTATCCTTCTATGACGGCTATCGCAGCGAGCGGCTGCCCGCCAACCTGCTGCAGGCGCTGCGCGACTATTTCGGCGCGCACACTTACGAGCGCGTCGATCAGCCGCGCGGCAAGTTCTTCCATACCAATTGGACGGGAAAAGGCGGATCGGTTTCGGCCGGAACATATAATGTCTAATCCGTCATCTCGTTATCGGCCGCTGTAGGGGCCGGGCATGCCCGGCCCTGTGCGCGCCGAAGGCGCATCGGAGCCGCAACCAAGCGGAGCGGTACCGCGAAATGGAATCATCGGTTCATGACAAACTCTAAGCCGGAAGAAGTGCTGGCGCTCGCCAGTAAAGTCCAATTGCTGCTGATGGACGTGGATGGCGTCCTCACCAACGGCAGGCTCTACAACGTGCCCAACGCCGAAGGCAAGATGGTGGAGACCAAGGGGTTCGATTCGCAGGACGGAATCGGCTTGCAGTGGCTAAGTTGGAAGGGCATCAAGACGGGCGTGATCAGTGGCCGGCAATCGCCAGCCACGGAGGAGCGCGCACGGCAGTGCAAGATGGCCTACGTCTACCAGGGCCACATCGAGAAGATCCCAATCTTACAGGAGATTCTCGCCGACGCCAAGATCGATTCGAGCCAGGTGGCCTACATTGGCGACGATTTCACCGACATCGTAATCATGCGCCGTGTCGGCCTGGCGATCGCGACCGCCAACGCGCGCGCGGAAGTGAAGCGCGCCGCTCATCACATTACCCACGCCCCAGGCGGCGAAGGTGCCGTCCGCGAGGTAGTCGAGCTACTGTTGAAGGCACAGGGAAAGTGGCAGGAAATATTGGAGCATTACGAGGTGGGGTGAAGGGGGGGGCGGCGGGGAATTGAAGTGAACCCCTGGGCTGAGACACGAAGTTAAGGGGGTTATCGCCGTTCGCTGAAAAAGCATTGCACGGCGGGGTTGATGTCGTCCACTCTGGTTGTACCTGAGCGGAGGATAGGG
>Ga0181529_10001194_pt1 | contig 34960 bp, 32 predicted proteins | sample PEATcosm2014_Bin_36_FD_119763 | JGI IMG/M metagenome (GOLD analysis project Ga0181529, IMG submission 119763) | Peatland microbial communities from MTU Mesocosm Facility, Houghton, MI, USA - PEATcosm2014_Bin10_30_metaG | ecosystem: Environmental > Terrestrial > Soil > Wetlands > Peat | place... | reverse complement strand
GTGGGGCCTGCTCCAACGGCCTCGCCAACACATCCGACGGCCCACCCTCCGACGCCGCTCACAGCTTCGGCTGCTTCAACCTCGGCCACGCATCCTACGTCCAGGCCATGGGAACTAGCGCCTCTGCCCCGCTCGTCGCCGGGGCCGCCGCCCTCCTCCGCGCCGCCTACCCCGCCTGGTCGCCAGAACAGGTCGTCTCCACCCTCCGCTCCTCCGCCACACCCGCCTCCACCCTGCCCAGCGCCCCCCTCCTCAACACCCCCGCCGCCCTCCCCTAAAAACAGTTGTTGGTTGTTGGTTGTTGGTTTTCGTTTTGTCATTCCGCAGCGCAGCGGAGGAATCTGCTTCTACCCTTTTGTGCGTCATCCTGGCACACTCCCACCAGTCGTCATTCTGGCCTGAGCGAAGTCGAAGGCCAGAATCTCAGTCGTTGCGGGTGCCCCATGTCTCGCTTCTCAGACCTGGGGTTTCAGCATTTCGTTCTGTCTTATCCCGTTCTCGTCTTGTCCAGATCCGTGCTTCTATCGGTGTCGATCGGTGTTAAGTTTTCCCCGAATTCCCAGCAAATCCGCATGTCAAGGCCCTCGTCGGTCCAATATCCCACTAACCCACACGATACCAACTACTTCCGTCCGCAAAATACTTGGCATAGTAGTTATGCCCCAACGCGTATCATTACAGTAAGGGGGAAAGTACTGTCGAAGTGGTAGGGAAGCAACGCCGTGAACCAGCAGCACCGAACATGCAGCACAGCATCCGTAACTGTATGATTCCGGCTATTTTAGCGGTAACATCCATGGAATGATTATCTTGTCGACACCAGGCATCTTCATTTCATTGATAAGAAACAACTTTTGCGCAAAATACCCCCAGGGGGGAGGGGGTGGGGAGAGTTACTATACGTTAATCAGGTCGCAGTCACGATCCTACTTCGCGTCGAACCGCACCGTCCCCAGGATCGCCTCCAACCGGCTGCGCACCTGGTCGAGTTCATCATCCGTAATGTCCTTGACGCCCGACACCTCGCCGCCGCAGAAGTTATTGATCGTCAGGTCGAAGCGGTAGCACGCGCCATGCCGCAGCGTGGTATACACCTCGTCGCGCTGCACCGTGCATATCGACTTCTGCTCATCGTGTCCGTGGGCAAAGCTGATCCCCGCTATCTCGCTCTCCCCACCGCGTCTTCCCTGCACCGCCGGGGCCGCCTGTCGCGCGCACGCTGCATCGTTGCTGTGCGGCGTCACGCTGAAATAGACGTACGCCCCGCTGAACGTCGACGCCGGAAACGGGTTCTCCGGCATACTCACCACCGCGCGCAGCAGTGTTGTACTTGCCGCCGTCCGAGCGTCCAGGCGAAAGGTGCTGATCTGGTGGTCGCGCCGCGCAAAGTTCCACTTCGCCGGATAGTCGAACGAAATCTTGTACGTCGGATCGTGAAAGATGTGCTCCGCAGGCGCGCTCTGCGCCAACAACACCGGGCCACCGAGCCCTATCGCAAGCATCACAATTCCACATCGCCAATGCTTCATTCAACCATCTCCATCCATAGGAATTATCCTCTGAAAACCTCAAACCCTCATGCGCGGGTTCGCAAAGCTGTAAGCCACGTCGGTCAGCAGATTCACCGCAACATACGTCAGCCCAACCGCCAGTATGCATCCCTGTACCAAAGCATAATCGCGGTTGGAGATGGCCGAAAGCGTCAGCCGCCCAATGCCCGGCCAACTGAACACCGTCTCCGTCACGATCGCTCCCGCCAGCAGACTGCCGAACTGCAATCCCACCACAGTCAGTACCGGGATCAACGCATTACCCAGCGCGTGCCGATACACCACCTCGCGCTCGCTCAGTCCTTTAGCTTTAGCTGTGCGAATGTAATCCTGTCCCAGCTCTTGCAACATCGCAGTGCGCACCATGCGAGTCAGCACGCCGGCCAATCCACTCCCCAGCGTAATCGCCGGCAGAATCAGGTACAGCCAGAAACGCGCCCCAAAGATCGGCCCAGTTCCCGCGCCCGACACAGGCAGCCATCCCAGTTCAATCGAAAAGATCAGGATCAGAATCGGTCCCAGCGCGAAGTTCGGAAACGAGAGCCCGCCCAGGCTCACCACGCCCAGCACTCGGTCCTGCCATCGCCCGCGATGCAGCGCGGAGAAAACGCCCGCGGGCACCGATACACCGATCCCAATCAGCAGCGCAGCCAACGTCAGCGCCAGCGTGTAGGGATAGCGTTGCGCAACCAGGTGCGTCACGGAGTCGTGCAGCCGCAGCGACTCACCCAGGTCGGCATGCAATACGCCGCGCCAGTACCGCACATACTGAGTCCCCAGCGGCGCGTCAAGTCCGTACGCATGGCGTAGCACGGAAACATCCGACGCGGTCGCGCCCTCACCCAGCATCTGCACCACCGGATCGCCCGGAACAAAGTGGATCAGTAGAAACACCACCGACACCACCACCCACAGCACCGGCAGCGTGATCAGAATGCGGCGAACGGATTTGGGTAGAGTTGTCAATTCCTAGCTCTCATAGATCGAGTTTCAGTTGTGCGGAATCTCCCGCAATCGGTTTCAGTGCCTCAACGCGCACACGCGCAATGCGCCGTCCTGCCATCTCGGTGACCACATAGCGGCGATCACCGTACTTCACGTTCTCACCCGCCTCAGGCAAGTGACCCAGTTGCGCCAGCAGGAATCCCGCCAGCGTCTCCACCCCAGCCTCACGCGGAAACGTCCAACCAAGTTGCGTGCCCAGATCGCGCAGCGTGGTACTGCCATCCAGCGACATCACCCCAGCCGCGTTGTAATCGGCGGTGCGTGCCGCAATGTCGAACTCGTCTTCTAGCTCGCCCACCACCTGCTCCAGCACGTCCTCCGCAGTCACAATCCCCACCGTCGATCCGAACTCATCCACCACCACCGCAATCTGCCGGCGCCGCTCTTGAAACTCCTGCAGCAACTCCACCGCTAACTTGGTCTCCGGCACCACAAGCACATCGTGCATCACCTGGCGTAGCGTCTGCCCTGCATCCACACCACCGCCCAGGCCAAGCGCCACCGCGCGCAGATGCATCAGCCGCGAGATGTCCTTGGAGTACACCACGCCGATGATGCGGTCAGGGTCAGCCATCACATCGCCTGCCGCATCGCTCACGCTCTCGTACACCGGCACGCGTGAGTGTTGTTCCTCCACAATGCGCGCACTGGCATGTTCAATCGTCATGTCCGCGGGCAGGGAAAATATCTTGCCTCGCGGAGTCATGATCTCACGCACTGTTACATGGTTCAGCTCGATGGCGCGATGGATGATCTCCTCCTGGAACACCGGCAAAAGCCCCATGCGCCGCGTGGCCGTGGCAATCATCTTCAGCTCTTCAGGCGAGTGAACTTGACCCTCGCCGTGCAGCGGAGCGCGGAACAACCGCAGCACCAGCGCCGCCGAGCGGTTCATCAGGCGCACCGCCGGTCGTGTCATGCGGATAAAGACGTCCATCGGTGAGGCCACCGCCAGCGCAATCCGCTCCGCCCGTTGCAATGCCAGCGATTTCGGCACCAGCTCACCCAGCAGCACTTCGAAGTAGGTGATCGCCGCAAACGCAATCGCAATGGCTAGCGTATGCGTATAAAGTAGTGCGTGTGCTGGCAGTACCGCCATCCAGTACCGTGCCGCGTCCAGCAGCATCGCCGCCACCGCAGGCTCGCCAATCCAGCCCAGCGCCAACGAAGCCAGCGTTACTCCAAACTGCACCGCAGGCAAAAAATCGTCCAGGTTGCGTTTCAGGTGCAGCGCGGTGCGCGCTCCTGGCCGGCCCAGCGCCAGCAACTGCTCCATGCGCGTCTCGCGCACACTGATCAGCGCAAACTCAGCGGCCACAAAGAAGCTGTTGGCCAGAATAAAGAAGGCCACCAGCACAGCGCGAAAGAACATCCATTCCAGCATTCCGTGCTGAGTCTAGCATTTCGCGGGTACAGATTTTCTGCTTACACAAGGTAAATGCCCGGCAGCTTCTAGCCGCCGGGCATTCTCCTGACATAATTCCATACGAAAAAACTCTATGCCAGCAACTTCACAATCGACTTGTCAATCGTGTCCTTGGGAACAAATCCCACGATCTGTTCGGCCACCTTGCCGCCCTTGAACAGAAGCAGCGCTGGAATGCCGCGAATGCCGTATCGCATGGGTGTGGCCGTATTGCTGTCCACATCCATCTTCATCACCTTCAACTTGCCGTTATAGAACGAAGCAACCTCGTCCACAACCGGCGCCAGCGCTCTGCACGGCCCACACCAGGCGGCCCAAAAGTCAACCAATACGGGTTGCTCCGATTGCAGAACTTCTTTGTCAAACTCCGCGTCGCTTACCGCCGTCACAAACTGTCCAGCCATGCGTTCTCCTCCCGCATCTCAGCCCTACGGGCAAGTTGCGTATTTCCTTTAACTTAAGATGAATCACTATTCATCATACCCGCATACTTCAATCTGCCTTCCTAATAGATGCGCGAGTACCGAATGAGGTTCAAACCGTTCAGCGGTTGTACCAGCTTCTACCCATTCATTTGAATCAATTCCACGCTCGCGCCCTCACCAAGGCAGCTCTCCACTATCTCAAGCTCCGGGTCTCCGGCAACTTGCCGAATCCTAGCGTAAATTTCCGCCATCCGTGCATCTTCCTCAATCACCAGCAAGACCCCCGGTCCGGCCCCGCTCAGGGCCACACCCAGCACGCCCACTTCTCCCGCGAGCGGCAGCAGCCGGGTCAGCAGCGGACATGCCTCCATTCGGTACGGCTGGTGCATCCGGTCCTGCATTGCCACCCGCAGCAAATCGCCCCGCCCCAGCGCAAACGCCGCCACCAATAGACCGGTCCGCTGCACATTCGCCACAGCATCACTACGACTGTATTCGTTGGGCAGCATCGCCCGCGCCTTCTCCGTTGCCAGGCTCACCGACGGAAGCGTCAGCAGCAGCTTCCATCCTAAGCCCTCGCCGCAGGTCGTCGAAGTTATCCGTCCGTCTTCAACCGCCGACACCGTCACATACCCCAGCGCGCACGCCGTCACATTGTCCGGATGGCCCTCCCGCCGAGTGGCCTCCTCGATGCATTCGCTCTGGCTCCAACCCAACCCGCCAAAGTGGTTCGCCAGCGTCACTCCGCCCAGCCGCGCCGCCGCGCTCGATCCGCATCCCACTCCCAGTGGAATCTCGTTGTGAATACGTAGATCCAGTGACAGCACTTCCCTCGCCTGCCCCTGCATTACCTCGCGATACGTCTCGAAGATCAGGTTATTCGTAGTCCGCGCGCAGCGTTCCGCATCGCGTCCGGTCGCTGCAATCGTCAATTCAACGCCTCCCTCTATTGACGGCGCCTTCGCCTCAATCGTCAACGCAATGGATAACGCCACTCCCACCGCATCGAAGCCCGGCCCGAGGTTCGCGCTGGTGGCAGGCAGCCGCAGTCGTATTCCACCCTCATTGTCACGGGATAATCGGCCCAACTTCCACCCCTCGCTCTCTCTCATTTCGCAGTTCCGGGCACGGCCAGCGCACATTCCGCATCCGTCTTCGCCATGCGCTTTTCCAGGGCCTTCAGCACTACCGCCTCATCCGCCTCCAGCACCAGCGGAGGTTTGCGCAATGCCTCATGCCGCGCACGCTCTCCCGCGATCTCGCCTGCAACCTCTTCCGCCGTCAGCAACTCGCCTCGATGGTAGTCAATGGTGTACTGCGGGTCTTTCAGCGTATGCCCAGTCAGCACCAGCACTACGCGTTGCTCACGTGTAACCCGCCCCGCCGCCACCAGCTTCTTCAGCCCGGCCAGCGTCACGGCTGACGCCGGCTCACAGCCCACGCCCTCGGCGCCAATCTCCGCCTTAGCCAACGCAATCTCCTGTTCACTCACCTGCTCGCACCAACCGCCCGTCTCTTCAATCACCCGCGAAGCTTTCTTCCAACTCGCCGGATTGCCAATGCGAATCGCCGTCGCCCGAGTCTCAGCCTTTACTGGCTTCATTTCGCGGTTCTCGTCGGTGAACCAGCGATACAGCGGGTTTGCCCCCTCCGCCTGGATCACGCTGATCTTGGGCACACGCTGGATCAATCCCAGGTGCTTCATCTCCAGAAATCCTTTGCCCAGCGCAGATGAATTGCCCAGGTTCCCGCCTGGCACTACTAGATGCTCTGGAACCTGCCACTCCATCTGCTCCAGCAGCTCCATCGACGGCGTCTTCTGACCCTCCAGCCTGTATGGATTCACTGAGTTCAGCAGGTAGATCGGAAACTGTTGCACCAGTTTAGTTAGCAGCTTAAGGCATCCGTCGAAGTCGGTCTTCAACTGCACGGTCAGTGAGCCGTAGTCCATTGCCTGCGAAAGCTTGCCCCACGCAATCTTGCCGTCGGGAATAAATACAATCGAGCGCAGTCCCGCGCGTGCAGCATATGCCGCCATCGCCGCCGAAGTGTTCCCGGTCGACGCGCACGCAACCCACTGGAAGCCGCGCTCTACCGCGACCGACAGCGCGGCCGTCATTCCGGTGTCCTTGAACGACCCACTCGGATTCATCCCCTGGTGCTTGGCCAGCAGCCAATCCACCCCGGCCAGGTCCGCCGAGCGCTGCATCTCATACAGCGGAGTGTTCCCCTCACGCAGCGTCACCACATGCTCCACATCGCGCACAATCGGCAGCAGTTCGCGGAAACGCCACACCCCACTCTGGTCCACAGCCAGTGTCGAAGTCTTACGCTCCTGCCATAGATGGCGCATCCCGCCGGGATTCGGCAATCTCACCTCCGGCGAAGGATTTGCAACAGAGTCCGCGGGTGCGCCAACATTCCACGGCCCTGCTCCTTCGCTCCACGGATAGATCACCTCATACAGCCCATTGCACTCCGGGCAGCGGAAGTCGCTGCGCGCAGCCTCGCCGGCTATCCTCGCACCGCAGTTTGTGCATCGTAGTTGATGTGTTGTGCTCATCGCTCTTGTCTTTAGCCTATCGCATGCTAACAAATCTGCCCAAGAATCCGTCGCATTCAACCCCATTACTTATTTTCTGCCTGCTCCTTGCTCTGCCAGCGGCATACTCCCAGACCGTCCCGCATGAGATACATGTCGCCGCCGCAGCCGACCTCCAACCCGTCCTGCCCGCGCTTGCAGAAGCCTTCACCCACGCCACCGGCATCAATCTGATCTCCCAATACGGAACCTCTGTCGCACTCGCATCCCGGATAATCGCGGGCGAACCTGCCGACCTCTTTCTCGCGACTGACTGCGTCCTCCCTGAGCAAATTGTCGCCCATGGCCTGGCAGATTCGCCCGAGCCAATCCCCTACGCACGCGGCATCCTCGTCCTCTGGGCGCGCTCCGATTCTCCGCTTCAACCGCTCACTCAGAACACGCTGCACGACCCTCGAGTCCAATCCCTCGCCATCGCAAATCCCGACCATGTCTCCTATGGAATGGCAGCAGTCGCCACCCTCAGACGCATGAAGCTATACGACCAGCTCAAGCCGCACTTTCTCGTCGCCGAAGACCTTACCCAGACCTCCCAGTTGGTCGAGTCCGGCAAGGCCCAGCTCGGTTTCATCTCGCTCATCGCGGCCTCTACGCCTCACAGGAAGCAAATCGGTTCGTTCATCCTTATGCCGCGAGTCGCCTATGGCGACATCCGCCAGTGTGCTGTCGTCTTGAGTAAATCCACCCACCGCGACGACGCGCATGCCTTCCTCGACTGGCTCCGCTCCCCGCCCATCCAGCAGGCACTCCCCACCTACGGCCTCAATCCAATCCAGTAGAACGGGTGCCTCATCCCATCCTCTTATCACGCAAACCCCAGCAGCACAGGCTCCTGCTCCAGCCGTATCCCTGTTCGCGCCCGTACCCCTTCGATCACCGCATCCCTCAGCGCCACAATCTCCGCCGCCGTCGCTCCTCCGCGGTTCACAATCGCCAGCACATGTTTGCTCGATAGTCCTGCCCGCCCCATCGCATATCCCTTTTTGAAGCCCGCCAGCTCAATCAGCCACGCCGCCGACAGCTTCACAACGCAATCCTCCGCCGTATATCCCCACCCAGCCGGAAACTGCGGCACATCGGCAGCCCGGCAGCCCGCAACCGCAGCCAGCCGCGTCAATACATCCACCGTTACCACCGGGTTCTTGAAGAACGATCCCGTGCTGTGCGAATCCGCATCGTCTTCCACCAGCAGCATCCCCTTGCGCGCGCGAATCTCGCGCACCGCCGCTGCCGTCTCCCCCAGCGTCGGCTTAGCTACTCCGCGCTCCGCAAAGAAATTCTTCACATCGCGATACTCCAGCAGCGGTTTGCCTCCCATTGCCAGCCTGTACTCCACGCGCGTAATCGCATATCGCCCCTTCTCGGTCGAGTTGAAGATGCTCCGCCGATACCCGAACCCGCACTCCGCAGCCGACAGCTCCACCACCTTCTCCATCCTCAAGTCGAGCGCGCGCACACCAATGATCGTCTGAGCCACCTCCTGCCCATACGCCCCCACATTCTGCACCGGAGTCCCACCCACGCTCCCCGGAATCCCCGCCAAGCACTCCACCCCCGCGCCATTCTTCTCCACCGCAAGCCGCACCACCGCATCCCATTCCACCCCCGCGCTCGCCGTAATGCGCCCCGTCCCATTCCCTGCCTCGTCCCAGCGCGGAGCCCCGCCCACCAGCCGCACAACCACCCCGCCGAACCCCTCGTCGCTCACCAGCAAGTTGCTGCCCCCGCCCAGGATGAAGCACTCTACACCCAGCGCCCGCGCAAAACACACCGCCGCCAGGATCTCCTCCTCATCGCCCGTCTCCACAAACCAGCGCGCCGCCCCGCCCACCCCCAGCGTGGTGTACTTTGCAAGCGATACATTCTCCTGAATCGTCACGCCTCCAGACTATTGCAACCCGCCCCTCGTAGCCAGCTAATTGCCAGATAGTCAGTGAGTCGTTATGAACTCCGAGGCAAACAAGGTTACCTATAACGCCATATTTTGGGAGCTTCGGCCCCACGCCCCCGTTTTGCTCTACACAATTGGGTTTTGTCTAATCTGATTCTTGGCGAGATTTATTGCTGCGGGGGGGGCGGGCTAGAGTACCCTTATGAGACAGTACAGGGCCTGTTGCCTATGAAATTGCTGCCTCTGATTGCCTTTGGACAATGCATTCTGTTCGCGATGGTTCTTGCTGGCTGCGGCGGTGGAAGCAGCACTGAATCTGGCACGAGTTCAACCCCTCCCGGCACAGATTTCATCCTGTCTTTCAGCCCGTCCACAGCGACTCTCCAGACAGGATCATCCATCGACCTGCAGATTACTGTGTTGTGGATCGGTGGAACGAGTGCACCGATTACAGTAAGCCTTACTGGCCTGCCCCAGGGGGTATCGACTAGTCCAGCGGGTAATCTTAACATTCCTTTGGGAAACACCTCGGTTACCCTCTGGCTGACGGCGGCGTCGACTACAACTTTGGGATCCGCCACGATTACCGCGACCGCCACAGCTCAGACCACTACGACGATTCAACACCAATACAAAGTCACTCTAATGGTGTCGGCTCCACAGGTTCCGCTACCATCGCCGGCTCGAACCTCCTACATCCTCACAGGGGAGACGCCAGAGAGCATTGTCTATGATCAGGCGCACAAAGTGCTCTATGCATGCGTACCCTCTCTCGATCAGGTTCTCATCATCGATCCGAGTACACACCAAACCTTGAAGGCCTTGCCAGTCCCTGCCGCCGGACAAAGTGATTTGAGTCCAGATGGCTCCCAGATTGTGGTTGGTTCAGACTCTGTAGCAGAACTCACCTTCATCTCCACTGCATCACAAACGATTATGCGCGTAGTTCCCTTTACGGTTGCCGAGGCGAACGCTGGTAGTCCGTTCAGTCCAAGCTTGAGTGGTCCTGTTTTTAACCCTGTCTTCCTCGCCGGTGGCGACGTTCTGTTCCACACAGGCAGCATTCAGTCTGATCCTCCCAATGAGGGTCCGCTTTACCGTTGGTCGGCGAGTACGGGTACGATTACAAAAAGTAATGCCCAGCTCACTGCGTTAGCGGCTGGCCCCCCCACGTCGTTGAGTCGCACGCCGGACGGAAGCAAAGTTCTGGTGACCACCAGCCAATATGAGATGGCTATATACGACGCTACAACGGACTCCATCAGTGCAAGCAATAGTGCTCACGCAGCTATTGCCGGCGCCGACCCGGCCAATCCCCGGTTTGCCGCCATGGATACAAATGGGTTTGAGATCCTCGACACCAGCCTGCATCAACTGGGATCCCTGCCATTTAGCACGACTACCGCAAGCATGCCATACGCCCTCAAATTCAGCCTGGATGGAACAAAGTTGTTTGTAGCCCAGTCAGGCATGTTCAGCGGACTCTACGCCTACCGCACCGTGAATACAGTGAACTACACGATGGGCACGCTAGCGCCCCTGATGTACTTTGAGGGAAACGATGAGGTGAGTAACGACGTCGGCTCGGAAAACCCGCTTGCTATTGATGAAACCAATCTTATCTACGGCCAGGGAAATCGCGGAATTGCCATCGATGACCCGTTGAACTACTTCACCTCTTCGACTCCGGTAGGGGAGCCGGGCTTTGCCTTCTTTAGACCGGATCATGGACCCGTGGGAATACCCACGACATCTCAGCTCTACAACTCTTATGCGGCCAACACCGGTTTCTATTTCTTCCCCGGAAACAACGCCGAAGTTCCCGCTGGAACATTTAGCGGGTCCAACGGATATTCGTTCATCACTACACCTCCCATCAACACGGCAGGCCCTGCAAGCATCGAAGCAGTGGCCTCGGATGGAAGTTTCGGTTTCTTCCCTGCGGCGTTCACATACGGTGTGCAGGCTACTGGCATCGCACCATCTGTAGGACCTGCGAGTGGAGGCATTACTTCCTATGTGACCGCTTATGGTGTAGGCGGGGGCACCCCAAGCGTGACGGTAATAGTGGGAGGCGTGGCCGCGAAGGTAACGGGAGTGCAGCCTGTAGGAGGCCTTTTTCCAAACCCGCTCCCTTATTACGATGTAGCCTTCACCTTACCTCCGGGGACTGCTGGCAGCAAGGCGGATGTAACCGTGACGGCATCAGGCTATTCATCCACTCTAACGAAGGCTTTTACATATGAGCAGCAGATATCGAATTACCCTTACCCGGGCGGTATAGTGCCGAACGGCCTCGTATATGACGCACATAGACGGTATGTCTACCTGCTCACGCATTCTCAGGTGGATGTTTTCTCGCTTAATAGCGATAGTTTCCTGGCTCCCATTATTCCTCCTACCCTGAACGGCAAGATGATGCTGACGGGATTGGACATTTCCATCGATGGATCACTGCTTGCGATTGCCAACCTCTCCGATCAGTCGGTGGCGCTGGTGAATCCTGATAACCCTTTGAATGCGCCAAAACTTGTGCCGCTTGCTATCAATTTGTTTGGCAGGTCGTACCCGGGAGGTCCGTACTCGGTGGCTGCCACAAGCAAGGGAACATTCTTTATCGGAACATCGATTCCGCAGATTAGCGGCGCAACTGGATCACTGTATGAACTGAATCCAGGTACGGGCACCATACAGCAGCGTTCGAATGTTGGCGATTTTCTGAATACGGCGGGATTTCCCTTGTTCCGTTCCGCAGATGGTACCAGGATCCTTATCGCCGGCGGTCTATCGTTGTGGAATTCCGCGATGGACAGCTTTTCTTATATCGGTACACCGGGCAACTTTGACGATGGTGCAATTTCGGGTGATGGAACCACGATCAGTTATCTGAACGATGTTCCAGGCGGGGGAACTTACGAGTTCATTTTGGATAACAGTTACAACATGCTCAATAACGTCGTCGTACCGGAGGGCTTGGGAATGGGTCTGCTGTACGGCCAATTCCTCAATTCATCCGGAGCTCTGCTTTACATCCCCGGAAGCCATGGCATCGATATCTATGATGCTCACAAGGGCACGCTGCAAAGAGAAATCGGGGTTGTTGAGTCTGATATTGTGAACATCTCCCAGGCCGCTACTATCGATGACACGGGCACGAATCTCTTTCTGCTCACGAACAGCGGGCTGGATGTAATTGAGGATACGCCGCCGCTTTCGGTGCGCAGTGCGTCGCCTGTTCCGAATACAGCCTCGGCAGGAACCGTAATTACCTTGCGTGGCGCAGGCTTTGAGCCAGGCGCTACAGTAACCATCGGGGGCCGGACTGTTCCCGCGATTGTTACGGATGCCCGAACACTCAATTTCACACTTCCATCCATCGTTTCGGATTTTAGCTTTACGGTTAGCAATCCCGATGGTTCAAGTTATACCTATTAAATAGAGTGCCATTCGCTGACAAATGGGGATGATGATCAAGGAATTGCTCTGCCCACTCGCAGTTGACAGATTGCTCTCCTTTTCAGGGGCTATCGAGAGCAACAAGCTTGTAGTGAACGGGAGTTGATACGCAGGCCTGTTTGTACAATCGGCCAGTGCGCTCATCGAGTGCCGAGACTCCTCAGAGGTTAACTTAGGGTAAGTGATCTGCGTATGCCTTACGACGCCAAATGCAGTCAATCTTCGAACTCCCGGTAAAGTCGGCCTTTCGGAAACTTCATTCATTCACCTCAAATCGACCCCCTCCCACCGCTTCCCTGCATCCACCACCCCGTCCAGCTCATCTAAGTAAATGGACAAAAACACACCACCAGATTCGCTTCACCCGGAGGCTTCATGTACCCAGAGATCATGCTTATCCCAATGCGCGAAGAGCTCACCCGTGCAGGCGTCAAGGAGGCGCGCACTGCCGCCGAGGTGGACGCAGCGCTGGCACAGCCCGGAACCACCCTGCTGGTGGTCAACTCCATCTGTGGATGCGCTGCCGGTAAGATGCGTCCCGCTGTGCGTCTGGCTTTGCAGCACCCCACCGCCCCCAGTCAGACTGTCACCGTCTTTGCCGGGCAGGATGCCGAGGCCACCCAGCGCGCCCGCGACTACTTCGCCGGCAATCCACCCAGTTCACCCGCCATCGCCATCCTGCGCGACGGCCAACTCATCTACCTCATGCAGCGCTCAGCTATCGAGAGCTCCACAGCGCCCGCCATCGCTCAGGAACTCACCCGCGCATTCGACGCTCACTGCGCAGCCGCCGCATAAATAGGTCAAACTTACCCCCAACAACACTTAGAAGACCTATCTTCAAGGCCCTTGCTTCACTGCGCCAGGGTTATGCTCAGTTAGAGTTTTCTAAGCCGCAATCAGTCTTTTTTCTATCCCGATCGCTGCTCATTTCCTGCTACCCCACTCATCTACACCCTCTTTCGCGCCGATGAGTGCAGCAGGCTATGTCGAGCATCCAACTCACCTCCGCGGAATCTCTTCGGCAGCCCTTCTCCGAGGCGCAGACTCGGGACTCTTCCCTTGTCACACTCGCCTCCGCCCCGCAAAACAACCTGCGCGACCCGGCCCTTCTGGGTGACAGTGTGTCCATCCGCCGTCTGCGCTCGCAGATTCAACGTATTGCTCCATACTTCCGCACTGCCCTTCTCCGTGGCGAGACCGGCTCTGGCAAGCAGCTCGTCGCGCGCGCCATCCATGCCCTCTCACCCGGCGCCGACGGGCCATTCATCGTCGCCAACGCCTGCATGCTAGCCCAATCCGTCGCCCACGGCGAATCCTCGCTCTCCACATCCTCCTCATCCGCCGCTTCCCTGCTCGAATCCGCCGAGGGTGGCACCCTATACCTCGAGCTTGTCACAGAGCTTCCCTTCACCCTACAGGCCGCCCTCTTACGCTTCATCCACGCCTGCGAGGAGCGACGCAATCTCTCTCCGCAGTCCGAACCCAGCGACTTCCACCACTCGGAGCCTCTCCGGATTGACATCCGGATTATCGCCTCCTCTGATCGCGACCTGCGTGTTCTCGCCGCCATTGGACAGTTCCGACAGGACCTCTACGCCCGCCTCTCCGCGGTCGAAATCCTCGTCCCCCCGCTGCGCCAGCGCGCCGAAGACATTCCCATCCTCGTCGACTGGCTGCTGCGCAAGATCGCAGACAACTCCGGCCAGGACCCCAAGCTGCTCGCCAAAACCACCCTGCTCCAGCTACAGCAGCGACTATGGCCCAACAATCTCCACGAGTTGGAAAGGGTCATTACTCAGGCCGTCGCTCTGGCCGAGGGGGCCATCGTCGAGCCGCGCCATCTGCCGGCCTTGGTCGATTCCGTCACCTCCACTCCTCCCCGCTCCTCTCCCATTCGCATCGAGCGCCTGCACGATGTCATCCAGCAGCACGTCCTCGACGTACTCACTCGCTGCGGCGGAAACAAACTGCGCGCCGCCCAGTTGCTCGGCATCAGCCGTTCCACCCTCTACCGCATGTTGGACGCCGCCTCCATCTCCACCCAATCCCTCTCGCAATAGCCCTCCATAAAATATTCTTCGCAACCTCGTTACACTCTAGATAGTCGCTTTTGCTCCCGAGGTCTCGAAGTTCCCATGAAGAATCTCTGTATCGTCCTTCTGCTCTGTGCATCCGCAGCAACACCGCTGCACGCCCAGCCCCGCGCCACTCCAGCGCCAACGCCAGACGTCACCCCGACCGCTACCACCGCGCAGGACATCGCCGCCCGTGCGCGTACTCTCTCTCGCCTCTTCGACGAGATCTGGCAGGACAAACTCAGCCACAATCCGGAGTACGCCACCTATCTCGGAGACAAGCGCTACGACGACCAGCTCTCCGACTTCTCTCCCCGCGCCTACAACGACTCGCTGGCCCGCGGCCGCGTCTTCATCCAGCGCCTCTCCGCCATCGACACCACCGGCCTCTCGCACCAGGAGCAGCTTTCCGCCCAGCTCATGCTCCGCTCCCTCATCGAAGATCAGGAGGCCGCGCCCTTCAAGGAGTGGGAGCTCTCCGTCAACCAGTACGAAGGCCTGCAACTCGACCTGCCTCAACTCGTCGAACACACCTCCTTCGACACCGCCGCAGACTACGATCACTATACCGCCCGCCTCGCCAAAGTCCCGCTAGCCTTCTCGCAGATAATGACCAACCTACAGTCCGGACTGGACGACCATCGCACCACACCGCAGTTCCTCATGCAGAAGGCGCTCGCCGAGACCCAGGCCATCGCCGCGCAGAAGCCTGCCGACACTCCATTCGCCCTTCCGCTTAAAAAATTCCCCGCGTCCATCTCCGCGGCCGACCGTAAGCGCATTTCCGACGATATGCTCAACGCCATCACCACCCAGGTCTTGCCCACCTACCAGCGCTTCGCCAAGTTCCTCTCTGTCACCTATATTCCCAATTGCCGCACTGAACCCGGCATCTCCTCTCTGCCCGACGGAGAGGCCTACTACACCTTCCGCATCCGCCAGTCCACCACGCTCGATAAATCCGCCGCGGAAATTCATCAGATCGGCCTCGATGAGGTCGCCCGCGATCAGACTGAGATGCTCGCCATCGTCCACAAATTAGGCTTTGCCGACCAGGCGTCCTTCACCGCCGCGCTCAAGGCCAACCCCAAGCTCCACCCAACTTCCGCCGACGCACTCATTGCTACCTACAAGGGCTACATCGCGCAGATGCAGCCCCGCCTGCCCCAGCTCTTTGGCACTCTGCCCAAGGCCAAACTCGAAGTCATCGCCATGCCCGACTACATGGCCCCCAATCAGCCCCAGGCCTTCTACGACCAGGGCACACCCGATGGCAAGCGTCCCGGTCAGGTCGACATCAACACCTACCAGTTCGCAGATCGCTCCCTGGCCGATGTGGAGGCAGTCGCCTACCACGAAGGAATTCCCGGCCACCACCTACAAATCTCTATCGAGCAGGAGCTCACCGGACTTCCCACCTTCCGCCAGCAGGCCTACTACACCGCCTACACCGAAGGTTGGGCTCTCTACTCAGAGCGTCTGGGCAAGGAGATCGGCTTCTACCAGGATCCCTACTCCGACTATGGCCGACTGGAAGCAGACATGTGGCGTGCCATTCGCCTCGTCGTCGACACCGGTGTTCACTCCCAGCACTGGACGCGCCAGCAGATGGTCGACTACTTCCACCATTACTCCAGCCTCGACGAGACCAACATCCAGTCAGAGGTCGATCGCTACATCGCATGGCCCGCGCAGGCCCTCGGCTACAAGATGGGCCAGCTCAAAATCCTTGAACTGCGCGATCGCGCCAAGTCCGCCCTCGGCCCCAAGTTCGACCTCAAGGCCTTCCACGACGTCGTCCTCGACTCTGGCGCACTCCCCCTCGACGTCCTCGAATCCCAGGTCGACGCCTGGATTCAGTCACAACTTCCCGCGCCCAAACCAGCGCAATAGTCCGCCCTACTTCTTAGAGAATCCCCGCACCAGGATCACCAGATTCCATATCTCGTCCGGCTTGGCGCGGTCGCCCTCGGAGGGCATCTTGCCCTTGCCGTCCCGGATCAACATGTAGATGTCCCTGTCCGACTTGCCTTGCAGTGTCGCCGGATCGTGCCAGTCCTGCATCTTAAGTCCCATATCAGCCACCAGATCGCCCTTGCCGTTGCCGTTCTCTCCGTGGCACATGGCACAATCGATCTTGTACATCGACGTGGCTCGGGCCTCCGATTCAGCCGTGGGCTTTACCGGATTGGTATCAGGCACGGGCGCGGAAGCAGCTGTAGCCTGGTCGGGAGGCGCTGTCTGGTCAGGAGGGGCAGCCTGCTCCGGGGCCGCAGCCTGGGCAAATACAGGCGTCCGGTTTGATGGAGCAGCCGTATTCAAGGCAAGGAATGCTGCCAATACTAGAGGTGGAATTGCAAATAGTAGCTTCTTCATTGCTGACCTCCATGAAGTCGTCCGTAATGACGGATAGCTGACTCCAATGCCTCAAGCGCGCCGATTGCAATCGTTCCTCGCACGCAGAAGAGGCGTACCCCGCCATAGTACGCTTCTCTTTCTTGCACCGTTGTGACCCATCTCACACAGCACCCGGATTGTCTCCAGATTTCCCTCTCCGTCCCCCATGCCGACTCTGGTAGCCTGAGAGGATGAGCGATGACACCTATGAACTTCCCGTCCCTGCGTCGGGACTTCCCAACCTGCGTGTCGCCATCCTTGGCGCGGGCAAGATGGGCGGCATCCTGTTGCAGGCCTTCCTCAAGAACAATCTCCTGCTCCCCGAGCAGTTGGTCGCCACCGTCCAGCATCCCGACCGCGCACTGGCTCTTTCCGCGCAGTTCGGCATCAACGTCGATTGCGATAATCTCGCCGCCGCTCAGCAGGCCGACGTCATTCTGCTCGGCGTCAAGCCCATCCAGATCCCAGCGCTCATCGTAGAGATCGCCCCAGCTATGAACCCCTCCAAGCTGCTACTCTCCTTCGCCGCCTCGGTCAAGACGCGAACCATCGAGGATGCGGTCGGTTGCGATCTGGCCGTTATTCGCGCCATGCCCAACACACCCGCGCTGCTCTCGGCCGGTGCCACCGCACTCTGTTCCGGTCGTTTCGTCACCGCCCAGCAGATCGCCCTCGCCCAGCGCATCTTCTCTACCGTAGGTCGTACCGTACTGGTCGACGAGAAGCATATGGACGCCGTCACTGGCCTCTCCGGCTCCGGCCCGGCCTTCCTCTACATCATCATCGAGGCGCTGGCCGAGGCAGGCGTCAACGTCGGCCTGCCGCGCGACGTGGCCACCCTGCTGGCCGCGCAAACCGCATACGGTTCTGCCCGCATGGTGCTTGAGACCGGCTACCATCCGGCTCTTCTCAAGGACGCCGTCACCACTCCGGCCGGCTGCACCGTCGATGGCATCCTCGAACTCGAAGAGGGAGGGTTGCGCGTCACTCTCATCAAAGCGGTCAAACGTGCCACCCAGCGCGCCAGAGAACTTGCCGCCGGTTGATGAATGCCATCTCCCGGCATGGTGCCGCGGATATAGAATTATGTCGTGGCATGGCGCTCAGTAGGATCTGCCCTCGATATGCATTGTGCAATAGAAAGAGAGAGTTTCATTATGAAGCTGATGTCGAAAGCTGTTTTATTTGCAACTTGTTTCTCTCTGGCCATCTCGATCGCCAAAGCTCAGGAGATGATTCACGCCATATCCGGAACGGTAATCACCGTCCATCCCAAGATTCAAATGACGGACATTCAAACCGACGATGACTCCTCAGGCAGCTTTCAGTGGACCAAGCCCGGTGTTTCCATGGCCTTCGACAAGAACGTCAGCGCGGAGACCGTAACTCCGGAAAAGTTCACTAGCTTACAGGCCCATGTCATCGTCTACTACTACGGTGTCGGCGTTGTACGAACTGTCGTGGCCCTGCACGATGTGGGAACCGGACCGTTTGTTAAGAGCCTCGGCAGGGTGGTTAAGTTCGACCGCCATGCTCATTTATTGATCATCCAGAACGGCAAGGGTGGCGAAGAGACCTTTAATATCGACGCCAAAACCGTGGCCGACACGGAGACTGGCGTGGCCACCAACTTCAAGTTCGATTACAACAAGGGTATCCAGGTGCATGTATTGGCCACGCAATCGAATGGTGCCCAAACCGCGCTGTTGATCGCCCCCGTCATCTAACCGGGTCCCATCCCGCACTCACTTTTTTCTGTTCACCGCTGCATCGAATCGACTCATGTTCGCAGCCCCTGTAAACCCGGCCCCTCCCAACAGCCTACTTCCGCGCTTCGCCTGGTTTGTCGTCTTCTACAATCTCCTTGTCATCGTCTGGGGGGCCCTGGTGCGCGCCAGCGGATCGGGCGCGGGCTGCGGCAATCACTGGCCGCTCTGCAACGGCCAGGTCATCCCGGTCTCGCCCGGCTTACACACCATCATCGAGTTTACCCACCGAATGATGGTCGGCGGCTCCACCTTCTTCGTCATCGCGCTTCTGGTCTGGGGTTTCCGCGGCACCCTCAAGGGCCACGCTGCGCGCGCTCTCGCCGTCGCCTCCACACTTCTTCTTCTCAACGAGGCATTCCTCGGAGCGCTTTTGGTCAAGCTGGGTTACGTCACCGGCAACCAGTCCACCGGGCGCATCGTTCTGCTCTCCATTCACCTTGGTAATACGCTGCTTCTGATGGCCGCGCTTACCCTCACCGCGCGCTTTCTCTCCACCGGACAGCGCTGGGCCGATCTCCCGCTCACACGTCGCTTCTTCGGCGTCGTGGAGGGTCTCGTCACCACCATCTTCGTCGGCATCACCGGCTCCGTCGCCGCATTGGGCGACACGCTCTTCCCTGCCTCCTCGCTGCACGCCTCGGTCGCGCAGGACCTGGGCGCCGGCTCGCCGATGCTGCTGCGCCTGCGCATCGTCCATCCCGCCCTCGCCCTTGTCGCGGCCCTCTTTGCACTCTGGCTGGTTGCACAATCGCGCAAGCCGGACCTCACTCATTCGACCGCGCAACACACCGGCCGCGCGCGTCTCTCGAACCTGCTTCTCCTCCTGCTCGGCCTTCAGTTTGCACTGGGCATCGCGGACGTCCTGCTACTTGCGCCCGCATGGATGCAGCTCCTCCACTTGTTCGGCGCCGACCTATTCTGGATTGCCCTTGTCCTCCTCGCCGCCCAAACCCTCTGGCCCGGCACAACAGCTTCGGCAACTGATTTAAATCACGCGTAGATATAAAGCACTGCGCTCTGCCCGTCTCGCATGACATGCATACGCCGAAGTGCGTATATTTTTCTACGTCCGTAAAATCACTCTCGGATTCGAACAGACCGGCCAGACAACATCAACACCGCCGAAAGAATGGACGAATAAAAACCGATGCCTGTTGCCCCGATCCCCGCCGTCCTGCTGCTCGCCTCTACCCAGTTGACCCACCTCGCCCCGGTCGACGTCGCCATCCTTCTGCTCTACTTCGCAATGGTCATCTTCATCGGTTTCTACGTGAAGAGCGCGGCCAACACCAGCGAGCAGTTCTTCCTCGCCGGACGCGAGATGACCGCCTGGATCGCGGGCCTCAGCTTCGTCTCCGCCAACCTCGGCTCGCTCGAACTCATGGGCTGGGCCGGAGCGGCCTATCAGTACGGAATCCTCGCCACTCACTGGTACTGGATCGGCGCCATACCCGCCATGCTCTTCCTCGGCGTCGTCATGATGCCCTTCTACTACATCTCTAAGACGCACTCCGTCCCCGGCTATCTGCAACTGCGCTTCGGCGAGGGCGCGCGCGGCCTCTCCGGCATCTGTTTCGCCTTTATGACCATCCTCATGTCCGGCGTCAACATGTACGCCATGGCCGTCGTCATGCAGGTCGTCCTCGGCTGGAACATCAACTTCTCCATGTGGGTCGGTGCCATCACCGTCGCCATCTACGTGATGCTCGGCGGCCTGCGCTCCGCCATCATCAACGAGGTGCTGCAATTCGTCCTCATCTGGGCAGGTGCCATGCTTATCCCCATCCTCGGACTCATCGAAGCCGGCGGATGGCACAACCTCATGGCCCAGATCACCCAGCGCATGGGCGAAGATTATACCCACCTCTGGTCCACCACTGGCAGCTTCGCCGCCAACCCCATGGGAGTCCACTGGACTGGCATCGTCTTCGGCCTCGGCTGGGTCATCAGCTTCGGCTACTGGACCACAGACTTCCTCGTCGTCCAGCGCGTCCTCTCCGCCAACAGCCTCCGTTCCGCGCGTCTCGCTCCCATCATCGGCTCGGCCTTCAAGATGTTCGTTCCCTTCTTCGTCATCCTTCCCGGCCTGCTCGCTCTGGTCTTGTTGAAAGACTCCTCCGGCCATCTCATCCAGCTCTATCCCGACGGCAGCGATATGGTCCTCAACCACGGCGCGCACAGCTTCAACGAAGTACTTCCCCTGATGATGGTGCGCTACCTCGGCCCCGGCCTGCTCGGCCTCGGCATCACCGCGCTGGTCGCCGGATTTATGTCCGGAATGGCGGGCAACGTCAGCGCCTTCTCCACCGTCTGGACCTACGACATCTACGGCGCATACATCAACAAGAAAGCCTCCGACTCGCACTACGTCTCCATGGGCCGCTGGTCCACCATCGTCGGCATGGCTGTCTCCGTCGGCACCGCGTACCTCGTCATGCGTTCGGCTAGCATCATGGATTACGTGCAGCAGCTATTCAGCTTCTTCATCGCGCCACTCTTCGGCACCGTCATCCTCGGCATGTTGTGGAAGCGCGCCAGCAAGGCCGGCGGCTTCTGGGGACTTTTCTCCGGCACCGCTGCCTCCGTCGTCATGTGGGAGATGGTACGGCTCAACAAGGCCAACATCCGCTTCATGATCCTGCAACCCCACGCATCGGCCGACACCATCCTGCGCGTGCAGGCCATGGCAGAGAACCTCTACCGGGCCGCGTGGTCGTGGCTCATCTGCGTCGCCGTCACTGTCGTCGTCAGCTACTGCACCAAACCCACGCCGGAGTCGCAGCTCACCGGCCTGGTATACGGATCAACCGTCGTTCCGCACGACGGCTCCACCAACCTCTTCGAAAAGCCCATCTTCTGGGCCATCGTCGTCGCCACCGTCCTCTTCATCCTCAACCTCTGGCTATGGTAGCCAGACCTAAAATCGTCATTCTGAGCTCCGCTCAGAATCTCCGTAGTTGCCTTTTTGCTTGTCATTTCTAGCGTAGCAAGAACCTCCGCATTTCGTTTTTGCTGTTTTGAAAGGGACGGGCTTCAGCCCGTCCGTAAGTTCGTAGTTAGTTTTGCTTAAGGGCACGGCTTCAGCCGTGCCGCAATATGCTTTATTTACAATGAGGCTTTAGCAACTGAGGGCAGGTTTGAATCGATATTTAGACTTTTTCGGCACCCTCTGTAGGCCCGCGCTATAACTCAAATCAATCAACACTCCGCCACCAAGGAGCACCTCATGACCACCCCCCATCACGTCGATCCCAGCACCGAGCAGAGGCTCTCCATCTGGTTCTTCGTCGGCGTCCTCACCCTCGCCAGTGGTGCCATCATCCTCGGCCAGGGCATCTACGAGTTCTGGCATCCCGGCTCAACCGTCCTCGCCAACCTCCACCCCGCCTTCTGGTGGGGCCTCCTTATGACCGCCTTCGGCCTCTTCTATACCCTCCGCTTCCGCCCGAGCAAGGATTGAGGTAGTCGTGGATAAGCCATTTCCCAATTTGCGATCACTTGCTCATCGGAGCGCAAAAGAACTTCTTGTCTATGTGGGAATTAGTGCTCTGATTATCGGAACGATCTTCGCCATGCTGGCCGCTGGATTGCCATGGGATGCCTTCGTAAAGTGGTTCGGACTTGCGTTTAACACTTCGGTAATCTTTTGGTATTTGGCTTTATGCAAACGCACCTTGTGGCGAAAGCAGTGGTTCTGGATCTTTATGATCGCCTGTCTTGCAGTGCATTGCGGACTGTGGATCGCGATTCTTATTCACATAGAACATTGGAAATGGATTTGGTTCTTCCCAATGATCGCGGAGGTAGCCTTATTCATGTCGGTTGGAGAGCAGCTTCGCAAAGCTCACATTCGTAAGTTCGGGAAGTCAAGGAGCGACAAGACGCATAATCGTAGAGTGGATCGCTGAGTGAGTTTCATCCAATTTTCACTAACAACATCGTTTCAAGGAGCTTCAAGCAATGTCCAAGCAAATGACCATGGGAGTTCTCGTAGGCAACCGCGGATTCTTCCCCTCGCATCTCGCCACATCGGGCCGTCTCGAAATCATCGCCGCGCTCGAAGCCGCCGGAATCAAGCCCATCGTGCTCACGCCTGAAGTCACCGCCCACGGCGCGGTCGAGACCTACGAGGACGCCAAAAAGTGTGCCGCCCTCTTCAAGTCCCACGCCGACGCCATCGACGGCCTCATCGTCACTCTGCCCAACTTCGGCGAAGAGCGCGGCCTGGCCGACGCCATTCGTCTCGCCGATCTGCGCGTCCCCGTACTCATCCAGGCCACGCCCGACGCGCCCGCCAAGATGTCCATCGCCCATCGCCGCGACAGCTTCTGCGGCAAGATGTCCATCTGCAACAACCTCACCCAGTATGGCATCCCCTACTCGCTCACCACGCTGCACACCGAGGCCCCCGATTCGCCCGAGTTCGCCTCCGACCTCGCCTGGTTTGCGGCCGTCTGCCGCGTCGTTCGCGGCCTCAAGAACCTCCGCATCGGGGCAATCGGCGCGCGTCCCACAGCCTTCAACACCGTCCGCTACTCTGAAAAATTGCTGGAGCGCAGTGGCATCACCGTCGAAACCCTCGACCTCTCCGAAGTCATGGGCCGCATCGCTCGCATGAAGGATTCCGACGACGCAGCGCAAGCCAAGCTCGCCGCCATAAAAAAATACATCCCCGTCGGCTCGACACCCGAACTCGCCCTGCTCAAGATGGCCAAACTCGGCGCGGTCATCGATGCCTGGAAAACAGCCTCCGAACTTACCGTCACCTCCGTCCAGTGTTGGACCAGCATCGAGGAGTTCCTCGGCATCGTTCCCTGCACCGTCATGTCCATGATGAGCGAGAACCTCCTCGCCTCAGCCTGCGAGGTCGACACCCTCGGCACGCTCTCCATGCACGCCCTCGCGCTGGCCAGCCAGACGCCCTCCGCCCTGCTCGACTGGAACAACAACTACGGCGCCGACCCCGACAAGGCCGTCTGCTTCCACTGCTCCAACCTTCCCAAACACTTCTTCAACCCCGGCGTAAAGATGGACTACCAACTCATCATCGCCGGCACGGTCGGCAAGGAGAACACCCACGGCACTTTAGATGGAAAGGTGAAGGCCGGCCCCATGTCCTTCGCCCGCTTCTCCACCGACGACTTCACGGGCACCATCAAGGGCTACGTCGGCCAGGGGGCCTTCACCGACGACCCGCTCAACACCTTCGGCGGCGCAGGCGTCGTCCACATCCCCAACATGCAGGCGCTCCTCCGCTACATCTGCGAGAACGGCTTCGAGCACCACGTCGCCGCCAGCTTCTCCACCTCCGCCGCCGCCATCCACGAGGCCGCCACCCGCTACCTCAACTGGCCCACCCACTGGCACAAATAATGGGTGGTCGCAGTGCAACATCCGCTATTCGCCAGGATCGCCACAGTCCACAAACTGGAACGATCCCGGCACGGCTCGCGCAATGGCCTCGCTGATAGCGCTCAGATGCGGTTCGATAACTGGCCACTCTATCTCCGATACGGTGACCACCGAAATGAGGCGATTGGCTATGTTCTGTTGGTATGCAAGATTGCCGTCGCCCGTAAGCAGCACTTCGATTCCGCCCGACTCGGCAGCCGCTATCAAGAGGCCGTTACTCAAACCCTTCCAACCCATATAGGACGCAGTCACAACCTCATGATTAACCAAGGCCGTCCTCAGCCTATGAGGAAGGTTTTCGTCCAGTAAAACCTTCACGCAGCCGACTCACTGCGTCGAGCGTGGGCGAACGCGATGAGCCCCTTGATCTGATCCATCGAAAGGGTCGGATAGTCCTCTTGGATATCCTCTACCGAACACCCAAGCTCAAAGCTACGCACGATTGTCTCAGGAAATATCCGCGTACCCACAACGGTAGGTCTGCCGGAACATCGTTCCTCAACTCGCTCCACCAGCTCGCATCCCGTCCAGTCCATCGCCGCCTCGCTATCGCAATTATCTCTATCGCAATTCTACCGCCGATAAAAGCAAATGACGATCCCTGTTCAATTGCTACGCAAGTTAGATAATCGCACCCACTGACCAGGTGCACTCTGATAGCGCCAGAATGCCCATCCGTTACAGGCCCTATGATTCACCGCTTTCCCTGCTGCAGATGGAGAACTGTATTTTCTATTTTTGAACCTCACGGTGCCGTCCTTTTGTACGAATGCTCGATAGTTCTTCCCCTTGTAAACAGTACGAAGTTGAAGGCTCTTGCCGGTGCGCTGGACATACTGTGCCAAAAAACTATCCGCAGTACCATTGGTCAGTTTGGACTGTTTAGGAGCGAGCCCAAATAGTTTCCGGATTTCTCCATTCTTATACTCGTTGACATCCCTCTTGAAACCGCTGCGGAGATTCTCGGAAGTAGCAAACTTACCTGATTGTTTATTGCCTTTGGGCGTTGGTAAGATCACCCTTAACATGAGAGACTCAAGCTCTTTCAGGTGCTGATCATTGCCTGTGAGATAGACGCTGAAAGAATCCCATTTTTGTTTGTGTCCGTCTTTCAGATGAGCACCAAGCCGCCGCTCAAGATCGCTGGCAAGTCCAATGTAGTAGAGCTTGTTCCTGCGATAAAGCGCATAAACTCCACCCTTCCTGCGAACGTATGCACGAATAATGTGTTGGTAATCTTCGAATGCGCTAACGTCTATATGCTCGAGATGTTGGCAAACTAGACCGTCATTCTTTGGCATAGATCGAAACTCCCTGTTGAGGCTTCTACTACAATACCCGCACATCCATCAAATCAACGATGATTTTCAACTGGCGCGAAACTGCACATCGCAATCATTACGGAAACAACTGGTCTTCTCGGATTGGCCCCCATCCTCCCCCCGCAATTGCCCATTCTCCCCCTCCCCGAGTAGACTGGTTGACCGACGCACCAGCACCCAAATTTCAAAGGTGAACCGATGAACCTCCGATCCCTCCCGCTCCTCTGTGCATCTCTTCTGCTCGCCGCCGCCACATTGCCCGCGCAGGCTCCGTCCATGCCTGCAGCTTCGCCCGCCGGCGCGCCCGGCACAAATGGCGCCCAGCCGCCGCGTCGCCCCACCGATCTAGGCTCGTATGTACCATCCGCTCCGGTCGCTCCCGGAGACCTTACCACCTGGCCGCGCGGTGTCTCGCCCGCCGAGGTCGGCAAGGCGCTCTCCGAGCACTTCGTCACTGGCACGCAAGGCTCGCGCTTCTCCGGCTACCCCTATGTATGCACCTTCTATGGAGCGATGACCTTCGCAGCCCTCACCCATGACGACGCCTTGCGCGATCGCCTCATCGCCCTCTTCAATCCCTTGCTGCCCGGCGGCACGGGCCGCCAGCCGCAGCGGCACCACGTGGACGATTCCATCTTCGGCGTCATGCCGCTGGAGATCGCCATTCAGACCAAAGGCCTGCCCACCTACGATCCGAAGTATCTCCAGCTTGGCCTCTCCTGGGCCGACCGCCAGTGGGGCCCGCTCTCCGCGGACACACCTCCCGAGCTGCCCCAGGACGTGCATGACGCGCTGGTCAAAGATGGTCTCTCGCCCGAGACGCGCCTGTGGGTGGACGACATGTATATGCTCACCATGCTGCAGCTCGAAGCCTATCGCGCCACCGGCGACCGCAAGTATCTCGACCGCGACGCCCACGAGATGGTCACTTACCTCGACCGCCTACAGCAGCCCAGCGGCCTCTTCTATCACGCGCCCGACGTCAAGTACTACTGGGGACGTGGCGACGGCTGGTTCGCCGCCGGCATGGCGGAGATGCTGCGCACCCTGCCCGCCAATCATCCCGACCGCCCGCGCATCCTCGCCGGATACAAGCTCATGATGGCCGCTCTGCTCAAGTATCAGGGGCCGGACGGCATGTGGCACGAACTCATCGATCATCCTGAGGCATGGCCGGAATCCTCCAGTACTGCTATGTTTGCATTCGCCATGATCACCGGCGTGAAGCACGGCTGGCTGGATGCTGCCACCTATGCACCCGCCGCGCGTCACGCCTGGATCGCCGTCGTCGGCTACGTCGACCAGAACAAAGACGTCACCCAGATATGCACCGGCACCGGCAAGTTCGATAGCATGCAGTACTACCTCGATCGCCCGCGCGAGACCGGTAACCTGCATGGCCAGGCCCCTGTCATCTGGGCTGCCGTAGCCTTGCTGCGCGACGAAAAATAGCCGACACCGTACTTCGCCGATCCAGTTCAGATTTGCGATTTACTGCAATCTCCGCCATACTTAGTTGTAGGGTTCTGTGCAGCGCGATCCTGTATTGGATGCTTTGGACCGCGCCACCCTTCACCCATACAATTTGTTTTCATGGAGAGGATTTCTAAGTGTTGATGATCCGCCTGGCGCGCGTTGGCGCCCGCAAGCAGCCCCACTACCGAGTTGTTGTCATCGAGAAGGACCGCGCTCGCAACGGCCGTTCCGTAGAAGTCGTTGGCACCTACAACCCGCGCACTACTCCCGCCTCGCTCGAACTCAAGCGTGACCGCATCGACTTCTGGGTCGGCAATGGTGCATTGTTGTCGGAGCGTGTGGGAAAACTTTTCGCTGCGCCAATCCCTGAAACGGCCGCTGCACCAACTGCTGCTCCGGTCGCAGTGCCGGTCGTCGAATCACCCCCTGCGCAGGTCGAAGATGCTGCACCCGCCGTTTAGACGTATCGTTTTTCTGATTAAACTCTCCCTGTTAACTAATTGGTTATCAAGTAACCAGTTTCTAGTGCCAAAAGATGTGCTAACTACTTTATTTCCCGCTTTATTAACACTTTTCTAACGTAGACTCTTCGCAGGGTCGTTTCCAAACCAGGCGGCCTGCGTGTCACGATTGAACTCTCTCCGAAACGCGACACGGGTCTGTACCAGCTGCATTCTTTCATCCTCTGATGACCTCAACCAAGATTGAGGCAATGGGATGAATCAGGCTGGCGCAGCATACTCCCAAGAGGTGTCTGTGATGAACGAAGCTAGCCCCGCATCAAACGGCCAATCGACCGAGAATATGCAACAACTCATGCTACAGATCGTCCAGGCATTGGTCGATCTTCCGGATGCCGTCTCAGTCGAACTGATAGATGATCACGACTCCACCATTCTGCAAGTTCGTGTCGCACCCCAGGACATTGGCAAGGTAATCGGCAAACAGGGCCGCACGGCACGATCTTTGCGCACTATCCTCGGCGCTGCCAGCATGAAGCTGCACCATCGATTCTCGCTCGACATCCTAGAGGATGACGAACTGAACGACGACCAGCAGCCTTAGACGATCTATCATCTTGCGGTTCCGGACCAGTCTTCACCCATCGCCACGGTCGTAGGGTCACGCATCTCACAAATTGGTGTTAGTGGAATCCACAGCGGTTGAGTGGAGTTTTCCTGTAAAGACCCCCCTCGTACCCATTGCCAATTCCACGTATAGTCCATTGATGCTCTAACATGGTTCCCATGGAACCTGCATCGCAATGGATTGTGCTGGCCCGCATCCTTCGGCCCCAGGGGCGAAAGGGAGAGGTGCTCGCCGACCTGTTTACCGACTTTCCCGAGCGCTTCCATAGTCAGCCGCACGTCTGGCTCGCTCCGCTCGGATTCGCAGATTCTCCCTCCACTCATCAATCCCGCACAGAGCGAGCCACCGCCAACTCGGCCCGTATCGTCCAGGTCGTCTCTCACTGGCTTCCCGTCGGGCGCAATACTGGCCGCATCGTCTTCCACTTCGGGGGCATCGACACCATCCAGCAGGCCGAGCAGCTCGCAGGCTACGAAATTCTCATCCCGCTCGCCGAGCGCATGCCCTTGGAAGCAGATGCAGCCTACATCTCCGACCTCGTCGGCTGCACCCTCTACGACCGCAACCAGCCTCTCGGCACCGTCTCCGGCGTACAATTCCCAACCACCCCCGACGGCGCGCACCGCCTCGTCGACACCGCCCCCCTCCTTGCCGTCTTCACGCCATCCGGCGATGAGATACTGGTCCCTTTCGTCCGCGCATTCCTCCTCGCGCTCGATCCGGCAGCGAAATCCATCCGCATGGCACTTCCCGATGGCCTCGCCGAACTCAACCTCCAACCCAGTCGCAACCCTGTCATATGAGCTTGCGCTTCGACATCCTCACCCTCTTCCCCGGCTTCTTCTCCGGCCCGCTGGATCACGGAATCCTGAGCCGCGCCATCGTCAGTGGCTCAGTACACGTCGCCCTCCACGACCTGCGCGACTTCACCCACGACCGCCATCGCACCGTAGACGACCGTCCCTTTGGCGGCGGCGAAGGCATGGTTCTCAAGCCCCAGCCCATCTTCGATTGCGTCGAGACGCTGAGCGTCGAGAATAGTTCTATAAAGATAAATCATCATATAAATATAATAGATACAAATACTATTGAAAGTAATAGATCGCTAGCTGAAATCACTCCCTCCATCCAATCAAAGCCCACCCGCGACCTCACTCGCCAGTCCGTCATCCTGCTCTCCGCGCAAGGCAAGCACTTCACACAGGCCACCGCGCGCCGCCTCGCCACGCTCCAGCGCGTCGTCCTCATCTGCGGCCGCTACGAGGGAGTCGACGAGCGTGTCTCCGATCTCCTCGCCGACCAGGAACTCTCCATCGGCGACTACGTCCTCAGCGGTGGTGAGCTTGCCGCTGCCGTCGTCCTCGACGCCACCATCCGACTTCTCCCAGGCGTGCTCGGCCATGCCGACTCCGCGCGCTACGAGAGCTTCGGAGCCGGAGACGATCCAGACGACGCGCTCACCCCGGACGGCGTACCCCGCTCCACGCATGGAGCAGGCGGCATTCTCGACTATCCCCACTACACCCGCCCCGCCGACTTCCGCGGTACGCCCATCCCCGAAGTCCTCGCCAACGGCGATCACGCCTCCATTCGCCGCTGGCGTCGCCAGGCCGCCCTCGCCAAGACCCTCCGCAACCGCCCCGACCTTCTCCCCCGCGCCCCCCTCACCCCCGAGGATCGCGCCTTCCTTGCCACCCTCGGATTCTTCACTGCCAATCCCAACGCGTGACACCGCCTTCAGCGATATTCGTGTAAACTATAGCTTCGACACTCGAACAGGAAAGCACCCATGTCTATTCATCCGATTATGCAGAAGCTGGCCGCCAAGCTTGAGCGGACCGACCACCCCGCCTTTGGCCCCGGAGACACCATCCGTGTCCAGGTCAAGATCCACGAGGGCGAAAAAGAGCGCCTCCAGGCATTCGAGGGCATGGTGATCGCCACCAACAAGGGCCCACAGGGCACCTTCACCGTACGCAAGATGAGCTTCGGTCAGGGCGTCGAGCGAATCTTCCCCTATAACTCCAAGGTCATCGACCGCATCGAGAAGCTGCGTTCCTATGAGGTTCGCCGCTCGAAGCTCTTCTACCTGCGCGGTCTTCGCGGCAAGGCGGCCCGTCTGCACGAGGTTGCCCGCGCCTCCTGATCTTCCACTCATGTCAAAGTACAACAGCCACGAAGATCCTCCTCGTGGCCTTCTTCATGCTGATGCAAACCTACTGGGGTGGCTGCGTTGGAGTGGTAGACGAAGTCTCCGCATTGCCTGGAGTTGTATTAGCCGCATCGGTCGTGGCCGGTCTTGCCCGGATGGTAACGCACGGCTGCTCCGCCTCTATCTGCCCCGGTTGAGCGGGCGGACCTATCTTGCGTATCATCCCCGTTGGGCACGGTGATAGCGGTGCAGTCAGCATATCGGGCGGCAGTGGAGGAGCCTTCTTCATGTTTACGCCGGCTTCCACACCTTCCTGCTTCGATCCAGGCCATACATAGGGGGCCTGCATAGTCATTCCATAGCCAATAGTAGGATACTTCGTCGGCAGTACGAACTCCCGGTCCACAGCCACCCATGCCTTCTGTGCTCGGCTCCCAAGTAGCGTCCTCTCCGATGTCAGCTCGATCGGATGTCCTTCTACCGAGACTCGGAGTGTCGTGTCTTTGAACGCCCCTGCCTGCTCTGTCGCCCCCGGGAATGGACCGGGTGACACAATCGTGGTCCCAAGTCCAGGCACATATACATAGATGAACTTCAGATCGGGAATGTTGAAGTTGATGCGTGCCTTGTTCGTCCATCCATCCACGGTCAAGGTCGCAGATCGGATCAACACAGGGGTCCTCTTGGGCTGTTTCTCCTTCTTCACTTCGATCTTCTTGCCTTTCTCGTCGTACCCCATGTTTTTCTCGGACTGAAAGACCGGTTGGCCGGAGCGATCGAAAACCGGGTGCCCCTTCTTATCACGGATCTGCTGTACGACTGGGTAGAACATCAGGTTCCCGTCCGGATCCACGCGCTGTTTACCCTCTTCATTCAGCATCGGCTTCGGGGGCAGAACTTCCACCGTGTTTGGCCCCGTATAAACATTTTTGGCCTCTTTAGGCGGCTTAGCGCGCTTGTTCTGATTGACTTGCGTCACTGGCGTTGCTTGCATAGCAGGCATGGCAGGCATCACTGGCTTGCCTTGTGTGCCCGGTATGGCCGGCGTCAATGGCGTTGCTTGTGTGGCTGGCGTCACTGGCTTGCCTTGTGTGTTCGGCGTGACCGGTGTGACCGGCGTGACTTGCTTGACCTGCTTTCCCTTCTTGGCCTTCGCCTGTGCAGCGGCAGCAGCTTGCGCCGCAGCCTGTGCCTGTGCAGCGGTCAGCGCCCTAGCCCTAGCTGAAGCCTGCGCATCGGGCTGCGAAGTGGTCGTAGCTGGAGCTGTGGCCGTGCTGTTAGACGTCTGCGCCACCGCGAATACGGCGCCCGTCATCCAACCCAGCGTTACACCTACCACCAGCGACCCAATCGCCTTGCGTATGCAATCGGATGCGTGAACCAGATGTACGCGGACCAGCAAAGCCTTCGCGATGAGCATAGGTAAACTCCTCGACCGGATCATCCTCTACGCGGCCTACTGCTGGCAGGCGTAAAACGAAAAACTCGCGGAGAAATAAGCGAGGCCCACGCTGTGCTACGAGAATACATCAACTTTATCCGTACAAACCATGAATTTTTTCCACTGTTAACAGTAATAAGCTCGTAGCAAGGATGGGTCATATTTCAGCCATGTCCTGTACTCCCACTCCTCGCCCCGCGCACCCCATCTCAGCGGCTGGCGCAAAGCAGCGCATGCTCAAGCTTCTGGTTTGCTCCGGCGCGCACGAACAGGCCTTGCGACGCAAAGGCTTCCGCTCCATCGCAGGCGTGGACGAAGTCGGTCGTGGTGCGCTCTTTGGACCTGTAGTTGCCGCAGCCGTCATCCTGCCAGAACAACTCATCCCGCTCGCCGACGCTGGCCTCAAGGACTCCAAGCAGCTCACACGTCCGCAACGCGAATCGCTCGACCACCTCATCCGCGCCACCGCCCTCTCCCTCGCCATCGCAGAGATCGACGCCGCAACCATCGACCGCGTCAACATCTACCAAGCCACATGCCTTGCCATGCTGTCCGCCGTCCGCGCCCTCACCATCGCGCCAGACCACCTGCTCATCGATGCCATGTGCCTTGATCTCTCATCCTTGCCTCACCCCTGCGCACAGACCCGCCTCCTCTACGGCGACGCGCTTTCACTCTCGATAGCCGCCGCATCGGTCATCGCCAAGGTCCATCGAGATCGCCTCATGTACCAACTCGACGAAGCGCACCCCGGCTACGGCCTTGCCGCGCACAAGGGATACGCCACCGCTCAGCATCGCCGCGCCCTCAACCTGCTCGGCCCCTCCCCACTCCACCGCCTCTCCTTTGCACCGGTCCGCGCTTGCGCCAGCCCCCTCTTTTTAAAGTGATCGCGCAATAGCTCACAGCTCATAACCAACAGCTCATCGATCATCGCCGAACAAAAAACGCTCGCTAGCAATTGCACCGTAACCCCGCATCAAATCATCCAACAAGATGAGCGATCTGCGGTACCCTAAACATATCCATGAGTGAAAAAACTCCCCTCAAACTCCTCTGCGTTACAGCCCATCCCGACGACGAGTGCTTCGGCTTCGGCGGAGCGCTTATGCTTGCCGCCGAGCGAGGTATCGAGACCTCCGTCATCTGCTTCACTGATGGCCAGGCTGCCACCAACCGCGGCACCGCCGCCACCGCCGCCGAGCTGGGCCGCATGCGCCGCGCCGAATTCGCCGCCTCCTGCAAGATCCTCGACGTCACCCACCACGAGGTGCTCGACTATCAGGATGCCCAGCTTGAATTTGTCAATTTCTCCCAGGCTGCGGCCCTGCTCGTCGAGCGCATCCGAGCCTATCGCCCCCAGGTCGTCCTTACCTTCGGAGGCGACGGCGCAGGCAACACCCACGCCGACCACTGTATGGTCTCCTTCTTCACCACCGCTGCCTTCCACTGGGCCGCCGCGGCCAAGCGCTTCCCTGCCCTTGGCCCCATCCACACCGCCCAGCGCCTCTTCTACGCCACATCCAGTTTCTTCTTTCCCGGCCGCCCCTCGCCGCTCCCCGCGCCCTGGACTGTCACCCTCGACGTTAACCGCGTCCAGCATCGCAAGTTCGAGGCCTTCCGTGCTCACACCTCGCAGCTTCCCCTAATGGAGCGCTTCCAGTCCTACTTCGAAAAGCGCGTCGGCCTGGAACACTACGTGCTTGCTGCTACGCCCCACCCGCAGCCAGCCGCCCACGCCACCGACCTCTTCACCGGTCTGTAACTTCTCAAGATCGCGCCCAGATCCGTGGACGAACATACCACGCCTTACCGCATCTGGAACTCAGGCGATCCCATCACCAACGCCGCCATCCGGTTCAGCAGCTCATCGGTACTCGCACTCTGCGCTCCACCCTGCGCCCCCGCCTGTGCAGCCGGCCCGCCCGCATGCGGATTCGCTTGCGCCGTCCACTGCGCAATCTGCTGATGCACCAACTCATTCGTCTTTGCCGACACATCGTCCCCGATCATCGTCGATTCCAGAAGCCTCAGTACGCCATCCGTTCCTATCTGCTTCTCCGCCGGGATCGTCGGCTGTTGTTCGCCCAGCAGTCCTAGTGCTACTACCTTCGCCCCATCGAACCTCTGCTCCGGCAGCCTGTTATACGTCAACTGCACCGCAAAGTTCAGCCGGTCTACCAGCGCATTCGTATTCATCCACTTATCCGCCGTAACGGAGTACCCAGTCGGCGGCAGCGCGTGGTACAACTCCATTCCCATCGCCCGCATCTGGTTCACCAGCGGCTGTGGATTCGTCGGCTCAGTCAGCGTACTGCGATACGCCGAAGTCAGGAACTCCATCGGCGTCTTCACCTTGTTGCGAAAATATTTCTTTGAGTTGAACTCCGGGCTCGCCGCCAGCGTCCGCAGCACCGCCTTGATATCGCCGTCCGTGGCAAGAAACGTCTTTGCCATGCGGTCCACCAGCGCGGGCGGAGGATCGTCCGCCACAAACCGTTGCGCAATCTTCCAACATATAAAATGCGCCGTCTGCGGACTGTGCGCCAGCACCTCCAGAGCGTCCACGCCTTCCTTCATGCCCTCATTGCCCAGCGCATTCGCTGTTGCCATGGCCTTCTGTTCCGCGCCTCCGCCCATCTCCATCCCCATCCCGATCCCATTCATTCCCATCGTCGGCTCGTCATCCAGCGGCGCTGCTGTCTTCGCCGCCACCAGCGCAGTCTTCGCGTTCGTCCCCTGGATCACAAACGGCGGACCATATCCCACCGTATGTCCCATCCACGTCTTCGATCCTGGCTCATGCCTCCGCGCGTCGAACTGGAACCCTCCGCCTTGATACGGCCGGTCCACCGTCCATCCCGTCAATATCGCGGCCAGGTTCGTCACATCCGCCTGCGTGTAACCGCCATCCACCCCCACCGTATGCAACTCCATCACCTCTCGTCCATAGTTCTCATTCAATCCCTTGTTCCCCGGCTTCGACCGCCGGTTCATCGGATTCACTCCATTGGCCAGCGAATCCGGCCCTATACTCTCCCAGTTATCCAGATACACCATCATCGCCGGACTCTGTGCCGTAGCCAGCAACAGGTCGCCGAACTTACCCAGCGCGTTCTTGCGGATCGCATCGCGCTCATAGCTCGTCGTATACCATTGGTCTGCATCCTTGGTGATATCCACGTTGAAGTGGTTGAACCAGAAGTCCGTCATCACCTCCTGCAACTGCCTCTCGCTCAGGATCGCCCGCACCATCTTGGCCTGCGCAAGCTCCTGCCCAATCTGGTAAGACGCGCCCACATTTGCCGCCATCGCCAGAAATATCTCTCGCTCTCGCGGAGTAAAATCCGCCAGCAGTTGCGTCTTCTGGTCGCCATTGACATAGCTGGTAAACGCGATCCGGTCCTCCACCGGCATCTTTGCTAGTGCAGCCATCCGCTGGTTCTTAGGCAGTGCAAACAGCTCTCCC
>Ga0181529_10001193_pt1 | contig 34970 bp, 23 predicted proteins | sample PEATcosm2014_Bin_36_FD_119763 | JGI IMG/M metagenome (GOLD analysis project Ga0181529, IMG submission 119763) | Peatland microbial communities from MTU Mesocosm Facility, Houghton, MI, USA - PEATcosm2014_Bin10_30_metaG | ecosystem: Environmental > Terrestrial > Soil > Wetlands > Peat | place... | reverse complement strand
TCTTCTTCGCGAACCGCTGAAACTGGGCCTGCTCCGCCAAACTCATCTGACGCATCCGTCCTCCTACCCCAAAGACAGATTCAATCAATACCCATAAAGATCAAAGGGTTCTTCAGAGGTTCCTTAAGCCGACGAATTCGATCGGGGTCGGTAGAATCGCGAGGAAACTCCCATACAAAACCATGGGAGCGTGGGACGTTGCCGACTTGATAGCGTTGCCTCTTGATTTTCATCGTCACCTGCCAAGGGATTGAATGAACAAGGCTGTACGATCAAATGGATTTACTCGGGGTTGGCGCGGCCACGCTTTAAACTGCAAGGTTTTTATGTTACTGATTCGGCCCTAAACGGATGAAATGTGTCTATGTTTTCACCGTCTAACTTGGCATGGAGAAGATTGATTCGCGCAAGCTGCCTGAGGCTGCGCTGAACGAGTGTCGTCGTTGCGCGGTTCGGCTTCGTTTGTCGGGTATCTCCGTCCGCGAGACAGCTTTGCAGTGCGAATTGTCCCCAATCACGGTGGTGGCGGCGCACGCAGCCTACCGGCAGGGCGGTTGGGCCGCCGTGAGGGTCAAGCACGGACATCGTCCCAAGGGGACGGGGTGCCTACTATCGCCCGAGCAGGAGCAACAGGTCCGCTGGCTGATCCGGGACCGTACCCCCGACCAATTGAAGATGAGTTATGCCCTATGGACGCGGCAGGCGGTCAGCGAATTGATTGAAGTGCGTTTCGGCATTCGGCTGATCGTGCGCAATACTGGAAAATATTTGAAGCGCTCAGGGTTTACGCCGCAGAAGCCACTCAAGAAGGCTTACGAGCAGTCGCCACAAGCGGTCGGCAAATGGCTCAACGAGGAGTGTCCGGCCATTGCCAAACGCGCCAAGCAAGAGGGCACGGAGATTCACTGGGGCGATGAGACTGCACTGCGTTCCGATGATGTCCGCGGGCGCGGCTATGCGCCGAAGGGAAAGACGCCGGTGATACGCGCCGATGCGGCTCGCCAGAGCCTGAGCGTGATTTCCACGGTGACCAACAAAGGACAGATGTGCTGGAAGGTCTTTGCGGGCGCTCTGAACGCGAAGATTGTGATTCGCTTTCTGGAGCGGTTGACGCGCCGCAAGGAGAGGAAACTCTTCTTGATCCTGGACAACCTGCGCGTCCATCACTCCCGGCGGGTGCCAATCTGGCTGGCGGCAAATGCGGAGAAAATCGAAGTCTTCTATCTGCCCAGTTACTCGCCGGAGTTGAACCCCGATGAATTGCTCAACGCTGACCTGAAACAGCGCGTGACCAGCGCCGCTCCCGCACGCAACAAGATTGCCCTAACCAGAACCGCCGTGGGCGCCTTGAGCAGCATACAGAAACAACCGCAACGGGTTCGGAGCTACTTCGGACAAAGCAACGTAAGCTATGCCGCCGCGTGACATTCCTTCAGGGCCGGATCAGTAAGATGCATTGGATCGTGAGGGTACGGAAAGCTTCACCCCTGATTCCGATGCGGATGCCGAATGGGGAGTGGCCTGGAGAACAGTATCGGCTCTTTCCAACGAGAATGAAAAACAGCTTCCAATTCCAGGAGAACTTTCTACGCATAGCTGAGTACCGTGACGCTCCGCGATCCATTTCGCAAGCGAGAGCCCCAAACCGGAGCCGGCGCGAACCGACCCTGCGTTGGGGACACGGAAGAACCGTTCGAAGACATGGTCCCGGTGTAGAGCATCGATGCCTATTCCGGTGTCGCGCACGGAGATTCTGGCGTGCTCATCCTCAGCGCTAGCGCGCAGCGTTACCACGCCTCCCGGATGCGTATATTTGCTCGCGTTCTCGAGCAATATCGACAGCAGTCTCGATATCCCCTGCGCATCGCAAAGGAGAACAAGATCGCCGTCCGGGATCTCGACACGGAATTCATGCATTGCATGGTCCATCGCATTCTTCCACACTCTGGCCACTTCGCCGAAGAGTGCCTCCACCCGGACGGGAGCAAGTGCCATGGTCTCCGCTCCGCCGTCAGCTCGCGCCAGCGAGAGCAGGTTTTCAACCAGGCTGGTCATACGAACGGTTTCATCCTGCAGGCGGCCAAGGGTGGCGCGATACTCCTCCGCGTCGCGGGGACGATACAGCGCAACCTCAATCTCGGTGCGCATCAGCGAGATGGGCGTGCGCAATTCATGCGAGGCGTTGCCGGTGAAGGTGCGCACGCTGGCAAAAGCCTTGTCAATGCGCGCCAGCATCTGGTTGAGGGTTCGGGAAAGATCGGAGATCTCATCCCTGGCGGCGGGAACCGGCAGGCGGATATCGAGATTGCGGTCGTTGATGCGGCGAGCTTCGACGGCCAGTGCCGCTACCGGGGTAAGTGCCTTGCGGCTCATCAAGTGTCCGCCCAGAGCGGCCACCAGAATCATGATCGGCGTCAACAGCAACAGTTTGCCGCGGAAGTTAGCCAAGAGCATCATCGGCCGGTTCAGCGCGATGCCGGTCTGCACGGAGTAGCGCATCCCCCGTGCCGTGATCGGATAAGCAAGAAACCGGATCGTACGCTGGCCGATCTTCAGCTCCGAAACGCGCCCTTCCGTGGGCAGAATGCCCGGAGAGGGCAAGACCGGATAATGTCCGGCGATGCGCTTGGAACGGTAAATCCAGTTCCCCTTCTCGTCCTGCACCTGAAGATACTTGCCATCGTCTTTCAGATCGTAGAGTGCGGAGAATTTATTCTGAATCTGCTCCGTGCTCTGCTCGGGGCCCTCGTGATTCAGGATGAGTTGCACGTCCTGCGCGCGCTCCTGAAGATCGTGATATTCCGTCTCGTCCACGCTGCGTTGCAGCATCCAGATACTGGCCATGCACAGCAGCGCGGCGGCCGAAGCAAACATCGCAAAATACCAAAGGGTCAGACGAACGCGAATGGGAAGGTCCATCATCGGGAGGCTCTCTCTTGCTGGCCTGTAATGGTGCTGAAGATATAGCCAAGGCCACGGACGGTGGCGATCAACTTTCGGAGGTGGGGCGCATCGATCTTGGCGCGCAGCGAGTTGACGAGGACGTCGAGTGCGCTGGAGCTGACCGCGTGGTCCGAGCCCCACAACGTCTGCGTCAAGACTCTCCGGGATACGCATTGTCCGGCATTCTGCGCCAGAGAGACCAACAGAAGAAGTTCAAGACGGGTCAGATCCACTCTGCTCCCGTTGCGCGTTACCGTATGGCGCATCGGATCGACAACAACATCTTCGATCGCGATGGTGCCATCGCCTTGCTCACGAACGTGTCGCGTGATGGAGTGCAAGCGCGCGACCAGCTCCAGGAACGAAAACGGCTTGGTAAGATAGTCGTCGGCGCCCAGGTCGAGGCCGCGAATCATGTCGTCTTCCGCGTCGCGGGCAGTCAATACCAGAACAGGCGTCATCCGCGCGCTTGCGCGCAGCGCCTTCAGGAGCTGATAACCGTCCATTCCTGGCAAATTGATATCTAGCAGAATGGAATCGAACTCGAATGCCGTGGCGATCTCCAGCCCTGTCTCGCCATCGGGAGCGGTCATCACCGTGAATCCATGCTCATAGAGCCCCTTGCGGAGCAGCTCCAGCATGCGCGGCTCGTCTTCGACGATGAGGGTTCGCATAGGTGTTCTTTCCCTTAGCCTAAGCGCATGCGGCGGGTAGGATGACGAACAGGCGCATGGAATTCACCACACATTCACGTCACAGGCCTTCTTCCTGCCGGAAAACAACCTTAGTTGAAATTCACCGAACCGTGAACCTGCCTTCAAGACGTGCCCATAAGCTCCAGTCAGGTCGAACCAACGGCCTGAATTCTGCTGCAACCGGCTGTGAGGCTGGATCTAGGAGTGCCATGCACAAGCGAATCCTTTCATTCACGTTTCTATCTCTCTGCCTGTTCACATTTGCCGCAACAGCCCTGGCCCAGGTGGATCGCGCCACGCTGAACGGCACGGTGACGGACGGTTCTGGCGCAGTTGTCCAGAATGTGAAGATTGAGCTGGACTCTCCAGCCACCGGACTCCATCGCGAGACCGTAACAAACTCCAAAGGCACTTATCAAGTGCCGGCTCTTTCCATCGGCACCTACAAAATCACCATGTCGAAGGATGGCTTCAAGCCTGAAGTGCTGGAAGCCGTCGAGTTTCAGGTTGGGCAAGCACGGACGATCGATGCCCGCTTGCAGGTAGGAACACGGACGGAAGTGGTTGAGGTAACGGCCTCGGATGCGCTCAACCGCAGCTCCGCGGAGGTCGGTCTGGTCATTGAGTCGGAGCAGATCCAGGAGATTCCTCTGGACGGCCGCAACTGGGCTGGCTTGATGGCCTTGGCTCCGGGCGCGATCAACGCCGGGTCCGGGGATCAACACGACATCCGATTCAATGGACGGTCGCTAGACGACGAGAACTACGCCTTCGACGGCATTGACGCCAGCGGCGTGCAGGAGCAAGCGCAAAAGGCCGACGCGCACTTGAACATCTCGTTGGAATCGGTTGCGGAATTCCGAGTTAGTACCGCTGTGTACACGGCGGAAAGCGGCGCTGCCGGCGGCGCCCAGGTCAACCTGGTATCCAAGACGGGCAGCAACAAGTTTCATGGCAGCGCCTTCGATTATCTGCGCAACGACATATTCGACTCAAAAACCTACTTCAATCCGATCTTGCCACCACTGCGCATGAACCAGTTTGGCGCGGGGCTCGGAGGCCCCATCGTCAAGGACCGCACCTTCTTCTATATGAACTACGAAGGCCTCAGGCAATCCGTGGGCGACACGCAAAGTGCCGCCTATGTGCCCAACGCCGCAGCCCGTGCGCTGATTATCGCTACGTCGCCGGCCCTCAAGGGTCTGGTCAATGCATTTCCAGTCGGCGTGGCTCCCTATGCGGCCGCTCCGCAATGGACCGACCAAACAATGCCCTACGGAACGGACCGCACTCGTGAAGATTACGGCATGGCCCGCCTCGATCATAGGTTCAATGAAAGCACTACGGCGTACATTCGTGGAAACATCGACAACGCTTTCCTTGACCAACCTGCGGATAGCGCGGGTGCCCGCACTCTAACTCCCATCGCACCGGAAAACATCGTATTCGCCTTGCAAAAAGTCTTCAGTCCGCAACTGGTCAACGAAGCCAAGTTCGGTGTGAACCGCTCAGTATGGACGCCGATCGTCCAAGGCAGCGCGCCAACAAACCTCAGTGTAGGCGGCGACGTCCCGTGGACGGGACTTACCGGGAGCAGTGCGCAGCAAGAGGCTGGCACCACGTACTCCGAGGTTGACAACCTGACACGGCTTCGCGGCCGCAGCAGCTATAAGTTTGGCATCGAGATTCGCCGCATTCAACTCAATAACTCCGGCAATTTCTTGACCACTTCGTCCATCGACTATACCAGCTTCAGCAATTTCCAGAACAACCTGGCCGATTCGATGACCTTGAACGTAGCCCAGGGCATCGTCGGATTGCGCCGCACCTTCTTTATGGGTTACGCGCAAGACGAGGTCAAGCTTACTCCCAATCTAACTCTGAATGCCGGACTGCGCTATGAGTTCTACACCGTGATGCATGAAGTGCAGGGCCGTTCTCTCACGGTTAGCGCTGCTTGCGGCGGATTCTGTCCTGAAGGAGCGCCCTTCTACCAGCCCAACACCAAAGACTTCGGCCCGCGCTTTGGCCTCAGCTGGGCCCCACCGGCTCTGAAGGGCAAAACCGTTGTCCGCACTGGCTTCGGCGTGTACTTTGGCGCCAATCAGAACGACGACTTCAGCGATCCAACCGAAAGCCTTGCCCCCCGCTACTCCGCCAGCACGAACCTTCCTCTGTTGCAGCTCTATTATGGCTACGATTTGACCAAGACCAGCGCCCTTGGTTCAAGCACCAGCGCCAAGGCGATCGATCCCAACCGGAAAGACCTCTACTACGAAAACTGGGACTTCAATATTCAGCAGCAGTTGCCCGGCCATTTTGTAGCCCAAGTGGGCTATGTAGGCAGCGGGGGCCGTCACCTGTTCAGCAAAATTACCGCGAATGGTTTTCTGCCGGAAACCACCACCCGGCCCATTCCTTCCCTTGGCACGTATGGTCTCAAGGGCAACAGGGCCAATAGCAACTTCAATGCGCTGCAAGCTTCGCTGGAGCGTACCTTCAAGAACGGGTTCCTGTGGCAAACCCAGTACATGTGGTCGCACGCCATCACCGATGGATCTATCGGCGCCGGAGAGTCGGTGAGTGTTGAAAACAATTCCTGCATGAGTTGCGACAGAAGCAGCACCAACCAGGATGTTCGCAACACTTTCACTACCAATGCCGTTTACCAACTTCCCTTCGGCAAGGGACGCCGTTTCCTGAATGAAGGCGTGGCCGGGACGGTTCTGGAAGGATGGAATATGTCTGGCATCATGACCGCCAGATCCGGCGAGCCTGTGAACATTACGATCACCCGCAAAGCGAACGTAATGCAGGACGGCATCACTTCCGGTCAGCGTCCGGATCTGATCCCAGGCGTCTCGCTCTATCCAACCGGCGGCTCTACCCTCAACAATTGGTTCAGCTTTGCGCCGTTCGCGGTTCCAGCCAAGTACACCTGGGGCAATGCGCCTCGCTATTTCGGAAGGGGCCCGGGCAACTACGAGGTCGACACCGCGCTTTCCAAGCGGACTGCTCTCTTCGAGCATGGCGGCTTGACCTTCCGTGCCGAGGCTTTCAACTTGTTCAACCATCCCATGTTCGGCACTCCTTCTGGCGGCTTGGGTTCGGTTACGACAAACTCCACAGGAACTATCACCGCCGTCAATCCCAACTTCGGTAAGATCACCTCGATCATTAACACCGGAGCCACCGGAACCGGCACGCCGCGCCGCATGCAAGTTAGCGTCCGGCTCGACTTCTAAATTGTCTGCCACTCGCGTGGGACACGAGGCATTGCAATGGCCGCGTGTCCCTTGCGGGTTTCCAACACATAACCAACTACGCTCCAGCTGCCCAACGGGTCCGCTCAAACCGCAACGGCGCCGAGCACCATGCCGAACCATTTTCTTTACGGAGATTGAATGCCATGTCGCAAGGCAACCAGGATGAAGAAGTAAAGCTGCATTCGGTGAACAGAAGGCAATTCATAGCGTCCGCCGCCCTGGGCGCAGGTGCGGTGGCGTTCAGCAAAACCGCTGCCGCCAGCAACGTGCCTCCAACACCGAGCGCGTCGTCCCATGCCTCTTCCGCCACATGGAGTTTTGGCGTCTTGGCGGACACGCAGTGGATCACGGGGGACGACGGCTTCGACCCCAACTCCGTAGCCGTGGAGATCATCCAACAGATCAACCAGCAATTCATCCAGAAGAAAGTCAAGTTTGTGATTCAGGTTGGCGACCTCTGTGACAAGGGGACAACCGCCGGACTCTGCACCAGGGCTCTCTATGCCCAAGCCCTCTACAATGCCGGAATCGGATTCTATCCTCTGCGCGGCAATCATGAATCCAAACAAGTGGATGCGCAGGACTTTGTCCGGATTTGGCCGCAAACGCAGACCGGTTTGCACAATGCTTCTCCCATGGGCATCTTCAACGTCGATGGCCTGGATGCAAAGCCCCCCAGCCGGACCGGCGCTCCGTTTAGCGTGGGCAAGATCCTGGGCAGCCCCGATCCTGATGGAACCGGCAATCTGAACGGCTTGAGTTATGCGCTGGACTATAACAACGCGCGCTTCGTGCTTCTCGATCAGTTCGAACCCTTGGATGGCGGCGTGGCTTCCTCTCCGTTTTCGCTGGATACCACCATCGCCAGGCAGCAAGGCTGGATAGGTTCGCAGCTTTCGTCAAAACCGGCGGGGACTCACGCCTTCGTCTTTGGCCACAAGGGATTGATCAACGTGCATCATGTCGACACCCTGTTCGGCAAAAACGCCTCCCAGCATGGCGAACAGCAGGATGCCTTCATCCAGAGCATGGCCAAGAATAATGCGCGTTATTACATTCATGGCCACGATCACATGCACGACCGTAGCATCGTGACCACCACCGACGGCGTTTCTGCAAAAGTGACCCAGCTTCTGTGCGCGTCCGACAGCTCGAAGTTCTATATCCCTGCGGACCCGTCGAACGATAAATTTTTTGATGAGCCGGCGCCTCCGGTTGGGGTTGGCCATCTTCGTCAAACTGCTCTCAGTCAGGAACTCAATACCGTCGGATTCTATGTCTTCACGGTGGACGGCCCGCAGGTCACAGTAGAGTTCTATTCCGCCGAGGTTTATCCTTCGCTGAAGACCAAGGAATATGTAATTCTCACCACCCCAACCCTCAACTTCCTTAAGCGCGAGACCTTCGGTTACAGCCTCAATGGCAAGGAATTGCTGGTAGCCCCTGGCGAATCTTTCATCACGGTGCGGGACGAATCTCCTGCGGGAACAAAAGCCGCAATCCTCAGCGGAATGAATGGCAGAAACCAAAGGGACGCAAATGGCCGGCCCTGCGGCACGGCTGTGAATACCGGTTGGGCCTCCGCGACCAAGCGCACTGCCAGCGACATTCTCACTCTTTCAGGCATGGCTAAACGCATAGGCAGCGCTGAGACTGACGTATATACCTTGTCGCTGAGTTATTCTTCGAGTCGCGTTTCCAGAGCCCAGCTGAAGACCGGAGGAGCGGGCCTGGCCACAATGGATGCAAAGGGAAACTGGATCAAGGCCGGCGATAGCAAGTTCGTGGCCGGTAAATGGAATTCGAGTTATGTCATTGGAACCTATGGCATCGACGAAACAACGCATACTGCGTGGGCGGTCATCAATTACAACGGCGTCTTTGCCGTCGTCAATGACATCTGATCCGCACTTGCTCGTTCGTTGCGCACAATCTTTTGCCAAATAGCGGCTTCGCCCGCAAACCACGCTCTGGCGTGAGCCTTCCAACTTGCTCGCCAGGAAGCACGTTCCTAATTGCAATATTCACAATATGGAGGATCTTCTAAGTGAAAATGACAGCCCTGCTCGTTACCGCAATTGTCTTTGCCAGTTCCGCCGCTGCTCAAACATCCAGCGGCTTCAAACTCCAGACCCGCTTCTCCGTTGCGGGAGCCGGTGGTTGGGACTACATTACCGTTGACCGCAGCGCACGCCGGCTTTACGTCTCCCATGGCACGTGCGTCAATGTCCTCGATGCTGATACGGGCAAGGCCCTCGGCGTCCTTGAAGATACGCCCGGCGTGCACGGCATCGCCCTTGCCCCGCCCTCCAAGCACGGCTTTACCAGCAACGGCAAGGAGAACAAGGTCTCCATGTTCAACAGCGACGATCTTTCCCTGATCAAGAAGATCGAAGTTGGCGCGGGGCCGGATGGCATCTACTACGAGGCAAAGACGGACCGCGTCTTTACCAACAATCATGGCTCGCACAACATCACCGCCATCGACGCCACCAAGGGCGTGGTCGTGGGTACAGTGGAGATAGGTGGAAACGGCGAGGGCGCCGGCATCGGCAAGGACGGTCTTGTCTATGTTGCACTCGAGGACAAGAACGAGGTTTGCGCCTTCGATCCAAAGACGCTGGAAGTGAAGCGCCACATTGCGCTGGATGGCATTGAAGCGCCTACGGGCCTTGCCCTCGACGCGAAGAATGATCGCATCTTTGTTGCCGGCCACAACAAGACGGCACTGGTGATCGACATCGCAACCGGCAAGAAGATTGCCAGCTTCCCGACGGGTTCAGGTACCGATTTTGCCAGTTGGGACGAGAAGGATGGATTGGCCTTCATCTCCAATGGCGAAGGCACGATCTCGGTGATTCAAGAGAAGTCGGCGAATGAGTTTGTAGCGCTCGAGCAGATTCAGACCCAGGCAAGCGCAAAGACCATGACCTTCGACAGCAAGACCGGCAAAATCTTCCTGCCCGCGGCAACCGTGGTATTGACCCCCGCCGCGGATCCAACGCAGAAGCCATGGCGCGCCATTACGGAAGGCACTTTCGTTGTACTGGTTGTCGGCAGGTAGCAATAACCGCAGAGAAGATCCTGCGGCCTGTAAAATATGGCTCGTTTGGCGCCGCAACCTGTTCATCACCAGTTATTCGGGTGTTGGGCGAGGGGCGGCGCAAATGAATCAAAGTTACATTCGGCGGGTACGTTCCTTTGAGATCTAGGTCCCCCAGCGCATGAGAGCATCCGGCGAAGAGTTATGCCCCGGCTGTTGAGAATGGAGGCACATGTTAAAGCACACCAAGTCGGGCGGAATCCTCACCCTCGCCCTGGGCATCTTCCTCGCTCCAGCCTTCGTGCTGGCAGTGCAAGCCGCTCACGAAGAGCCAGTGAGGAGCGCGGTCGAGAATGCGGATGAATTGAAGTTTGTCGTAATCGTCAGCCGCCACGGAGTGCGCTCGCCCACGGGCAAACTGGACCAGTTGAATCAATACTCTCGTCAACCATGGTCTACTTGGAGCGTTCCCCCTGCCTATTTAACCGAACATGGAGCGCGCCTGATGAACCTCTTCGGGGCCTATTACCGCCAGCAACTGGCAACAGATGGACTGCTCGCCACCAGCGGTTGTGCCGACGCGCCTCATATTCGCATGGTTGCTGACTCAGACCAACGGACACGCGCGACCGGAAAAGCTCTTGCTGCGGGCTTGTCGGGCACGATACGAACATCGCGGAAATCGCCGGAGCGTTGAATCTTTCCTGGCTCATCGACGGCCGACGCGACGATACTCCACCGGGCGACGCCTTGGTCTTCGAACTATGGAAGAAGCACGGCCAGGAGGAGTATTCGGTGCGCACACACTACATGGTGCAGACGCTCGACCAGATGCGCAACACCACTCCGCTCAGCCTGGCCAACCCACCAGAACGTGTGCTCGTCTTTGTGCCTGGTTGCAGTGGTGCAAATTCCTCCTGCCGTTGGGATGCATTCAATGGAGTTGTGGAGACAGGAACCAAATGAGGTTGCTTTGAATTGCCCAAGCCGCGCATTTTTCCTAGCTCCTCCTCCGCAAGAGATGTAATGGGCCCAGCAATCGATGTGGTTGGGTGACACAAGTCCGGCGATGTAAACGCGGTATCCCTTCATGGCTTTGCCAAGATGCCAACCGATTCTGAAGGGCAACGACATCCGAGTGCCTTCGCTATCAGCCCTGACAGACGCCCACCCGGCCGGGCAAGGAGTGCTGAAGGATGGCAACTGAGTGTAGTTGTGCTCCCAGACTTTGCTGGCCGAGGTTTGCTTGACGGCGAAACAAATGACGAGCGCGTCGGCAGCGAGAAAATCCCATGATTCCGAACGCCATTCGGAGCGAGCCGGTGAGCGGCTGGAAATGGAGGCTAGAGATCGCTAAGCCGGGAATAGCAATGATCACGGCGGAGCATGAGGCTTGGCATCGAGCAAAGACCGGGAGGAAAGTCTCACCAACGGATTGAAAGAGTAAAGGAGCCTAACGCTCAAACCGGCTTGGGCACTGCCTCATCCACGGGAGCCTTCTTGGCAACCGCCCTTTTGCCTACTGCCTTTTTCGCGGGAGATTTCTTGGACGGGGTCTTCTTAACGGCTGCCTTCTTCGCCGCAACTGCTTCGATTGCCTTAACAATCGCCTGTCCAACGGTGTCTTCGATAACCTTCTTGCTGACGCCCTTGTCCAAAGCCTTCCGGACAGCATTGTCAATCTTGTTGACAGCTTTTTCGTGCTTGCGTTTTTCGTTATTCATGCAGAGTACCTCGGTAGACCATCTGCTTTGCAACTCAGCATCATACATCGTAACTCCGCGCCTCGCCACAAATTCATTTAGCTTAACCTCTAGCCTCCGCTTGCCACACTTGAGACCCGCACGCCAGATTAGCAAAAGCGATTAGGCTCGCCAAGGCAATGGCTATGCGTGTAATCCCCCCTTCTTGTGTCGTATAGCCTCACATGCCTCCAGAGTACGAAACTCCAAACAGTCCGAGACCAGTAGACAACTGTCTCGAACGAGGCTCCAGGGTGCGAGTCGCACTTCCATGCTCCTGAAATGGCCGACGAGATTCGCTCCCTGGAGCAGAATCAACCGCGAATCGCAAATCTGCCCGGCAGCAACGAAGGCTGCCGTCCGGCCAAGCACCTGATTCGTACCCAGAATATCCGTTGAGACAATCTCAGTCTCCCATTAGAAACTGCATCCAATTTGTCGAGGGCTGTGCCTCGACGCTAGCGATCAGTTAAAAGTTTTGCAATAGCCAAAATCTGTCATTCACCCGAGACTGTCGCAACAGGCCAATGCACTCAACCCGCATGGTTTACATGCCAAGTTGAGGGTCGGGAACTATATTCGATAGGGCCGTTTGAAGTAAGTCGCTGGCGTATGCGACGGGCGCGGTGAACTATGCGCGCGTGGATTCAAGAGAGACCTTGCGGCACACGCTGCGAGGAACCATCGTGGACCTTGGCGCGTATGGAGGTCAGGGTAAAGTCTAGCTCGCAGCCGCGAACCAAGTCTTGCGTGGTGTCCGGTAACGGCCTCTGCGAAGCCTAGACCGGGAGGTTTTAGGCCGGAACGCTAGTGAACGGCTAGAAGGCGCCGAAATCGATCGGCTCGAAGTAGCCGGCAGGCAGAGGTGCCTACAAAGCGACAGCAACCCTTCACGATAGGATTTCGAGAGGCAAAATCGAGTGGGTGTTGGAGGTGGACCTCAAGAATTCTTTTGGGAGCTTAAGTCAGGAATGAATGCTCCGTTTTTCGAATACCGGGTTGCCTAACTGGCCCGTGCGGTGACCGGTCAGGCTCCATTCCATGCGCATTTGTTCATCTTTCGTTGGCAACGTGGTGATCGCTTGAAGGTTCTGCAATGGGAGCGAGATGGGTATGTGTTGTGGTATTAGCGCCTCGAATCGGGAGTCTTCAAGCTGCCGCAGATCAAGCCCGGTGTGGCGTCTGTTGAGCTTCGCCGGAGTGAGGTTGCGATGCTTCTGGATGGCATCGATATGTCGCCGGTGAAGCACATGCCGCGCTACCATCGCAACAACGATGAAGTCCACGATCGGCGCAGAGAAGAGCGGGCAGATCGAATACTACCCCGGGCACTTTGAACGCCTGCATCCTGTGCGCAAAAAAATATGCTTGCGCAAGCTGCGATGCCGAGGGTGAGAACCCCTGCATGGAGAGCGCAGAGAAGCCCGCCGCGGCCATCGACAAGGGGCAGCCTGGTCCAGACCTGCTCAGTTACATCACCCCCTGCAACTTCGACATGTATCTGCCGCTTTACCGGCTGGAGAATCACATCGAGCGGCAGGGTTTCCGAATCGCGCGGTCCACGTAGTCAATCTGGTGTGGCGATAGGGCTGATCTTCTGGACCCCTTGTATCAGCATCTTCGAACCGTTCGCAAAAGTCTGAATAGAAAGGCCTTCTCTATCGTAAAGCTTGTAAGATCCCGCTCGTTCCTCCGGCTTCGTGGCAGCGCCTGCAGAGGCCGTATGGTTCTTGGTCTCCTGCCCATTCTCCATCCCAGCCGCTTTGGCGCCTTTTGAAGGATCACCCTTCCGGCGCACGGGTGGCCCTTCATTAGGCCTGGCATTCTTGATTTGGATATCGGTCAGAAGAATTTGGGGTACGACTTTCCAAGACGTTTGAGATACCCCAAATATTCTCCCTGTTAGGGTAGGGATGCCAAGGTTTCGGACGGCACGCCATGGCACCAAAATTTATTGATAAATAAGGAGCTTAAGTGGATTCTGGTACTGGATGGGACGGGGCGAAACTGAGAAGTGGTGGCCAGGGACGGGATTGAACCGCCGACGCCGGCCTTTTCAGGGCCGCGCTCTACCACTGAGCTACCTGGCCTCAGTGCAGACTTTCGTTGCATTTACCGCGCGGATTCAAGCCGGAGGGCCAAGGTCGGAACTCCCACGTACAGTCGCTTGCAACAACTGAATCAGTATATCAAGAGACGGGCTGGAGTCCAAACCGGCCTCCCGGCCCGGCGCGCCCAGACGCGCCCAGGATTTTGCCCGCGCCCATGCCCGGCTGCTCTAAACTAGCCTTGAGATGAAAATACAGCACTCCCGTCCTCTGTGGATTGCCCTGCTCGCTCTGGTCGCGGCGGCCGCTGTTTCCGCGGCCCAGCCCTTCGCGGCAACAGCGCATCCAGCGGCCGGAGCTGAGGCGCGCACGGCGCACGCCTACCAGGCGGCCCGTGCTCATGGTCCTGAAGCTCTGCGCGCTTTCCTGGCCAGCTTCCCCAAGGGAGCCGATCTGCACGTCCACCTCTCCGGCGCGGTCTATGCCGAGACGTTTCTTCGCGAAGCGGCCGAGGACGGGCTCTGCGTTGACCCGGACGCATTGCGCTTTGCCGCGCAGGACGCCTCGGGCGCCTGCGCGGGCAGGCTGGTTTCCGCCTCGCAGCTCTCCGCCAACCAGGCGCTCTACGATAAGCTGATCGACGCCTTTTCCATGCGCAGCTTTGTTCCCACCTCGGGCTGGAGCGGTCACGACCAGTTCTTTGCCACCTTTGCCAAGTTTGGCGGCGTCAACCGCAGCCACACCGGCGAGTGGGTGGACGAGGTGGCCAGCCGTGCCGCGGCCCAGAACCAACAATATGTAGAGCTGATGCAGACCCCGCCCGCCCCCCACGCGCGCCAGATCGCCACCCAGGTGGGCTGGCCTGCCAGCGGCGCGCCCGACTTTGCGGCTCTGCGCCAAAAGATGCTGGATCAGGGCCTGCGCGACGACGTGGCCGCTGGCCGCCAGGTTCCGCTGGAGCTTGAGGCCAGTCGCGCCAAGCTGGAGCACTGCGGAACCCCCCAGGCTACTTCTGCCTGCCAGGTGACTACCCGCTACATCTACCAGATCCTGCGCGCCAACCCACCGGAGGTGGTGTTTGCGCAAACCCTGCTGGGCTTTGAGACCATTGCCGCCGCCCTGGCCGCGCACGAACCGGGCTTCATCGGCATCAACTTTGTGCAGCCTGAAGATGGCTTCCTCTCCATGCGCGATTACACCCTGCAGATGCGCATGTTGGAGTATCTCCACTCCGTGTATCCCCAGGTGCACATCTCACTCCACGCCGGCGAGCTGGCGGAGGGATTGGTGCCGCCTGAAGGGCTTGGTTTTCACATCCGTCAGGCCGTGGAACTAGCCCACGCCGAGCGCATTGGCCACGGCGTGGACGTGATGCACGAAGCCGACGCTCCCGGTTTGCTCAAGGAGATGGCCGCCAGGCATGTGATGGTGGAGATCAACCTCAGCTCCAACGAGGGCATTCTGGGTGTCAAGGGCTCGGCTCACCCCTTCCCGCTCTTTCGGGCCGCGCATGTGCCGGTGGCCCTCTCCACCGACGACGAGGGAGTCAGCCGCATTGACATCACGCATGAATACGTGCGCGCCGCGCTTGACTACAACCTGGACTACGCCGACCTGAAGCAGCTGGCCCGTACCAGCATGGCGCACAGCTTTCTTCCGGGGGTCGATCTGTGGGCCGCTCCAGACAACTTTAGCAAACTGGCCCCGGCCTGCGCCGCAGACCTGCCCGGTTTGGAGAATTCTTCCCAAATCTGCAAGCATTTTTTGGCCAGTAGCGAAAAAGCATCCGCGGAGTGGGAACTTGAGCGGCGTTTGGCCCTCTTTGAAGGAAAATATTAAGAGTGAAGCAATCTACCCTTTTTGGCTCCTCCTGGCTTCTGGCCATCCTCGCTCTTGGTTTCCTGGGACTGCTGTCCTGCGTTTCGGCGGCACAGCAGCCTGCCGACCTTCCGGCTGCCTCCAGCACCCTTGTCGGCGCAGTCATTGATCGCGATGGTTCGGTCTGCGAGGGCGCTCATGTGCAGTTGCGCTCGCCCGGCGTTCTGCCGCGTACGAGCATCTCCGGAGCGGATGGCCAGTTCAGCTTTGCCAAGGTCCCGGCCGGCGGCTTTGTGATCACCGTTTCCGCCATCGGCTTTGCTTCGCAAACGGTGCGCGGCAGCATGGCGAGCGGCGCCATCCTCAGCCTGGCGCCCGTGGTGCTCAGGCCCACCTCCACCAGCGAGGTGCGCGTCTCCGGCGATCCGGCGGAGGTGGCCATTGAAGAGCTGCACGCCGAGGAGAAGCAGCGCGTATTGGGCGTGGTGCCCAATTTCGAAGTGATCTACGATTACCACGCGCCGCCGCTCAGCTCCAGGCAGAAGTACCAGCTCGCCGCGCACACTCTGGTGGACCCCTACACGGTGCTGATCGACGGCGGCACCGCGGGCTTTTACCAGGCCGAAGGCGACTTCAAGGACTTTGGCAACGGACCGGCCGGCTACATGCGTCGCTTTGGCGTGGTGTACGGCGACGATGTGGTTGGCACCATGCTGGGCGGAGCGGTACTGCCCTCGCTGCTGCATCAGGATCCGCGCTACTTCTACAAGGGCACGGGCAGCAAAACCTCACGGGCGCTCTACGCCATTGCCTCTTCGGTCCTCTGCAAGGGCGACAACGGCCGTCGGCAGTTCAATTACTCCAGCATCTCCGCGGGTTTTGTCGCGGCTAGTATCTCGGAGGCCTATTATCCGCCGAACAACCGGAACAGCGGGTTGGAGATTGTGGAGAACGTCGGGGTGGGCGTTGCCGCGGCTGCGGTGCAGAACCTGTTTCAGGAGTTCATTGCTCGCCACTTCACCCGCAAGGTACCCACCTACACCTACACCAACACCAAATAGCGCCCGGAACGGCTTTCGCTGGCGCGCGGATTCATCGAGAGCAAACCAGAGTCAGTGCGTCCTGGCAATTTTCTGCAAGGTTTCGGGAACCAGCAACTCTGGTTTCGTTCTACACTCCGGTCATGGACAACGAGCGCATTCGCGAGATCTGTCTGGCTCTGCCGCACGCGGCTGAGACCCTGAACTGGGGCAGCGTTCTGGTCTACTGGGCAGCGCCGCGCGAGATTGGCGGCAAGATGTTTGCCCTGACCAACGTGGACGGCGCTGGCGACGTCGTGCTCAGCTTCCATGCCGGGGTGGAACGCTATCACGAGCTGCTGGAGACGGAGGGCGTCATCCCAGCCCCGCACCTGGCCCGCGCCCACTGGGTCGCTTTGGAGCGCTGGAACGTGCTCCGCCCGCGCCAGATTGAAGAAGAACTCCGCCAGGCCCATCAGCTCATCACGGCCAAGCTCCCCAAGCGAACCCTGGCTATTCTGGCGCTGCCGGAAAAGGACATGAACAAGCTGGTGGCTGAGCGCCGCCGCCAGCTGGCTGCCGAGGGCAAAACCTCACCTTTGGCGCGCAAGAAGTCCGCGCCCTTCAGCGGCTGATCGGACTCCAGCGCCAACCCGTTCAGGGGGCCAGCCACCCGCAGGGTCCTTTTCTGGGAGAATCGGCCATTGGCGCACTAAAAGTAGTGCAATAGTACCGAAGGAATCACCTCGGCTCTCGTCTTCAGGGGCCCAACTGTCGTCTAATGGAATGTGATGAAGGCTAGTATTCTCCAAACCCTCACCGGTAAATCGGCTGTCCAGGCAGAACAGGATCTAGTTCGCCAGGAGAACCTTGCCATCAGTGAGGGGCTCAAGCGCCAGGATGCCGGCCTGCTGGACCAGTTGATTGTCCGCTACCAGCACCGCCTCATCCGCTATCTGCTCTATTTGACCGGCAATCGCGAAGTGGCCGAAGACCTGTTTCAGGATGTATGGATGCGGGTGCTGGTGCGTGGCGGTCAGTTCAACGGCCAATCGCGCTTTGAAACCTGGCTGTTCACCATTGCGCGCAATCTGCTCATTGACCTGCGCCGCAAGCGCACCATGAGCAGCCTGGACGAGCTGTTTGAGGCCGGCGGCGACGATGATCGACCCGTGGCCATCGAGATCACAGACAACGATCCCACGCCTTTTGAGCAGTTTGCAAAGCTGGAAGACCGTGACCGGGTGGCCGCTGCGATGTTGGAGCTGGATGCGCTGCACCGCGAGGTGCTGGTGCTGCGCTTTCATGAAGAGCTCTCGCTCGAAGAGATTGCCAAGGTCACGCGCGCACCGCTTTCCACCGTCAAGTCTAGGCTCTATCGCGGTTTGGCCATGATCCGGCCCCGCCTGGAACGGCTCGCCGCTCGCCCCGCGGAGGCCATCTGATGGTGGACGGTCTGGCCCCCAAGCCGGCCGTCGATGCTGCAACGGCCGAAAAAATGCACTGCGATCTGCTCTCCGCACTGGCCGGACGCGAGGCCAACCGTGACTGCGCCGCGGCCTTCCGCACCCGCCGTGTGGTGATGGCTTCGCTCGGCGTCCTGCAGCAGCAGAAGGCCAGCGGACGTCGCAATCGCGCGGTGGCCGTGGCCGCACTGCTGCTGATGGTTCTGGCGTTGGGGCCCTTCATCTGGCACCTGACCGATGAGCTCTTTGAAGGCGAACACATGACCGACATCGCCGCCCAGTTCGCGCTGTGGGCCTGTATTCTGAGCCCCGCCATCCTGGCGGCGGCGCTGGTGGCTGGCTGGCTCCGCCGCCGCTCCTGATCCAGATTGCTTTGGTCGAGAATTCTCTCTATCTTCGCAACTTCCTTGCCCTGCTTCCCGTCCATCAAAACGAAGCTTAAGCTGAGATGAAGGTTTCAGCCCATGTCGAAGAGCAGGCGTACACATGCATAGTCCCGAATCCATCACCGTCGACCGCGAAGAACGAATGATCCCCGTTTGGTCTATCGTTTTGGCCTCCGCCGCCTTTGTGGGGGTGGAGTACTACTTTTGGGAAGTGCTGCCGCTCCATCGCCACCATCCACCCACCTCGCTCGGGCTGGAGATCTACTTCAACCTCAGTTGGGGTGTGATGAGCGCGCTCTACTTCCTGATGGTGGGTTACATTAGCAAGGATGCCCCTCGCCGTGGCATGAGTTCGCGGTTCTGGATGCTGGTTTGCTTTGTCATTCCCTGCGGTATCGGCGCCGTACTCTACTTTCTGCTGCGTGCGCCTGAGGTTTCCACCTGCCCGGCCTGCGGCACCCACGTGCAGGGCGGCTTCCACTTCTGCCCGCAGTGCTGCTACCAGCTCACCGCCAGTTGCGGCCACTGCTTTCGCACCGTGCGCACCACCGACCAGTACTGCACCCGTTGCGGGCATGAGCTGGCCGTAGATCAGCTTCCGGCCCGCCTGCACGTTTTGGGCCGGTAACCGGGCGTGGCCACCGGCATCAGTGGGACATCTGCGCATCAGGCGGATCGGCTGAAACCTGATTCCGCCCATGCTGCTTGGCGACGTACATGGCGGCGTCGGCCCGGCGCATCATGGCTTCCCAACCGTCCTCTTCCGAACAGCGCTGAGTTATCCCAGCGCTGATGGTGATGTGCAGGGAGCCGGATTCAAAGCCGATCTCCATCTCTTCAACGGTCTTGCGCAGCCGTTCGGCTACGGTCAGGCCGATGCTGCCCGTCGTGTTGGGCAGCAGGATGGCGAACTCTTCGCCCCCGGTGCGGGCCAAGTGGTCAACGGTGCGCAGCGTGGCGCTGATCCTTGCGGAGAGAGCTTGCAGCGCGCAGTCTCCGGCGGCGTGGCCCCGCGTGTCGTTCAGGTACTTGAAGTGGTCGATGTCGATGATGATCATGCTGAGCGGATGCCCGTAGCGGATGCTGCGCGCGGTTTCGCGGAGTGCGATCTCTTCCATGGCCCGGCGATTCAAAGCTCCGGTCAGCGGATCGGTAAGTGCCTGCACCTCCAGCACTCGTCCCAACTCCGCCACCAGAAACCACAAAAAGCACATGGCCATGAAGGTGGCCAGGAACGCCATGGCCGCGAGTGAGTAGAGCCAGCGCGGATCGGTATGGGCGTTCACCGTCTCCCAAGGGCGCACGTAGTGCTGGTTGGTCAACACGGCACGATAACCGGCCACGCCCATGTCGCCAATCAACACGCCAGCCGTGCAATGCGCCAGCCTGCCGAAAGCGCCCTTTCCACGACGAAGCAGCAGCCATGCTGAACCGCCGCAAAGTGCAATAAAGGGCAGATTGAGGACGTTGCCCATATAGGGCACCCTGCCTATGAAAAGCGCGGTGTAAACCGCCAGGACAACCGCCAGCAGCACAAAAGGCCAGCGCCACCGGAAGGGCTGGCGGACAACAAACCAGTAAAAACCCAGGAACTGCATGGCGAAGGAGATGAGATAGAGCTCGTTGGACACCATGCTGGTGAGCACCACCGGCGCATGGCCTTCCAATCCCTGCAGAATCAGCTTGAGCAGGCCCACAACCAGCGCCCCAGCAAACCAGCGCAGGCCCACCATCGCGCGCTGATAGACAGCCAGCAAACACAGGCAGACAGTAAAAACGGTGACTGAAGCGATATTTGTGAAAAAAAAGGTCTCGTAATCCATCGACGATCCTGCCGAATGAAAAAACCGGCTCATTACGCTGGGGGCAGCAAATCTAGTCACCGCAATGGTAACCGTAATGGCTCCAGAGGTTCCAGTGATAAAAACGCATGGGGCCAGACAAAGGTACATTGGTACCAATGGCGGCACCGGAATGGGAATTACGCCGTTGGGCAGAAAGCGGAAATCAAAGTGCACTTCAAGATGCGAAGGCGTGTGATTTCTGCACTATTGACAGCGCTCGAGAAAGTCCTATCATGAGGCATTTCCTGGTTACGGGGAGGATGGGCATATGGGGTCGACAACGAGCCGCCGCAATTTCCTGCAGGCGGGTTTGATGATGCCGGTGGCAGGCGCAGGCATGGGACTGTTCCGTCCTGCTGACGGGCCTGCAACCAAGGGTGCAGCCGCGCCAGTCAAGCTTGAAACCCGCGTCCTGGGGCGCACGGGCCTCAAGGTCACCACCGTGGGATGCGGATGCATGATCACCTCCGACGGCAGCGTGATTGAGCGCGCCGTGGATGCGGGCATCAACTACTTTGATACCGCGCGCGGCTATCAAAACGGCAACAACGAGCGCATGGTGGGCGCGGCCCTGGGCGCAAACCGCAAGAAGGTGGTGCTCTCCACCAAGTCGCACGCGCCCGACAAGAAAACCATGATGGAGCACATCGACAAGAGCTTGAAAGAGCTTGGCACCGACTACGTCGACATCTGGTACCAGCACGCCCGCTCCAAGGTGGAAGAGGTAACTGATGAGACCATTGAGGCGCAGTTGCTGGCCAAGCAGCAGGGCAAGACGCGCTTCATCGGCATCAGCACCCACAGCGGGCAGCCGCAGCTCATTCCCTGGATGGTGGACAAGAAGGTCTTTGACGTAGTGCTGGCGGCCTACAACTTCTCCATGGACGCAACCATGGTGCAGGCCATCAACGCTGCGGCCAAAGGCGGCATGGGTGTAGTCGCCATGAAGGTGATGGCGGGCGGTCCGCGCCGCGTAAAGAGCGATGCCAACCTGAGCCAGAAGCTGGCCCAGCCCGGTGCTCTGCTGGCGGCTTTGAAGTGGGTCATCAAGGACCCGAACGTGGCCACCACCATTCCTTCCATCACCGACATGGATCAGCTGGACGAGAATCTCACCGCCATGGCGATGCCCATCTCGAAGACGGAGGAAAGAATTCTGGCTGCGCACCTGGAGCAGATTCGCCCCCTCTACTGCAGCACCTGCGGCGCTTGCGATGGGCAATGCCAGAAGGGCCTTCCCGTCCACGACGTGCTGCGCATCCTGAGCTACGCGGATGGTTACGGCCAGTTTGCGCTGGCCCGGGAGCGCTTCCTGGAGCTAAGCGCGGCGCATCAGGCCGTGCGTTGCGGTAGCTGCGACAACTGCACCGTGGCCTGCCCCAACGGCGTCCGCGTGCGGGAGCGCGTAAGCCGTGCCCAGGAGTTGCTGGCATGAGGATTCCACTCGCCATGCTGGCCGCACTGCTCACGGCAGCCGCGGCCAGTGCGCAGAGCGCCATTACCTGCGGCGTTGCGCCCGGCTGGCAGCCGCAGGGCGCAGCGCGCGCTTACGCGGCCGACAATCTCTTTGAGTACAAGGACGGCGGCGCGGAAGGCTATCTGCAATACGGCTTCACCGCGCTCCACGGCGTGACCTGCGCCAAGGATGGCACCACGCTGGACATCGATGTGTCTGCCATGGCCGGTGCGGACTCCGCCTACGGCATGTTCATGGCCAACGCTGACCAGAGCCAGCCCATGGAAAAGCTCGGTATGGGCACGCAGGTGCTCAAGCAGAGCGTGCTTGCCGCCAAGGGCAAGTTCTATCTGGAACTGGTGGAGACCGCGGCCAAAACCGACGCGGACGACACTGCGTTTCTGCGCGCGCTGGCCATAAAGATCCTTGCCCAGCTGGAAGGCGCGGATGCGCCGCCTGCAACCATCGGTTGGTTTGTGCCTGATGATCTGGTCCAGGTGAAGATGGTTCCGGAGAGCGTGTTGGGCCTGAAACAGATCCCGCGCGGCTATGCGGCAAAGTACAAGCAGGGCCAGGCTTTCATTGCCGAGCAGGCATCGGTGGGAGAGGCGCAAGCGCTGATGAAGACCTTGCGCGAAAAGTTTACCGGTGCGCCCACCCAGTTGGACGACGAAGCCTTTACCGCAACCGCAAAGTATCTGACCGGCATCTGCATCTTCCGCAAGGGCAAGGTGGTTGCCGGTACGGCAAATTTTCCTGATGCTGATGCAGCGTTGACGCAGGCAAAGAAGCTGGCCGCGCGCATTCCGTAGCTAGCATCAAGCACGTGACAGGTGCCCCAGCGGGGCACAACGAAGATAGCCCAGGGTGAAGCGCAGCGAAACCCTGGGATGCGTGCGCACCAATAGCCCCGCGCCCCGTAGGGGCGCACGAACTGTTCCGCGGAACTCAGCTCGAGCGACGCGAAGCGGTCCGCCGCACCGCAGGTGCCGCGAAGCGGTCTGCTGCACCGCAGGTGCCCGCATGCAATGTGCTTGACAGCGTATTACTCCGGGCTCGGATAATCGTAACCATGCGAGTATCCGTCTTTGTTGTTTTGTTGGCGCTGGCAGCTGGAGCGGTCACCGCTTCCGCGCAGCGCGCGCTGGAGCTGCCTCAGGGGCCCGCCGTTGCTGGCGTCCCCATCGACAAGTTCGAGTTTGCCTCCGACGGTCCCATCGGCCCCGGATGGTCGCGCCCGGACGAGATCGCGCGCAAGTACTTCCAGGAAGATCTGCCGGCAATCTTCGATCGCACTCTCACGATCGACAGCGTGCTTGCTCCGCACACCACGCTGCGCTGGATCTTCACCGGGCCGCATGCCGGCTTCACCGTAGAGCTGGGCGCAAGCAAGGTCCGACTGGTGGAACGCTATTTCGACTCCTTCGGCTCTTACGAGGGCCAGGGCAACTATCCAGAGAAGAAAATCCTGGATATCGATCGCCAGTTTACCGGCAGCCCGCGCACGCTCCAGGTCATCGCCGACGAGCATCTTGCCGTGCGCGTGGTGGTCAACGGCGTAGAGGTGATCCAGGCCCCCATGATGTTCGATGTCTCGCGCCATCAGCTCATGTTCGCTGCTGCGCGGGCGGAACACATCGTTGCAGCGGGCTCGCTCTTCAAGCCGACCTCAAAAGCTGTCACCGTGACCATCGCGCCGACCGAAAAGCATCAGACGATGCTCGGTTTTGGTGGCAGCCCCAGCATTCCCGCTTATGAAAAGTTGAGTGAGGCTGGCAAGAAGACTTATTGGCAACTGCTTCGCCGCTACAACCTGCTGCTCAATCGCGAATATCCCATGGGCAGCGAGCTCAAGCAGGATTTGAGCAACATGGACAAGCAGAGTGACGCCACGCCGCATTACTACGGCGATAACTTCCCCAACAGCGAAGTCTCCAGCTTTGAGTACAACCAGCAAGCGACAAAGCTGGGAGCTGACACCATCTACGAGCTCTGGGCGCTGCCCAAGTGGGCCATCCAGCCCTACAGTGGACCCAGGGTGGTTGACGCCTGGAACAAGTCCATCAAGCAGCAGGCAATTGCCGAAGAGTACGCGCGCATTGCGGTGGAGTATTGCCAGCGTGAGAAGGCAGCCACGGGCGTTGCACCGCTCATCCTCGGCGTCCAAAACGAAGCGGAAGAGCCTCCGGCAATGTTTGCCCAGATGACGCGTGTGCTGCGCAGCGAGTTGGACAAGGCGGGCTTTACCACCACCCGCATCCACATGGCCGACGCGCCTTTCATGTGGATGGGCACGGCCCGCGCGAAAGACCTTGCGCAGGATGCCGAGGCCTGGAAGGCCATCAACTACACCGCTGTCCACCAGTACGACTTCCAGGAGTTCGCGGCCAATCCAGACATGTACGATGCGCGCATGTTGGCCATGCGCGAGGCCTCGAAGGACAAGGAGTTTCTGGCTACCGAGATCTGCCTGAACGACGCCCATCTGCAGGAGCACAGTTACCGTGTGGCCTTTGCGGCCGCGCAGCTCTACCACAAGAACATGACTATCCTCGATGCCGTGGGCCTCATGTATTGCTGGCTGATTCTCGATGTGGAAGAACCCAGCTTTGGCGGCTCGCGATCGCTGCTGGTGCCGGATCGCACCCGTGGTTGGATTCCTGTGCCGTCCAGCTTTGAGCTGCGCGTTCTGGGCGCGTACAGTCGCCACATCGTGAAGGGCATGCAGCGCGTGGGTGCGGGTGTGGAAGATGGCGACCTGCTCACCACGGCGTTTGCTGATGCAACGAATCAGACGCTGGTGATGATCAATCGCGGCACCGCGGCGCGTACCGTGAAGGTGGTTGGCGCAACGCATCCGTGGACGGAGATGGAGCGCACCGGCAGCGAAGCAGAAAACACCATCTCCGCTGTTCCTGCTGAGGTGGTAGTTGAGCCCGGTGACATCGTAGTGCTCTCCACACTTCATGCCGAGCCGGTACAGTAAGTGAGTTAACACAACACTCGATTGTGAATTGAGGAAATGCAAAGATGAAACGCCGCAAGTTTTTATTCAGCGCCGGAGCTGTTGCCGCCGCTGCCTGTCTTGGTGAAAACATCTCATGGGCTGACGATAAGTCCGCGCTTCAAGCCACGCTGAGGGTGGACTGGACGCGCAAAGGCTTCACTCTGCCCGCCGATTATACCGGCCTGAGTTACGAGTCGCGGCAACTTGCCAACCTGAAGTTCTTCTCCGCTGAGAACAAGGAACTCATCAGGCTGTTTCGCGAACTGGGCACTGCCGGCGTGTTGCGCATTGGCGGCAGCACCAGTGAGTACACGGCCTTCACTACGGAAGAGCCGAAGAGTGAGCCGCCTTTTGAGGTTGCTGGCCCCGGTCTGCCCGCGCAGGACTACGCCGATACGTCCATCACCGTGCGCGCGCTTGAGAATTTGCGTGCGTTCCTCGATGCCACCGGATGGACCTGCCTCTATGGCTTGAACACCGGGCGCGGCACTGTCGAGCGTGCGGCGGAAGAAGCCTTCTATGTGCACAAGATCCTGGGGCCGAAGCTAATCGCGCTGCAGTTGGGCAATGAGCCCGATGCGTGGCGCAATCGCTATCGCGGCGCAACCTGGACCTATGTTGACTACTGGAAGGAGTGGCTGGTGGTGCGCGCCGCGGTGCTGAAGCGGGTGCCCGATGCGAAGTTCGCTGGGCCGGACATCTCCAACAAGATGGCCTACGTCACCGGATTTGCGGAGGACGTAAAGCGCGACGCGCCCGAGGTGACGATGCTGACCTCGCACTACTACACCATGGGCCCAGCCGGTAAGCCTGGCATGACCATTGACCGCATGTTGGCCTTCGATCCCAAGCTGGAAGCTGACATGAAGATCGTGATGGATGCGGCGCACGCGGTCGGCATCCAGCATCGCATGTGCGAGGGCAACTCCTGCTGGAACGGCGGCCAGGAAGGCGTGAGCGACACGCTGGCCAGCGCCTTGTGGGGCGCGGACGTGATGCTGCACTTTGCGCAGCTTGGTTCCACGGGCATGAATTTGCATGGCGGCGGCATGGGCCATTACTCACCCATTATCGGTAGCCCCAGTCAGGGCTTTGTGCGCAGGCCCTTGTTCTACGGCATGTTGCTGGCAAAGGAATTCTTTGCAGCCACGCTGGTAGAGGCCAAGCTAGACTGCAGCAACGACCGCTTGCGTGCGTACGCAGCCGTGGCCGACGCAAAGAAGCTGATCCTGCTGGTCAACAAAACCGACGCGCCGGTGACCGTGAAGGTGCCCGTGGTTCGTGCGCATGAAGTGCTTACGCTCGGTGGCCCGGCAATGGGCGCAAAGGATGGCGTGTCCATCACGAAGAAAGGCGCAGTTGAGAAGGGCGCGTTGGAGCTAGGTGCGCATAGCGCAGTCGTGGTGAAGGCGTAGTTGCTTTGTTCAATAAGAAAAGGCTGGGGCTCAAGTCCCAGGCCTTTCTTGTTGCATCTCAGAAGGAGTACACCGCGCCCCTATAGGGCGCCAATGTTCGTTTTGATTGCTGACCCAGGACTGCCCCTTCGCTTTGCTCAGGGTTGTCCTGGGCTATTGGCACTTCGCCCCGTCGGGGCGATTTTTCGCTAGGTATGGATTCCGTGCTCTTGCTGACGGAGCCGACTTACTTCTTTTCGGGCTTCTTTGCTGCCTCTGCCTTGATTGCCGCAAGCTCATTGGTCGTGGGCTGCGCATCGCCGTAGGCAACCACGCCTGCGCTTGGTTCAATGCCCGCGGCCTTCATGACTTCTCTCGCATCCTCGGGCCAGTTACCATCCTTCACAAAATGATCGTCGAGAATCAGGTTGTTCTGGTAGTTTGTCCAGAGGCCGCCGATCCTGGTTCCATCGTGCCAGTTGGCCACGGCCGTGTTGTCGGGCGAAATGCGCATGGGCATGGCCGAATGCACGGTGTTCACATTGAGCCACTCGCATTCCGGGCCTTCCACCACATTGCGGCGGACCATGATGTAGCGCGACCCCTCGTCCAGATAGAGGCCGATCATCTTGCTGTTGTCAAAGATGTAGTTTTCGGTAATCAACGTGCCGGGGCTGGCGGAAAGATTGTAGATCGCGCCGCCGTCGTGAAATAACTTCTTCGCCCCATGGATGCGATTGTTGGCCACTACTACGTCGCGATGGGTGGTGGGCGTGGTGTACACCAGATTCTCTTTCCAGTCGTAGCCATGCATGCGGGCGCGATAGTTGGGGCTACCATAAGGGTCGTGCATGCCCCATCCATAGCCAATGTCGATGGCATCGTAGGGCACGTCGCTGATGTCGTTGTGCACAATCACCGCGCCTGAAACATACGTGCTCAGGATAGCGCTGTTATCGCGATAGTCCTTGCTGACGGAATGAATGCGATTGTTGGTGATGAGGATCTGCTGATTGATTTGGCGCGGGTCGTGGGGATGATGCGCATCGCGGCGTACGCCGCCGGCGAGAATCGCGCCGCCTGCATCGTCGGTAAAGACGGAACGGGTGATCACGATATCGCTCGCGCCCAGGCCCACGCCGGTGAGGTTGGCCGTGGAGTCGTTGCCAATGCCCAGCGCATACTGGCCCAGATGCGCAAAGACGTCGTTCTCAAAGCTGATGCGGGCAGCGCCTGCCACTTGCACCGATGCAGGCATCTGGCTCCACTCGTTGCGGCGCGTCTCAAAGGCCGGGCAACCGAAGGGGCAGTTCTTGATGGGATCGGCAGGGTAAGCAACTGCCTGACCGGCGAGATAAGAACCGCTCTGCTGGCTCGCATAGCCTTCCACTGTTGCAGGCCCAAGCCACGAGGTGTGGGAGAAGCGCAGACCGCGGAAGGTAAGGTCCTCAACCGGTGCATCGAGCGAGTTGCCAACAGCCACCAGCACAGTAAGGCGAGGTAATTCCACCTGCATGGTATCTACTCTTGCATCGGTGGGTGGAATCAGATAAAGCTTGCCTTCAGCCGGATCGATGTACCAATCACCGGGCTTGGAGACAAACTCCAACGCGTTGACAAGCCAGAGATGGGCCCACTGCGCTCCGTACGGGCTGTTCAGCGTGTCGTAGCCCCAGATGTTGTTCTTCCATGCGGGCTGCTGCATGGTCAGCGTGCGGCCCTCAATCTTTGCCACCGGCGAGATGCGGTCGGTGAAGAATCCTGCTGCCTCCACCTCCACGCGGCTCTGTGCTGTGAGCTTCGCGAGATAGTCGTACTTGGCGTCCTTCCACTCCATGCCATTGGCCGTGAAGCTGAGATCGGCGCGAGGAATCTCAACCAAGCCTCGCTGAACCAACGTGTCGTTTACCCAGAGTTGGCGCGCGTCCAGGCTCTCCGGGCTCTTCGCTACATAGATATTGCGTTTCGCGTCATAGAGCTTGAAACCTGTGACTGGAATGGCGCCGGAGATCACCGGGAACTGCTCGGCGTTGAGGCCCTTTGCTGAGGTCCAAGTGACATGATGGCCATTGCGCCCGCCATCCTCCGCCGTGAAGATGAGCGGAGCTGTAAGCCGATAGGTTCCGCTGGCAAGCTCCACCAGCACATCGCCATCGTTGTTGATCAGGCGCACCGCGGCTTGTGCGCGCTCGAGCGTGCGGAAGGGCTTCTCGCGGGTGCCGGGGTTCTGGTCGTCGCCGACGGGTGAGACCGCAATCACCTGCGCGTTGGCGTCGCGATCCTTGTGCTGCGCGCGCGCGGCAGCCGAGAGAACCAATGCAACAGCAACTACTGTAGTAGCAGTGCGGAAGAATGTCAGTAATTTCATGAAAACCTCATGGGGTGTGCTCTGTCCGCTCAGGAACACAGCGGTGTCGATACATCGATAACAAGTTCTTGGGTCTCCCACTCTTGCGCCGTAAAAAGCGCAAGGATGGGGCACGGGAATGCATTTGCCACGGCGCATTCGGATTTCAACGGAGTGCGACGCGTTCTTAGAAACCTACTTCAATGTCAGTAACTCCGCTGATTGCTTTGAGCGTAACCGAGTCTGTGGTGAACTCATTCGCAGCCTGGCCATTGACCGTCACGCTGGTCAGCTTCTTGCCTGCCGGCAGCGGGAAGCGCACCACGGCCTCTGCCACGGTGATCGTCGCATCAAGATGCAGACGCATGGTGCTTGCATTTACGTAGTCCAGCCGCAGCGAAACACGGCCGCCGAGGGTGCTGGGTGCATTGGCGAGAGAAAGATGTTCGCCGGGCGCAATCCAGTTGGCAGGAACGCCGGCCAGGATGTGCAGCTTGTCGCCATCTTCATAAAACAGCAGATCGCGCACCAGCAGAATGAGATTGGCCGGGCCCCACGCCTCAGGCTGATCGCCGGTGCCGTAACCATTCTCCACTTCCTTGGCCACGCCGCTGGCGCAGGCCACGGGCAGCCTCTTGTTCACCTTGATCTCTTCCTTGAAGGTGTCGGTTACATAGGTGTGATTCAGTGTGGCCAGCAGCAGTCTATGTACCTTGGCAAGCTCGCCGCGGCGCAGGTAGATCTCCGCTACGTCCATCGATTCCGAAGGCCACACGCCGCTCGGGCCCATCCATGCCATATGCGTGGGCAAGCCTTCGAGTTCGTCCTTGCGCATGCGCGCCAGCAGGTTGGTCACCAACTCGTGTTCAGGACCCAGCAGGTTGGTGGGATACACCGCGATGAGGCTCTGCGACACACCCGCATCGGGAGCGGTGGGCATGGCCGGTAGATAGGGCTTGAAGTCCTTCTCCAGCTCAATCGCGCGCGTCATCGAAGCAAAGTAAGCCTTCTTGTAGTCCTCATATTTCGCGGCGAATTCCTTCTCGTCCGCGGTGTTGCCCAGCGTATGCGCCGCCATCTCCGCCACCTTGATGGCGTAAAGGCCCCAGGTGTTGTGCGGGTAATGATGGCCTTCGGGCAAGCCGCTGTCGCCATAGCTCCACGGCAACAGTCCGTACCAGTACGGCTTCTCGCCGGGCTTGAGCTTGGGCGAGTGCTCGTCGGAACACTTCCACGGAATCAGCCGCGCCACACCCTTGGCGGCAGCTGGCGCGTCGTCGGCCAGCATGGACTCCTGACGGTGCAGATCCACCCACCGCGCCGAGGCCGCCAGATGCGGATAGGAGGAGGTGAGCCACTGCTGGTCGCGGGTCAGCATGTAGTAGTCCCACACCGTGCCGGCGTTACCGCCAATGTTGTCCCACGCCGGCCAGCCGCTGACAGCCGGGCCGTCCCACTCGCCATCGCTCTTCTGCAGGCTGAAGGTGTGCTTGGCGGTTTCTTTGGCGATGTCGAGGTACCCTGCAAACTCGATGGAGCGGGCCTGAAAATATTCGCCACGTCCCCAAAACTCGCGATAGAAGGCCGGTCCGTCCAGCGTCCACAACTCGCCGTTCTCGTCGCGCTCGGTCAGCATCAGAATGTAGGCCACGGAAGCCTGATAAAAGTCCGCCAGCTCCTTTTCGCGCGAGGGTAGATCGAGCTGCGCGCCCTGTCTCCACAACGTCTCCCAATCCTTGCGCGCGGTGCTGAGCATTGCCGCGGGATCAAGCGCCGCGAGGGTATCGACCTTGGCGGCAGGGAAGTTATCGTTCGGCAGTTCGATCCAGAAGGTGATCGTGCCGTGCGCGGGCACTGTGCGACGTTCCACCAGCGTCAAGCCGTGGGACTCAGCCGGTTGCAACTCGCCGCCCGCACGTGGTTCAACCGCAGCCAAAAGAATGCCGTCGCCGGTGGCCAGATGCGCGCCTTCCCGCGAGCGGGCAGGTTGCGTTGACGGCCATCCAGACGCAGCTCCAGCGTGCGCGGCTCAGCGGCGGAGTTGGTCGCGGTCATGCGCAAAATATCAAAGCCCTGCTGGTCCTTTTCGATGGAAAAAGCCGTCTCTTCCACGCTCAGGTCGGCAGCCTTCCAGTCCGTCATCACAAAAGGGAAGCGATCAGCCACGAGGCGCTGACCGGTGGCGGCCAAAGGCTTTGCCGCGGCGCCCAATTCCGACATGCGGAGTCCGAGCGCGCCATCCAACTGCTCGCTGAAGCCGAATCCCACCGCTCGTCCCTTCTGCTTCAGGCTCCACTGCGACCACTGCAGCTGCCCATCTTTGGTGACGATGGTCTTGTGGCTGCCCATGGGCAGGCCGATCATGCTGCGCGCGTCCTTGTTGGCGTATTGGTGCGTAATGTGAAAGCTGTCCTGCGCGGCAAGCGGTAGGGCGCAAGCGGCAAAAAGCGCGCAGCGGAGAAATAGAGTACGAGAGAGCAAGGCGGTTCCTTTCCTTCGGTGAGGCCTGGTACAACAACACGCACCAGCCCTCAAAAATAGCCAGAGATATTGTCTACCAATCCAGCGCCTCTGACGAGGAGAGCGACGCCGAAGCGCCGCTCTCCTGGTGTTGCGCCGGTCGAGGAGGCCTAAAAGGCCAGCCGCAAACCCTGCTGGCTGACGCGCGCAATGCTTGCCTGACTATTGAGGACGGCAAGCGAACTCGAGTTGGGTGGAACGTGGGGCGCGTCGAAGTGGGTGGACACCCGCACACCATAAAGGGCCGGATCGATAACTTCGCGCACGATTCAACTTTGCTCCCTGCGGGCATTCCCGATAGACTGCACTCGCGATGAAGAACAGAAACCCCATCCTCCTGGCTGCCCTGGCAATGTTCTGGGTAAACGTGTTCCCAGCCCAGCAGCCTCCCCCGGCACGCCCCGCGGCAACGGCCCACGCCCGCCTCTTTGTTCTGCTCAAGGCCGACAACTATCACGCCTACGTGCAACAGTTTGCCAAGGACGAGCAGGAGGCCACCGGCCAGGCGCCCGCCGATGCCTGGCCCTGGATGGCGGCGGAAATTCCGCTCTTTGAAAGCTCCGACAAACAGTTCGAGCAGCTCTATTACTTCCGCTGGTATGCCTGGCAAAAGCATCTGGTCAAGTCGAGGCATGGATTCCTCATTACGGAATGGCTGCCCAAGCCGCAGGAGGCCGACGGCAACTTTGGCGCGCTGCCCGACGCCGCGCCCTTTCACTTGGGCGAGGCGCGCTGGCTGCGCTCCAAGGCCATTGCCGGGGACTATGCGCGCTTCTGGATTGCGCCCGACGCGCGTCCCCGGCTGTACAGTTTCCCGCTGGCGGAAAGCGTGCGCCAAGTGGCTCTGGCCCAGGGCGACCAGAAGCTTGGCCCCGAGATGTTGGTCGGCTTGATCGCCAATTACAAAGCCTGGGAAGCCACAAATCTGGACAGCTCAACGGGCATGTACTGGCAGATCGACACCCGCGATGCCATGGAGAAGTCCATCTCCGGCGATGGCTACCGGACGCCCTTGATGAGCTATCAGGCCGCCGATGCCCGCGCCATTGCCGCCTTTGCGCGCGCTGCCAACCAGACGGAAGTTGCCGCCGAATACGACTTGAAGGCCGCGCAGCTTGAGACCCTGATCGAGACCAAGTTATGGAACGAGCGCGATCAATTCTACGAACCGATCTCTCCAGCATCCGACTCCAGTATTCGCAAGCAAAAAAAATTCATCGATCCTGGCACGCAGCTGCAATCTGCGCATGTGCGCGAGCTGATCGGCTACATTCCGTTTCTCTACACCACGCCTCCGGTGGAGCACACCGTGGCCTGGAAGCAGCTCTTCGATGCGCAGGGTTTCGCGGGTAAGTACGGTCCCACCACCGTGGAGCGGCGCAGCCCGCGCTTCCGCTTTGCCTCCGACGATCAATGCACGTGGAACGGTCCCTCATGGCCCTTTGCCACCACGCAAACATTGCTGGCCCTGGCCAAAGTCTTGAACGGCCCGGCACAGAATTCCATTGGGCGCGAGCAGTACTATCAGCTTTTTGCCAACTACGTGGACTCGCACCATATCGTGCTGCCCTCGGGACGCAAGATCGATTGGCTCGATGAGGATCTGGACGCCGACACGAACGAGTGGATCGCAAAAGACATGTTGATCCAGAAGCACAAGCAAATGGGGCGCGGTAACTACTACAACCACTCCGGCTTTGCCGATCCGTTGATCACCGGCCTTATCGGATTACATCCGCGTGATGACAACAAAATCGAGCTGGCTCCGCTGCTGCCCGCGGGCCAGTGGACCTCGTTCGCGCTCGACGGTCTGCCGTATCATGGCCACCTGCTCACCGTGGTGTACGACAGCAATGGCCAGCGCTACAAGCATGGACGCGGCCTGATGCTGTTTGTGGATGGAAAGAAGATTGCGAGCCGGGCCGATCTGGGGCCGCTCGATGCAGAGTTGCCCCGCTGATCGGCAACCCGCAACGCAGTTGAAACATGACAGGAGTTGATGGACTTGAAGAACTTTGCATGGGTTGCCGTAATGGCCGCAGGCACGCTGTTGCTGCCGGTTGCTGCTGAGAATACAAAAGGAATTGAGCTGAAGGCGATCCCCGCGGGTAGCTTCACCATGGGGGCCGATGTGGCTACGTTGACCGCCGCGCAGGTGAGCGGCAACGGAGCCAGCTCCGATCGCCCCTTGCATGGCGACTTTGACGAAGTGCCCGCGCACAAGGTGACCATCTCGCATGGCTTCAAAATGGCCACCCATCTGGTAAGCGTGGAAGAGTTCCGCGCCTTCGATCCAAGTTATGCAGTCTCCACGGCGCATCCCGATTACGCCTCCGGCATAAGTTACGAGCAGGCAGTAAAATTCTGCGCTTGGCTTTCCAAAAAAGATGGAAAGAATTATCGTCTGCCCACCGAAGCGGAGTGGGAGTACGTGGCGCGCGCTGGGCATCAGACGCCCTTCTCCTCGGGCGATGCGCCGCTGGCCCCAGGCACGCCCAACGCATGGGGCGTGGTGTTGGCGGAAGGCACGCCGGAGTGGGTTTCGGATTGGTACGCGCCCTACACCGCCGATGCCGTAACCGATCCCACTGGCGCGCCTAATGGCCTTTTCCGCGCGGTGCGTGGCGCGGGCCTTGACAGCAAGGATCAGAAGTCGAACAAGGAAGCCGCGGCTGGCGTGGTCTATCCGGCGATGGATGCCTACTTCCTGCGCTCCGCCAATAGGGCCAGCATGGCTCCAAGCTATTCGTCGAAGACCGGCAACATCGGTTTTCGTGTGGTGGAGGCGCCGCCGCTCAAGCCCAATCCCACGCCGGTTACGCCGCTTATCTTTGCCACTGGAGTTACGCAGGCCGCGGTTGCTCTCAAGCAAGGCCCCGATGCTACCAAGCCTTTCTACCACGTGCATGAAATCTTCCCGCAGCTTGGCAGCAGATCCATGCCGGAGGTGGGTTGGAAGATTGGTCTGGCCGCGGGTCTCGGCATCAACTATCACAACACCGCCATTCAGGTTTTGGATAACGGCGACGTGGTGGCGGCTTATTACAACACACCCAACAAGGAAGACGATCCAGACCAGACCATCCTCATCATGCGCCGCCGTGCGGGCGCGGAGGATTGGGACATGCCCGAGCCCTTCCCCTACTTTGCCGATGCGGCCAACGCGGCTCCGGTCTTCTGGAACGAGCAGGGCAAGCTCTGGCTGTTGTGGGGATTTCCGCGCCTCATCGGCGCGCCGCCCTTCACCTTTACGCGCTCCACCGACAACGGCGTGACCTGGGAGCCCGTGCAGTTTCCGCAGTTCCCGAATCCTATTGGTCGCTATATCTCGCAGCCCATTAACTCCATCGTGCGCGCCACCGACGGCACCATCTACTTCCCCACCGATTCAACCGGCAAGGACGACGATGGCAACGGCTCCGTCTCCGTGGTGTGGGCCACCAAGGATGAAGGCAAGACCTGGTACGACACGGGTGGACGCACCGCCGGCCGTCACACCACGCTGGTGATTGCGCAGAACGGCAACCTGCTCGGCTTTGGCGGCAAGAACTCCAACATGGAAGGCCGCATGCCGCTGGCCACCAGCAGCGATGGCGGCAAGACCTGGCAGAAGTCCAAGACGCCTTTTGATCCACTGGCTAGCGGCGAACGCCCCAGCGTGATTCGCCTTGCTTCAGGCCGCCTGTTTTTTGTGGCTGACTGCAATCCGAAAGACCAGAAGCATATTCATCTGGATGGCTCCTACGTTGCGCTCTCGGACGATGACGGCAAGACGTGGAAGATGCGCCGCCTTCCTGCCGATGTGGTCACCGTGGGCTACACTACGGCCACGCAGGGTCCAGACGGCATCATCCATATTGTTACTTCTAAGAACAAGCCCGATTATGAGATTGAGCTGAACGAGGCATGGATACTGTCAGATGCGGGAGTGAGCGCTGATGCAGCCTCCATTGCCAAAGTTACGGAGCACTCCGAG
>Ga0181529_10001192_pt1 | contig 35015 bp, 23 predicted proteins | sample PEATcosm2014_Bin_36_FD_119763 | JGI IMG/M metagenome (GOLD analysis project Ga0181529, IMG submission 119763) | Peatland microbial communities from MTU Mesocosm Facility, Houghton, MI, USA - PEATcosm2014_Bin10_30_metaG | ecosystem: Environmental > Terrestrial > Soil > Wetlands > Peat | place... | reverse complement strand
CAGCAGTATCGCCGGGAGATGCGCGCCAGCGGTCGGGCCACGCGTCCGCGTTGGCCCATGATTGTGCTGCGCTCGCCCAAAGGCTGGTCGGCCCCCAAGGAAGTGGGCGGGCACCGGCTGGAAGGTTCCTGGCGCGCCCACCAGGTGCCGCTGCCGGATGTGAAGAAGAATCCCGCGCAATTGCGCCTGCTGGAAAACTGGATGCGCGCGCAGAAGCCGGAGGAGTTGTTCGACGCGAACGGCAAGCTGGCCGCGGAGTTGAAAGAACTGGCCCCGACGGGCACGCGCCGCATGAGCGCCAGCCCGCATACCAACGGTGGAATTCTGAAGCGGTCGCTGCGGCTGCCCGACGTTCGCCATTACGCTCAGGAAGTAAACCAGCCGGGAACCATCGAAGCGGAAAACACGCCGCCGCTGGGGGCCTACCTGCGCGACGTGATGAAAGCCAACATGAGTAACTTCCGCGTGTTCGGCCCGGACGAGAATACTTCCAACAAACTGCAAGCCATCTACGCCGTCAGCAAGAAATTCTGGCTGGCCGAATACTTCCCGGAAGACTCCGACGGGACCGAACTGGCGCGCGACGGCCGGGTGATGGAGATGCTCAGCGAGCACACCGTGGAGGGCATGCTGGAGGGCTATCTACTCACCGGGCGCCACGGTTTCATCTCGTCGTACGAGGCCTTCGTGCACGTGATCGATTCGATGTTCAACCAGTTCGCCAAGTGGCTGTCGCTGTGCAACCGGCTGTCCTGGCGGCAGGATATCGCGTCGTTGAACCTGCTCATCACATCGACTGTCTGGCGGCAGGACCACAACGGATTCACCCACCAGGACCCCGGGTTCCTGGACGTGGTGGTCAATAAGAGCGCCGCGGTGACGCGCATCTATCTGCCGCCCGACGTCAATTCGCTGCTATCGGTGGCGGGCCACTGTCTGCAGAGCCAGAACTACGTGAACGTGATTGTGTGCGATAAGCAACTGCACTTGCAGTACATGAACATGGACGACGCCATACGGCATTGCACCAAGGGTATCGGCATCTGGGAGTGGGCCAGCACGGACCAGGGCGGCGAACCGCAACTGGTGATGGCGTCGGCCGGCGATATCCCCACGCAGGAAGCCCTGGCGGCCACGGTGCTGCTGCGGCACGAATTCCCCGAGCTGAAAATCCGCTTCGTCAACGTGGTGGACCTGTTCAAATTACAGCCCAGCTCGGAGCATCCTCATGGACTGAGCGACCGCGATTTCGACTCGTTGTTCACGGTGGACAAGCCGGTGATCTTCAACTTTCACGGTTATCCCTGGTTGATCCATCGGCTGGCGTACCGGCGCGCCAACCACCACAATTTCCACGTGCGCGGGTACAAGGAGAAGGGCAATATCAACACGCCTATGGAGCTGGCGATCAACAATGAAATCGACCGCTTCAGCCTGGCGATCGACGCCATAGACCGCGTTCCGGAGTTGCAGCGGGTGGGCGCGCATGCCAAGGAGAAGTTCCGCAATCTGCAGATCGATTGCCGCACGTACGCGTATGAACACGGCGTGGATAGCCCGGCGGTGACGGGCTGGAAGTGGCCGCAGTAGGCGGCGTTTAACTGGGGTGCGGCACGCCGAGCACGCAGCGGACGGTGTCGCGCGCGATCAGTAACTCTTCGTCCGTCGGAATCACCCAGGCGGCCAGCCGGCAGCCATCCTTACTGATCTGTCGTTCGCGCGCGGCGGTCTGCCCGTTCTTGTCGGGGTCCACCTCCAGGCCGGCCCATTCCAGGCCCTTGCAGATGCTCGCGCGGATCTCGGGCGAGTTCTCGCCGATTCCGCCGGTGAACACCACCGCGTCGGCGCCGCCCATGGACGCCAGAAAGGCGCCAATGTACTTGCGGGCGCGGTGGCAGAAGACCTCGATGGCCAGCCGCACGCGCCGGTCGTCATGCGCGCGCAATTCCTGCTGCAGCGCCTGCATGTCGTTGCTCAAACCGGAGATCCCCAGCAGGCCGGATTGGGTATTGAGCAGCGTCTCCACTTCGTTGGTCGAAAGCCCTTCCTTGGTGGCGATGAGGCCGACGATGGCGGGGTCGAGATCGCCGGAGCGCGTGCCCATGACCAACCCTTCGAGCGGCGTCATCCCCATCGACGTATCCACGGGATGGCCGGCGCGGATGGCGGCGGCGGAACAGCCATTGCCGAGGTGCAGCGTGATGACGTGGGTCTGCTCGCGCGTGAGATTTTGCAGCGTGCGATAGCGGTAGGTCACATAGCGGTGCGAGGTGCCGTGGAAGCCGTAGCGGCGAATGTGGTGGCGGCGGTAGAGGTGATAGGGTACGGCGTAGAGGTAGGCATATTCCGGAATGGAGGCGTGGAACGCCGTGTCGAAAACCGCCACCTGCGGCACGCCGGGGCCGAAAATCTCGCGGGCCGCAACGATGCCCTTGATGTTGTTGGGATTGTGCAGAGGGGCCAGGTCGATGCAGTCCTCGATGCCCTTGAGCACGGCGTCGTCGATGACTTTCGATTCGGTGAACATCTCGCCGCCATGTACGACGCGATGTCCGACGGCGTGGATGTCGCCGAGTTTCTGGATCTCGGTAATGCCCGAATGCTCCGAGGCGAGCCACCGCAGCACGTAGTCGAGAGCCGCTGAGGCGTCGCGGATGGGCGCCGTGAAGATCTGGCGCGGCCCATCGCGATGCTGGACGGTGACGATGGCTTCGCCGCCGATGCGTTCGACCTGACCGCGGCACAGGCGCTCGTCGCGGGCTTGATCGATGCGCTCGGGATCGGTGGAGATAACTTGGAATTTGAGGCTGGAACTGCCGGCGTTGAGGACCAGGATGTTCATAGACAGTTTAGAGTGTAGCGTCTGTCGGGGTGGGATGTGAGGGAGGGCGATGGGCCTTGTGGTGTTTGACCGTTTTGGGGATTCCACGTGCTAGCCTCGAAAATCCGCTCCCGGCAATCAGAAGCAATATTGGCCGCCGATCAACGCCGATCAACGCCGATAAGAAAGCAAATGGTTTATCTGCGTTGATCGGCGTTCATCGGCGGCCAACTGTTCTCAGCTTCAGTACGGGGAACTTTACGAGGCTTCTCCGTCCCCCAGATCGGTTAAGCACCCAGGGGCCTTCGGACGCGGGAGCAGGGCCGCGTGGAGCCGGGCTTATAATGGCATTGCAGAGTGATTCCGGCGGGACGCCAAAGTAATCGAGGCCCGTTTCCGCGTCCCGTTCATTGCCGGCGAGGTTCCAGCCAGTCGTCCCGGCGTACCCCGCTATCGCGCTTGCCAAACACTCCGTCGCCTGTCCGTCGGATGCGTCATACATCAAAGCCGCCTGGGTCATATCCGAACCCGTCCGCTGAACTTACGGCCCAAGTCCATCATACCCATCCGGCGTTCGTCGAGCGTCCCTACGGCACCAGCATTACGGGCGAGCGCCAGATGGCCCACTTCTGCTCGTCGGGGGAGATCACACTTACCTGACAGGTGTACCGGCCGGGCACAAATTGCGAGAGCGGCAGGCTGAACTTCAACGCCAGCGCTTTCGATTTCGCGTCCAGTCCTTCGGTCACTTCCATCGGCGCGGTTTCGAAGGCTTTGATCTTGCCGTGGAAAAAGGTCACCCGGAAGACCAGCGGTTGCGTGGATTCCGCGGCGGGCTCGTAGGCCTGCAGGTACACGTACATCTCCGATCCCTTGCTGAATACGTTGGTCACGCTGGGGATCAGCTCTTTGCCACCTTCGATCAAGGGGTTGGCGGCGTCGATCTTCTTGTCTTTCTGCGCGCTGAATACGGCGGCGCCGACGTCCATGCGCTGGCTGCTAAGGATCACCGAACTGATGGGGAGCCGCGCCTGCTCCGTCGTCAGGTCGGGGATTACCAGCTTCTTGTCGAATGTCCCGATGCGGCCGGTGGTGTTCTCGCGCGCCACTAAGCGCAGCGAGTAAGTGCCGGGAGGAAGCGTGAACCCGGTGGGATAGACGATGGGGTGCTTGGAAAGCTGGTTGGCGACATCTTCCTTCAACTTGAAGGGAATGTAATCGCGGACGTTCTGGACAATCTTACCGGCGGAGTCCTTCACCACGCCGATGAAGTCGAAGGTGGTGCTCTCCACGCCGCCCTTCTTGGCCAGTTCCAGCTCGCTGCCGGGGATCTTGGCGACTACGGGGACGAAGTAGCGGTCGCGCGCCAGGCGGAAGTAGTAGGCGTCCAACGCCATGTCCATGTCGGTGATGGGGTCGCCCATCAGCAGGGCTTCATCCAGTTGACGTTCCTTGTCGCTGGAGTCGAACTTCTTGAAATCCTTGCCGGCCCAATAGCCCTGGCGATAGTCCATCTTAGAAACGCGAGCGGTGAGCGCGGCGTCTTTCAGGGTGATCTTCACGCGGCGGAAATGGCCGTCGAGTTTCTCGTTGTTAGTGTAGTACCCGACGATGTAGTAACTCGAAATGTCCTTCTGCGCCTGCACAATTCCCAATGCCAGATCGCTATTGTCGATGAGCGTCTTGCCGCCGGTGTCGGTGGCCAGGGTGTAGAGAGTTTCCTGCTGCGCCTGGAAATTAGACTGCGAGGCGCGCGCTGAACTGCCGCTGTACATGGACGATCCGCCGGGAGAACCCTTGGTAGCGTCGCCCAGGGGGGCTTGAGCCACTAAGCCGCGAGCATCGATGGGATAGAACGACACGTTCGACCGGATGGCGGCGTTCACAGTGGCTTGTAACTGCGCCTGGTTATCCTGTCCGCTGCGCTGAATGCCGCTGGAGAAGTAGACCAGCGCCTTTTTCTCGTTCAACGAGGCCAGCATCTTCACGGCGGTCTCGAGAGCGGAGAGCTGCCGGTCGGTGTTGAAGATGGAAAATTCGGTGTCGTCCTGGGTGTACGCATCGCCGGTGTCGGAAGACGCATCGCTGGCGTCCAAGGCGTCGAAGCCTTGTCCTTCGCCCACGGTCAGGTGCTTGATGTCCTTGAGCAGCAGGTCGCGGTCGTCGGTGAAATCTTCCACCACTTTGATGTCGCTCGAGAACTGCATGATGGCTACCAGATCGCTGGGGGTGATCTGGGTCTTTACGAACTTGGTGGCGGCATCGAGCGCGCGCACCTGGTCCTGAATGGGCATCGACACCATATCGAAGAACAGCACCATCAGGCGCTTGTCCTTGTACTTGATATCGCCGGGCCGCTCGGGAGCGATCGACGTGGCCGTCACCTTGGGAGCATCGGTTTTGGGCGCTTCGGAAACGATCTTCTCGGTCTTGGTCTGCGGCTCATCCGCCAGGGCTTCGGCGGGCTTCTCTTCCAGCTTCTGGAATTCGCAAATCTTGACTTCCTGCGGCTTGCCGTCTTCGGTGACGACGAAATCCTTGGCCGTCAGGGTGGTGATGGGCTGGCCGCTCTTGTCTTTGAGGATCACGTCCTCGACAACCAGTTGCGTATTGGCGGTGAACTTGACCGGAGTCCTGGGAGCGGTCCCCGGCTGCGCCTGTGCGGCGGGCTTGGCCGCGGGTTGCGGCGTGGACTGCGGCCGCGGCGGAGCCTGCTGCGCGGTGACAACCATGGCCCAGGCCAGGAAGGTGGCGGTGATGGATCGAATGGTGGCGGATTGCATTTTCTTTAGAACCTGAATCGCAGAGTGGCTTGGAAGACTCGCATGCCGCTGGGGCTCTGCTCCAGCCCGAACTGGGCTGCCCCAACCGTGGTGTTGTACTGCGTGTAATTCACGTGGTTGAGGATGTTGGTGGCATCGAAACGGAGGTCGGCGCTGCGCCGCTCGCCGAAGCGGAAGGTGCGGCCGGCCGATGCGCCCATGTTAAATGTGGTCGGCCCGGTGATGATGTCTCTTCCCGCGTTCCCGTACTGGCCGGACGTCGGGCTGACGAAAGCCGCGGCGTTCAGGCCGCCGTTAACATAGAGCGGCTGCCCGGTGTACTCGGCGCGCAGCGGACCGATGATGGCCGTGCCACCCAGCGCCTTGGCCTGGATGCCGGGGGTCTCAAACGGGCCGCTCGATACCGACAGGTTAGTGCTGAGGTTCCATCCCTTGACCACGGCGCCGCGCCAACCGTTCAACAACGCTCCGCCGTGCAAGCCCTGGCCGGTGTTATACGACATGTTCATGCTCAGGGTCTGCCGGCGGGCCAGGTTGCTGTTGGCGCGTTCCGCGTCCAGATCCAGCCAGTTCTGCGCGGTGAGTCCGCCGCCGCCCCGGCCACCGGCGCCGGATTCGTCGATGGCATGCGCCAGGGTGTAGATCAGGTTGGCGGCAAAGCCGGCGCGGAAGCGGCGCATCAACTGGCCCGCAACCGATTGCAGATTGGAGTTTCCGCCGGACGTCACATAGTAGAAATTGCTGGGGCAGGCATTCGTCACGCCCGGAACGGTGCAGGTGTAGGTGCTGCCGGAAGGCGCCGAGTTGGGAACGAACTGCTGCTGCTGATGGGTGCCCTTGTTGGCGCTGTAGGTCACCGTGGCCACCACGCCGGCCTTCAGGTCCTGCTGCGCCGCCAGTTGCCAGTAGTGCAGCGACCCGAGCTTGAAATTGGGATCGAGCGCGTAGGTGCCGAGCGAGTTGGTGGTGGCCCGAATGAATCCGTTGGCCATCGACAGCGGCAGATTGGCCGCCGAATCGATCAGCGTCTGCGAGATCGGGTACTGCTGCGACATCGACCCGGCAAAACCGGAGTACACCGAAGTGTTGTAGTAGATGCCGTATCCGCCGCTCAGCTTGGTGGAATGTTTGGCGAAGGGCCGCCAGGCGAAGCCGATGCGCGGCTGCAATTCGCGTGGATCGGAGTGGATCAGCGCATCGCCCAGTCCCATCTGGCTCGCCACGGCGCAGGTGGCACCCGGCAGCAGGCTGGCGGTGCTGGCGCAAACCGGGGTCGCGGTGGTGAAGGCCGTGCCGACCGCCATATTTACCAGGCGTCCGTACTTTTCCGTGACCGGCTCCTGGTAATCCCAGCGAAGTCCGATGTTCAAGCTGAGCTGGTTGGTGATGCGGAAATCGTCGGTGGCGTAGCCGTCGATCCACGAGTTGCGGAAGTACTTGTCGGCGTTTCCGTAGGCGATGCTGCTGGTCTCGGGCAGCCCCAGCAGGAAATCGGCGAAGTCGTATCCACCGGTGCCGTTGGTGGGGGAACTGGCGGTCTGCGCGCCGGTGAAAGTGAAGGACCCGCGGGCGTTGCTCTCGGAGATGGGATTGTTCTGCTGCCGGTTGAAATCCGCGCCGAAGGTGACGTTGTGCTTGCCGTGAATCCAGATCAGGCTATCGCCCACGCGGCTGTTCTGGCTGCGGCCGATGTTGGTGCTGCCGTCGCTGATTCCGGAGATGCTGCTGTTGGAGAAGCCAATGCTCGGCGGTCCCCAGAAGCTGGGGTTCTGGTCGTTGCCGGTGATGCCGAGCGAATTCGACAGGTTCGACCGGTTGGCCCAATACGGCGTGCCGGTGGAGGTGTTGCGGCTGAAGTTATAGCTGAGACGGCTGAAAACCCGCGCAGTGAAATGATATGTCCAGGTGATCCCCGCGGTGCTGGCGTTTTGGTGGCTGCTGGAGAACCAGTTGGTGCCGCCCGGAGCGGTGAGCCACACGCTCGGGGTGGTGCCGTCGGCGCGCTGCCACGAGAAATTGCCGTTGAGCTGGTTCTTGGTATTGAGGCTGCCGCCCAGGCGCGTATTGATGTTGTCCTGGTTGCTGATGGAGGTCAGCGACGTCTGGTAGTTGTACCGGCTGACGCCTGTGAAATTGGGCGCCGGATAGAAACCCAACAGCCCGGCCGCCTGTCGAACAATGCGGCTGGAGGGAATCATATTATTGGGGAAGGGGTTGCCCGTCTGGGGATCGTAAATCACGGACGCCACTTGCGAAAAGTCTCCGCCCTGTTCCGCCAGCGTCGGGAAGGTGTAAGGGTTGGTGCTGGCGCTGCGGTTGCGGCGCAGCGAATAGCTCAGATTGAAGTTGATCTTGTCCGTCTTGATCAGGTGGGGGATCTTGAACGGGCCGCCGACGGTAGCGGTCAGGCTGGACTTGGCATACGCCGGCTTCGAGGTTGTCTGGCCGGTCTGAGACACGTTCTGCGCGTCCAACGCCGAATTGTCGAGAGTGAACTGCAAGCTGGCGTTGTAATGGTTTTGGGCGTTCCTGCGGCCGTTGCCGAAGGAATTCGCAGTACCGCCGCGTCCACCGGCGCCCTGCCGGCCACCGCGTCCACCGGCGTTCATGCCGCCAAACCCACCGCCGCCGCCGCGTCCACCGAACCCGCCGCCGGGACCGCCGCCGCCAGGAGCACCACCGCCCGGACCGCCGCGGCCACCGCGTCCGCCGGCAGCCATGCCTGCCTGCTGGTCGCCGCCGGCGCCGCCCATGCCCGGCATGCCTGGTCCGAATCCGCCGTCCGGGCCGCCGCGCCCACCGAACCAGTCGTTCTGCTGCCCCATGGCGACTCCGCTGCTCACGCTGCCGTTCATCACCAAAGCGTCGTTGGCGCTGGCGCCGAGATCGCCGCCGCTCATGTCGGCGGAGGCGCCGTTGTCCGTGGATCCGTTGAGATCTCCCGTGGCGTTGACGTTCATGCGCTGGTATCCGTTCACCGCCTGTGTCAGCGAAGGACGTGCGCCATTCTGTTGCGCGCGGCTGCCGCGGCCGCTAGCTGTCGCCGCTGGAGTGGTAGCCGGAACAGCCGCCGGAACCGTAGGAGTTGCCGCCGCCGCTGGCGTCTTGGTTTCGGCCGTGGTTGAAGGGGCTGGCGTTGCGGCGGGCGTTGGGGTTGCAGTTGGCGCCGGGACCGGAGCGGGCGGTGGCGCCAAAGCCGCGGCCACCGCCGCTTTGATTTCCGCCGCCGAGAGCAGCTTCATGTCCCACTCAGCCGGGGGCGCATCCGGTTCCACGGCGACCTCTTTAGCGATAGCGCCGAAGCCCAGCATCTCGAATCGGATGGTCCAGACGCCATCTTCCAGATTCGGGAATACATACGCCCCGTTGTCGTCGGTGGTGGTGCTGACCTTCTTATCGCCCGAGATAGCGGTCACGGTCACGCCGGGAAGGGGAACTCCACCGGATTTGACCATGCCGCGATGTTCCGCGGCCATCAGCCCGGTGACCAGCATCCAGGCGGCGAGTGTGCGCCCTAAACTATTGAAAATACGATTGGCAGCCATGAGGGTTACACCTTCAAGGCGCATCGCACATTAAGAATGTTACCGCTCAGTTTCGGTGACAGGCTACTCCATCCCCGAACTCCAGGGGCTCGAGTTCGGGGATGGAGTAGCCTGTCACCGTAATTAGTCGCCGAAGCTGCCGACTTCTTCGCGTTCTTCCTGGCCTTTGGGAGCCGGGGCGATGCCGATCTGCACCAGGTCGGGGCCGGGCTGCTCCTGCAGCACGTGCTGCTTGTACAGCTTCATCATGCGCTCGTGCTCCTGCTGCTCGCGGAGCTTGGAATCGCGGGCGCGGGTCTTTTCCTCGCGCGCGTTCTTGGCGATGCCCAACTTGTCGAGGTCGTGCTGTTCCTCGAGCGTAACCAGGTCGTCGCGCAGCACCATGGCGTGCTCGCGGCTATTGAGCGGTACCGATTTCCCGCCGGCGAAAATCTCGTGCTTGCCGTGCTCTTCGTACCACTTGGTCAGCGTGGCCGTCATGTGCATCTTTTCGATAATGTTGCGCCATCCCACGCCGGTGTTATACGCGCAGAAGGAAATCTCGCCTTCCTGCGTGGCATAAGGAATGATGCACTGCTCGGTGCGTCGGAAATCGTAATTGAACAGGTCCTGGAACCACATGCCGGCGATGAACAGGAAGTTCCAGCGGTCGCGCCGGCGCTTCTCGATGTCGTCCATCGTCCGGTCCTTGCCGACTTTTCCGTAGTTCTTGCCGGTGGCCCCGAACGTCTTGTCGAACTTCTTCATCATGTCCGACAGCTTGAACTGGCTGGGCGATTTGAACGGATCGTAATTGCGCGCCACGGCGAGGCCCATGCCGACAATCGACAGCCACTTGCCGCGCGCGGCATCGTTGACCCGCGCGACATCGCGGGCCAGCCGGTCGGCATTGAGGAACGAAGTCACCGGCGCCTTTTCCCTGGTTTCCTTGTCAACCATCACGGCCATGCCGACGCCGCAATTGGGGTGGCAACCGCAGCTCAACTGGCCCCAGTCGTGGGCCGGCCCGTGCACCAGGTCGCTCCAGTCGGAGAAGGTGGACATGAAGGAAATGGGGAACCAGTCGCGGGCCGGTTCGCCCAGGCCGGTCTGGCTCTTCACATCGTGCGCCAGGTGCGACAGCGTGTAACGCTGGGCGGCGCGCCGCTCGTCGGTAACGGCTTCGTCGCGGCCGGTGAAGGAAACCGGCTGGAAGCTGAGGAACGGAATGCGCTTGGGATTGTCGAGAGCGAACTGCACGATGCGGCCCACCTGCTCGTTATTGATCCCATTGACGATGGTGATGACCGGGATGATGTCCACGCCGTTGCTGTACAGGTTTTCGATGGCGCGCAGTTTCACATCGAACAGATTGCCGACCTTGCGGTGGGCGTTGGCGGCATTGCCGATGCCATCGAATTGCAGGTAGGCGTAGCGCAGTCCGGCGTCGGCCGCCTGCTTGCAGAATTCCGGGCTCTTGGCGAACTCGATGCCGTTGGTGGCCGCTTGCACCGAGGTGTAGCCCACTTCGCGCGCATATCTCACGGCGTCCAAAAAGAACGGCGAAATGGTCGGCTCGCCGCCCGAGAATTGCACCGACATCTGCCGCTTGGGCTTGATGGTGATGGCGTTGTCGAGCAGGGTTTTGATGTCTTCCCAGCCCAATTCGTGGACGAAGCCCACCTGGTTGGCGTCCATGAAGCACGGGTCGCACATCATGTTGCAGCGGTTAGTCAGGTCCACGGTGAGGACCGATCCGCGCCCGTGGGTGATGGTGCTGGAACCGTGGTGATGCAGCCCGGCGTCGTTGTGCGCGCGGATGTCGCGGCCGGGGAAGACATCTTCCAGGTGCTTGAAGAAGGCCGTGTCGATAGCCATCACGTCTTCGAAGTGGCCATGAATGGGGCAATCCTTCACCATCAGGATCTTGCCATCGCGCTCCAGAACGGTGGCCTTGATCTCACCGGGTTTATCGGTGTACAAGACTTCGAGCGGCGTGTGGCCGTCCAGAATCTGCTGGCGGATCTCGGGGACGCAGCGCGGGCATAGAGAGTCCGTCTGCCGGGGCCAGCCCAGCGGAGGCTTGGTCTTTTCCCAGGATTTCAGCAGAGGCTTGTCGGACCACTTAGGCACGAAACCCGGGTTCCGCTGAATCTGGTTCAGCTTGTCGAAAACCGTCCAGGCAGCCCCAGCGGCATATGTCAGAACTTTTTCGGCGTATTTGATCGGCCTATGCATCCCGCAATTCCCTCCTAGGTGTGCGCTTATACAAAGTATAGGAAAGGCTCCCGGCCAGCACCATCGATTGCCATTAAAACGCTGAAATGATTGGTTGTACGGCGCGGGATGGGGTTAAACGGCGGAAATCGCGGATCGGGCGGCAAACATCGCTAGCCTCAAGAAAGCCAATACCTTAGGTGGCCGTCGGGGATCGGTTATGATGAAAAAATGGCAAGCACCCTTCCTCCCCTGTCGGAGACCCCGGCCCAGCCGGTCCAAGACCTGGAGCACCAATACCTTCTTCAGAATTATGCCCGTTATCCGCTGGTTCTGGTCCGCGGAAAGGGATGTTACGTCTTCGATTCCGAAGGCCGCCGCTACCTGGATTTCCTCACCGGCATCGGGGTCAATGCGCTAGGCCATGCCCATCCGCGGATCGTCAAAGTGATTCGCGAGCAGGCGGGGCTGATGATCCACGCTTCCAACCTGTACTACAACCTGTATCAAGGTCCGCTGGCCAAGAAACTGGTGGAGATCAGCGGTTTGGAACGCGCTTTTTTCGCCAACACGGGCACCGAAGCGGTAGAGGGCGCGCTCAAGATGGCGCGGGCGCATGGCCACGCCATCGATCCACAGAAGTACGAGATTATCTCCCTGGAGAATTCCTTTCACGGGCGCACGTTCGGCTCGCTCTCGGTCACCGGGCAGCCCAAATACCGCCAGGATTTCGAGCCGCTGCTCCCGGGCGTGAAGTTCGTTCCCGCCAACGACGTGTCCGCTCTGGAAGCGGCCTTCAGCGACCGCACGGCCGGCATGATCCTGGAAATGATCCAGGGCGAGGGCGGTATTGTCCCCATGACCGCCGAGTTCGTGGCCAAAGCGCGCGCCCTGGCCGACCGGCACAACGCCTTGCTGATTGCCGACGAGACGCAGTGTGGCGTGGGGCGGCCCGGCACGTACTTCGCCTACCAGCGCTCGCAGCCGGTGATTCTGCCGGACGTAGCGGTGGCGGCCAAGCCGGTGGCTTGCGGAATCCCTCTGGGCTTCGTCCTGGCCAATGCGAAGGCGGCGGCGGCCATCCAGCCGGGGATGCACGGGACCACTTTCGGCGGTGGACCGCTGGCCTGCCGCGTGGGGCTGGAATTCTTCGAGATTCTGGAAGGGCTGCTACCGAGGATTCAGGAGGTAGGCGGCTACTTCCATGTAATGTTGAAGGACCTGGCGCGGAAGCACTCCTTCGTGAAGGAAGTCCGCGGATTCGGTCTGATGCTGGGAGTGGAACTGACCGTGCCAGGCAAGCAGATTGTCCTCGACTCCCTGGCCGAAGGCTTGTTACTCAATTGCACGCATGAGACTGTGCTGCGCTTCCTGCCGCCTTATATCGCGACGGAGAAGGATGTCGATCAGGCGGTGAAGATACTCGCGAAGGTGTTCGGGAAGGTGAAGTAAGTCGGGATAAAGGGATTGCGGAGACGGTTCGGGGCGGATGGATCGGGTGAGTCATTGGACGGGAGCTTAGGGGGCTGATCGACTCGCCGGGTTGCGTGCAAGACGAGGAGAAGGTGCCTTTCGTTGCCGGGGCAGCCTGTTATGCTGTGTCCGCTACGGCAGGTGCGCTACTTTCGGGAAACGGCATGCAAGAAGACGTTGGCCGAAGATCTCACCCTGGTCCAAACGGACAGCTCGTTACGAGACTACAATGACGAACGTGACGCCCTTCTTAACGCGTGTTGTGCTGAAAAACTACAAGAGTATCGCCGCGAGCGGCGTGGACTTGCGTGCGTTAACCTTCCTGGTGGGCCCAAACGGTTCCGGGAAAAGCAACTTTCTAGATGCCTTGCGGTTTACCAGCGATTCATTGCGAAGCTCTCTCGACAATGCCTTGCGCGAGCGCGGAGGCATCGCCGAAGTGCGCCGCCGTAGCGGTGGGCATCCTACCCACTTTGGAATCCGATTGGAATTTCAGTTGCCCTCCGCCGTGGGCCATTATGCCTTCAAAATTGGCGCGCGACCGCAGGGCGGCTACGAGGTTCAGACCGAGGAGTGCGTAATTCTCGGACCCGAGGGAGCCAGTTTCCAGGTGGTCGCGGGAGAAGTTAAGCAATTTGAGTTAAGCGGAATACGAAACGGTATTGCTCCACCGGCCGCCTTGAAGGACCGGCTTTACCTGGTGAACGTCTCAGGCGTGCCAAAATTCAGGCCCGTTTACGACGCTCTGTCAAGGATGGGCTTCTACAGCCTGAACCCAGACAGGATTCGCGATTTCCAAGCGCCGGATTCCGGAGATCTTCTCGTCCGCGACGGCAGCAACCTAACCAGCGTGCTACGACAACTTTCAATGCGCGATGAGGCCCGCAAGAGCCGTATTGAGGAGTACCTCTCTTCCATCGTTCCCGGTGTCAGTGGCGTTGACGTGAAAGACGTTCCGCCCAAGGCGACCTTGGAATTCCGGCAAGAAGTCGCGGGCTCCAGCGATCCGTGGCGTTTCTTCGCCGGCAATATGTCGGACGGAACCCTTCGCGCGCTCGGCTTTCTTGTCGCCTTGTTTCAGTCTCAGGACTCCGCCGCTCCGAACGTACCTCTGGTGGGCATTGAAGAGCCGGAAGTTGCGCTACACCCTGCGGCGGTCGGTGTATTACTTGATGCGCTCAGGGAGGCGAGCCAGTCAACGCAGGTGATCGTCACGACGCACAGCCCCGATCTGCTGGACAGCGTAGACCTTGGGGCCGAACTCCTGCTGGCGGTCCACGCCGAGAAAGGCACGACGCAGATCGCTCCGGTCGATGAGGCAAGTCGCGAAGCTGTTCGAAAGGGACTGTACACACCCGGCGAACTGCTCCGGCTCGATCAGTTGCGGCCAGATATTGAGCTCTTCGGGCCAAAATTTCCCAAACAACTCGATCTCTTTGACGGAGCGGGGTTGTGACGGCGATCAAGATTGGTCTTGTGGTGGAAGGCCACGGTGAAGTTAAGGCGGCACCCATCTTGTTTCGTCGGATTGGACGCGATATCGATCCCAGTGTGCTCCTGGAGGTCCAGCAGCCTATTCGGAGACCGCGGAGCAGCTTGGTGCGCACGGCCGGCGAACTCGAGCGAGCTGTCGAACTGGCAGCGCTAAAAGCCCGCCCGCGTGGAGGGGTATTCGTGGTCCTCGATAGCGACGACGATTGTCCGGCTGAATTGGCGCCATCTCTTTTGGCTCGCGCGAAATCGGCGGGAATGGGACTGCCCGTATCCGTGATCCTTCCCCAACGTGAATTCGAAGGTTGGTTTCTGGCAGCCGCTGAATCGATTCGCGGAAAGCGGGGGCTACCCGCGGATTTGGCTCCTCCTCAAAACCCAGAAGAGATTCGAGGCGCCAAGGGATGGCTTCGCGAACGTATGCGCGGGCATGTTTACTCCGAGACCATCGACCAGCCCGCGCTGGCGGATATGTTCGACCTGAACCAGGCGAGAGCCACAAAGTCATTTGACAAGTGCTATCGCGATCTGCGGCTATTGATCGAGCGGTTTCGTGTCTGACTAGGAGCGTTCACCCCTCAGTTCCAGAATTGTTCCCGCCAAACGCCGTCCACGGCGCCATAAGTCGGGGTGCGCCTGAGCACTGACTTTGGCCTGCTATGCTGGCGTCGTGGGCAATCGGGCACACTCAATCGTTTCTTCGCGGGCCGACTACCATGCGTCGCCTTCCTTCGAGGAACTGGCCGCTCAGCAGGGCGTCACTCCCATTGACGACTTTGAGGCCCTTCTTGGAGTCCGGTCGCCCGACGACGAATCGGTAGAGGCGTTCTCCGCAAGCCTGCGCGATTGGCGGCGAGAAGGAACCGGCCCCTCCAGCCCGCGATGAATGCCGCTATTGTCGATACCTATTCGGTATCTCCTCTATGACGCTGGTCGGGTTGGAGTTGAAAATACAGAGCCGCATGGAACTGACTGTCCCGTGCCGCGCTTTCTGCCGCCATTTTGCCGGTCAAGACCGTGTCACACTAACACACCTTCTCCAGGAATCCGCCGTTATCAAAGCCGCTTCTTTGGCATTCGGCGTGCTCGCCCGAAGACCATGCGTGTGAAGGCATTCCTGTGTCTGGCTCTGTGGAGCGTGACCGGGGCGATGGCGACGTCCAACCTCCCGCTGGGAGTGGATTTCAGCGAGTGGTTGAATCTCAACGCCATGCAGATTTCAACGGACAGTTCCGGGGCGGTCTACCTCGCGTCGGGCTCGTCGGGCGGCTGGGCTTCGGTGGTGACAAAACTGTCGGCGGACGGGAAGACCATGCTGTGGCAGAACCAGCTCGGGTTCCTGGTGGCTGCCATGGCGGTGGATCCCAACGGCGGCGTCTACGTGATCCCGCTGAGCATGCCCGGGGACACATCCATCTACGTGGCCAAGTTGAATGCCAGCGGGACGGGTCTGGCGTGGAAGGCGCCGGTTGGCTTCATCGCGCCGTCGGCAATCGGGGGACAAATGCCGCCCGTGGTGGGGGCAGACTCCCAGGGCCGTTCCTACGTGGCTGGCTCCAACGATGCGGCCAACGATGAGATGTCGGTAGTTCGACTGAACGCCGCCGGCACTGCGGTCGAGTATACCGCACAGTTGAAGGGCACACCGAATGTGATCACCGTGGATACGTCGGGCGCGGCGTTCGTCGCCGGGTACCAGGTAGTCCCAAACCTGGGCGCGGCGGACTTTCTGGCACGGGTGGCGCCGGACGGTACCGCCGGATTCTTCACGAACCTGCCTCCCGAGAACCTCGTTCCGTCGGCGGTCGCTTTGGACGGGAGCGGAGGCGCCGTGGTATTCGAAGGTGGCGCATTGCAGCGCGTGGATTCCACCGGCGCAATCACGCATTCGACAGCCGTTTCGGGCGGATCGAGCTTTGCGCTGGACGCAGCCGGAAACGCCTATGTCGCGGGATTCACAAACCAGAAACTTGCGGTCAAGAACAGTATTGGAACCTGCGGATCGGACGCCGCAAATCTGGGGGAGACCTTCGAATTCGTAACAGTGCTGGCTGTCGATGGCACCGTCCTGCAGACCACCTACATTCCGGGCGGCCAATATGCCGCCTACCGCCCGCTGATTGCCACGGGTGCGAATTCCAACGTCTTCGTGGTGGCCGCCGCCGGCACAACTTACTCACCCACCCAAGCCGGTCCGTTCGCGGCGGGAGGCGCCGCTTCGACTTTCCTGCTGCGCCTCTCTCCGAATGCCAACGCGCAGATTCTTCCGCTGACTTGCATGGTCAATGGAGCGAGCTTTCTTACCGGGGGGATCGCTCCGGGAGAGATCGTCACATTGTTTGGATCCGGGCTCGGGCCCCAGCAGGGCGTACAGCCGCAGGCCACTGCGCAGAGCCCTTTCCCAACCCTGGCGGCGGGTGTGGAGGTGACCTTCGACGGGACACCGGCGCCGCTGCTGTGGGTGCAGGACGCTCAAATCAACGCTGTAGCGCCGTGGTCGCTGACGCCGGGGCAGAATACCAAGGTCTGTGCCTCTTACAACAACGTGAAGACGAACTGCCTGACCTGGCCGGTGGTGCAATCGGCTCCGGCGGTGTTCACGGTGGATGGCACCACGGCGGCGGCGATCAATCAGGACGGAAGCGTGAACTCGCTTACCAATCCCGCGCCGGTGGGCTCCATCGTTACGGTGTGGGCGACGGGGTTGGGCGCCATCTCGCCGCTCCAGGCCGACGGCGCGCTGGTGCAGTTTCCCCTGCCCAAGAACGTTCTGGCGATCGGAGTCGAGGGATGGTGGTGCTTTCCGTTTTCTTGCAGCAGCTTCCCCGTTTATCAGGTGACCTACGCCGGACCTGCCCCGTACCTGGTGGCCGGGATCAGCCAGATAAACTTTCAGGTCGTTCCCTTTTCGGGCTTGAATGCGGTGATTCTACCGTCGGCGCAAAGTCCGGACTTCGGAATTTTCGTCGCTAGTAAGTGATGCGAGCGTCACGGCCTACGGTTTGTAAACCCACTGGTCGAAGAAACCGGCCAGTTTCTTGTGCGTAGCGGCCTCCATCGACTTTTGAAAATCCTGGCTGGTGACGGCTTTGTTCCAGTTGTCGCGCGTATAGATTTGCAAGCCGCGCCAGAAGTCTTCGTCGCCCATCTCGCGGCGCAACAGGTCGAGCACATAGGCCCCTTTGTGATAGGGGATCTGGCCGCTGGCCTCGTTTGTCGTGTTCCAGGCGTGGAACGACAGCGCGCGGTCCTTCCCCTGGCTCTTCACACGTTCGTAGACCGTGCGCGAGCGCTCGATTTCCCGCTCGTAGCGCTCGCGGCCGAAGCGGTGCTCCAGGAACGCGTCGGCCAGGAACGTGGCCATTCCTTCGTTGAGCCAGAAGTCCGACCAGTCCTGGCACTGAATCCGGACGGCATACCACTGGTGCGCCAATTCATGCGCCAATAGCCACAAGTCTTCGGGATTGGTTTGCAGGCCGGCGGCATAGGATTCCGGGAGCAAGGTGAGGTTGGCATTCTCCTGCTCGGGGTTGCCGTGAGTGAAGACCTGGGTGTAGACCGGGGCGGGATACGCCTTGCCGGTTCGTTCGGCGAGGAATTGCAGCGCGGACCGGGTGGCTTGGATTATGGGGCGGGGCTGCAGCGCATCGGGAGCGCTGAGCAGGCGCAGGACCGGGACCGCGCTCAGGCCGTCGGTGGGCTCCTGGAACTGGCCCGCCGCAAACCCGTAAAGGAACGGAGGAACCGGTGTGTCGATCCGCCATTCGGCCGGGCCCGCCTCATCGCCGCTGGCCGTGGCGCGCCAGCCTTCCTGGGCGGCGATCCGGAGATGCAGCGTGGCGCGGCCGTCGGGCCGGTCGTTGCAGACCATCCAATCGTTGGTGAAGAACTCGCTGTAGACCTGGTCGGGAAAGAACTTCAAGCCCTTGCCGGGGCCTGCCGTATAGCGAACGGTCAAGGTGCGGAGCTCTCCAGGCACCGCCGGCCGGAGAAGTTTGACCAACAGCAAGGCGTCCTTGCGCTCGAACTTCTGGCGCACCCTCCCGTCCAGGACCTCGGCGACTTCGACGGCGGGCCCGGCATCCAACTCGACAAGGGATAACTCGCCTCCGCTGGTTCTATAGTGGATGGTTACTTCGCCGCTAAGCCGCTGCTTCTCCAGATCGGGAGCGATCCGCACGTCGTATCGTTCCACGGAGTAAGGCCGCGGTGTGGGAGCTCCCCATGCGCGCGAGGCCAAGCCGGCTAAGCATAAGGCGAACAGAAAGGCGGCAGTTACTTCTTTCCGGTTTCGATATGCAGACGTAAGGTTTCTACCCACACCGGCCCCCTGTCCCGATTGTAAGCTGGGTTCGAAATATGTTGCAGGTCAACCGTAGCAAAAAGCCACGGCACTAGCCGGGCGGAGTAATAAGTCTCCCAGATATTCTCGCAGCCGTAACGCAGCTTGCCGTCGCCGATCAGGAAGTCATATCCGCCGCGCTGCAGATACATACGGTGGATACCCGATATACCATTGATCGTCCACTCGGAAGCCGCCGAGTCGTGGGCCCGCTTCCAGCGATCTCCGGAGACCGAAACGCCCACGCTGGCCAGGCGGTCGATGGCGGTGAAGGCGAAGCTCTCGGTCTTGCCATCGTTCCATCCCAGGCGGCCGAAGACTCCGACGCCCGTGGCGATCTCCTGGTCGGCACTGACACCGAAGCCGTACTTGAGCGTGCCCGGGCGGTGCACCGCGGCGACATCCGGCGTGGTTCCCGATTGCTGCGCCACGCTGAGCGCCTCGGCGTAAGTGCCGGAATCGCTATGGTTCAGATAGTGCAGCAGGCGCACCGCGCCATCGCGGCCGCGGAGTTTGCCGCGGATCTCGCCCTCGAAGGCGTCGCCACGGTCGCGCAGCAGGCGCCGGTCGAAGCGCTCCCCATTGGCGACGCGCGGTTCGGCCACGCTGGCGTAGCGTAGCGACCAGCGGCGCGTGTGGAACTCGTGGACCCATCCCCAGGTGTAGCCGCGCGTATCGGCGGGATAGTCCCAGGCGCCGTTGTACATAATGCCCCAGCCCATGAACTGCGTACGTGGATCGTGGGTGTAGCGATTGTTGTCGAAGAAATCGGTGATGGTGAAGCGGCCCACGGAGACGGAGTAGCGCGTCATAGGGCGCGAGCCGGCGAGCTGGTTTTCGTCGCTCTCTATAGCTTCACGCTCGTCGCCGAAGCCGAAATCCTGGGTGAAGTACAGGCGCGCGATGTACGGCTTGGGCGTGGCCGTCGAGACGCGCGGCATCTCTCCGTTGGGAAAATTGGCGACGCCATCGGTGGCGCTGAACCCGCGTCCACCGGCGATTTCGGGGTCGAAATAGAATTGCGTATCGCGCAACGGCCGCCATCCCAGGAACAGCGTCGTGGTGAGCGAGGCTTCGGCCTCGGGGTGCGATAGCAGGCTGAACGGGCTGGAATAGGGCGACGGAAAACTACCGTGATACTGCCCGATGGAGGTGGCCTGATAGTAGAGGTTCCAGCGCTCGGACGCGGGCGCGGGATCCTGGGCGCCCAGAGGAAGGGCGGCGAATAACAGGAAGACGAGACACTTCACTAGGCGAGGATCTCCCTCGTGGCGCGCCGAAACATATCTACTAATATAGCGGGACAAGTGTGAATAATGCGTGAAAAACGGGGCTGCTAAGAGCCCGCCCCACCGGCCGGGAGCTTGCCCGGGGTGTAGCCGAACGTACGGCGAAAGGCCGCGATGAACGCGCTGAGGCTGGCGTATCCGGCTTCGAGCGAGGCTTCGGTTACGGACTTTCCTTCGGCCAGCAAACGGATGGAATCCAGCAGGCGGGCTTTCTGCTGCCAAAGTCCGAAGCTGATTCCGGTCTCTTCGCGGAACAGGCGCTCCAGGGTGCGGCGGCCGGCGCCGAAACGGCGGGCCAGAGAATTCAGGCTTTCCCCGTCGGATGGATGGCCCAGGACATGCTCCGCGACAGCCATCGCCCGCGCATCGCCTGGAATGGGCAGCATCAGGGGATTCACCGGCGCGCGGCGCAATTCGTCCAGCAGAACGTCAAGCAGGCGGCGGTGTGCAGGCTCGCGGCTATCCAACGCGGCCATTTCGACGATCCTCAGAATCAACTCGCGCAGTAGTGGCGTGACCGACAGCACGCGGCACCCGGCGTGTGCCAGGGCGGGTGCTTCGAGCGTGGACGGAAACAGCAGCGAGCGCATGTTGACCAGCCCCCACATGCGGATGGAGTGCGCGCAGCCGGCCGGCAGGAAGACCGCGTTGCTGGGCGGCACCATCCACGAAGAGCGGCCGCCCAGAACCGTCATGGCTCCGGAGGTGGCAAATAGCAACTGGTGCCAAGCGTGGATATGCGGGGCGATCACATAGCCGCTGAAGTACCCGGCGGCGAACGAGCGTACCATCAGGAACGGCTCCTGCTCCAGGGTCAACTTTGCGGGTTGGCGCGCCGGCGACACTTTTTGTCAATTTATCGCAAGTCCGGCCCCCGCGGGTTCGCGTACTCTATCTCCATGGCGAATAACCTTTCTTTCTTTTCGATCCATGTCGATGACACAGCGCGCGCACGCGCTTTCTACGAGGGGGTCTTCGGCTGGCGTTTCGAGCCGTGGGGGCCTCCGGGTTTTTACCTGATCCATACCGGGGACGAAGCGAATCCCGGCATTCTGGGGTCTATGAGCGGACGGCGCGAGCCAGTGACGGGTACGGGGATCATCGGCTTCGAGTGCACCATCGCGGTGGACGATATCGACCGGACCATCCAGGCCGCGCTGGCTCACGGGGGCAAGATTGCGATGGCCAAGTTCAGCATTCCGACGGTGGGTACGGGCTGCTATCTGCTCGATACCGAGGGGAATCACGTGGGGGCCATGCAGTACGACACGCCGCCGCACACGTAAGAGGCCGTGGCTATCGATCGACAGGCGTCGCGATGAGTGCGTACGCCACTTAGTTTGCCCAATATCGGAGCTGCCGCGGGTTATGTGGGGCAGGTTGGTAACCTGCGGCCGAGTGGCACTCGGCCTGCCGACCAGCATGCAAATGCCGACCAGGCCGAATACGGGGTGCCCACTTGGGGCCGGGCCGCAGGGTACCATCCTGCCCCACAAATTCCGCAGAATCTCCAATATTGGGAAAACTATGCGGCATTGGGTTGCCATCCTGCCCGACAGACGAGATGCGCCGTGCTGCGAATTCGGGCCCCACATCCACCGGCTACAATGGACTTATGCGGTTCTGTGGGTGTTTCGTTGCCATGGTGGCAGCCGGTCTGGCTGCGGCCACGCCGCCGGGCCACGAGACTTTGCGCGGCCAACTCGACCTGCGCGAAGGCCAGCCCCCGGTTCTCGAAACCGCCAGCCGCAAGAAGGTGGTCCTGGACGGCGACGAGACCACGCGCAAAGTGCTGGGAGACCTGCGCGTGAACGGGTTCGAAATCGAAGTCAAAGGCCATTTCACGTCTCCCGGAAAGTTCCTGATCGATGCCAGCCATACCCATCCCTTGCTGGTTCGCAAGGACGGCCATCTCAAGCTGATCACCTATTGGTGCGACCTATGCTCGATTCGCGCGTACACGCCGGGACCTTGCGCATGCTGCCAAAGAGAAACCACGCTCGACCTGCGCGACCCGGACGAAGAGTGATGCGGGCGGCCGTCGTGCTGCTCCTTCCATTTATGACTGAAGCCGCTAACTATACCGCCCGCCAGACTCTGGTGGATGGCATCGCAGTCGTGGAACTGCACGATGCCGCGCATCGGACCCAGGTCTCCATTGCCCCTTCCGTGGGCAATATGGCGTACCAGATCGAAGTCGCCGGGAAGAACGTTCTGTGGTTCCCATACCACAGTCCGGCAGAGGTCCGCGAGAATCCGCAACTATGCGCCATTCCATTTCTGGGACCGTGGGCCAACCGCCTCGACGAAGACGCTTTCTGGGCCAACGGTAAGCGTTACGTGCTGAATCCGGCGCTGGGAAATCTGCGCCGCGACAACCATCAGAAGCCCATCCACGGAATCCTCAGCTTTTCGCCCGCATGGGCGCTGGTCGCGGCGTCGGCCGACGGCCATTCGGCGTGGGCCACCAGCCGGCTGGAGTTCTGGAAGCATCCCGAGATGATGGCGCAGTTCCCCTTTGCCCACACCATCACCATGACCTACCGGCTGTCGCGCGGCGAAGTGGAGGTGGAAACCATCCTGGATAACCATTCCACCGAGCCCATGCCGGTGGCCATCGGGTTTCACCCCTATTTCCGCCTGGACGACGCGCGCCGCGACCAGTGGAAGGTCCATCTGGCCGCGCGCGACCGCCTGCTGCTGAACAATCTCCTGATCCCCACCGGCGAACGCAAACCCGTGGAGTTCGCCGATCCGTATCCGCTGGCCGGAGGACAACTGGACGATGTCTTCGGCAACCTGACGCCCGGCGCCGACGGCCGCGTGCGCTTCTGGGTGGAGGGCAAGCGGGAGCGCATCACCGTCACCTACGGCCCCAAGTATCCCGTGGCGGTGGTGTATGCCCCGCCTTCGCGCGAGTTCATCTGCTTCGAGCCGATGTCCGCCATCACCAATGCCTTCAACCTGGCGCACTCCGGCGTGTATAAGGATTTGCAGAGCATCCCTCCCGGAGGCCGGTGGAAAGAGAGCTTCTGGATCACCCCGGTCGGATTTGGAGAGAGCTGAGCGCCAGCGTCCAGGGTCCCTCCGCCCAATCGTTCTTGAGATCGGCCAGCATTTTCCTTTCGGAGACCCGCCAGACTTCACTGAAGTTTCTGGACCACCATCTTAGACGTATAATGCGAGTCTGGGAAATGCCATGCCACCTTCAATCTCAGCGCTTGCAAAACTGGTTCAGACCGCCCTTCATCAGGAGGACCTGTCAGGGCTCTGCGAAATGTTACATGAGGTTACGAATCTGGTAAGAGGGCATGGTTGCGTTCTTTGGCAGTTCGACCAGCACCGCGCCACCACAAGCCAAGGAGGCCATTTCTTTGTGGTTGCCCAGTGGTTCCCAAAAGTCAGTCCTTATGCTTCGCACGATCTCTCGGTGTCATCAGATGTGGGGAAGGCCGTCTTCACCTTGGCCCCAGTCATCTCGGCATCACCACTATCAGAGAATGATCATCCCTTTGTAGTTCGTGACAGGCTTCTGAGTTATTGCACCGTGCCACTGACGTTCGCTGACGCCGCCCTCGGAGCGCTCAGCGTATACCGCAATACGCCCGACCCTTTTGAACCGGCCCAGATCGACCAGTTATTGGAACTCGCCTCGCTCACGCCAGAGCTTTTTCAGACCATTCGTGACAAGCTCAGCTATCACCTTCTCAAGGAATTGAACTCCATTCTAAATGATGGAGATACAGGCGCCGGAGACAACACCGCCCCAGAGCATCTGATGGAGACAGTAACTGGCCGTATCTCGGCCGCATTTCAATGTCTCGAGACATCAATCTTCTTGAGGAATCCATATCTTCCTGGTGAACTCTTCCAACTGATGGCAACAACCCTGGAGAACGGCCACATGAAGCGCCAGTACCGTGGCGACTATGATGAGGGGCTCACCGGGTGGGTCCTGAAGCGAGGCCAGCCCGTCTCTATTTTCGATCTGAGCCACTTTGAGAGAGACCGGGACTCTATTCGCCGGGAGTATCCACGACTACGGTGGAACGATTCAGCCAAGGTCGAAACCGCGGTCCGAAAGCATTTCGGCCTGCAGCCCCATCACACGCTACCGCCGATGAGCTTTATGGCTGCACCGATCATCGAACATGACGAGGTTCTCGGTGTAATTCGGTGCTGCACGGCAACCAAAGGCCCAGCCTACTTCGCCGAACGAGAGCGAGATCTCTTACGCCTTGCTGCGGATCAAATCGGTCAATCCTGGCGCGGATGGCTAGTTCGGCGTGAGATGCGAGAAGAGAATCGATCTTGGCGTACCCTCGTAAACGGCATTAGCAAGGCCAACGACTTGGCAGAGGCCGAGTTTGACCAAGACGAACCCAGTGAGAATACCGTCTTCGGAGAGGTCTTGAAGGTGATCGCTGCGGCCATCCCGGAGACGGACACACTCGATATCCGTACGATGGACCCGGCAACAGAGGAGTACCGGCTTGTCGTTACTCATGGTACAGCGTGGACCCAGGGCCCCAGACAACAGGTGAGCCAATTGAGAAATAGTCGCCTTCCCATGACGGACATCGACACACTTGAGGTCAAGGCGATTCGAGAGCAATGCATTGTTATTTCCTCCGATGAAAGTCAACTGAACGTCCAAAGGGTACTATTTCCGCTTACGCGACATGTGGCGCTCGCGCCGTTGCGATCGAAGGGACGGACGACCGGCCTACTAGAGATTCGCGCGGAGGGAAGTCACGGTTTTCCAAAGTACACTGAGCCGATGCTTCAGGTGGTGACTCAGCAACTGAACCTATACCAGTCTCTTGCCGAGATTGTTCGTCGTCGCCGGGCCCTTGAGCGCCAGCAGGTCATGGACTTAACAAAGCAAACCCAGATTTATCAGGACCTTTCCCATCAACTGCGAAGTCCAATCATTCAGGCATACGCTCGTATTCAATCCGCACTTCGGATTGATCCGATCGATGATCGCCTCCGGCTGAAGCTCCTCAAGATCAGGGGCCTGTGTGGCAAGGCAAAACGTGTCACACTTGGCGTCAAGCTTTTCGTCGATCTCGCATCCAGACAACCGATCAATACGGCTAGTGAGGTGCTCCGTACCGAGAAACTTGTGCCTATGCTGCTTGAAGCTGCGAGCGATCATGAACTGATGGTTGAGCCGGAGCGAGGTCTCCATTTCGAAGTAGACAGAAGGTCGTTTGATGTTCTCGACCGACGTATGGTGCGTGCAGACTTTGATCTGCTGGAGCAGGCTGTCAACAATCTGATTGACAACGCTGGCAAGTATAGCTATTCCAACACTACGGTGCGCATAGCTGGTGGCGTGACGGGTAAGGATCGATTCTACGTGGCGGTAACGAACAATGGAATCCCGATTCGTTCAGATGAGATACAGAAATGTGTAGAGCGCGGCTGGCGAAGCCAGGAGGCCCAGGCGGTGACCGGAGAGGGATCGGGAATTGGGCTTTGGCTAGTCGATCACATCATGCGCGCGCAGGGGGGTGGACTAGTGATAAACCCGTATAATCAGGACGGACTCATAGAGATGAAGTTGATGTTTGCGGTAGCATAAGTCATAGGAAGGAACGCCCAATATGGAAATAGTGTTTGTTGAAGACGATCCTCTTCAGGCGGAGTGGATTCAGGAGCAACTGCAAAACAAGTATCCGCGCGCAACGCTCCGACGTATCAAAACGGAATCGGAGTTCCGGGCGAAGGTTGAGACGCTCGCAGAAAACCCCCCGGACATTGTTGTGATGGACGTCATGTTACGGTGGGCTGACCCTAGCCCCGCCATGCCACACGTCCCAGATGACGCAAAGGTCGGGCATCACCGAGCGGGACTACGATGCCAGCGACTCCTGTCGTCGGTCCCGGCGACCTCTGGTATCCCCATTTTGCTCTACACTGTCCTAGAAGATGATGACCTTGCAGCTGAGATACGAGATTTACCCCAGAATGTCGTGTACGCTAGAAAGGAATCCAGCCCCGAGAACCTATATCGCAAGATCCAGACGCTTACGCGCCAGCCGCCGCGCTAATGCCCACGCCCGCCTCAGCGAGCAGTTGCTGTCTAGCTTTACAGAAGGTTCGGCCAGCATTATCATCGATTCTAGAGAGATCCAAGGCTAGATTACCCAAGTAATCAGCGGCATTTGCATTGCAGGACCGTGCGCTTGGAAACTCCCATTCAAGGCGTGCTCTCTCAAGAAGGGGAGCGATTTCCTGAAGTAGAATGGCCGCTTGAGAATTGACCTTTGCTAGGTAGACTTCTCCACCGCATAGGCGTTCAAACTGCGCGTCGGGTGAGTATATTCGAGCAACGTAAGCAAGCGGCCGCCATAGGACGGCAGCATAGGACACTTGAGGCGACTCCTGCGATTGTCTGCAAGAAAAGAGCGGCAGGCACTGGACAGCCCAGTCTGGCCAAGCATGTCGATGGGCGGTGTAGATCAACTCCTCATCGCGCTGTGGCGGAAGCTTTGACAGTAGTCGAGCTTGGTCCAACAGGCCTTGGAATGTGCGGCGACGGTCTTGAGCACTTGCTAGGTGGCGTGTCATGGCACCGAGGGCATCACCCAGTAGGTCCATGTATTGACGATGTGTCGCACTGGTCAGAGTAGAAAGCATTAGAACGCCGCGGAAGCCCTCGCCGGGGCCTCCGGGCAGGTATTCGTGCGGCTCGCCTCTGAGCATGCTGTTCCACACGGGCCCCAAGCGCGTATCGCACTGTTGGACCGTGAGCGCTTCCCGTAATCCAGCCCGGACATCGACTCCCTTGTACCATCCAAGATTGATCCGACGACTGAACAGACCATAGAGCCGATCATAGAGCGGCTTCTGCCTCCGGAGCCCAGCGCACAACATCAACAGGCCGTAGGTCCTTCCCGCCTCTCGTTCGGAAAGCGCAGTATCCGGGTGCCGCCGGTTTAGGGGGTCTGCTTCTAGCGCTGAGAGTAGCCGCCCCCCGAGTTCCTCCTCAATTCGCGCCCGATCGTCGCTTGCCACGAGGCGACGCAGCAGTTCTGCGTAGTCCTCTATCGTATCTTCGGGCGCAAGGGGCGAGACACAAAAAGCTCGAAGCGTTTCGAGGCCAACTCCCTTCAACCCCTCGTTGAAGTGCGGTTGCGCCGCATGCATGAAAGCGGTGGGCACCGCACCGCCCCGCCCGTTGGCTACAGCAGCTTCGATTTCAGCAAGTTGTCGCTCACTCGGTGTTGCAGAAACAAGAGAGGCACACGTTGAGCATTCGGACAGATGTGCAATCCGATCAGCGGGAAGGGCGCCAGTCTGGTTGAACTCCTCAATTTCGTACGGGAGGAGGCAGTCGGGCTGTGGATACGAGGAACTACGCATCCGCTCGAAGTCCTTTTCGATGACTTCCTCAACGCTGATGCCAAGTTCCTGGGCGCGTCGGCCCGCAGCAAGCAAAAAGCGAGACTCCGTATCACTTTGATTCTTAATGACATCGTCAATCGGGACGCCCAGCCTAGCAGCCCGGCGTTCAAGTATCCTGGCAAATCGAATGTTCTCGGGCATTGAACCGTCCTCCCTTCAATGAACCGCAACGGCTGCCCAATTTTTACACACCAATACCGCTGGTGAGCCAGGCTATGTTGTGCTCATCACAATAAACCTCAATCTGGCATCGCTTTTTACAGTAGATGCGCTCTTTTCGCTTTAGCGCAGGAGTTTGGCCATCCGCTGCCTCAATCTGTGCACACGAACGCCGGCGCTCGAATACCCGATTCCAAGCGTTTCCGCAATCTCGTTTAGAGAGAATCCCTCCAGAATCAACTGGGCAAGCCGCTGGTCGGTGTCAGTCAGTTGGCTCAGTAGCTCCTCCTTCAACCTGTCAGCCTCTACGCTTAGGTCCAGCCTCTGGGATTCAGGGTGCTCCAACGTCAACTCTTCCAGTGCCTGCACCTCACGCAAGCGGCCGATCTGAAGACGATAGTCAGCCGCTACGTTGGCACACACCTTGCGCACATAAGCATAGAATGCCGCGGCACCCTTGATGCGCTCAAATGGCGCATATCGAACTAGGCGCAGGAATACCTCCTGGCTGGCGTCTTCTGCTACTTCGTGCGCGCCCCCAAAACGGCGATAATTCAGCGCCATTACATACGGCCAGAGTCTAATGTGAAGCAGTCTCCACTGCTCTGAGTCCCGCGGGTCAGATGCTAAGCGAAGAATGATAGCGTTGACATCGGCAGCGTCATTGAGCGGCATGATCACTCCGGAGGTCTTCTTCCAGCGCCCGCACGACCTTCAGGGCCGCGAATTCAGGGCGCAACGCCATCAGGTCGTCCTTTTCCTCCGAAGTGATCAGCTTCTGTGCGTCTAGCGTTCGCTTATCGACATCGCTGGCGGCCAGAAACACCGAGAACGTCTTCTCACGAACCCGTGCGGCATGGCGGACGGACCGCCACAGGAGGCCACACGAGCGATCCACCGCGTCCTCGATTTTCCCTTCAGAGTGATCCTCTAACGCGTCCGAAAGCCGCCGGCGAAAGTAGTCCGAAACGGTGCCCGAGGCCCAGCGCCAGGGCCTCTCCCTAAGCTCGGCCTCGACCACTGCCAACTTCCGGCTATCGCGCATCTCCTCAAGTTCCGCTGCCTCGTAGCACAGATCCAGGAACTCCTGGTACTCGCTCGGTTCCATCTTCCAGAGAAATGGCAGCCAGAACGACTCCGCGTGACCACTCGTTATAAAGTGATCGGTGTGTCCGAATTCTGGGTGTTCAACGTTGTGAACCAGAGCTGGAATACCTTCGCGACATCTCACGCAGGGCTCAAAGGGGCTGTCAGTTTTATGGACAACATTCGGGGCCCCCAAAAAGCCCCTAAAGCCAGCGTGCCCCATTCCTGGCAAAAGGCCCTGCAACAGGTACGCACCTCGAACGACCCAGTCCTTCATCGCCATCTCATTGCGGACCGCGAAGAACGCGAGGCGCTGTCGAGCGTTTAAGTCCTTCCAACTGTAACGGCAAGACAATACGCAACCCGTCAATATGATGCTTCCGAAGCGTAGGGCTGGCAGTTTCCTGAGCGCTCTTCCCGTCAAGTATGTGCCGAAGCTGTGAGCGATTAAATGGGGGCGTTCACCTGCGATTAAGGAAGTATTCAACTGCCTCGCAAAAGACTTAAATGCCCTCGTTCTACGATAGTATGCAAGAAGATGCCCAATACCAAAAGTGACTGCCAACGCACAGCACCATCGCAGGGTGCCACGAATCAGGCCCCGTTGGCGGAGAACGATTATGCATACCAGGCTGACAGCGAGCCACCACGGCTCCAAAAGAAGCTTCACGGCGCCAAGACGCTGATATTGCTTATACTTGATGGAGCTGCAGTCGTAAAACGGATAGAGGAGGAACCTCACCATCTCTTGCCACGCACCTTCGGAACTGATGCCGTGAACTGTGACCACGCGTTCCATGTGCTAAGAACTCCAGGGCGGCGAAGCTGTTCCAAAGTCTGCCGTCGTCTGCGCCGAGCCGCACGCGGGCCCCAATGCCCCCAAAGACCCAGAGGCAAAAACCGTGGCGCGCCAGTAATTGTAATAGACCTCACTGATCGCGCGCAACTGATATCGGCCGGAATTCAATCCGAAATCGAATAAATTCGAATCAGCTTGCGTAACCAGTGGCAGCAAGTACCCGGGTTAGGTGGCGTTTGCTTCCGGTGGATGCAAACGGCGGGACCAGCCGTTAACCGTACCAATCGACGCGAAGCGAAGGAGAACCGTGTCGAAAGGGGCACTGGTCGTACAGGCTGAAATCACACAGAGGTCTGACGACAAAATGAGCACGCTAGGGTCCCAGTTCGGTTCGGTTACAACGTGGTTATCGCCAGCCCAAGTGTTTCGGGGCTGACTCGTTTGGGCCGAAGTCCCACACGCGCTAGCACGGATAGATCCGTATTGACAGCTCCGACAACCCTGAAACGACTTCCACTCACTATCCATCGGTTCCACCAGTACCTGGACCTAAACCGCGGCAGTACAATTCATGCGGTTTGGACCTAGCCCGCGGCTCCCAGGCGTGCGATAACAGAGGCGGTATAAACCTCATGGGCTATCGTCATCTTTCGCTTTGTTGCAAATGCGGGCAGGCTCCCACGCGTATCGACGAGGTCGGTCTGACCGACGACCACGAGTTGGTGATCCACTGGTGGTGCGAGGAATGCAAGCGCGTGGTCTACGCATCCAAGTCGCTGGCCGAATGCTGGCAGGACTGTCCGAAGTCGGAGACCGCCGCGGAGCCGGAACGCGTCACTCAGCCGCAACGCACCGCCGACCAGAATGCCGCGCGAGGCGGCTTTGACGATCGTTTTCTGAAGAGCCTGGGCATCAGTTTGCTAGACGAAGCGTAGGCTTCGCCCTCACTCGCTCCGCAGCGCCTGCATAGGTTCGATTCCCGCGGCGCGGCGCGCCGGCAGGTAATTGGCTGCCAGGCCCACCAGCGCCACACCCAGCACCACCGCGGCGTACGTGGCAAGGTCCCGCGCGCTCACGCCGAACAGCATCGATTCCAGCAGGCTGGCGGTAAGCTGGAAGGCGATCAGGCCGAGCACCGTTCCGGCCGACACCGGCAGCATGCCCTGTCCCAGAACTCCGCGCATCACTTGTCCCGGACGCGCCCCCAGCGCCATGCGAATTCCGATCTCCCGCGTGCGCCGGCTGACGGCGAATGAAATCACGCCATACACACCCGCGGCCGCCAGCAGGATGGCCACCGCCGCGAATGCCGCGAAGAGCAAGGACTTCTGGCCAGTGTCGGGCCACTCTCCCACAAACCGGTTTTTCCGCCTCTTTGGGCAAACCGCAGTGCCTCACAGGTCTCTACAAGAACCTTGAATCGTCTAATCCGGGAACAACCGGGTTGTAGAATAATGTTCACGACGATATTTCGGACAATTGGAGTTGTTGTTCTGTTTCGGCGAAACGGTATCGGCGCGATTTCTCACAGGGCGTAGCGATCGTGCAGGCCGGGTGGCTAGTACAAGGAGAACTCGAACATGCTCATCAGGATCGTTTCCTGTGGCCTCCTGCTGGCTTTTTCACAGCCGGGGCTGCGCGCGCAAGGGGCTTCCAAGGTCACCGTAGGCTGGTACAACGGCGATCGCCAATTCGGAATTCCCGGCGTGCAGAACTGGTATCTTTCGGCATCCCAGCTCGCGCGGGTTTATGACAACTTTGTAGTTCCCGATGGCGGCTGGATCGTGGCCGGAGTGTTTTCGAACATCGTTCCTAACAACACGTTCGCGGCGACGCAGGCAGCCTGGGAAATCCGCAGCTACCTGGCGGCCGACTCCGCGGGCACGCTGGTCGCCTCGGGCGTAAGCGCCGCCACGGTGACCTTTAACCCGGCGTTGAGCGTATATCGGATCGAGGTGGACGGACTGCAGGTCGCGTTAGCGCCGGGACACTATTGGTTGAACGTGGCTCCCGTCGGGCCGGGCGCCACGGAATGGTATGTGGCCGCCACGCTGGGCACGAACGCAGTGGGCAATCCACCCGGAAACGACGGGGGCGCGCTCTACCTGTCGTCGGCGAACAACATGAATTTCATGTCTATGTCCACTTCCGGACCAGCGGGAACCAGCGCGGATTTTTCGCAGGGCGTCCTGATATCGGGCTCCGCCGGCATCAGCGGCTCCGCGCCGCCTTTGCTTTCCATGTCCGATCAATGGCGCGCCGATGTGACTTCCCTGGTTCAGCAAATGACCGAGTTCCATTCGCTGCCGTTTCCGGGCATCGGCCTGACCGATTTCAACTCCAACGCCACGGACCTATACAACCAGATCCCAACCCTCTCCGATCCGGTGATCCGGACCAAGCTGGAGGAACTGGTGGCATCCATCGAAGATGCCCACACCGATATCGGGTGGCCTTTTCCGAGCCCTTTCCTGCAGGTGCCGCTCTCCTTCTACTGGTTCGACGACGGCATCTACGTGACCTCGGCTTCCGCGCCATATCAAACCCTGTTGGGTGGAAAGCTCCTATCCGTCGGCCAGACCGGCATCGACGACGCCACCCGCATCCTCACCGCGCTGGTGCCGCACGACAACAACCAGTGGGTCAAACACCGCATTCCGCTGCAGGAGCTGACGAACGCCGATTATCTGTTCGGCACGGGGCTAATCGCGGGCGAAGATAGCGTCCCGCTGCAGGTGAGTCTGCCGTCGAACAGCATCGTCTCGGCCAATGTTCAGACCTACGCCAATTCGAACGAGCCGGCGCAAATCCAGGTTTTTCAGGGCACCCCGCCTCTTTACCAGCAGCATCCCAGTTGGAATTACTGGGCGACGATTATCGACGGAGGCGCCACCCTCTACTTCCAGTACAACAGTTGCATGGAGGATCCCCGGCAGGCTTCCACGGTATTCTTCCAGCAACTGGATCAGTTGATGGCGCAGGAGAGTGTGCAGCGCATCATTCTCGACATGCGCAACAACAGCGGCGGGTTCACTTCCATACTGAACCCCTGGATCGACGAAATTCAGGCCAGCCGCTTCAACCAGCCGGGCCGGTTGTACGTCATCGTGGGCCGCGCCACATTTTCCGCCGCCATGGAGGCAACCAATGACCTTCACGACCGCACCGCCGCCATCTTCGTGGGCGAGCCCACCGGCGCCAAACCTCGGTTCGAACTGCGGGAAGGCGCCTTCGCCTTGCCTTACCTTGGACTTCAGGTGAGTTACTCGAACGGAGTGGAGGCCGCGACCGATCCCGATTCCACTCTCATTCCGGACGTCCCCACCGGACTGACGTTCCAGCAATATATGAGCGGCATCGACCCGGCCCTGAATGCGATCTTGAGCGTTGCGCCGCCGCAGCCATCCGGCCAGTGCGCGGTCGCCGTCACGCCGGACGGGTTGGACGTTTCCGCCGCGGCGGCGACCTTAAGCGTCGCGGTGCAAACAGGCTCCTCCTGCCCATGGACGGTCTCCAGCCTTCCGTCCTGGATTACAGTTTCGGGAACCGCTTCCGGAACCGGTCCCGGCACCGTGACGCTGGCCGTAGCCGCAAACTCCGGCGGCCAGCAAGGGGCGATTCTCTCGATCGGGGGCGCTCGACTACCAGTTACGCAGGAAGGTTCCGGTTCCTGCGCCTACTCGTTGAACGCCAGCGTTCAGGCTTTTCCCGCCGCGGGCGGCAGCGGCTCCGTCGCTGTGAATACGTCGAGCGGCTGTTCCTGGGCGGTCCTGAATCCGCTGAATTGGGTCGCGATTGCGGACAACCCGTCCGGGACGGAAACCGGCAAGGTTTGGTTCACCGTGGCGAAAAACTCGGGGGCTACCCAGTGGGGCACGCTGTACGTCGCCGGCCTGCCATTCACCATCCAGCAGAACGGTGTTCCGGCGGCTGGAATGAGTCTGGCGGGGTCGATTGCGCAGATCGCATCGGCCGGCGGATGGGACACCTCGCTCACGCTGGTGAATCTGGGCCTCACGGACGGCGAGGCGCAGTTGAGTTTCTTCGGGGATGACGGCAGTACGCCCTTGTTGCCGTTCACCTTACCGCAACAGCCGGCGCTGGGGACGGTGCTCCGGGCGATCTTCGACGAAACTGTCGGCGCCGGGGGCATGCTGGTTCTGGACACCACCGGGGCCTCGCAGTCATCCGCAACCGGCTCCGCACAACTGCTGACCAGCGGTGATTTTGGCGGCTTTGCGGTTCTTACGAACACGCCTACCGGTCAGGCGGCCGTAGTGCCGCTCGAGACGCGCAAAGCGACATCCTATGTGCTTCCGTTCGACAACACGGGCGGGGTTTCCACCGGCGTGGCAATCGCCAATCTCGCATCCGCCCCGGCCAAGGTCAATGTCGCGATTCGCAATGATACAGGCGCCCAGATCGGCACGGGCTCAATCAACCTGGCCGCGCAAGGCCACAGCTCCTTCATGCTGACGGATTCCACTTACGGATTCCCGGCGACCGCCGCAATGCGCGGTACGGTGGAGTTCGATACCCCGAAGAGCGGGCAGATCAGCGTCCTGGGGCTACGGGTGAACTCGATCCCGAACAGCTCGGGTTCCGCTTTCACCTCGCTGCCGGTTCTGGCCGGCGTCGGCACCGGCGGCGGCGCGATGGCGCACATCGCCTCCGGCGGCGGTTGGCAGTCCACCTTTACGCTGGTCAATACCGGCGCCACCGCGGCGACGGCCAGCCTGAGTTTCTTCGGCGACGACGGGAGCGCGCTATCGCTGCCGTTGAGTTTCCCGCAAACGGGCGCGGCGAGCCGGGCCAATAACGTGAACCAGAGCATACCGGCGGGCGGGTCCCTGATGGTGGTGGTGCAGGATTCGGGAGGCGCACCGGCAACCGGGTCGGCAATGCTCGCCACCACCGGCAACGTGGGGGGATTTGCGGTACTGCGTTGCAACCCCACAGGGCAGGAGGCGGCGGTGCCGCTTCAGGCGGTAAACGCGCCGTCCTACATTCTGGCGTTCGATAACACGGGCGGCCTCTCGACGGGCCTGGCAGTCGCAAATCTGGCGGCGCAGGCGGCAACTGTCAATGTAATCGTTCGCGACGACACGGGCGCGCAGATCGGCACGGGTTCCATCGATTTGCCGGCGCAGGGTCACACGTCGTTCGTGACGACAGACACGTCTTCGGGAGGTTGGGCGGTTACGGCAGGTGTGCGCGGCACCATCGAGTTGGATACTCCTTCGGGGGGGCGGATCGCTCCGCTCGGCCTTCGTTTCGCCGCGATATCCGGCGGCTTTGCCCTCACCACCATTCCGGTGATGCAGCCATAGAGCCGGGAATTCCCCAGGCTGCGAGGGAAAGCCATCCACGTTCCCGGCATTGCCGGCCCGTCGAAACGGTGCTGGGCCGTCATGTCAGGCCCACGTGTCGCTCACGTCGAAGTTCGGCGCCTCTCGATGGTGACGCGGCAGGCTTGGGCGGATCTAAGTCTCACGTTGGCCGGTTTGCGCTTCACCAGTCGCTGACTCTCAGGGTTCAATTGCGCCTCAGGTGGATATAATGCCTCCTTGCCCGCCACCCCTCCCCACAAAACTCTCAAGTATTTATTTGCATTG